>Ga0308164_10001448_pt1 | contig 27797 bp, 19 predicted proteins | sample PhyTR2_FD_201031 | JGI IMG/M metagenome (GOLD analysis project Ga0308164, IMG submission 201031) | Phyllosphere microbial communities from UC Gill Tract Community Farm, Albany, California, United States - DLSLT.R2 | ecosystem: Host-associated > Plants > Phyllosphere > Unclassified | place: USA... | reverse complement strand
ATTATACCACTTTCACTTACAGCATGTAAGATTTTACAGGATACAGGATGGACAGGTATGCGGATAGCCGGAATTTTATTAAATTGGGGCTATCCGGTATTAAATAAACATTGGAACTATAATTGTAGTATCATTGCCTGACATACAGTGTTTGAATTAGCTTAGATGAGTAAAGTATTTACGATTACTGAAGGACTGGAAAACATGGGCGCATTGCGTACCGGTGGCCAGGGTTCAGTGTACAAGGGGAGACGTTACGGTCCTGTGATCACGGCAGTGAAGTTGCTGCCTACACCTGTTCACATGGAAAATACTGATGATAAAAACTTCAGGAGTTTCCAGAACGAGGTAGAAAAATTAAAGAAAGTAAATGAGGAGCCCAATCCAAATGTGGTAAAGATCCTCAATTCGGGTATTACAGAAAGCGGCTCATTCCCATTTATTGAAATGGAATATATTGAGGGGCCGGACCTGGAAGAACTGTTAAAAGAACCACACGATAAAGTCTTTAGCGTTAAGGAGGCGATTAAGGTTGCCGACCATCTGGCCAATGCCCTGGCACATTGCCATAAGGTTGAGGTAAAACATGGGGACATTAAAAGTAACAATGTAAAATTTAATCTGCACACGGGAAATTACGTGCTGCTGGACTTTGGTCTTTCGGCCATGTCTGACGAGCAACGCCGTACGAGCATCAGGCATGCAGGAGCGATAGAATTTATGGCCCCGGAACAGAGTGAAGGGGAAATGTTGTTTGAAACGGACATATATAGTTATGGAGTAATTTTGTACGAACTGCTTGCCGGTCAGGTGCCTTATCCCTTACTGGACAATGGGCAAAAATCACGTAACGACGTGCTTATTGGTCACCTGGAACAATCTGTTCCTGATTTGCTTACGCTAAGAAAACAAAATACGCCTGCAAGCTGGTCGCCGGCAAAAGCTGCGCATGAAATGAAGGTGCCTGGGTGGCTGCTCATCATGATCAGCCGGTGTTTGGAAAAGCTGCCGCAAAACAGGTATGCTAATGGTGTGACCCTGCAGGAAGCTATAGTGCAAAGCAGTATAAATGATGGCGGGTTGCTATCAGCCGACCCGGCGGGAACGTCTCTGTTACAGCTGGAAAACGATCGGCTGCAAACTTTACTGCTGGCCTACCAGCAGGATGCAGGACTTACACCTGCGAGGGATAAAGGAGTGGTGGTGATCTCCAAACCTGTGTTTTTTGTGCTGATCCTCGGGATTGTATTTATGGCTGCCCTGCTCAGTTACTTCTTGTTGTTCAGGACGCCCGAACAGCCGGTGCGGAGACCATACAAGGAAAATGTCGTCGCGCCAGATACTACTAAAAAGGAGGAACGCAGGGGCTATAGCTGGGATAAAGAGCAAGATACGGTGCAGAGCCCTGTAGATACACAGCCAGAACCGGTACAGCTTAAACCTGTGCCACAAACGCAGCCGGACACAACAGTAATGGATTTGGACACTACCCTGCATTTTTAGCGGGGGTAATTAAAATTACATGGCAGAAAAAACATCGTTTTGGAAAAAGTCGGGTCTTCAGGACCTGTTTCTCCCTTCGGAAGGAAAAGCAGCTAAACAGGTATTTAAGCCACTTACTCCTGATGAGATCTATCAATATATGCTTGACAAGTTTAAGGAGTCGGTAACTCAGCTCTCTTTTGCCAACCGCATAGTTTTTTATCATGAGTATATAATTTGCTTCAATGAAGAAGATTATAAAGAATTTCTGGCACATAAGCAGGGTCTATTTGGTATTATTGTGCATGAAACCGTTAACCAGTTTTATCAGTTGCTGGAGGGCTATCGCAAAGCTGGTAAAACCGTGGAGCCGGCAAGTTCGAAATGGGTATTCAGGTTAGTGTCGCATCCGGATTATCAGCGGGGCGACAAAGGATTTATCGGAAAATTATTGCCGGGTGCCAGCCAGAAAGACGAAAACCTCAGGGTGACGTTTATTCCACGTCAAACGGGGATTGCACAGACACTGGATGTAAATCAGGAAATCCTGAATGGCTTTACTTATTATAGTGAAGGATATTACGAGTTGCCTTTTACCATGGAAGCGGCTGGTAAAAGCGGGTCAGCTGAAGGAAAGGTGTATGGACAAAAGAGTTATGCGCGACTGGAAACAATTATGCCCGATCAGAATTTCAGGGGCAAAAAAGTGGAATACCTGATGAATACCGATGAAATAATTGTATCAGGAAAGGACGAAACCAGAACGGGAGGCCATATCTTTACTATTCCATCTGACTGGGTTAATACCCCGCATTTAAATATCAGGCACAACCAGTCGGACGGCAAATTTTACCTGGCCTCTTTTGGCGAGAAGACACTTGTGAACGAAAAGGAAGTGCCGCGAAGTGAGGTGAATGCACCCGAGTGGGTGGAGCTGCCTTTCAATTCCCGGATATTGCTGAACGGAATTATTGGTGTAAATATTTTCAAACCCTGAGCAGTCGGCACATTAGCTAGTTAAACCATAACAATCATACTATTTACATAACAACTTCAAATATAATGGCTGATCATCTATTCGGAATCACGGACCCCGGCAAGGAGAGGGAAAACAATGAAGATGTGTTCATTGCTGAGGAGGTAATGGAAAACCAGTTTTTAATTGCCGGAGTAATTGACGGCGTTGGCGGATATGAAGGCGGAGAGGTGGCGGCAGCTTTAACCAAAGATGTTTTGCTTGATGAACTCGCGGTGATTGGCGGCGACGTGGTTGCACAGCTGCAGATTGCCTGTTACCTGGCCAATGAAGAAATTTTTGCAAAAAAACTGGAAGACAAGCGTTTAATGAATATGGCCTGTGTGGCCACCATAGCGGTAATAGACAGGCAACAAAACCTGTTTCACTATATCCATGTGGGCGATACCAGGCTTTACCTTTTCCGCGACAACTCACTGGTTAAAATATCACATGATCAATCTCCCGTGGGTTTCCTTGAAGATTCGGGCCGTATTACGGAAGATGCCGCCATGCAGCATCCTAAACGCAATATGATTAACCAGGCACTGGGATTGGGCAGTCGCGAGGAAATGACTGATAGTTATTTTGAATCGGGAAGCTCGCCCTTTTTACCTGGGGACCTGATATTGGTTTGTAGTGACGGTTTAACAGACCTGGTGAATAAAGAAGAAATTACGGCTGTACTTAACCTTACTGTTACACTGGAAGAAAAAGGAAAGAAACTGGTTGAAGCGGCGAACAATGCCGGCGGCAAAGATAATATCACGATAGTTTTAGCTAAAAACGATAAGCCCGCAGTTTTGCCTGATGCACCACGGCCAGCTGCAGACCTGTTTACACCATTTAAGGATGATGCGCGCAAGCCATCGGGTGAACCGGATACGATTGCCCCGCTGGTAGAAAACGTGGAGTCGGCCCTTGCAGAAGCTGACCAGAGAATTCAGGAAGCAGAATCTGTGGTACAAGAAGTTAAATCTTTCGTGGTGACTAATCCTTTTCAGCCGGTTGAACCACCTGTTCCGGGTGCAGATATCAATCAGCAGGTAAAGGTGATACATAAGGGAAATAAGGGGGGTATCATACTCTTATCTGTTTTATGCCTCTTATTTCTGGCCTCCACCGCATGGTTGTTTTTTACCAGTCCGCCGGTAAAACTGAAAGATTCTGGCAGTCTGAACCCTGTACCAGTAAAAGCATTAAATCCGTCTGAAAAGTTGCTTGCTGATACTTTGGCTAAACTGAAGGGCGATACACTGAAACTTACCGCTGCAATGTTCAGCACACCGGTACGATTAAGTAAATCTATCGCCATAAACAGGGATACTTTATTTATACAAACAGCAGGAGATGTGATCCTGCAAGCCGATTCTGGCTTTAAAGGACCAGCATTTTCCCTCGCTGCCAACTGCAAATATGTAGTGCTTGACCAGCTTGTACTGGAGAATTTTGAAACAGGGGTAGTGTCTTATAAAAACGTGCTCGACTTAAAAAATGTGCGTTTTAACCATTGTAAATACCCTTTGCAGGTATTATTTGAGTTCCCTGACAGCTCGTATGTAACAGGCAGGGTAACTAAACGTGCTTACCAGGCAGATTCCCTGGCAAAGAAATAAATATGGATATAAAGAATACCGGCGGCAGAACAAGGGAAAGAATATTTTTAGTTGTAGTGACCATCATTGTACTGGCAGGCTTCTTCAGGCTGTTTGCTGTGTTGCAGGGAAGGATGAAAGATGTAGACCGTCGCCTGGCAGATGGTACGATAGTTAACCTGAACGGTGCAGACCCTGCAAAATCTATACAGTCGCTACTGGCAAAAGCGTATTACTTTGAAGATCCTGCAGATATTGCACTGATTGGTACCATTATCAGCTCACAGCAGGAGGGAGGGATAGAATTTAGCAATATCGGCGATCTGAATAAGAGAAAGTTTAATGTGCCTGCCGATGAGGCTGCGGTAAAAGGCGGAAGCTCATTTAAAAAACGGGTAGCTGTTTCGAGGGCGCTGCTTGGGTTTACCGGTGAGGATGAAAAACGTTTTACGCAGGAACTCAATCAACCCCAGGCTTTACCGGCTGTAATGGATTTGAATTCTGGCGGGTCTTCTATAACTGGCCGGGTAACAAACGATGGAGAAGATGTACCAGGTGTGCTGGTTAAGCTAAATACGGTATTGCCTTTAGATAGTATTGATACACCTTCTTTTACTGCCTATGCAAGGACAGACGGTGATGGGAAATATGAATTTACCGGACTACCTGAAGGAAGGGCTTATGAGGTGGTGCCGCTAAAACCAGGATATGAATTTGGTCAGGTAAAAGGCACAGAGCAGCTTGGCGGCAGTGCTACTTTTAATTTCTCTGAACGGCCGCATACCATCAGGTTACTTTCTCCCAGGGATTTCAATAACCTTAAAACCGAAGGTGCACTGGTAGTAAGAACGCCCGCACAGTTTAACAACTGGTATTGGTGCCTTGCCACTGCGGTAGTGGTGGTTTTTATGGTAGTCCATGTGGTGTTATCGGTTCGTTTTCCTGCGGCCGACCAGCTGATACTGCCTTTGCTCATGCTGCTGACCGGATTTTCATTCCTTACACTGCTGAGCCTGCAGGATCCTGTACGTGACCGTTTCCTGGCTACAGACTCGATAGCATTTTTAGTTATTGGAGCCGCAGGGATATGCATATTGTTATTTGTAAACCTGAGATTTTTTACCCCTGACTCAAAGGTGTACCGCCTGTTTGTGTTTAAAGATCGTTCTGCGGCAAACGGCTGGCCATGGATAGCGCTTGCCATTGCTGTACTGGCGGTGACCCTGTTGTTTGGCGCGGGACCAGAAGGTAGTGGTGTAAAAGTTAACCTTTTTGGCGTGCAGCCGAGTGAAGTAGTGAAATATATTATCGTACTCTTTCTGGCAGGGTTCTTCGCGCTCAACGAACAATTTATCGCCGCTTATGCAAACTGGAAAAAACGCTGGTCGTTCTTTTCATTTGCCCTGCTGGCAATTTTATGTACGCTGATGCTCTTCCTCCTACTGGGGGATCTGGGGCCGGCAATAGTCATCTGTTTTACCTTCATTGTATTGTTTTCTTTCTCAAGGGGCGATTTTATGGAGATGGCTGGCTTTGTATTGCTCTATGTTGTGGTATCATGGCTGGTGGAAAACGTATGGCTGGATGCGCTGATTACTTTTGCCGTACTGGGGCTGTACCACCTGATCAAAAAGAAATCGCTGAGTGAGTCATCAGTGATGGCGCTGGTTGTCATTACTGCTTTTCTCACCATTGATAAGATCCCGTATCTGGACCGTTTACTTCCAGGGCCTGTGGAACGGTTATCCGGCCGCAAGGCCATCTGGCAGGATGCCTGGAACAACGATGTGTATGGGGGCGACCAGGTAGCTAACGGTCTATGGGCAATATCAAGCGGTGGTATAACCGGACAAGGAACCGGGCTTGGCTTTGCTAAGACCATTCCTGAGGCGCATACGGACATGATCCTTCCCGCCATCGGCGAAGAATTTGGCTGGATAGGTATATCCTGTATTTTTGTAGTTTTTCTTTTTTACCTGCACCGGGCTATCGTGATTGGGCGTCAAACCGGTACGCCCTTTCTCTTTTACGTGTGTGCCGGCATAGGAATTTGCACATTTATCCAGTTTTTACTGATTGCAGGTGGCTCTGTAGGAGCCTTGCCTTTATCAGGTGTTTCGCTGCCGTTTGAAAGTTATGGGGGATCTTCGCTGGTGATCAATTTTATTGCCGCTGGTTTCCTGTTGTCAGCTTCTTCGATTAGAGGTACATCCACACAAATGAAATATATTACTGCACAGCAGGATAAAAATCTGGTACCTGCCTTACTTGCGGCGTGCGCGGCCATTGTGTTGCTGACTATCAATGTATCACGCTACAGTTTTAACAGCAGTGCATGGGTAGTTAAACCTTCACTTGTTGCTGATAAAAGCGGGAGCAGGATGTTCAGTTATAATCCCCGCATCGGTATCCTGATGAAAAGGCTGGAAGCGGGTACTATCTATGACAGAAATGGATTGATCCTTGCCACCTCCAGTCCAAAATTGATAAAGAGACAGCAGCTGAAACTACGCGAAGCCGGGGTTGGAGGGTATGATCTGGATTCGGCCATGCACAGAAGGGCATCCAGGTATTATCCTTTTGAAGAGCAGTTGTTTTTCTGGACCGGGGACGCAAATACAGGTGTTTTTAGCGGAGGCATTAATGGCTATTTTGCGGAATATGAACATGCGGCCGAACTAAGGGGGTTTAATATGCCGGTAAGTAGTTATACCATTACCGCATCGCATTACCGCGAAGACCGTTTTCTGCCGCGTGGCCCAAGGGAAATGACAGTGGTGAAAAGGGATTTTTCGGCGCTGTCGCCTTTGCTCGTATCAGGACTGGACAGCAATGAAATTGCTGCTTTTAAAAAACGTAACCGCGATGTGAAACTGAGCGTAGATGCCAGTTTGCAAACGCAGCTGCAAAAGGCACTGGCGGATGATCCGGATGTGAAAAATAACAGGGTATCTGTGGTAGTGATGTCGTCAAATACTGGTGATGTACTGGCTTCGGCCTTGTATCCGCTGCCGCAGTTGAAAAACTGGGAGCAGTTAACAATGAGTACGGCGGATCAGAATAAGCTGGCCAACTGGACTACCACTGCGGATCTGGGTTTTACTGTGGCAACACAACCGGGTTCCACAGCGAAGTTGCTGACAGCAATGGCGGCGTTTAACAGCATAGGCCCGGCTGCTGCACAGCAAACGTACCTGGTAAAAGCAAACGAGCGTATCCGTAGCGGAGGCCCTGAGCCCGACGAAACGGGGAACATTGATATGGAAAGGGCGATTGTGAAATCGAATAATGTTTACTTTATCAAACTGGCCAATGAGCGCCACTTGCAGGAGCCGATGGCACAGCTTTATTTGAAAACCGGAATGTTCCTGCGTGGTGCGGGTGGCTATTATTATGGCAGAAAAGCGATTGATCCGGAACAGGAAAACCGCTGGTTTATATTATGGAGAAATACTGAGTTTAAAAGCGCGTACAACCCTTCAAATATTTATAAAAACAGGGCTACGGGAATCTCGGGTATGGCCTGGGGCCAGGGGGAACTGATTGCCACCCCGGCGGCGGTGGCGCGGCTTGCTTCGTCAATTGCCAACAAAGGTATACTTGTTCCAAACCGTTACGTACTGAAAATAAACGATTCTACAGTGACGTCGAAAGAAGGTGTTGTGCTGGCGAAAGAGCCTGCGTATGCAGAGCTGCTTAAAAAGTATATGATAGAACAAAGTGCCGGCAAAGCTGGTCAGTTCGGGCTCGCGGTAGCGGGTAAAACAGGTACCCCGGAAAGGATTGTGAAAAAGAAAAAAGTAAACGATGGCTGGTATGTTTTTTTTGCGCCCGATCCGCATACCGCTGGTTATACCGTGGTCTGTATCCGTATAGAAGCTACTAAAGGTTCTTCGGAGGCCATCAAACTTGCGGGGCAAAAGGTGATCCCTCTGCTGGTGCAGAACGGTTATATGAGAAGTATCAATTGATTAAATATCAATCCTGATGCCCGATGGGCATCAGTTAACACATAAGTACACGATGGGTATATTTGATTTTTTTAAGAAGAACAATGATAGCGGCCGCCTGGATGCAAAAGGATTGAGGGACGCAGTCCTTCAGTTTATTAAAGAGGAGCTGCAGCAACTGGACGGTGGCGAGGGAAACCTGCTGAGTGGTTTAGCAATTTTTGTGTACCCTGAAGAAGAAGTGCGCTTTATTTACGAGGCGGCATTGTATCGCGGGCATCCTGAAAAAATCAGGGAAGAGATCCAGCGCATAGCAGACAACTTTGCATTAAACCTGCCTGAGGGATGGAAACTGGCGGTTGAATATGTGGATGAGCTGCCTGATGGTTGCATCCGCAGGGAAAATATCCGTACTGGCTTAAAACTGCAGATGGCTTCGGTTACTGCGGCGGCTGTACCACTGGCAAAAAATGCCACTTTAAAAATATTGAAAGGGACCGCAGAACAGGATGAATACCCGCTCAAAACAGGCCTAAAGCGGTTGAATATCGGGCGTGGCCATCAGGTACAGGCTGGTGACGGCTCTTTCAGGACAAACCATGTTTCCTTCCCGGATGATCCGGCCTACGACGCAAACAAATATATCAGCCGGCAGCACGCGCATGTTGAATGGGACGAGCAGGCATTATCTTTTAAATTGTATGCCGATGAGGGTGGGGTGCCCCCTGGCAATAAGACAAAAATTAAATCGGCAGCGGATGAGTCTGTGCATAAACTGAATTCTACGCAGGTAGGGTACACTTTGAAAGATGCTGACCAGATAATTTTGGGCGATGTGGCCATATTAGAATTCAGTTTGAACTGATTATAATCTTTTTTACTTAGTTTCGGTAATCATGCCACACCGATAAAAAGATATGACAATTAAAGTGCTCTGCCTGTTGCCATTGCTGCTACTTATATTTTTCTTAAACGTCAGGGCGCAAAACAAACCTACGATTAGCGGATATGTCAAAGATGCTGCTACAGGTGAGCAACTGATTGGGGTAACGGTTAAAGTAGAGGGTGGCGATACGTTAAGTACTACTTCTAATGAATACGGTTTTTTTTCGCTGACGGCTCCAAAGGGAAAATATGAATTGCTGATTGGTTCTGTAGGTTACGCTATCAATAAGCGGACACTGAACCTCAATAAAAATATCCAGTTTAATATTACCCTGACTGCACTGGATAACAGTCTTGCGGAGGTGGTTATAAAAGCAGCTAACAAGGATGAAAACGTTAAATCCGTGAGGATGGGCATAGAAAAGCTGAGCATGCAGGAAATGGCAAAGGTGCCTGTCATTTTTGGGGAGCGCGATCTGATTAAAGTATTGCAACTGCTGCCCGGGGTAAAATCTGCGGGTGACGGCAGCAGCGGCTTTTTTGTGCGAGGTGGTGCTGCCGACCAGAACCTGGTGTTACTTGATGAGGCGGTGATCTATAACCCTTCTCATTTATTTGGCTTTTTCTCCACTTTTAATTCTGACGCGATTAAAGATGTAACCCTATATAAGGGCAATACCCCGGCGCAATATGGCGGCAGGTTATCCTCGGTCATGGATGTACGGATGAACGACGGTAATAACCAGAACATCAGTGTAAACGGCGGTATTGGAGTCATCGCCTCGAGGCTCACGGTAGAAGGGCCAATAGTGAAAAATAAAGGCTCTTTTTTAATTAGTGCAAGACGTACCTACGCCGATCTGTTCCTCAAAGTAAGCAGTGACTCAGTTGCGCAAAAAAGTTCACTGTATTTTTATGATATCAATCTGAAGGCCAACTATCAGTTTGGCGACCGTGATAAGCTTTATCTATCTGGATACCTGGGGCAGGATAAACTGGGACTGGGCGGACTATTTGGCATTAACTGGGGAAATAAAACCGGTACCCTGCGATGGAACCACCAGTTTAGCCCGAAATTGTTTTCCAATACCTCGGTGATCTACAGCGATTACAAATATAACATCGACCTCAACAATAGCAATGAATTTGAAGGAAATATCAAATCACAGATCAAAGACTGGAACGTAAAAGAAGAATTCAGCTTTTATCCCAATACCAGAAATACCTGGAAGATAGGTTTGAATTCTGTTTACCATACGATCAGGCCCGGCGAATTTAGCGGCGACCTTACCCTGGAAAGCCAGCCTTTTACACACAGCTGGGAGAATGCTCTTTTTGTGAGTAATGAATGGAAGGCCACCGATAAACTGAAAATAGAGTATGGCCTGCGTTTGAGTTCATTCTCTGTGTTAGGAGGGGATAACAATTTTTACACCTTAAATGAAAACGGTACAATTACCGACACCGCAAAATACAGCAAAGGGAAGATTGTAGAAAATTACCTGAACCTTGAACCCAGGTTGTCGGCATCTTATCAGCTTAGTGGCATTTCATCGCTAAAAGCATCATATTCAAGAAATAGCCAGGCGCTGCACCAGTTGTCGAGCTCGGCAGCAAGCAGCCCTACTGATAAATGGGTAGCTACCAACAATATCATTCGTCCGGAAATCTCAGATCAGGTATCTTTAGGTTATTTCAGGAACCTGTATGATAACAACTTTGAGTTTAGCGCAGAGACATATTATAAAGCAATGCAACACCAGGTAGATTACCGCGACGGGGCCAATATCAGGAGTAACGATGCCATAGAACCTCAACTGCTTTTTGGCAAGGGCCGATCCTATGGAGTTGAATTATTGCTGCGTAAAAAAACAGGACGTTTAACAGGCTGGATAGGGTATACGTTGTCCCGCTCAGAGAAACAGATTGATGGTATTAACGGCAGTGAATGGTACAATGCCCGTCAGGACCGGACACATGATATTGCCCTGGTGGGGATATTTCAGCTAAACCCAAAATGGTCGCTTTCGGCCACATTTGTATATTATACGGGAAATGCCGTTTCGTTCCCCAGTGGTAAATACTTTATTGATAACCAGGTGGTGTTTTTATATACCAAAAGAAACTCTTACAGAATGCCCGCCTACCACAGGTTAGACCTGAGTGCCACATGGAAGCTTAAGGAGCGTAAAAATTTTAGTTCAGAACTGGCTTTTGGGCTTTACAACGCTTATGGACGTGAAAATGCCTATGCAATCACTTTCAGGCAGAATGCGCAGGACAGGACCCGCACAGAGGCGGTACAAACCTCGCTGTTTAAACTGGTACCCTCTGTTTCTTATAATTTTAAGTTTTAACGATATGACACACATCACATCTTTTTTTCTGTCGGTTTTATTGCTGATGATTTGCAGTTCGTGCGAAAAGGTGATTGATGTGAAGCTGGAAGGTTCCACTCCGCAAATTATTATAGAAGGGGAGATGAATGCCGCCAAAGGCCCTTATACAGTGACAGTTTCGGAATCGGTAAATTATGACCAGACCAATACTTTTCCGGCCAGGAATGACGCAGTTGTTTCCATCAAAGACCTTACTACTGGTTTCTCGGAGACCCTTAAAAGTGTAGGCTCCGGCAATTACCAGACTACACTTTTGCAGGGAATAGGCGGGCATACGTATCAGCTTACGGTAGTGCTGAGCGGCAAAACCTACACGGCAAGTTCAAAGGTGCCGCTCAGGCTGGTTAGGATAGATAGGCTGTATGCCTCTGCCTCATCTTTAGGAGGTGAAGATGTTTATATGGTGCCGGTTTTTACAGACCCGGAAGGCAAAGGGAATTATTACCGTTTAAGGCAATGGTTAAACGGTGTGCAGATTAAAGGTTCTTATGTAAGGAGCGACGAGGCTACTGACGGTTTTACCTATGAGGGTAACCTGTGGTACAGTACGGAGGCAGCGGATGGAAATCCCAAAATTAAGCAGGGCGATATGATGACAGTAGAACTTCAAAGTATTGATAAAGGGGTTTATGATTATTTTCGCACGCTGGGAGTCACTATTGCACAGGATGCTACTGCACCTTCCAATCCGCTGAGTAATTTTACGGGTGGGGCATTAGGCGTATTCAACGCCTGCCGCTCAAATAAAGTAACGGCGACCGCCAGATTCTGATGGGTATTGATTATATTAGAATTTAAGCACGCTCTAAAATGAAGATTAGAAAACTGTCTATAATTGCATTATTTTTACTCGCAGCAGCCTGTACAAATGCCCAACGGAGTAGTAAAAATATCACCCCAAAATCTTTTTCACCAAATAACAGTCCGTTTAAAAACTACCTGGGCATTAACGCCTTTGAGTGGGACTTCTCTGACGATGACAACACCATGATACCCGCGGGAAGAATGGCGGTAATGCGGTCTTTTGGAGGCTTGCGGCATTATATGGACTGGGACAAGCTGGAGACGGAGGAAGGTAAATATACTTTTAATCCAGTACATTCTGGCGGCTGGAATTATGATATGATTTACAAATGGTGCAAGGAAGAGGGTATAGATGTACTTGCGGATTTAAAAACCTGCCCATCCTGGTTGTTAAAGACTTATCCTGAAGAACAGCGTAATGCAGAAAATGTTCCCGCCCCGTATGGACTGGACAGGAACGAGCCTGCAACCTATGTTAAACAGGCTAAAGTAGCTTTTCAGTTTGCCGCCAGGTATGGGCGCAATACAGCAGTTCCAATGGAGCTGATGTCTGTTAATCCAAATCCACGCTGGACAAATGATCCGGTAAACCAGGTCAGGATTGGGCTGGATTACGTGAAATATATAGAGTGCGACAACGAGCGGGACAAAACCTGGCGCGGTCCGCAGGCCCATCAGAATGCTGAAGAATACGCAGCAAACATGTCTGCCTTTTATGATGGCCATAAAGGCACCCTCGGCAAAAACGTGGGGATAAAAACTGCAGACCCTACCATGCAGGTGGTAATGGGAGGATTAGCCGATCCGGATATTGAGTACGTGATTAAGATGATTGAATGGTGCAAAAAAAACCGGGGGTATAAAGCAGACGGCTCGGTTAATCTTTGTTTTGATGTAATCAACTATCACGCCTATAACAATGATTATAACGGTGGTGCCGATGCTACAATTGGTAAAGCACCCGAAATGAGTATGGCGGCCAGAATTGCTGATGAGTTTGTGACGATGTCAAAGCAATATGCAAAGGGCGTGGAAGTGTGGATTACTGAGTCAGGATATGATTTAAACCCTAAGAGCCCCCAGCGTGCGGTTGCAACCGGGAGCAGAACAGCATTAATCACGCAGGCGGACTGGATGTTAAGGTCGTCATTTCTTTACGCCAGACACGGACTAAAACGGTCGTTTTATTACATGCTTGATGATCTTGATCTGAATGCTACTGGCCCTTATGCTTCATCTGGTTTCGCTGAAGGCCATAAAAGGCGGCCGGTTGCAGATTACTTTTTACAGACCAAAAAACTGATTGGGAATTTTACCTTTGTGAAGAGTTTATCCGTTAATCCTGTGGTTGATATTTATGGTGCTGGCGGAAGGAAGGTATATGTGCTTTACCTTCCGGACGACAAGGACCGAAAATTTGCCTTCACGCTCAATATGGGGACAGGGGTTTCATCGGCTAAAATATACAGGCTGGCACCTGGGGCAGATGAAATGAAAGTTGAAACTGTGGCAGCACCAAAGGGAAAGCTGAACTTAACACTTACAGAAACACCAGTTTTTGTAGAGAAAAATTAAAGAAATGAACAAATCGGAAGTTGAATACGTATTGATTACAGTGAAGTCGGGATTGGAAGAAGCCCTGAATATAAAAGTATATAAAAATGGTATCCTGGCCAGGAGGGGCTGTGGAGGTTTGCCTGGTGTAGCCATTTCTGGAATGAGTTTTACCGGCGGTCCTGCTTATTTTGACAAGCTGATGCAAAGCGTATCACAGCAGATTCTTGATGAAAACATAAACCACGAAGAAGAAATAAAAACAGGTTCGCTGGAATACCTGGTTGCTTTTTATGGGCAGAGCGCCAATGGCGACCAGGGTGAACGGGCCGAATGGACCCAATCCAGTGCATTAAGGTTCTTTATGGATGAAAGCACCAGTTTCAGGCATAACCTGCTCGGTTTTGTTGACGGGTTTGCTATTGAAGCAATGAAACTTACAGATAGCTGGTATTTCGATATTGTAATGTGGGCACTGGAAAATATGAAATCGGACGCGCTGCCGGAAAAAACACTGGTTAACGCTGGTAAAACCAAAGAGGCATTGGACAAAGATTTCCAAAGTTACTTTGAGCAGGTAAATAAAAAAGAATTGCCCTCATTTCTCCGTAATAAGGTTTACACAGACACCGATGGCCAGCGAAACCTGATGAAACTCCAGATTGAAGGACAGTCCATCAGCTACCAGTTTGAAGTAACAGCACTATAAATTATTCATTGTTGTTCAGCCAGGCAGGCACTCCTGCCTAGCTGAACAGGTTTAACAGGTCACTTTTGCTTAGTGATTTCATGATGGAACCCTCGGTCCGGATCAGGTCGCTAACCAATTCCTTTTTAGTTTCCTGTAGTTTCATAATTTTCTCTTCTATGGTGTCAGGACAGATAAGCCGTACAGCAACCACATTTTTTTTCTGTCCTATACGGTAACATCTGTCAATTGCCTGGTTCTCCGCTGCGGGGTTCCACCAGGGATCCACGAGGTACACGTAATCTGCTTCAGTGAGGTTGAGTCCTGTGCCACCCGCTTTCAGGCTAATCAGGAACACACGTATAGCAGCATTCCCCTGGAAATTTTCAACTTTGCTTTCCCGGTTTTTTGTTTGCCCGGTTAAGTATTCGTAAGAGATGTCCCTGCTTTTAAGTTCTTTTTTAATCAGGTCAAGCATCGACACAAACTGTGAGAAAACCAGTATTTTGTGCTGGGGGGAATGGCTTTCTATCTCTTCCATCAGGGTAGTGATTTTTGAAGAAGAAATCGTGTGCAGGTGATCATCTTTCAGCAATGAAGGCGAATTGCATATTTGACGTAACTGCGTGATGCCCTTGAGCACATGCAACGAATGTTTAGGGATATCCTCCTCTTTTTTGCCAATCAAAAAGTCTATGTACTCGTTTTTGCAGGCGTCATATGCATTTTTTTGCGCTGCTTCCATCTCACAATAGATGACCATCTCCGTTTTATCGGGTAATTCCTTGGCCACTTGTTTTTTTGTCCTGCGTAAAATAAAAGGACTTATCTTTTTTTGAAGCGCAATTGCCCTTTTGTTGTCCTTAAATTTATCAATTGGTGTAGAATAGTGGTCCCTGAAGAACTGTTTATTGCCTAAAAGGCCCGGGCAGGCAAAAGAGAGTTGCCCGTAAAGGTCAAAGGTGTTATTTTCAATTGGTGTACCTGTAATGGCAATCTTGTTTCGCGATCGAAGGAGCCTCACGGCATGATAACGCAATGATTCCGGGTTTTTGATGGTCTGCGATTCATCCAGGAAAACATAGTTGAAGGAATACTTTTTGAGCCAGCCAATATCGTATAATAATGTGCCGTAAGAAGTGAGGATAACTTCATAGGTATCAAATTCCTTTATATTTTTTGCCCTGCCCGCACCATAGATGGTCAGCACTTTTAGGTCGGGCGCAAATTTTGTGATTTCTGCCTGCCAGTTGAAGATCAGGGTAGTTGGTACTACAACAAGGTTGGTATTCTGATGTCCTTTTCCGCGTTGTGAAAGTATAAAAGCGATTACCTGTATGGTTTTTCCCAGTCCCATATCATCCGCCAGACAACCGCCGAAACCAAACTCATCCAAAAAATTTAGCCAGTTTAATCCTTCTTTCTGGTAATCCCGCAGTTCTGCATTGAGGCCGTCGGGAATCACCACTTTTTGGATGTCTTTAAAATCTTTGATTTTAGCAGCATAAGCCGACAGCTCCATCTTAACTTCAGCGGATAATACTTCATCTTCGTAGAGATCGGTGATTACAGAGAAATTCACCTTAGGAATTCGCAGAACATCGTCTGTTATTTCCCCTGCATTGAAATAATCCGTTAACTTATCGATCCATTCCTGCGGCAGAATGCCCATAGTACCGTCACCAAGTTGAACAAACTTGTTTTTGTTTCTTATAGAACGGTGAAGGTGTTTGAGTGATACTTTCTGATTTCCGAATTCCACCTCAAAGGTGCTGTCGAACCAATTTAGCCCGCTTTGAACTGCAATGGATATTTTGGCCCTGTTTGGGTTAATGTAATTGCCTTTTAATTCGTTAAAACCAAGAACCGTAATGTGCTGGTTTTGCCATTCTTCAAATGCAGCTAAAAACCATCCTTCATCAAGAAAACGCTTTTTATGCAGGTAGAATGAATCTTTGTCTATCTGTTCGGCAAAGTGTGGGTGCTGGCGACTGAGTGTGGTAATAAATCCGAGTTCATCCTGCTCGTTGCGCTGTACGGTAAAAACATTGCCAAGCTGGTCTGTTGCATGTATTTGTTTCCTTGACAGCACAGGAATTTCAACCCTGCCGTATTTCATCACAGGAGTAATTAATACATAGCTTTCTGAGTCGGAAAGGTATATGATCTTTTCTATTGAATGGTCAAAATTACTTTCCTCAAGTTGTTCTTTAGTTGCGGGTTTTAGGTACGAATAGACAATATTGATCCTGTTTTCCAGTTTTGACAGGATATCTTCCCGGAAGATAGCAAATTTGGATTCATGGATCACCAGGTGGTTATTGTTCTGTCTGAAAAATTCTATCACATTTAAGACGTCTGCATCATCAATCAGGTGCATGGTCTGATTATACAGAACAAAATATCGGTATTTGATATTCAGCAGTATCAGGTCGTACACCTTGTCATTAATGACCACTTCTGCGATGATTGTATAAAAACCTTTTTTCAGACTAACTGATAGGTTCAGTCCGATTTTGTTACTGCTGAGTTTAACCGGGACGATGGAGCTAACTGTAATATTAGGGGATATAACAGGATCATGGTAAAACACGTCCAGCCCCAGAGGGTTTTTGACCAATGCCTTCAGTCCTTCGATTTCTGTTTCAGCCTTTTCTGCTTCAAAGCTTTGCTGAAGCTTCGATACCGCCATGTAAAATTTTGAAACATCAATATTTTCAGCCGCCCAAAGGTAGTCAACGGCATTTAACTGTTTGAGCGGGTTTTTTAGTTTGCCCGATGGTGTGGCAGCGGCTGTTAACAGGTCGGTCTGAAAATGGGTATAGTAGCGGTGTTGTTTAAGTAGCAATATTGTCTTTACCTGGGGTTCATCTTCTAAATGTTTGGAATAAGGCAGGGTTGTTTTCGGGAGTAAAATACTTTTGAGCTGATGATTTTTCTCCCGGGTTATGGGCATGAGGTCTTTGATCAGCGGAAAGATTTCATATTTTTTGGCCGAATACGTTAGCCCGAAATAATCCTCTGGTTGATTTTCATTTTCTAATCCGTAAGCTGCCGCAAACTGCTTTATCTTTAGGTTTCTCAGTTGCAGGTCGAAAAATATGCGTATTTCAGTTCTGCTCATCAGGTTAAAGAGCACCCTGACCTGATGCTCACATAGCCTGTTTTTATCAGCAGGGCAGCGGCATGACAAGATAAGTTGCTGATTGCTCTGCCGGAGGTTAACCTGCGGGAACCTGATCTGGCTGCCTGCATCTTCGAACGAAGCAAAATCTACCGTGATGTGCTGTGGCTGAAGGTCCAGGTATCCGGGAACAGTGCTATCTATGGGGCCGGCACTGTACTTCAATATGTATACCGTGCTCAGTGCCGCTATATCAAAGTTCTCGAAAATGAAAGTATCCAGAGAGTGATTTTCAGTATCAGATGGGTAGGGGATGTGCGACATAAATGAATATAAATATATGTGTTTCCGCTGGAACGGGATAAAAAAAAGCAGAGATAAAAAAGTTAAAATAAATTCTACTATTTAAGTAGACATTATTATATTTGCTGGCGTTGTAAAGAAATAGTCATGTGGCCGAGTGGATAGGTAAGGGTCTGCAAAACCTTCAACGGCGGTTCGAATCCGCCCATGACGTCGGTTCATGATAATTATTCATGTGAAGAAATTAGATTTTTGGTTAGATCTAAGTTTTGTTTTGTTGATACCCCAGTCCGGATGGTCTGGGGTATTTGTTTTAAAATGTATAGGTCCGCAACTTTACGTTTACCTCGGTAAAACGTACGTTGACGTAATAATATTTTTTTCGGCGTGGCACTTTGCTATGTTTAGCATTAAGCTGGGTTTAGCAAGTTTATTGTTTGGTACTTGTTTATAATTGCGCTCTCAACATTGGTGTGTTTGGTATACTGAAGGGATCTATGATCCCTTCAGCTATATGATTTTTCGTCCCTTTTCTAACCATTTTTTTCAAAATTATACTTACAATTCCCTGATCAGTTAAACTATCAGTTCTGCCCTGAATTTGTGGCATACGAAGATCAAAACCGGATTTTGTAGTAAATAAATATCATATTTTTCTAAATGGGAATATATAATGTAGGATTTTTCAGACAGCATTTCTTCCTGATTTATTGATATCCCACTTATTGGTGTATTAATTTCTGTAAATGTTGTTTTGTTGAGGCTTTCTGTTTTATGCTTATACATAGTGCCTGTTTTGGTATGTGATTTGTAATTTTCATTCCATCTAACTTGAAAAACACAAAAATATGAGCACTAATGATTTCAACTTTCAGCTGTACAGCTACAAGGATTCTTTACACTCCTTTGCGATCTCTTTCACCAGAGATGTAGAAGATGCAAATGACCTGGTTCAGGACACCATGTTAAAGGCGATCAACTACTCTAATCACTTCAAGGAGGGGACAAATTTTAAAGCTTGGCTTTATACCATCATGAAAAACACTTTTATTAACAATTACAGAAGGGCCACTAAAACTAACTCCATTATGACAGTAACGGACGAAATTACTTCTGACAAATTGCATTATAGTGCAAGTGTAAATGATAGTGATGGAAAGTTTGTGATGGAGGATATTTACAAGGCCCTTGCAAAACTTCAGCCTGAGTATTATGTTCCGTTTTTGAAGTATTTTGAGGGATTCAAGTATTATGAAATCGCTGAGCAATTGGATATACCAATTGGAACGGTGAAAACCAGAATTCACGTAGCCAGGCAACTGCTCAAAAAAAGCCTGAAGATGCATTACCAAAACACTATGCCAAAAGTTGCATAAGCAACCATATCTAATTACCTACGAATGATCAGTGCTGGTTTTTTGTTTAATTTGATTACCATTGTATTCAATTTTACATTAACTATGCTATCCAAATGTATATAACGAGACTTGATGCCCATCACAAATTGTTGATTGCTCTCGTTGCGGCGCTGATCGTTTTTGCCCTTACATCGGGTAATATCTCCCTCAAGACACAACTCATTGTTACCTGGATTGCTTTTGCGGTGATCATGTTGATTCTGTACTGGTCAACAATATTGACTGTGCATCCACTGGATATGAAAAAAGTTGCGCGGACGCAGGACAGTAACAGGACGCTCATTTTTATATTTGTGCTGGCTGCGGCAGTAGCCAGTCTCTTCGTTGTGGTATTGCTGCTCAGCTCTACCAAAGAACTAAGCGGAGTTGAACTTTCCCTGCAAGTCGTATTATCTGTCTCGGCTGTGACTTGTTCATGGGCGATGGTCCATACCATCTTTGCTTTCCGGTACGCTCACCTTTATTATGAACTGGCCGAACCAGAGTCGAAATCCGGAGCAGGTATAAAATCCAAAACCGAGCTAAAACCTGAACAGAAGCTGGAACCCAAATATATTGAAGGGCTTGAATTCCCGAAGGAGCTAAAGCCGGACTACCTGGATTTTGCCTATTTTTCCTTCGTCATTGGAATGACTTTTCAGGTGTCTGATGTTGAAATCAGTTCCAAGCGCATTCGGCGCCTGGCTTTAATGCATGGCCTGGTTGCTTTCGCTTTTAATACGATTATCGTAGCACTCAGTATAAACATTATATCGGGGTTGATTTCAAAATAGTTTAACCGGGATTAAATATCTCAATCAGCAGGAGTAACGCTCCTTCGCTCAGGGCTTCAAAATCGGCCTCCTCAATATTGCTAATAGCCAGTCCATCACGTGGTTGCAATAAGCGGTTTTCAAACTCAAAGGCACCTCCGATGACAAAACTGAATAAGCTGCTTGACTTGTTGCGGGGATGGTATACCCCTTCATTTCTACCTTTGAACCTGCCAATATTGATGCAAAAGGTGGTTACGGGCTCGCACATCGGAATGAGCCGGTTTTGGTCTGTATCCAGATCGAAGGTATAAAGTGCAGACAGGTCCATGTCTTTCTCTGCTTCAATACAGATCAGCAGGTAATTGATTACCTCATCAGCCAGAGGATTGGATAACACGATGACAGAATTTGCAGCAAGGGTAACTACTTTCAATTCCCCAATGCTGATCCGGCTTACCTGTCCATCAGGGCCAGAGAAGTCCAGTTCACCGGTAACCGGGAGCAGGATCATGTGACAAAGCTGTTTTACCCTGGTTGTAACTGCACCCAGGCCTGCCAGTTCTTCATCATTCAATACATAAAGTTTTGAATAATTAAAAATATAGGTTTGCTCGTGTGGGCCCCTGCCCAAAGTACTGAACAAACGGTAGCTTTCAGTTTGTCGCACCCTGCGGTTGTCTGAAAGAAACATTTTTGGGGATGCTTGCATGATCTGATTGGAAAATTCTTATGGCTAAACTAATTTGTTTACGCAGGTACGCTGATATTAATGGCCAGGGTGAATCCTGCTGTGGTACTTCCTGTTACTGTAGCAATTTCTATCCCCGCAGTATCATCGCTGAAAACATTGTCTTTAGCATTGTAGGTATAACCGTTCATACCTTTGGCATATCCGTTAACTGCGAGTACAGCACTCCCCGTAACTTCTGGAAAGGCAATTTGGGTAACTTTAAGGGAATTGCCGCTGGCACTGTAAACATGTACATGGATGTGTGTCGCCCTTCCCGAATACCAACCCGGAAAGATAGAAGTGAAAGTGACCAATCCGTTGGCATCGGTTGTCTGCCTTCCCCTTAAAAAGTGCAGCGACTGATAATTTGTAGACTGCATTCCGCTGCCGCCGTATTCAGAATAATTCCCCTCAGCATCACAATGCCATACATCCACAATTACACCCGCCAGTGCTGCACAATTATTATTGCTGTTGCCGATAGTGAGTTTTGCAGTAATGGGGTAGCCAGAGCGTCCGTTGGTAATATCTGACCGTACATAAGAAGCAGGCACCTTGGTAGGAAACGGGCCTTCAGTTTCTGTTGGTGCAAGGTTGCAGCCACTTGCGGCCCCTGAAGCCCCTGTGCCTGCCGTACCTGAGCTTTCTGATGCCGCAGTGCCTTCTCCTTTAGAGCAGGCCTCGAAAATTACCGGGCCCGCAAATGCGCCAATCAACAGTGTTTTAATGAATTTCTTTCTTTCCATATTGGTCAATCAAGGTGAACGGTATAAATATAAATTCGATCTGGTGCTGGTGGAATAATGTATCGGTCAATAGAGGGATTTTGCCGATAGATCTATGCTGTTGTAGTAACAGTTTTTTGAATTTGAAAAAACCATTTGCCTGCAGGTGTGTTCAATCGTACAAATACTAAAATAATCTACTATGAATCACATGAAAAACTTATTCCTCATCGGCTTTGCCACGCTATCATTATCAGCATGCCATCAATCTGAGCGGAACAATACCACAGAAGGTACAACAACGATTCCGGCAGATACCGCCATTACTACTACTTCTGACACGGAGGTGAAGAACGATTCTTCTAAACTGGTACCCGCTGAAACTGCATTTTTGCAGAAGGCTGCGATCGGAGGTTTAATGGAGGTGGAAATGGGTAACCTGACTACTCAGAAGTCTAAAAGCCCGCAGGTGCTGGCCTTTGCTAAAAAAATGATTGCAGACCATACTGCGGCAAACAACGAACTGACAAAAATTGCTAATGGTTTGGGTGTGAAACTGCCAGCTGCGTTACCTACGGCAGAGCAGGGGCATCTGGCTGATATGAGACAAGGACAGGCAAATGAGTATGACCAGAATTATATGGATATGATGGTGAATGACCATGCCAAAACTATAGATCTGTTTAACGGTGCAACAAGGTTCAAAACAGCAGAGTTAAGAAATTTTGCCCTAAAAACCCTGCCGGTTTTACAAATGCATAACAAAATGGCTATAGGCATTGATTCTGTGATCAAGGTTAAAAAACCCGATAACAGGGGTGATGATCTTCCTAACGTAGACAAGAAACACAAAAATTAATATTGCATTTTTAAAAGAAGCAACATGGAAAATCAACAGTTGTCAAGTAATCCACATACTAAATATCCGCGGCCGCCTTTTCCTAAACAGGAACAGGCCGTGCCCGGAACTGAAGATCAAATGCATCCAAAGGCCGATCACGGAGAGCATTCCTATAAGGGTACGGGGAAACTGGAAGGAAAAAAGGCGATTATCACTGGAGGCGACTCAGGAATTGGGCGTGCTGTTGCAATTGCGTTTGCACGTGAAGGTGCCGATGTACTGATCAGTTACCTGGACGATGTAGAAGATGAAGATGCAGAAAGTACTGCTGAACTGGTAAGGCAGGCAGGAAGAAAAGCGGTATTGGTGAAAGGTGATTTAAAAAGCGAAGAGCATTGTAAATTGATAGTTGACAAAGCGGTTGCTGAGTTTGGTCAGATTGATATCCTTGTAAATAATGCTGCCTTCCAGATGGCAAGGAAAACACTGCAGGAAATTCCTTCGGATGAATGGGAAAAAACATTTGACACCAATATTACGCCAATGTTTTATCTTTCGAAGGCAGCGGAGCCTCATATGAAGCCAGGAAGCAGTATTATTAACACTACCTCGGTAAATGCCTATTCACCAAGTTTGGTTTTACTGCCTTATGCCGCAACAAAAGGCGCAATTCAAAATTTTACTGCCAACCTAAGCCAGATTTTGTTGGAAAATAATAAAGGTATAAGGGTGAACGCAGTGGCACCAGGACCAATCTGGACACCTTTAATCCCATCGACTATGCCGGAACCTGAGAAATTTGGTTCGGATACGCCGATGGGAAGACCAGGGCAGCCGGTTGAAGTGGCAGCAGCCTATGTGTTTTTGGCTTCTGATGAGGCCAGTTATATCGCTGGAGCAACAATTCCTGTTACTGGTGGTCGGATAACGATTTAATTTACGTTAATAACTTGTAAAAGAAGGTTTGAAATTTATTTCAAGCCTTTTTTTATGCACAAATTATTCTTTTATGTATAATCAACTCGTTTGAGTGTGTATTTTTTTGCTAATTCATTGATTGTAATAAATTTTTCCCGGTATAAAATTGCTAATCAGATTTATTTCTTATAAAATATGTGATTAAAGCACCATTTAGGAGTGTTGATATCAAAAAATGTGAATAAAAATTTTAGATTAAGTTGTTAATCACTTGTTAACATAGACTTAATGCGCGACCTTTACTTTCGCGAATCTTTCAATACTGAAAGACAAAAGTCAAATACATATGAAAAAACAATTACTTTTAATGTTAACGCTTATTTTTACGCTTTGGACGGGTATTGTCTCTGCACAGGGCGTAACTACTGCGTCAATCAATGGTGTAGTTACCGATGGGAAAGCCCCGGTACCGGGAGCTACGGTAGTGCTTACACATGTTCCTACAGGAACTGTTTACTCAGCCATCACGCGTGCAAACGGCCGTTACAATTTAATCAATGTTAAGGTTGGCGGACCTTATTCGCTAAAAATTAGTTATGTAGGTTTTAATCCCTTCGTTCGTGATAACATCACCTTATCAATCGGACAGGATGAAGCAATCAATGCAAAGATGGAAGACAGTGCTACTGATTTAAATCAGGTAAATGTAGTGGCTTCGCAAGGTAAGGTGATCAACTCATCACGCACTGGCGCCAGGGAAACTATTACCAGGGCACAAATCGATGCTTTGCCTACTATCAACAGATCGTTATCAGATTTTACCAAACTTACACCATCTGCAAGTTCAACCAGTCCGATGAGTTTCGGTGGCAGGAGCAGTACATTCAACAATATTACCGTTGATGGTGCTCTATTCAATAACTCATTTGGTTTGTCAGGAACACTTGGCGGCCAGTCAAACTCGCAGCCAATTTCTCTGGATGCAATTGACCAGATCCAGGTAGATTTAGCCCCTTATGACGTACGTCAGGGTTTCTTTACAGGTGCAGGTGTAAATACTGTGATCAAATCCGGAACAAATGAAATTAAAGGTTCTGCTTATTATTATGGCAGGGGTACAGGTTTAACGGGTTATAAAGCTGGTGTATCTGAAGTTGCCGAAATACCTTTTGATTACAACACCAGGGGCTTGAGTATTGGCGGTCCAATCATCAAGAATAAATTGTTTTTCTTTGTTTCGGGTGAGCAGGAGAGGGTAAGTAATCCGGCTACTACATTTGTGGCGGGCAGACCTGGAGTAAGTGGTGCTACAGTTTCGCAGGCGCAGGCTTCGGTATTGGAAAGCATCAAAAATAAGCTGGTTACAGACTATGGTTATGATCCGGGTGCGTATGAGAACTATTCTTATAAAACACAGAGTGATAAGATCACAGTAAAACTTGACTGGAACATCAATAAAAACAATACTTTAAGTGCTAAATACTTTTACCTGAAGTCTTTCAGGGAATTGCAGGCCAGTAATTCAGGGATCACCAATAATAATGTTGGTTACGGTAGTTCACGGGCTGCAAGTATCAATACGCTGCCGTTTTTTGGCTCTGGTTACAAGATTAATAATAATTTTAACATAGGTATGTTAGAACTGAATAGTAAGATCAGTAACACTATTTCTAATAAACTGACGGTTGGTTATTCAGCATTGCGTGATTACCGTTCGTCATTATCAGATAAAAGTATTCCAATGGTGGATATAGGTAATGGAACGTCAGATGTAAACGGAACCGTGCTTACTGCGGCAAATCAAACTATGACCAGCTTTGGTTATGAGTTGTATACAGCGGGCAACTTGCTCTCCTCCAATATCGGACAATTGTCAGACGACTTAACCGTTTTTGCTGGTAAACATGAATTTACTTTTGGTACCAGTAACCAGTCGCAAAGTTTCATAAACGGTTTTGCACCGCAATACAATGGTTTATATACCTACAATTCAGCATCTGACTTTATCAATGGTTTACCTGCTGCTGCTTATAGTTACCGTAACTCAGCTAAAGGTGGCGATCTGCCATTGGCCGAGATCAAATCGTATAACTTTAGTTTATATGCACAGGATAAATACCGCGTAACAGATAACTTTGTGCTGACTTACGGTGTAAGGGCCGATTACAATTATTACCCTACAGACCTTGAAGCAAATCCAAATGCAGCTGCATTGACTTTTCAGCAAGGCGTAAAAGTAGATGTTTCAAGATTGCCAAAAAGCAAAATTCAAATCTCCCCGCGTGCAGGTTTTAACTGGGATGTTAACGGAGACCATACTACACAAATCCGTGGAGGATCTGGATTGTTTGCGGGTTTAACTCCATTTGTTTGGATATCTAACCAGGCTTCTAATGGCGGTACATTATTTAGTTCCGGAACTGTTACCAAAACAGGCACACCTAATGATCCGCGTTTGATTTACAATCCCAATGTAGACGCCAATCGTCCCACTGGTGCTGTTGCAGCAAACACTTCTTATGAATTGGATGTAACAGACCCGAACCTTAAAATGCCTAAGATCTGGAGAACTAATATCGCGATTGATCAGCAATTGCCGTTTGGTATTATTGGTACACTGGAAGGTGCTTATACAAAAGACATCAATGCAGTTTATCACCAGAATCTTGTGCTTTCAGATGCTTTTACCACCTTACCTGGTGTAGAAGGCCAGATCCGTTATAACAACAGGAACACCACGTTGAACAATGGATCACCACAAAGTGCTACCAATCCTAATATTACAGGTCTGTACTATATGACCAATACCAATAAAGGTTATTCTTACTTTGTTACGGCACAATTGCAGAAAAGCTTCTTGAGCGGCTTTTACGCAAACGTTGCTTACACCCACACAGCGTCTAAGGATGTGAACGACGGTGGTTCTACTGCCAGTTCAATCTGGAGTGGAAGACCGGTTGCGGGCAATCCAAACGGTGCTACTTTATCTAACAGTACTTATGTAATGCCAAACCGTTTTATCGCTTCCCTGGCTTACAGAAAAGAATATCATAAAAACTATGCAACATCAGTTGGATTGTTCTTTGAAGCATCTAACAACGGAGCTGTATCTTATATCACTGGCAGTGGTGGTGGTAGCATTGGCGATATCAATAATGATGGCGCCAGTAATGACCTGATGTTCATTCCTAAAAACCAGGGGGACATTATCCTGGTACCTGATTTCGCGGCTACACCTGCAACGGCTACTTCTGCTGCCATCCCAGGAGATACCAGAACAGCCGGTCAGCTTTGGAACCAGTTAAATGCATTCATCAATCAGGATAAATACCTGAGCCAGCACAGAGGTGAATACAGCAAAAGAAATGCAGTAATTTTACCTTACTTCAAACGTGCCGATTTCAATATTACCCAGGATTTCTTTGTGAAATCTGGTAAAGGCAGAACTACGAGAAATACCATCCGTGTAGAATTTAACATGATCAACGTGGGTAACTTCCTTAACCGTAACTGGGGTGTATATCAAAACGCATATACAGGAATTAATACAGGTTCTGTTGCTGTCTTAACCTATAAAGGTTTAGATGCAGCTACTGGAAAACCAACCTATTCATTCCCTTACCTGGATAAAAATAACCTGATCCCGGTAACTAGCTCTACCAAGGCGAATACTGACCAGATTTCCCGCTGGCAGGCACAAATTGGTGTGAGGTACATCTTTAACTAATTCTTTAACGCTCTCCAATTCGGCAGGCCGTCCTTTATGGGTGGCCTGTTTTTTTATGCTTTGTCTGAATTTTTTCAAAAAAATGATGATCATGAATATTGACTGCAATTAATGGAATAAAGTGGGGACAATTGGCTAAGTTTACGAATAGAAAATAACCTATAGATAAATTAATATGGAATATCCAGAACCTAAAATCATTTTTTTTGACATTGGTGGCGTCTTACTTACCAATGGATGGGGCAACGATTCGCGGAAACTTGCTGCTGAAAAATTTGGCCTGAATTACGATGAACTGAATACCTTGCATAACTATGTATTCAATATTTTTGAGATTGGGAACATTACCCTTGACGAATATCTTGATACTGTAGTTTTTAACCATCCAAGGGAATTTACACGCGAAGATTTTAAGGAGTTTGTATTCTCAAGGTCGGTAGAGTTGCCAGGTTTGCTCCAATGGCTGAAAGAATGGAAAAAAGAATCTGGCTTCAGGATTATTTCCATCAACAATGAAGGCAAAGAACTTAATACTTACAGAGTGAAAAAGTTCAAACTGCATGAGTGTTTCGATGCATTTGTTTCTTCATGCGATGTGAAAATGCGTAAACCTGACCCAAATATATTTACCCTTGCTTTGGGCGTAGCGCAGGCCAGGCCTCAGCAATGTTATTATTTTGATGACAGGATTTTCCAGGTTGAAACTGCCAAAAGGATGGGCATGCACGCTTTTCACCATACCAGTTTCGAAGAAACAAAAACAATACTTGAAAATATAAAGGAGGATGTGCTGAAACAATGCTAATTAGTTGGCTTCAGTTTCAACTATTCCTTTGACAAGGCTTTTCCATTGCGGATAGGAGAGGCCGATTTTAGCCGACCAG
>Ga0308164_10001446_pt1 | contig 27831 bp, 17 predicted proteins | sample PhyTR2_FD_201031 | JGI IMG/M metagenome (GOLD analysis project Ga0308164, IMG submission 201031) | Phyllosphere microbial communities from UC Gill Tract Community Farm, Albany, California, United States - DLSLT.R2 | ecosystem: Host-associated > Plants > Phyllosphere > Unclassified | place: USA... | reverse complement strand
GTGCTGCGCCAGTGCCGCTTGCAGTTGGTGCTGGAAGTCGGCCTTGCTGGCTGCGGTGAAGAACGCCATCTGTGGTACTCCGCTTGGGCTTGTTATTGATGGAAGCGTCGCGTGTTATCCCCTGGTGGGGAGACCGTCATCTCGGTTTGTCAGTAACCATAAACGAATCCGAGTGACAGGTGGGTGAAGCTGGACAAGTCAATAAGGTCACATTCGACGTCCACTGGATGCACCGCCTGCCGATAACGGTACGACGGGCAGGTCAGAGTCGCGCAGAAAGTCCATCCAACGCGCAGCTTAACGAGTGCAGTCAGCAGACTGCTTGCTGCACTGCGACATATTCGGACATCTCCCGGCAATGCCCGGTTGCACCAAGAGCAACCCTGATAGCCGCACAGGTGCTGGCTGCGGCTGAACGCGGGGCTGCTGTGCATAAAAGGGTCCAAAGGCCGGAAGGTAAAATTTCATACGCTCACACAATCTAAATCTTAGTTCCCTATAGGAACCGTATTGCAAAGTTCTGTCACTTAGTTCGAGCCCAATTTCATTCTATGACTACTCCATGAGGCTCAAATGAACGTGCATCCACTCTCTAACCCCACTCTTGGCGCCGCGGCCGCTGCCCCTTCCGCAATGCCTTCTACACGCTCAAGTACGAACGATGCAGCCCCTGCAGTGCGGCAGGAGTTCCCGGCGGCCTACTTCAAAGCGCCAGTGTCGGTCAATAAGGCCGTGGAACAACTTCGCACCGACTACACGCCCCCAAAAACACCTGATCAAGTCACCTCACTTGAGGTCAGGCGCCAATTAAAGGAAAGGTTCGGAAAAGATATTGACCCCGATAAAACCTACTTGGTGAGTATTCACTATGACCATCGCACCAACACGCCACCTTATAGCGGGGTCATTGTGCAAAAAATTTCACTGACCCAGGCGGCGAGGCTCAACCAGCAGGACGAACCGAGTTATAACGGCGCAATACGTTCAAAAGAAGACGGCCCTTTTGAAATAAGAGAAAGTTCAAGGCATACAGAAGAACCGGATGCCCTTGGCATGTTCCCGCGCCCCAACGAAAGCGGGTTCACCAGCCATTTCCAAGGTGTTTACACAGAGCCTCAGCCAGGCTCGGAAAATATCTATGACGCCAGTAACAGAGTCGATATCTCAGCAGCCGACTTCAAACAGATGGTCTGGGACAACAGCTATAAAACCCCCTATGACCAATACTTGGAAAATTACTGGAACAACAACACCCGCCATACCTACAGCCAGGCATCGCGAGGCGCCTTTTTGAAGGCGTCGCACACACAACACCATGATCAGTCCCTTACTGAAAACGATCGAAAAATTGCCATGGGTGTCGCCGGCCTACCCGCCGACAAAAGTTACTCATCCCTGACGTCCAATGACCTGGAACAACCCTATAAGGCCGACCCAAACCTGGAAACGAAGTTCCTCACCTTCAAAGGTTATAAAATGCGCGCCTTTTACACTCAGGATAAGTCCACAGGCAGGGTCCTGTTGTACCTTCCCGATCAAGCGTCCATGTTGAAGGGTTTTGACTCGAAGACAGAAATGAATAAGTGGCTGGCCGAGCAATTGAAAGACCCGGAGAAATTCGAGAACTTCAAACTTTACTTCCGCCCGCAGGATCTCCCCAATGAGTTCATATCCAAAGGTGTCGATGCCCATATAGAACAAACTCGCGAGTGGCTTAAACAAGATGGCCTGCCAGTCTCCAAACAGGAAGAGTTAGGTTACTTTAACGAGGGTGGCCTGTTCGATGGCGAAACAGTCCAAGGCAACCCGTTCGAGGAACTCCAGCAGCGCACCGAGCAAGATCTGAAAAGCGCTACTGATTTTCAATTTGTACTCAATCGCGACTACAAGGCCAACACGGCGATCAAATACCTGAGTTGGGCGAAATATGGACTGCTCCTTCTGGCTCCGCTTGGACTCGCTTATCCGCCACTGGGGATAGCACTGACAGCGGCAAGCGTCGGGTTGGGTGGCGCAGAACTCGGCTTCGGCATAGACAGCCATGTCAATAAACGCCCGAATGCGGACAAGCGCATCATAAAGGGTGCCTTGAACACCATCTCCCCTATCGCCAGCAGCGGTATGGGGAATGCGTTCAAACCCATAAGCAGCGCGCTCAAGCTCTTGGCTATGAAACCCGGATGAGGGTTTGATACAAATGCCGGCACAAAGCCTGAGGTAATGGCAGAATTAAAGCCTGGCGGCCTCGAAGCCGCCTTTCAAACAGGACTTCTACATGCAACTGACCACCACCCACCTACTCGCCACCCCGTGCGATGACGAAGAAGACAACATGGCCATGCTGTGCTGCCACGGCAATAACGGCGAAATGTTCATGCTTAGCCGTTATCCGGACGAAGACGAGGTGGAGCTCACCTGGGATTACGAGCCGTCGACGCTGGATGGACTGAAGGTCACCCTGAGTGATACGACGTTGCGCATCGAGCTGGCTGCCGGCGATGCCGACGCACTGGGGGGCAAGGATCACTTGGAGATCACCCACGCCACCGCCGCCTCCGACCTGGCCGAGGTGGAGCAAACCTTGCAGAACATCCTCAAAGGCACCGGCACCTACACCCGGACTTAATGGTGGGAGTGTTCACAACAGGAAGTGCACCTTCGCACAAAATTCCTACAAGTTTTGCCAAAAATACCCGTTACGCCGTTAGTCGCCACGCCCCTCGATGCATTAAAGTAGTGCCCCCCAGCCCGGTGTTTGTTTCTTAGCACGCGGGCTCATCTTTCCAGGAACCGTCATCGATGGAACATCGTGAAGCGCTGCTCGCGCTGCGAACCTTTCTTTCTACGCAGATTCTCGGCCAGGAAAAGCTCATCGAGCGCCTGCTCATCGCCCTGCTCGCCGACGGTCATATGCTGGTTGAAGGCGCGCCGGGCCTGGCCAAGACCAAGGCCATCAAAGAGTTGGCCGAAGGCATCGAAGCGCAGTTCCATCGTATTCAGTTCACCCCCGACCTGTTGCCCGCCGACATCACCGGCACCGAAATCTATCGCCCGGAAACCGGCAGCTTCGTGTTCCAGCAAGGGCCGATCTTCCACAACCTGGTGCTGGCGGACGAGATCAACCGCGCGCCGGCCAAGGTGCAATCGGCGCTGCTTGAAGCCATGGCCGAGCGCCAGGTCAGCGTAGGCCGGAGCACCTACGACCTGTCGCCGTTGTTCCTGGTGATGGCCACGCAGAACCCCATCGAGCAGGAAGGTACCTATCCACTGCCCGAAGCCCAGCTCGACCGCTTCCTGATGCACGTCAAAATCGGCTTTCCCGACGCCACCGTGGAACGGCGCATCTTGCAGCAGGCCCGTGGCGAAGCGCTCAACGGCGAAACCAAGCCCGAGCGGCGCGTCAGCCAGCAGGCGATCTTTGCCGCGCGCAAGGAAATCCTCGGCCTGTACATGGCCGACGCGGTGGAGGAATACCTGGTGCAGTTGGTCATGGCCACGCGCACCCCGGCCAAGTTCGACCCGGAAATGGCCGAGTGGATCGCCTATGGCGCCAGCCCGCGCGGTTCTATCGCCCTGGATCGCTGCGCACGCGCCCATGCCTGGCTGGCCGGGCGCGACTTTGTCAGCCCCGAAGACATCCAGGCGGTGCTGTTCGACGTGCTGCGCCACCGCATCATCCTGTCGTTCGAGGCCGAAGCCGCCGGGATCGATCAGGACCGCGTGGTGCAACGCATTCTCGACGTCGTTGCCGTCGCTTGAAATCGATGAATGCCAGCGATGGAATCCGCGTCACGCTCAGCGAGCTGATTGAGATGCGCCACCGCGTGCGCGAGGTGCAGCTGTTTTCCACGCCCAGCCAACGCAGCCCGCTGATCGGCCTGCACCATTCCAAGCTGCGCGGACGCGGCGTGGACTTCGACCAGGTGCGCGTGTACCAGGCCGGCGACGACGTGCGTACCATCGACTGGCGCGTCACGGCACGCACCCAGGAACCCCACACCAAGCTGTTCCACGAAGAGCGCGAACGCCCGATTTTCATCATGGTGGAGCAAAGCTGCCGGCTGTTTTTCGGCTCCGGCCAGATGTTCAAGTCGGTCCTCGCCGCCCAGGCCGCCAGCCTGATCGGTTGGGCGGCGCTGGGGCATAACGACCGGGTCGGCGGGCTGGTGTTCGGCGACAACGAGCACTACGAAATCAAGCCGCGCCGCAGCAAGCAAAGCCTGCTGCAATTGCTCAACCGCCTGGTGCGGGTCAACCAGAGCTTGAACACCGACACCCGGCCCGAGGCCGACGCCCTGGGCATGGCCCTGCGCCGTGGCCGCGAAGTCCTGCGCCCGGGCAGCCTGGTGATCGTGATCTGTGACGAACGCGCGCTGAGCGAAGGCGCCGAGCAGCAATTGAGCCTGCTGTCGCGCCATTGCGACCTGCTGCTGTTGCCGATCTCCGATCCCCTCGACCATGCGCTGCCTGCCGCCGGGCTGCTGCGCTTCGCCGAGCGAGGCGCGCAACTGGAACTGGACACCCTCAATTACGACCTGCGTCAAGCCTACAAGGCCCAGGCCGAAGCCCGCAGTGCGCGCTGGGAATTACTCGCGCAGAAACTGCGGGTATTGCTGATGCCGTTGAGCACCCAGAGCGAAATGGTCGAGCAGTTGCGCGAATACCTCAACCCACAACGCCCGGTTAAAAAGCAATGAGCAGCCTTGAGCAACTGCAACCGCTGATCGCCCCGCCGGCCATAGGTTTTTGGCCGCCCGCACCGGGTTGGTGGCTGCTGTTGTTGCTGATTCCGCTGCTTGGCTGGGGCGCGTGGTCGCTGCGCCGCTTTCTGCCAACGCGCCGCCCGGTGGTGCGTGCCGAACAACCGCTGGACCCTTTACGCATCGCCGCCCTCGCCGAATTAGCGCTGATGCCCAAACCCTACGACGGCGCGCCCGCCGGGGCTTGGCTGCAACAACTTAATGGCCTGCTCAAGCGCCTGTGCCGCAACGACTACCCCTACAGCCAGAGCCACACCCTCAACGGCCGCAAATGGCTGGCGTTCCTCGACAACCGCTGCCCCGCCGCCGGCCTGACGCGCTGGATGGTATTGGTGGAAGGCGCCTACAAACCCGAATGCAAACTCGACGACAAGGCCATCGCCGGTCTGACCCAAGCCGTCGACACCTGGATTCGCAAACATGTTTGAGTTCGCCTGGCCGTGGATCTTCCTCCTGCTGCCGCTGCCCTGGCTGATGCGCCAAGTCTTGCCCGCCGCCGACAGCGGCGAACCGGCGCTGAAAGTCAGCTACCTCAGCGACCTCGAAAGCCTGGCCCGGCGGCGCGCGCGCTCCAACCTGCCGGGCTGGCGTCAACAGGCACCGTTCGTAGTGTTGTGGCTGTTACTGTTGACCGCCGCCGCGCGCCCCGAATGGCTCGGCGAACCGCTGCCGATCGCCGCCAGTGGGCGCGACCTGTTGGTGGCGGTGGATGTGTCGGGCTCCATGGATTTCCCCGATATGCACTGGCAGGACGAAGACATCAGCCGCTTGAACCTCGTCCAGCACCTGCTCGGCGACTTTCTGGAGAGCCGCGAAGGCGACCGCGTGGGCCTGATCCTGTTCGGCAGCCAGGCATATTTACAGGCGCCACTGACCTTCGACCGCCGCACCGTGCGCGCCTGGCTGGATGAAGCGCGCATCGGCATTGCCGGCAAGAACACCGCCATCGGCGATGCCATCGGCCTGGCCTTGAAACGTCTGCGCCAGCGCCCGGCCCAGAGCCGCGTGTTGATCCTGGTCACCGACGGCGCCAACAACGCCGGGCAGATCGACCCGCTGACCGCGGCGCGCCTGGCCGCCGAAGAAGGCGTGAAGATCTACCCTATCGGCATCGGCGCCGACCCCGAACAAACCGGGTCGCTGGGCATCCTTGGGGTCAACCCGAGCCTCGACCTCGACGAACCGGCGCTCAAAGCGATTGCCGAGGCCACTGGCGGTCAGTACTTCCGGGCCCGCGATGGCGCAGAGCTGCTAGCCATCAAAGAGACCCTGGACACCCTCGAACCGGTCGAGCAGCAACCGACCCAGGCTCGCCCAGCACTGGCGCTGTACAGCGCGCCGTTGGCACTGGCGCTGATTTTGAGCCTGTTGCTGGTGATCCAGGAGCGCTGGCCGGATAACGCGTTGCAACGCGGGTTCGACAAGTTGGCGAGCAAGGGCATGTTCCTGCAACCCAAGCCGCAATGGCGCCAACGCCTTAAACGCCTGCGTTTGCGGAGGCGTCGATGATCGACCTATGGCCGCACTGGTTCCGCCCCTGGTGGCTATTGCTGCTGCCGCTGCTCGGCTGGTTGCTGTGGCAACTGTGGCATCGGCAAAAACGCGCCGGGCGCTGGCAGATGATCCTGCCGCCGGCCTTCCATGGGGTGCTGCTCAGCGGTGGCAACGGGCGCGAAAGCAAATCGCCGTGGGTGGTGCTCGGTATCGCCTGGCTGCTGGCGCTATTGGCTTTGCTCGGCCCCAGTTGGCAACGGGTGGAGCAGTCCAGCCAGAAACCATCCGACCCCTTGGTGGTGCTGCTGGAATTGACCCCGGAAATGCTTGCCACCGACAGCCCGCCGAACCGCCTGGAGCAGGCGCGCCGCAAGCTGTATGACTTGTTGCAGGCCCGCAGCGACGCGCAGACCGCCATCGTGGTGTACGCCGGCAGTGCCCACACCCTGGTGCCGCTGTCGGACGACCTGGCCACCAGCGGCAACCTGCTGGAAGCCTTGCGCCCCTCGATCATGCCCGAGCCCGGCCATCGTGCCGACCTGGCCGTGGAAAAAGCCCTGGGCTTGCTGAACCAGGCCGGCCTGGGCCAAGGACGACTGTTGCTGATCGGCTCGTCGCTGTCCAAGCAGGAACGCCAAGGCATCCGTCTGCTGCTGCAAAGTGCCCAGGCGCCGAGCCTGTCGATCCTTGGCATCGGCAGCCGCGAGGGCACCCCGGTGACCCAAGAGAATGGCGAGTTCCTCAAGGACGAACAAGGCGCGATCCTGGTGCCGCGCCTGGACAGCCCGACCCTCAAGGCGTTCGCCAGCGAAATGGGCGGCCGTTACCGCGCCGCGCGGCTGGATGATAAAGACCTGCGCCAACTCGGCATGCTGGATGCGCCGCAGACCCTGCGCGACGACGGGCAACGCCTGCGCCTGGATACCTGGGCCGACCAGGGTTACTGGCTGCTGCTGCCATTGCTGCTGCTGGCGGCCTGCGCCGGTCGCCGCGGCTGGCTGTTCTGCCTGCCTTTATTACTGCTGAGCGCACCGCAACCCAGTTACGCGTTTGAGTTGACGGATCTGTGGCTGCGCCCGGACCAGCAAGGCCAATACCTGCTCAAGAAACAACGCCCGGCCCAAGCCGCCGAGCGTTTCGAAGACCCGCAGTGGCAGGGCGTGGCGCTTTACCAAGCCGGCAACTACGCCGAGGCGGCCAAGCGCTTTGCCCAAAGCAATGACGCCTATGCTCACTACAATCGTGGTAATGCCCTGGCCAAGGCCGGCGAGCTGGAGGCGGCGCTGGACGCCTACGACCAGGCGCTGGAAGCCCAACCCGATCTGCATCCAGCGTTGAAAAACAAAGCCCTGGTGGAGGCCTTGATACAGGAACAGGCCCAGGCGCAGGCCGAGCAAAAGCCCGAGTCACCGGCGGAAAATCCAGATGACGAACCCCATCAACCGGGCCAGACTGCGCAACCGGGCGCCGACGGGCAAACCGGCACCGGCGGCGAAGCATCCCCTCAGGGCCAGGGCGAAGCCGGCAGCGGCGATCCCCAGGCCGGCGCCAAACCGCCTAGCGGCGGCAATGAAGTCCCGGGCAGCGAGTTGGGCGACGAACAAACCACGACCCCACCGCTGCGCCGCACCGATGCCAGTTTGGATGAACAGCGCCAGGCCCTGGAACAATGGCTGCGGCAGATCCCGGATAACCCCGGCGAACTGCTACGGCGTAAATTCTGGTACGAACAGCAACAACATCAGGACAAGACTCGATGAGCCGCCCCACCCTTCTGCTTCTGCTCGCGTTGTCGGCCAGCACCGCCCAGGCGGCGAACCTGGTCGCCAGCGTTGACCGCAGCCGCCTCAATTCCGGGGAAACGGTGGAACTGACGGTGGAATCCAGCGATGTCACGCAGTTCGGCAAGCCCGACCTGTCGCCCCTGGATGCGCAGTTTGAAGTCAGCGGCACGCGGCAGATCAACCAGCTCACCACCCTGGGCGGCGACAACCACGCCACCACGCGCTGGATCATCACCTTGCTGCCCAAGGAAAACGGCACCGTGGTGATCCCACCGCTTCAAGTGGGCGAGCTTCAGACTCAGCCGATTACCTTGCAAGTGATCGAAACCGCCAGCCAGAACACCAGCGCGGAACTGGCGCCGGTATTCGTCGAAGCGAACCTCGACCAGTCCAGTGTGTACGTTCAGGCCCAGGCGCTGTTGACCGTGCGCGTGTACCACTCGGTGTCGCTGTATGACGACAGCAGCCTTACACCGTTACAGATCGCCGATGCCCGCGTCGAGCAACTGGGGGAATCGCGCACCTATGAAAAAGTCATCAACAGCATCCGTCATGGCGTGATCGAAACCCGCTATGCGATCTACCCGCAGCACAGCGGCAGCCTGGAGGTCGGTGCGCAGACCTTCAGCGCCACCCTGGTTGAATCACGCCCGCCTCAGGAAAATACGCTGCAAGGCACCAAGCCGGGCAAGCTGATCCACGTCAGCTCCGCGCCTCTGCAATTGACCGTCAAGCCCAAACCGGCGCTCTACCCGGCCGATGCCCCGTGGCTGCCGGCCCGTAGCCTGACCCTGAGCGAAAGCTGGAACCCCGAGCCGCAACAGGTGCAGGTCGGCGACTCCCTGACCCGCAGCCTCACGGTCAAGGCCGAGGGCCTCTCCAGCGCACAACTGCCGGCCCTGCCCAGCACAGAAATCAGCGGCCTGCGTCGCTACCCGGATCAACCGGTGCTCGGCAACCAGACCAGCGACCGCGGCCTGATCGGCAGCCGCGAAGACCGCGAAGCCCTGGTGCCCAGCCGCGCCGGCGCACTGGAGCTGCCCGCCGTCGATGTGGTGTGGTGGAACACCCATGAGGACCACCTGGAGCGCACCAGCCTGCCGGCGCGCACTCTGCAGGTGGCCAATAACCCGAGCCTGATGGTGGACACCCCCGCCACCCCCACCATCATCACTGCTCCGGACGATAGCCGCCTGTGGCTGTGGCAACTGAGCACTTTGCTGCTGGCCTGCACCACCTTGCTGGGCTTCGGCCTGTGGTGGCGCGCCCGCCGACAACCAGCGGTGCAACGCGCGGCGCAAACCGGCCCCAGCCCGCGCACGTTGCTCGACGACCTCAAACGCGCCACCCAGGCCAACGACCCGCAGGCGACCCGCCAGGCGCTGGATGCCTGGGCGCGGCAACAACCGGAAACCCTGGCCGACATGGCCGCGCGCTTCGTACCGCTGTCGGATGCGTTGGATGGCTTGAACGGTGCGCTCTACAGCGAAAGCGGCCAGTACTGGCTGGGCGAAGACTTGTGGCGCGCGATCAAGGCCATCCCCATGGCTGAACGTGAAGCGGACCCGGCGACGGACACCACCAGTTTGCCGCCGTTGTATCCCAAATAGCCCCTCCCACAGTGGATCTGCCTGGTTTGGAGCAACGGGTTGGCAATGCAGGTAAACTCCCCTCCTTTCTCTCTACCCCACGGAGTTCGCCTTGCGTCTGTTCCACACCTCCGACTGGCACCTGGGCCAAAACCTCCATGGCCAGGAACGCGACTTCGAACATGCCTGTTTCCTTGAGTGGCTGCTGCGCCAGATCGGCACTCAGCATCCCGATGCGCTGCTGATCGCTGGCGATATCTTCGATACGGTCAACCCGCCCCTCAAGGCCCAGGAGCGGCTGTATGACTTCATTATCAGCGCCCATGAACAAAACCCCGACCTGACCATTGTGATGATCGCCGGCAACCACGATTCCGGCTCGCGCATCGAGCTGCCGGCGCCGTTGATGCGGCGCTTGCGCACCCATGCCCTCGGCCGCGTGTTGTGGCTCGATGACGGGCAACTGGATGCCGAACGCCTGTTGATTCCGCTGCCGAACGCCAAAGGCAAGATTGCCGCGTGGTGCCTGGCGTTGCCGTTTCTGCGCCCGGCGGAGGTGACCGGCGCCCAGTTGGGCGACGACTACCTGCGCGGCATCGGCCAGGTGCATGAGAAGCTGATCGCCGCCGCCAATGCCAAACGCAAAAAAGGCCAGGCGCTGATCGCTATCAGCCATGCGCATATGGCCGGCGGTTCGGTGTCGGAGGACTCCGAGCGCAGCCTGATCATCGGCAATGCCGAGGCGCTGCCCGCCAGCCTGTTCGACAACAGTGTCGGCTATGTTGCCCTGGGCCATTTGCACAAGCCGCAAAAGGTCAATGGCGAAGAGCGCATTCGCTACAGCGGCTCGCCGATTCCGTTGTCGTTTTCCGAGATCGGCTACAAACACCAGATTCTCGATGTGACCTTCCAGGGCCAATGCCTGGTGGGCGTAGAACCGATCCTGATCCCTCGCTCTGTGGAGCTGCAACGCCTGGATGCCGCACCGCTGGCGGATATCCTCAAGCAACTCGCCGATCTGCCCGACATCGATCTGCTGGCCGAAACCCAGCGCCACCCCTGGCTCGAAGTGCGCGTGCGCCTCGACGAGCCGCAGCCGGACCTGCGCCAACAGATCGAAAGCGCCCTGCAAGGCAAGGCCGTGCGTCTGGTGCGTATCGCCGCCGAATACGCCGGTATCCGCAGTGGCAATGAAAGTGACGACGAGCGCCTGATCGAACTCGACCAACTGACGCCCCAGGAGTTGTTCAGCCGCGCCTGGCAGGACAGCTATGGCAGTGAAGTGGATGAACAGACCTTGAAGGACTTCGCCATGTTGCTCCAGGAAGTGCAACAGCAGGAGGATCAGCCATGAAAATCCTCGCCATTCGCCTGAAAAACCTCGCGTCCCTGGCCGGCCCGTTCGAGATCGACTTCACCGCCGAGCCCCTGGCTAGTGCCGGGTTGTTCGCAATCACCGGGCCGACCGGCGCCGGCAAGAGCACCTTGCTCGATGCGCTGTGCCTGGCGCTGTTTGGCGCAGTGCCGCGCCTGGGCGACACTGGCCAGGCGAAGATGCCAGATGCCGAAAGCGATATTTCCATCGGTGACCCGCGCACCCTGCTCCGGCGCGGTACCGGCGGCGGCTATGCCGAGGTGGATTTTGTCGGCGTCAGCGGCCGTCGCTATCGGGCGCGCTGGGAGGCCAATCGCGCCCGCGACAAGGCCAGCGGCAAGTTGCAGAACAGCCGGCAAAGCCTGATCGATCTGGACAGCGAGCAACTGTTGGCCAGCCAGAAAACCGAATACAAAACCCAGTTGGAACTGGCCCTGGGCTTGAATTTCGAACAGTTCACCCGCGCCGTGTTGCTGGCGCAGAGCGAGTTCAGCGCGTTCCTCAAGGCCAACGACAACGAGCGCAGCGAGCTGCTGGAAAAACTCACTGACACGGCGCTGTACACCCAGCTCGGCCGCCGCGCCTTCGACAAGGCCAAGGAGGCCAGGGACGCGCACAAACAGCTGCAAGACCAGGCCGTGGGCGTGGTGCCGCTGAGCGCCGAAGACCGCGCCGAACTGGACCGGCAACTGGCCGAGGCTCAGCAGCAGCTCAAGGCGCAGCAAGCCCAGCTCAAGCAACTGGAAGCGCAGCACACCTGGCTCAAGGAACTGCGCGAATGGCAGGAGCGCCAGCTCGACGCCACGCAACAGCTGCAACAGGCCCAGGCCGACTGGGACAGCCTGGGCGCGCAGCGCGAAGACCTCAGCCGCTTGGAGCAACTGGCGCCCCAACGTCATCACTTCGCCCGCCAGACCGAGCTGGCCACGGAACTCACCCCGCTGGCCGCGCAGATTCAGCAGCACATCGCGCAGCAGGCCCAGTTGCTGACGCGTCAGGACCAGGCCCAACAGCAGCAAGCCAGTGCCCACGCCGCATTGGAGGCCGCGCTGCAAGCCCAGAGCGACGCCGTACCCTTGCTGCGCCAGGCCTTCGACGGGCAAAACAGCCTCGCCCATTTGACTAAAGACCTGGCCAAGCACAGCGCCGACCAGCAGCAACAGTCCGCCGCCAGCGCCGAAGGCCAAGCGCGCCTCAGCGCGTTGCAGGCCAAACAGGCCGAAGTTGCCGAGCGCCTGCAAAGCCTGGCCGACGACCTTGAGCGCAGCGCCGCGCTGGCGCCCCTGGCCGATGCCTGGACCGCTTACCGCGACCGCCTGCAACACTTGATGCTGATCGGCAATCGCCTGAACAAAGGCCAGGCCGAACTGGCACAACTGGAACACCGCGCCAACACCACCGCCGAAGCCTTTACCGGTCAGCGCGACGCCTTGGCCCTGCTGTACCAGGAAGCCGGCGCCGAGCCCCAGGCGGTGGCCGAGCAGATCCAACTGCTCGCCAGCCTGTTGCAGGACAATCGCAAGCAGCAACGCGCCGTCGAAGACCTGACGCGGCTGTGGGACAGTCAGCAGCAGCTGGATCAGCAGGCCGCCACCCTCACCCAGAAACTTGCCGACGCCCAACAGCGACGCGAACTACTGAACCAGGCCGGCCTGCAAGCCAAGGCCGATCTGAGCGTGGCCGAGCAGACGCTGACGGTGACCCAGCAACTGCTGGAACGTCAGCGCCTGGCCCGCAGCGCCAGCGTCGAAGAGTTGCGCGCACAATTGCAGGACGGCCAGCCGTGTCCGGTGTGCGGCAGTCATGAGCACCCCTATCACCAACCCGAAGCGTTGCTGCACAGCCTTGGCCGGCATGACGACAACGAGCAAGCCACGGCGCAACAGGCGGTGGATGCACTCAAGGAGAAACTCACCGAGCTGCGGGGCGAAGTGGGCGGTTTGATCGCCCAGCAAAAGGAGTTTCTGCACCAGCAGGAGCAGTTAGCCGCGCAACAACTGGCGCTGAAGCCAAGCCTGGACGCCCACCCGCTGAGCACCGCGCTGTTCAATCAGGACGCCCCCCAACGCAGCCCCTGGCTGGCGACCCAACTGGCTCAGCTCGGCCAGAGCATCAGCCAGGACGAGCAGCGCCAGAGCGCCCTGCTCAACCTGCAACAGAACGCCGGGCGCCTGCAGCAGCAACTGCAAGCGGCCCAGGACGCGAGCCAACAAGCCCGTCAGCAATGGCTCGACCAGCAGCGCGAACTGGCCAATGACCGCGAGCGCCTGGAACAGGAACTCAACGCATTCGCCAGCCTGTTGCCCGCCGACACCCTGGACGGCCTGCGCAACAATCCGGCCGCGACCTTTATGCAGCTCGATCAACAGGTCAGCCAGCGCCTGGAACAGTTAGGCCATCAACGGGATGAACGCGAAGAACAACAGGAACGTCAGCAGGTCATCGAAAAAGAACAGACCCATCAACAGCATCGTCAGGCGCAATTGGAGGCGCTGAGCCAGCAAGTGGCCGAACTGACCCGCCAGCAACAGGCCGCCGCGCAAGCCCTCGCCGAGCTGCTGGGCCCCCACACCAGCGCGGAACACTGGCAGCAGCAGCTGGAGCAAGCGGTGGCGCAGGCGCGTCAGAGCGAGAGCGACGCCAACCAGCAACTCCAAGACACCCGCACCACCTTGATCCAACTGGCCGCCGACCTTAAGGCTTGGCAGGCACGCCAACAGGCGCTGCACACCGAACAACAGGCGCTCGATGCGCGCCTGAGCCAATGGCGTGCATCGCACCCGGAACTGGACGATGCCGGTCTCACTCGCTTGCTGGCCATGGATGACACGCAGGTCAGCGCACTGCGTCAGCGCCTGCAAACCAGCGAAAAAGCCGTGGAGCAAGCCAAGGTCTTGCTGCAAGAGCGCGAACAACGCTTGGCTGAACACCAGGCCCTGCACAATGGCAACCTCGACGCCGAACAGTTGGACAACCACCTCGCCGCGCTCAGCCAGCAACTGGCCGATGCGGAGAAGCAGTGCGCCGAACTGCGCGCGCGCCAGGCCGAAGACCAACGTCGCCAACAGGCCAACAACGTGCTGGCCGAGCAGATCGCCAAGGCCTATGAAGAATGGCAACGCTGGGCCCGGCTGAATGCCCTGATCGGTTCGGCCACCGGCGACACCTTCCGCAAGATCGCCCAGGCCTACAACCTGGATCTGCTGGTGCATCACGCCAACGTGCAGCTGCGCCAGCTGGTGCGGCGCTACCGCCTCAAGCGCGGCGGCAGCATGCTCGGTCTGTTGGTGCTCGACACCGAAATGGGCGATGAACTGCGCTCGGTGCATTCGCTGTCCGGCGGCGAGACCTTTCTGGTGTCGCTGGCCCTGGCCCTGGGGCTGGCGTCGATGGCGTCCAGTACCTTGAAGATTGAGTCGTTGTTTATCGACGAAGGCTTCGGCAGCCTCGACCCCGAATCCCTGCAATTGGCCATGGACGCGCTGGACGGTTTGCAGGCCCAGGGGCGCAAAGTCGCCGTGATTTCCCACGTCCAGGAAATGCATGAACGCATCCCGGTGCAGATCCAGGTCAAGCGTCAGGGCAATGGCCTGAGCACCTTGGAGGTCAAATGAGCGAAGCGTTGCTGTACTCGTTCCGCCGCTGCCCCTACGCCATGCGCGCGCGGCTGGCGTTGCGCTACAGCGGCGTAGCGGTGCGCATTGTCGAGGTGAGCTTGAAGGCCAAGCCGCAAGAGATGCTGACACTCTCGCCCAAGGGCACGGTGCCGGTGTTGAGTGTGGACGGCCAGGTGATCGACGAAAGCCTGGCGATCATGCAGTGGGCCCTGGCCCAGCACGATTCCGACGATTGGTTGCTGGGCGGCGACCCGGCGGTGCTGGCGCTGATTGCCGAGAATGACGGCGGGTTCAAGCATTGCTTGAATCGCTACAAATACGCCGAACGCTACCCGGAATACCCGATGGAACACTATCGGGCCGAAGGCGCAGTGTTCTTGCACACTCTGGAAGGTTTGCTGGCTGAGCGCGCCTACTTACTGGCCGAGCACCTCAGCCTGGCGGACATGGCGCTGGCGCCGTTCGTGCGTCAGTTCGCCCACGTAGACCGCGATTGGTTTGCCCGTGCGCCCTACCCGCGCTTGCAGCAATGGCTGGATGAGTTCCTGCAATCGCCCTTGTTTATCGGCGTGATGGCCAAGGCGTAAGGTGTGCCAGCGCGTTAGCCCTGGGCCAAATTCAACAATCGCTCATGAGCCACTTCCGGCTCGCCTTCCAGGGGCTGCACGGAGGACAGGATCGGGGCGGAATACAGAAACAGGATTGCTGCAGCGAGTCGAAGGGCCATGCTGTCGTTTCCAGGAATGGGCGCGTCAAAAGTTGAGCGTCAAATTTAAACACATGGCAATGTGATATTACAGCGGCTTTTTTCACCCCAGGCAAAAACGCCAAACCACTCGAACGCCGATTGACGTTCCAGTGGTTTGGCGTCTGCTGCTGTGCAGGGCTCAGTGTTGAGTTTTGTGATCCAGCGCGGCATAGAAGTTGGCGCTTTGTTGCAGGTATTTCTGAGTGTAGGCACTGGTGCTGGACTTGCGACCGGCGACTTCCACGCTGGCCGCCGCCGGCAAGGCTACGGTGGCGGAAACAGCGGAAGCGGCGATGATGGAGAACAGGTTCAAATTCATGTCGGTAACCCTTGTGTACGGTTGGTTGAGTGGCCGGTGAAGGCCTTGGAACCAAACTTACGCCCGAGGGTTAAACCTTAGAAATGCTTTGAAACAGTAGCCGCTATTAATGCAATTAATACAAAAGCTCAGGCCCCGGCGTACGGGGCCTGTGGCTTATTGACGCACCAGGAATTTGAGGTCGCTGGGTGCATCGATCGGCAATTTCTGCACGGTTTTACCCAACAGGCCGGTCTTGGGGTCGCGCTCGACCACCACGATTTCATTGCTTTTCTGGTTGGCGATCAGCAGGAACTTACCGCTCGGGTCCAGGCTGAATTCGCGCGGATGGTCACCTTCCACGCTGCGGCGTTGCAGCTCGGTGAGGTGCGCGGTGACAGGGTCCACGCCAAACACGATGATCTGGTTGGCGGTGCCGCGGTTGCTCACATACAAAAACTTGCCATCACGGGACGCATGCAGCGCCGCGCCGGCTTTGTCGGACACCGGTTGCCCGGCGGCGAAGTCGACCAGTTGGGTTTGCGTGAGTTTGCCGTCGGCGTAATCGAACACCGCGACCTGAGCGCTCATCTCGGTGGTCAGCCAGGCGTGCTTGCCATCGGCGCTGAACAGCAAATGGCGCGGGCCGCTGCCCGGCGGCAATGCCACCGAGGCCGGGTCGGCAGGAGTCAGGGGCAGTTCATGGTTGGCCTTGGGGTCGTAGCGGTAGACAAAGATCTTGTCCGCCCCCAGGTCATTGGCGAACACGTACTTCCCGTCCGGCGACGACACCACCGCGTGCACATGGTTGGAGGCCTGGCGCTCCGGGTTGACCCGACTGGCCGGGTGCCCGCTCAACTGCACCGGTGCGGATAACTTGCCAGTGGCGTCCACCGGCAGGATCGCCAGGCTGCCGCCTGGGTCTTCCAGTACGGAATAGTTGGCGACGAACAGGTGACGACCGTCTGCGGCGACGCTGGAGTGGGTCGGCTCGTTGCCCAGGCTCTGCACTTGGTTGATCAGTGTGAGCTGGTGATTTTTCGGGTCGATGGCGTAGCTGCTCACGCGCCCCACCGCATCCTTCTGGCCGGGGCCATTTTCATTGACCACAAACAGCCGCTTCTGGTCCTTGGACACCGTCAGCCAAGACGGGTTAGCGGCCTTGGCCGCCAGCACAGGTTTGCCCTGGAACTGCCCGGTGCGGCTGTCGAATTGCAGGCGGTAAATGCCCTCGCTGGAGCCGGCGGTGTAGCTGCCCACCAACAGTTCATAGGTGTCTGTCGGCGCGGCCTGCGCCGACATGGCACCGACACTGCCGGCCATCAGCAGCGGCCAGAATTTACGCATCATCATGCTCGTCTTCCTCGTCATTATTGTTGCCGGTGAAGGCGCTCATGCACACCAGGCGGTGTTCGCCCGAATCACCGGTGAGGGTCCAGCTTTGCAAGGCGTCGTCAAAGGTTGCCGCCTGCACCTGCATCAGGCTGAACGACCAGCGCTTTTCGGCGCGGCCGTCCATGCAGGTAATGCGCAGGCCTTTGTCGTCGGAAGTGAAATCAAAGGCATGCAAGCCATCGATTTCGAGCATGTCAGCGTTGTTAAGTTCAGCGGGCAGGCCGGTAGCAGTCATCGGGATCAGTCATCAGGAAGAAAGGCGCTGATGATAGGCCAATCCACCCTCGCCTGGCGCGCTTTGTGCGCTTGCGGTAACCGGTTATGCCTGGTCTGCGCGACGGCTTTGTCATGCTCGGCACCTTCTCATAACGCGATGGAATGCCAATGCCCGACTCAACCCCCGTCCACCCCGCCCCCCTGCTGCCGGGGGTGACCAACACCGCGGCGCAGGCGGTCGCCGCTCACTTTGCCGGGCTGCCGGACGTGGCCCACGTGGTCAGCCAACTGCTCAGCGATGCCATTGCCCAGCGCTACCCCGCCCTGGCCCTCAACCTCTCAGCGACGCGCCTGGCCACGCCCAACGGCAAGCAGTGGGTATTCCGCCCGCTGCTCTCTGTGGTGCAGGACTACCTGGGCGGCACCGCCAACCTGGATTTCAGCGACATCGGCAACCTGAGTTTCTACCTCACCACCAGCCCGCCGCGTCGGCTGACACTGCCGCAAGACGGCAAATCGCGGCTGGACATGCAGGTCATCGAGGGCCTGATCAAAGAACTGGCGGACACGGTTCCCGTGGGTTTGCAGAACGCGCTGAACGATTACTGGCGCGACCACACCGGCAACGGCCAATGGCGCTGGATGGCCCGCCTGCTCCAGGACACGCTGCATATCGCCGCCCTGCGCCGGACCGACCTGGCGGAACCGGCCCGACAAACCCTCGACCAACTGACCGCCACCCCGGACCGTGAGCAACGCATGAGCCGCCACGGCGCCCAGGCGGTATTGGTCTATTGCCTGGAAACCACCCTGCGCAGCGCCGAGCGCCGTGTCACGGTGCTCGACCCACACCTGGTGCTGACCCGCCCCACCAATGGCACTGCGACGGTATTGCTGTGCAGCCCCGGCGGCACTATCGAAGCGTTCCCGTCCATGGATGCGTTGACCCAGGCCTGGGGGCAACGCATGGCGTCCGGTTATCAGCTCGACGAAGTGCTGATCCAACGCTACGAACCGGACGGCGATATATTCGACCATCAAGCCGCGCTCATCCTCAATCAACAGTTGGAACACCTGGGCGCACTGCGACTGCCGGGCAATGGCGGGTTCGCCGCGCTACAGGCGCACTGTCGCGGGCTTGTCGACCCGACGGCGTACTTTCTCGACGCGCCCAGCGTGCCCACGGATCTATTGGCCACACTGCGCACCCATTTGCCCAGCGGCCTCAAGGACGCCGACAGCAGCGCCCAGGCCGCCTACCGCCGCTACAGCCTGGCCCTGGCCAGTGCCAAGCGGCGGGGCGGCGGCCGCACCTTTCTGAGCGGCATCCCGGATATTCACGCCTTCACCGTCGCCAGCCTGCTGCGCGAGCTGCAAGCCGACGCGGTGCGCCTTGAAGGCGTGGCACAGGCCGACGTAGCGGCACTGGACCCCGACCAACTGGAACTGACCTTTGCCATTTCCGCCGGTTACCCCGGCACCGTCGGCATCACCCAGCACGAACGCATGAGCCTCACCGACCTGGCGATCAATAACCTGAGCGCACGCCCCAGCGGCGAGATGCGCATCGCCCATCGCGCCGGCCTGACAGTCCCGGGTTGGCTGACCGCCGACTACCTCACCGGCTCGAACGGCCTGATCGAACGCGTCGACATCGGCCTGCATTACCCACGATTGCTGGAGGACCAATTGCTGGGCCCCAGTGAAGAAACCCGTCGACACGAAACACTGTTCGCCGACCAGCTCACCGCGCAACTGCCGCTGCTGGCCCTGGAGCAGAGCCTGCGCGGCGTCAACGGCATGACCCGCGACGGCGCCCGGCGTGTGGCCGCGCTCATGGCCCTGACGGTGGCCGATCAGCAGGGCGTAGTCATTCGCCACTTGGCGCTGTTGCGTCATCCGGCGGCCAGCCCCGACGTGGTGACCAACATGTACCTGATCGAAGCCCAGGACATTGCCAGTGGTCCCCATATCCTCTATCGCCCGCTTTACGCCCAAGCCTTGCTGGAATTCCCCAGCCGCGCAGCGCTCTTGGAGGCCATCGCCAGCCCGGGTGAGGTGCAGAACAGCGTATTGCTGTGGATGAGCGATAGCGCGCGCCCGGTGTATGCCAACGGCGGTTTTCGTCAGCCCCATTACCTGCGTTTTGGCCAGGGCGATGAATTCAGCCCCCTGCGCACGCCTGGGCCGGCCACCCTGTCGGAGGACGGGCTGAACGATGAACTGCATCAATGCCTGATCACCGGTCGTCTGATGCAGTACCTGTACAGCAGCAACGCCCGCGCGTTGGTCGCCCAGGCCGACCGCGAATCGGTGTCCAACCACGAAAGCCGCTGGAAACTGCTGCTCGAAGGTGGCGGATTGTTGTTCGGTGGGGTGCTGTACCCGTTGTTACGCGGCCCGCTGTTGCTCACCACCTGGCTGGGCAATCTCTACAACAGCCTTAAACAAGACATTCAGGGCCTGAACGCCATGGATGCGCAAACGCGGGAATTGGCCAGTGTCGACCTGTTGCTGAACCTAGGCCTGTCGTTGTTCGAAGGCCCGCCGTTGCCCGCTGGCGCCACTGCCCCAGCACGGAGCCGGCGCCCGCCCCTGGCATTGCCGCGCCAGCTCGCCGAGCGTTGGCCGGCCCCGCCCGCGCCGCGTATCCATCAAGGCAGCGTCGGGTTGCCCGGTGTATTGCCAGGCACCGACAAAGCGCTGTTGGACTTCCGTTTCGCTCAATCCCACTGGCGCCTGACCGCCAGTCAGCGCGCACGCCTGAACAGTTACAGCACCACGCCGCCGCCCGATGTGCCCGAGCCGGTGGCGAGCGGGCCGCACAAAGGCTTGTACCGCATCGACAACCAGTGGTACGCCCAATTGGACGGCCAGTGGTTTCGGGTGTGGATGGAAGCGAATACTGGCGACGTACTGATCGTCGACCCCGTCGACAGCGACCGCCGTGGCCCGCCCTTGCGCAATGATCGACAGGGGAACTGGAGCGTGGATACGCGCCTGCGTCTACGCGGCGGTATGCCGTCCAACCGCATCGCCGCACGGCGTCAGCTCAATGCCAAGCGCGTCGAGACCTTGAGCAGCGAGTACCGCCACTTTCTGGGTCAGCAAACCCAGCAGCAAAAGCGCGTGGACGTGGCCCAGGCCGTCATGGAGAAGACCCAGGACGACCCCCGCTTTACACCGGCACAGCGCGCCGAAAAACGTCGGCAATTTGAAAACGCGCTGCTGACCCAGACCCAGGCATACCAACAGATTCTCGACAGCGTGCAGGAACGACGGGAGCTGAGTATCCCGCTGTCGACGCAAACCGTCGCAGCCCTGATGGAAAACATGGTCAACAACGGGCGCAAACTGGTGGTCATCGCCGAAACCGATCGCCAAGCGCTGTACACGGCCAATGCACCGTTCACGCGCCTGGGCACGGCGTTGAAACAGGCGGTGCTGGCCAACCGCGCCGGCCACGAGCAATTTATCAAGGACCTGCTGGCGATCAACGAGCGCTCGATCCAGTGGCTGAAAGTCAAGGACCGTTACCTCGCCCAACTGCACGAATTGGGCGGCCTGGGCCTAGACGCCTTTACCCGCCTGACCCAGGACCGCCCCGACGAAATCAGTGTGCTGGCGATCCAGGCCTTGCAGATTCGCACTCTGCGCTGGCTGGCGACGCGAGGGTTCGACTCGGTGCGGCTCGACAGGCTCGACACCCTCATAGCGCCGCTGGTCGAGCAGGTGCGAACCCACAGCGAACTCAACGCCCTGGAGCTACCCGCCAGTGAGCGCATCAGCGTGCTGGAAAGCCTGGTGGAACACTACGGACGCGCCCTGGACGCCCTGCAAGGTCTGAACATCGTCGATGTGGAAGGCCTGGAGCAAAGCTATTCGGCGCCCCTGTTCACGCTGATCGAGGAGCTGTATCAGGACGTCAACCTGCAACTGGCCAACGCCATTCAGCCAAGCGACCCCAACCCCGTGCGTACGCCAAAGCGCCAGCCGACGGCGCCGGGCAAACCGCAGAAAAAAGTCATCCGCACGCGGCGCAAAGGCACCCTGATCGGCGACTTGAAGCCAGCCGGCAGCAGCCTGCCGATCGAAGTGGTGGAGGTGCGTTCGGAAGAGAGCAACCAATTGCTAAGCCTGTACTCCCAGGACGGCGATGAATGGGTCGAGTTCAAAGAACCCCTCGCACCGCCGCCGCCCGCCCCCTCCCGTGGCTTGAGCCTGGTCAAGGGTGAAGCCCGCAAATTGCTGGCCATGCTCGACGCCCACCTGCAACGTGCGCAGCGCTACCGCAGCGTCTGTCGTCATCCTGAGGAAGTGCAGGAAATCCTGCATTACGAGGGTACGCGCTACGACAGGTTGGCCACCGAACTAGACCGCACGATCCAGGCCCTGCCCCTGGCCGAACGCCTGGCCGCCGACCTGGCGCTGGCCAGCCAGCTGCGCGAGGCCGGCATGCGCCTGACCCGCCAGGGCGATGCCCTGCGCCTGCAATTGAGCCTGGAATTGCCCCCCACCCACGGCAACCTGGAATACCTGCTCGCGCAGAAACAAGTGGCCATCGCGCGCTACAGCGAGCGTGTGCCACTGAGCGGCGAGCGGCGCGATTTTATCCAGGAATACGCCGTCACCGACCTCAATGGCGCACCGCTGTGGTACGCGCACTTTCATTACCCCAAACACGACACGCCCAAGGCCGACTACAGCGTCGCGCACCTGAAAACCAAAGCCCAGCAGAAGCAAAGCTACTACTCGCTGCTGGCCAAAACGCAAAACCCTCAGGCGGTGGTGAACGTACACCGCGGCTTGATCGGCAAGGCCCTGGCCGAGCGTTGGTTTCTGCCGCTGGCGCCGTAAGCATCGCCCTCCCATCAAGAATCAAGAATCAAGAAAGGACTCCCCCCATGCCCAGCCCCGATCACCTGATCCTCGCGCACGCCGTACAGGCGCGTTTCCAGGCGCGGCCGACCCTGCGCTCGGCCACCGCGCAGCGACTGAGCGACAGCCTCAAAGAACTGAGCCCGCCCCTGACCCGGCCACTGTCCGAGCTATACCTGGCCCACCCACGCGACGGTGGCGGCCGCGCCTTGCCCTCTGTGCTGCAAGTGGCCCTGACCTACCTGGCCAACGGCACCCTGCCCGACCTCGCCACCCGCGCCGGACTCGACGCCTACCTGAGCGATGCCAGCGGCAACCGCTTGACCGAACCCACCGTCCCCCTGAACGATCTGCAACGCATCATCCGCGAGCTGCCAACCCTGCTGCCGGCGACATTGCAAACCGCGCTAAGCAGCTTCTGGGATGAGGTCGACAGCGCCGGCATCAGCCACTGGCAATGGCTTGGCGAAGTGCTGCACAGCCTGTTTCGCCAGCGTGCGATCAGCCAATCGACCAGCGACCACGAGCAGCTCCAGGCCCTCACCGCCCTGGCGCGCTACCCGGCACGCGAAGCGCGCCGCGAGCAAACCGCCCCGGACAACAGGGTGTATGCCTATACCCTGGAAGCCCTGTTGGTACGCGGCCAGACCCGCCTGACCCTGCAATGCAGCGAGCTGTTGATCGTCAGCGGCGAACGCGTCTGGCTGTATAGCCTGCCCGGCACCGTGGAAGCCTTCGCCAGTTTGCAAGCCTTCGGGCAGGCGTGGGGCGAGCGCCTGGAGGCGCGCTACCTCGCCGACCGGATCACCTGGCGCCAGTACGAGCCCGACGGCGACATCTTCGAGCTACAAGCCGCGCTGCTGCTCAACCGGCAATTGGACGATCTGGCGGCGTTGCGCCTGCCCGCCCATAGCACGTTGGCCGATTTGGAAAGCCAAGTGGCCGCCCTCACCGACCTGGCGCCTGGACTTATCAGCGCGCCAACCACGCCGGCGCAGCCCCTTGATGCCGTTGACGGCGCATTGCCCGCCTGGCTGAGAAACGCCTCGGCCAGCGAGCGCTTCAGCTATCGCCAATGCCTGCTGGAGCAGGCCAGCCTGCGTCGCCTCAACGGCGGTGCGGGCTACCTGGACGGCATCGACGATATCCGCCGCTTTGCCGCCCGCCGCCTGAACCCGCAACTGTGCCAGGCGCGCAATGCGGCGCTCAAGCGCCAGGACCGCTGCACCGACGAGTCCGCGCTGGCCTATCGCGCCGAAGACCTGCAACTGACCTTTGCGGTGTCCGTCGGCACTCTGCAAAGCGGCTATGTGCAACCGGTGACCCTGAGCCTGGTGGACCTGGCGCTGAAAAACCTCTGCGGCAAACCCAGCGGCAGCGTCACCCTGCATCACCGCTCCGGGCGGCCCATCGAAGCCTGGCTGACGCCGGACTACCTGATGCGCCTAGTGCAACAGGTGGACATCGGCCGTACCTACCCCGCTTACCTGCGCGAACAATTGCTGGCGCCCAATGCGCAGGCACAGCGACGTCAGCAGTTGTTTATCCAGCAGCATCCGGTGCGGCTCAAACTGCAAGCCCTGGAAGCCTTGATCAAGGGTGAGGTCGGGCTGACCCGGCGCGGCGTGCGCTATGTGTGTGCGGTGCTGGGCGCAAGCCGTGCGCAGCGTTGGGTGCAAGGCACTGAAATCATCATGCGCCCGCTGGCCTTCAAGCGAAAAGCCGACGCCCAGGCCGACACGGTCCCCAACATGTTCATCATCGAAGCGCGCAACGGCCAGGAAGGTCCGCACCTGCTCTACCGTCCGGCCTATCAGCCGGCGCTGTTGGAGTTCCCCAGCCGCGCACAGTTACTGAGCGCCATCACGCGTCCCGGCCCGCTGCAAGACAGTGTGCTGACCTGGCTGCCCGACAGCGCGCGGGCGATCTACAGCAATGGCGGCTTTCTGGAGCCCCATATCATCCGTTTCTACCAGGGCTCGGAGTTCGACGTATTGCCCAGTCGTCCGAGCCCGGCGACCCTGGCCGAGGCCGACGACGAGAGCGCGGATGAAATGCGCCTGTTCCTCAACAATAATCGGCTGCTGGAATACCTGTTCGGCGCCGAAGCCCGGCAATTGGTGGAACTGGCCGAGCGCGAGTCCACCTCCAACAGCGAAAGCCGCTGGGCGCTGCTGCTCGAAGGCGTGCAACTGGGCTTCAACACCCTGCTGGTGGTAGCCCGGGGACCATTGGCCGTGGTGGGCTGGATGCTGCAAATGATGCAGGGCCTCAGGCAAGACCTGCCGAACCTGCAAAGCGCCGATCCGGTGGCGCGGGAATTGGCCTGGGTCGATCTGTTGCTCAACATCGCCATGGTGCTGATGCACCAGGCCCAGGCGGGCGATACGCCGATTGAGGCGACACGGCACGCACAAACACAGGCCCGCCTGCCCCTGCGTCGGCCCCTGAGCCAACCGCTGCGCATCCGCCAGGCGGATATTCGCCGCGGCACGGTGGGCCTGCCTGCCGAGCCGCCCGGCGGTGGGCGCACCCTGCTGGACTTCGACCGCTCCCTGGCCAGCGACAGCGCCGCCGGGCGTCTGTTGGACAAGCTGCTGAGCGTACACAAACCCTGGCCGCAACCCACCCCGAAAGCCATGGACAGTGGCGCGCTTAAGGGCTTGTTCAACATGGACGGACGCTGGCACGCCTCGGTCGGCGGGCTGCTGTTTGAAGTGTCGGTAGTGCCGGGCTTTGGCGAGGTGTACATCATCCATCCCGAGAAGCCCGAGCACCCCGGCATCAAGCTCAAGACCGACGGTCAGGGCCACTGGCGCCTGGATCGCGGGCTCAAACTCGAAGGGGGCGGGCCCAAGCGCATCGCGGCGTTGCGCGAGGAAAGCCGACGCCGCAAAGAGGCGCTGGTGGAACGCCTGCAAACCTTAAGCGCCGATATCCCACCGCTGATGCGCCCATTGGAGCAGGCGCTGGACAGCCTGGCCGACGCCGACAAACGCCTGGCCGACCAGAGCCGTGTGCTGAAGCTGACCTGGAACCTGCTGGACAAAGCCAGCGAGCAGCAAAAACCCGCGCTGCGGCAACGCCATGGGCTGGAGGTGCAACGCCACAGCACGCTGCGCGCGCAGTTCGAGATTCTGCTGGAGCGCCTGAGCGAACGGCTGGACGAGAGCGTCCGCCTGCGCCAAGAACTGGTGAGCGTCGGGCAACAGTTGGAACAGGTGGGCGGTGCCGGCGTGCACGTGCAAGACCGCGCCAAAGTGCTCGAAACCCTGTGGAACCAGCAGTTTTCCCTGCATCACTACCAGCGCAACTGGGCCAATGCCTTGCTGTTTTCCGACCGCGGCGAACCCATGGCCCAGGTCGAACGGCGCATGGTGGTCGAGCGCGCCTTCGGTAACCTGAACGCCTATTACGAACACGTCGCCCGCAGCATCGACATGGCCGATGCGCTCGATCGGCTGGCCGCCACCGCCACCGCGCTGGAGGACACCCTGGAACGTTTGGAGCACGACTCCGCCGCCGGGCGCGCAATCCGTCAGAAGCTGCTGGCACTGATCATCGAGCCGCAGAATTTCTTCGGTGAGAACATGCGCCTGCGTGCGCTGTCGTCGCTGGCGAGCGTGGTCATCGTCGATACGGGTGAACACTTGCCGCCCCAGGAGGCCCTGTATGTGGAGCGCCTGGACCGCCTCGATATCCACCAGGCCGTGCAATCGCACATCAGCGTGCGCAGCAGCGAAGGCTTCGCCCTGGACGATCAACGCAACCTGTATGAAAGCCTGCTGGACAGCTACCGCAGCTACGCCAACGGCGTGCAGGCGCTGAAGGCCATCAACCCCGCGCGCTTGAACGCCAGCATCGTCGAGCGGTTTGTCCAGCGTCTGGATCACGCGCAGACCCTGGCCCAGACCGAGCTGGAAAACGTCGTTCGCGCCCAGGAAGCGCTGGCCGTGAGCGTGTCGCTGGCGAAAACGCTGCGCAGCAAGCCCGCCACAAGCCGTGTGTTCAAAACCCGCAAGCGTCACTACCGGGTCGGCGAGGTGACGCGCGGCACTCGACAGCAGGAACAGCTGACCATCACCGACAGCTTTACCGGCAGCCCCATCAGCACCTTCGAAGCCACGTCCGACGGCTGGGCCCAGGTGCTTGAAATCCCTGAGGCGCCGGCTGTAATCACCCCACCCAAGCCGTCCTTCGCCACCCTGCGCGAAGAGGGCCGTGGGCTGATCCGTCAACGCGCGGCGATTGAGCGCACCATCGACGCCCAGCAGCTCAAGCTCGACGACTCACGCACCCGACAATCCATCGACCCGGCGGACTGGGACCATTGGCTCGACACCCAGGCGCGCCAACTCGATGGGGTGGCCGACGCGCTGGCTGGGGAGCATGCCAACCAAACCAGCGCCATGGACCTGGCCGAGGAGTTTCGCAACCATGCACGGGATATGCGCCGTACAGCGGAGCAACGCTGCAGCGCGGCGTATAAAAAACAATGGCCGAGCCTGGACGGCATCGATTACCTATGGCGCCACCAACAGATCGATATCAACTTGACCAGCCTGGCCGACCCGCAGCGGCCCACCTTGAGCGGGGATTTTTTCACGGAGTACGCGGTGTATGACAAGGCCCAGAAACCGCCGCAAGTGTTGTGGTACGCGCACTTTCACTACGCCACCGCCACCGCACCGGCAGCCGAATACACCCGTGCGCACCTGAAACTGCCCGAGCAGCGCAAGTACACGCAGAAAGACTTGTTGAAGGCTCCGGTGCAAGCGCGCTTGCTTGAACACAGCGAGCCAGGGGCGGTGCCGCTGCGCAGCATTTTGTATGTGCGCATCACCCCGCCGCTCGACCGCTTGTTCCTGGCCATCGCACCGCCTGCGGCGACCCGTGCCTGAAGCACGGGCCGCGCACCGATCAGTGGGCGAACAGTGAGTTGCCCTTCTGGCCGGCCAGTTTCTCCGGTTTGATCAGGAAGCGTGCCAGGGCCGGCAGCAGCCACAGCGCACCGAACATGTTCCACAGCAGCATAAAGGTGAGCATCAGGCCCATGTCGGCCTGGAACTTGATGGCCGAGAAGATCCAGGTACACACGCCGATCGCCAGGCACAGGCCGGTGAACAGCACGGCTTTACCGGTTGATTTGAGGGTCTGGTAATAAGCTTCCTGCAACGGCAACCCCGCACGCAGGAAGCTTTCCAGGCGGCTGTAGATGTAGATGCCGTAGTCCACGCCGATCCCCACGCCCAGGGCGACCACCGGCAAGGTCGCCACTTTGACGCCGATGCCCATAAACGCCATCAGCGCGTTGCCCAACACCGACGTCAGCACCAGCGGCAGCACGATGCACAGAGTCGCGGCCCAGGAACGGAAGGTGATCATGCACATGGTGGCCACGCACAGGTACACCAGGATCAGGATGGTCAGCTCCGACTCCTTGATCACCTCGTTGGTCGCCGCCTCGATCCCCGCGTTACCGGCGGCCAGGATAAATTCCAGGCCGTCCTTGTTGTTTTCCTTGGCGAATTCCTGCACCGCATGCACTGCGCGGTCGAGGGTCTCGGCCTTGTGGTCGTTGAGGAACACCAGCACCGGCGCCAGGGAGCAATTGTTGTTGTACAGGCCGTCGGCGCGGGCGATGGAGTTGTTCAGTACATCGGGGTTGCGCGACAGG
>Ga0308164_10001445_pt1 | contig 27834 bp, 26 predicted proteins | sample PhyTR2_FD_201031 | JGI IMG/M metagenome (GOLD analysis project Ga0308164, IMG submission 201031) | Phyllosphere microbial communities from UC Gill Tract Community Farm, Albany, California, United States - DLSLT.R2 | ecosystem: Host-associated > Plants > Phyllosphere > Unclassified | place: USA... | reverse complement strand
CTAAAGCGGATAAATAAAAATTCATTTTGCCCATATATTCAGGCTTAAATTTGCCGGTTTTCAGTTCAAAAACCACCAAACATTGTAAACGCCGGTTAAAAAATAGAAGGTCTAAAAAGTATTCCTCATCTTCTACAATTAATCGATATTGATTGCCAATAAAAGCAAAATCTGATCCCAATGACATTAAAAACTTCTTGATATTTTGAACGATTTCACTTTCTAAAACCCGTTCATCTTTCTCATCACTATCTTCGATATTAATGAAATCTAATAGGTACTCATCTTTAAATGATTGCAAGGCTTTTTGCCTAGCTTCATCATTGGTAATTGTTTTTAAGAAATTATTGGGTAAGCTGCCAGTTTTTTGAAAAGTTTGATTGTTTAAATGATTTTTCAGAGTGCTTAGACTCCAAAATTCTGTAGCAGTTTTTTGAATATAAAAGATTCTTTCTTCTAACAATTTTGTACTTTGTAATATCTCAACGTGATGTGTGAAACTTACATTTGAAAAACTATTTTCTAATTTGGCCGTTACTGACGGTCTAAATGTAATCTCTTGTAAATCAATAATTTTTAATTTGGCCGTCACTGACGGACTAATTAATAAATGTTCTTCCCACGACTCAAAAAAGAGTCTCATCCGTTTCATATTGGTTGCCGAAAATCCTCTTAAACCTGGTAGCTCAAGTTGTAAATCGGCTGATAGATTTTCGATAACTTTTGCACCCCATTTTTCCTCTTCAATTTTTTGGGAAATAAATTTACCTACCGCAAAATAAAGGGATAAAAGTTCTTTATTAACAAGAGCGGCCGCCTTGTAACGGCTCTGCAGAATTGCCGATTTCAAGGCCTTAATATTATCGAGATGGCTTTTGGCGAGTTCCATATTATTTCGGCTGTAAATCGATCAAAGTCTCATACAATTGAATATGTTCAGCGGCAATCACCTCTTCAGAGAAGTTGGTTAAAATACTTAACCTTGCAGCCTTTTGTACCTCTTCTTTATTTGGGCGATGATAAAGCCATTCTATTCCATTTGCTAAATCTTCAGCATTTTCGTATTCGGCCAGGTAACCGTTTTCCATGTGCTTTACCATATCTGGGATGCCGCCTGTGGTAAAAGCAATTACCGGTGTGGCACAAGCCAAACTTTCCATCACCGTATTGGGTAAATTATCTTCCAAAGAAGGCGTAATGAAAGCATCGGCAGCTGAATAACATTTCGCTAAATGATCATCTTTGTTGATCGTACCCAGAAAGGTAGTTTTAAAAGGAAATTCAGGCATTTCTGCGTTTTCTTTGTTGCCAAAAATAACCAGTTCAATATTTGATTTTTGAATGCCTGTGCGCCGTGATAAGATTTCGAGTGCCTCAATTAAATAAGGCGTTCCTTTGTGTTTGTCGTTTTTTGAGGGCATAAAACCACTCATCAACACAAATTTATCCGGATTGATTTTCAGAATCTTCTTTGCTTCGGCTTTCACGTAAGGCTTAAATACATTCGTCTCAATAGTATTTGGAATAACAGATGTGTTTCGAGTGCCCAACAAGCTGCTGAATTTGATGGATTTCGCCATCCAATTGCTTGGGGCAACAATATGAAAATTTAATGCTGTATAGGCTTTCTGTTTCCTTAACCATGTTTTGTGCGATAGATCGTCTTTGCCGCTGAGTTTTAAAATAGGACAATTACCGCACTGCTGATGGAAGTTTTCGCAACCATACCTTACATGGCAACCACCGGTAAAAGCATTGCTATCATGAAAGGTCCAAACAATTGGCTTCTCCAGCTCATCAAGCTCTGCTAAAAATTTTGGCGTAAGAAAACCATGATTCACCCAATGTAAATGAATTACATCGGCACTTTTTACATCGGGATGGTTTTTTATAGAACGCCCGAACCATTGTAAACTGAAAGGCGTTTTAACCGATTTGCTTAACCATTTTGAATAATATCTTTCTGATAAAATATTATAAACGGCTTTGGCTTTTTGAAACGGAGATTTGCTAAATGTGTCTATCTTCGGATTTTGTCCGAATTTGTAATAGACCAAAACTTTCGAATCGACTCCGCTGGCTTTCAAGGCATCGCTTAGGCGCAAACAGGCTCGTCCTGCGCCGCCGTTTCCATCGTACGTATTTAAGTGTAAAATTTTCAAATCAATTCAAAAATACATTTATTGTTTACGAATATAAAATCTGTTATGTATTTTCAACTTTCCAAAGCCAAACAAACAAAATCATGATCAAAACCCTATTAAAATCGCTGGCGGCAATGGCATTTTTGTTGCCTTTCAAATCGTTTTCTCAAGCTCAAACGTACTTTGCGGCATATCCTGCTCTTACGCCCAATGCACAAACAATAGTTTTTAGCTACGATGGAGACATCTGGAGCGTGCCTGTAAAAGGTGGCCTTGCTTCGAGAATTACAGCGATGCAAGGTGAAGAGATCAATCCAAAAATATCTCCTGATGGGAAATGGATGGCTTTCTCGTCCAACCAGTATGGAAATTATGATGTTTATATAATGCCTTTGGCAGGTGGCGATATTAAGCAACTTACTTTTAACGATGCTTCGGATGAAGTTGACAACTGGAGTTGGGATTCTAAAACAATCTATTTTACCTCTGGAAGATTTAACTCCTTTTCGAGTTATAAAGTTGGCATCAACGGCGGAACAGCCATTCGCTTATTCGAAAACTTTTTTAATACGACGCATCACATTGCCGAGGCGCCTGATGGCGAACTATTTTTTAATGATACTTGGGAAAGCTATCGTTTTGCTAATAGAAAGCACTATAAAGGCGCCTATAATCCCGATATTCAATCTTACAATCCAAAAACCAAAGCATATAAGCAATACACAAATTATCTCGGCAAAGATTTTTGGACAAGTGTCGACGCCAAAGGAAATATCTTTTTTGTTTCTGATGAGGGGAATGAAGAATATAATCTTTATATTTTTTTAAGCGGAAAAAAAACTGCGCTAACCGATTTTGATACATCAATTAAACGGCCTTTTGTTTCGGCAAACGGAACAACTGTTGTTTTTGAAAAGGATTACCAGCTTTACACCTATGATGTCGCGAGCAAAAAAACGGAGAAAGTTAACATCAGCACTTCGCGTAATCAAGTGTTAACGAAGGCGCAGGAATATGATGTTAAAGGAAACATTTCGGCTTTTGATGTGGCGCCTGATGGTAAAAAAATGGCTTTCGTTTCTCGTGGGGAACTTTTTGTAAGTGATGCTGAAGGAAAATTTATCCGCAAAATTACCAATAGCGGCGAGCGGGCAATGCAATGTAAATGGCTGGCTGATAACAAAACCATCTTATTTTGCCAAACGTGGAATGGTTATCAGAACTGGTTTACAATAACTGGCGACGGAAAAGGAGCGCCTAAACAAATTACGAAAGATAAGGCCAACAACCGCGATATCACACTGAATAAAACCAGAACCATGGGCGTTTATTTAAGCGGCAGAAATGAGTTAAAACTTTTGGATTTGAAGACTTTTGAAAGCAAGACACTTGTTAACGATGAGTTTTGGGCAATACAAAGTTCTACACCAAGCTTCTCGCCAAATGATGAATATGTGCTTTTCACAGCCTACCGAAATTTCGAGCAGGATATTTTGGTTCATAGCATTAAGGGAAACAAAACCATTAACTTAACCAATACGGGCGTTACCGAAACTGCTCCGGCTTGGTCGCCAGACGGAAAGTACATTTACTTCACAAGTGCCAGAACCGATCCTTTTTATCCTTCGGGAAGTGAAAACGTTCACATCTATCGTATGGCTCTGAACAACTACGATGCGCCTTTCCGATCGGATAAGTTTGATGATTTGTTTAAAGAAACCGCTCCTGAACCGAAGGATGTAAAGCCTGCAGTTACCGATAAGAAAACTTCAAAAACGACTGATACGGCAAAAAAGAAAACGGATGTTAAACCAACGCCCAAACCTGCAAACGTTATTACCATTAACACACAAAATATTCTGGATCGGGTAGAATTGGTTAGTCCGGGTTTTGGTAGCCAGTTCGGAACCGACGTTTTTGCCAAGGGCGATAAAACGTATGTTTTCTATTCATCTAACCACGAGGGCGGCAAGACAGGTCTGTATCGTACAACCATTGAGCCTTTCGAAGCAAATAAAACTGAAAAAGTTGGCGATGGTGGCGAGTACAGCATTATTCAGGTTGGAGATAAGTTTTTTACACTTGCAGGTGGCGTTATAAACAAGTATAATCTTGATGGCAATAAGGTTGATAAAATTGACCATGGCTATAAATTTGCCAGGAACCTGAACGCAGAGTTTAACCAGATGTTTTACGAAACATGGGTTGGTTTGGATGAAAATTTCTACGATGAAAACTTTCACGGTGTCGATTGGGAAAAAATGAAAACCCGTTATGCAGCTTACTTGCCCTATGTTAACAATCGTAGTGATTTGAGGATATTACTGAATGATATGTTGGGCGAACTTAACTCCTCGCACATGGGTTTCAATAGCTTTGGATCAGAGGAGCGCAAAAATCTTAACTACATCACCAACCAAACGGGAGTCATGTTTAACAATGAAAATCCTTACAAGGTCGAACGCATTATTGAGAAAAGCAGTGCATCATACAACGGCGTTAATATCTTGCCGGGCGATATTTTAGTTGCCGTAAACGGTACGCAGGTAGACGATAAAACAGACCGCGATTTCTACTTCAGTAAACCATCCTTAGATAAGGAAATGACTTTGACCTTCAGCCGTGGCGGGAAAGATGTTTTTGTGAACATTCATCCGCAGAGTTCAGGTGCTTTAAAAAATAACCTGTATGATGAGTGGATTGCCAAAAATCGACGAAATGTAGATAAACTGGGAAATAACCGCATTGCATATTCATACATGAAGAACATGGGTGCGGGAGAATTAGAGCGTTTTATGTTGGATATGGTTGAACAGGAAGAAAATAAAGATGCCATCATTTTAGATCTACGTTACAATACCGGAGGAAATGTTCATGATGCAGTATTGAAATTTCTTTCGCAAAAGCCGTACTTAAAGTGGAAATACCGTGGCGGTAAAATGGCGCCACAGAGCAATTTTGGGCCAGCGGTAAAGCCAATTGTTTTGTTGGTTAACGAACAATCGCTAAGCGATGCAGAGATGACTGCTGCAGGGTTCAAACAACTAAAACTCGGTAAAATTATAGGTACTGAAACGTACCGCTGGATAATTTTTACCTCTGCAAAAGGTCTGGTTGATGGCTCGTCTTACCGTTTGCCATCCTGGGGTTGCTATACAATGGATGGCAAAAATATTGAGAAGGAAGGAGTTAAGCCTGATATTTTCGTGAAAAATACTTTCGAAGACAGACTCGCTGACCGAGATCCTCAATTGGAAAAAGCAGTTGCGGAAATTTTGAAAGATTTAAAATAAGATAGCTGTGATTTACTGGATTGTTTTTTGGTTGCATACATTTAGCGATTTAACAGTCCGGTACCTCACATTTTATTAATTTACCTTTCCAATCACTTTTCTTTTCCGTTTCTTTGGCATTATTTTAAAATATGGCGAATTTATTAACCGACAGAAATTTTTGGGTAAATTATTGGGAGAGCAAAAAAGGACTTGCAGTTCAAATTCCAGCAAATTATGTATTCCATCGCCAGCTCGGAGAAATTGTAGCCCAAAATAATGTTAAAACAGCTATTGAACTTGGCGGATTTCCTGGTTATTATGCCGTTTTTTTGAAGAAATACCTCAAGCTAGAGGTAACGCTATTAGATTACTTTATTCACCCGCCAGTAGTAGTCGACTTGTTGGAAAAGAATGGCTTGAAAGAAAAAGATATTCATATTATAGAAACGGATTTGTTTAATTATCAGCCTGAGCAACAATATGATTTAGTACTCAGTTGCGGGCTAATTGAGCATTTTAACGATACTGCAGATATTATTAAGCGTCATATCGCATTTGTTAAACCAGGTGGAACTTTGTTTATCACCTTGCCAAACTTTAAAGCGGTAAATGGCTGGTTCCAAAAAAACTTCGATAAAGAAAACTACGATAAGCATAACATCGACAGCATGAATCCTGAGTTGCTGAAATCGATTTGTGAAGAGGCGGGTTTGAAGGAAGTAAAAGCAGGCTATTTTGGTAAATTCAGTGTCTGGTTAGAAAACGAATCACAGAAATCAAGCGGTGTTCGGCTATTCAAAAAAATGGTTTGGCTTAGCGGAAAGGTTTTTACAAAGATTATTCCGTTCGAAAGCCGGAGTTTGTCGCCATACATCATTATTGAGGCAAAGAAATAACTATTCAGTTTTCTTGTAAATTCCAAACTCACTTAACGTAATACAAACAGGAGATTTGGTAATCTTCAATCTCACTTTTGATGTACTTACCGGGTTTTCCAGTTTGATTAATCTTTTAGCGCCGATACTTGTTCCGTCATAGATTTTTTTCCAGCCTTTATTGTCAAAAATCTCAATTGTAAATTCTTCAATTCGCTGGCCTAAAGGTATATATTCCTGTAAGCTTATAATGTCGAAGGTTTTTGCAGATTTTAAGTTAATTTCTAAACTTGCGGTGTGTACTTTATCCGTTGTCGCCCAATAGGTAGTTTTGTTATTGTCCAGTACGTTAACTGCATCGAATTTTTTACCACGTGTGTTTGTTGCGATTACGTGAGCATCTTTTGCTAAATTGCTTGCGAAAGTATGTTTAAGTAAGTCGCCAAATGTTTTTAAGGCAGCAACATCATCGCTATGCAATTGGCCTCGGGTATCGGGCGCCAAACCCAAGTCTAAACCTGCACCCCGACCAACACTTTTCAGGTATAAATCGAAAAGATAATCTGGTGTTTTTGGTTTTTCATTCGGGTGGTAAAACCAGCCTTTACGTAGCGGCACATCGCATTCTGCAGGCATCCAAAATTTACCGTTTCTTATCCCCATTGGGCTTTGCGGGTAATTCGCCTGACCTGGAACCGCTACGCTTTTTCCCTCGGGTGGGAGCGGTGTAAAAGTTTGCCAGCTTGTTTCTGCGGCGTTGCCGTTTTCATTGCCAACCCATCTAATGTCTAAACCAATATCACTAAAAATATTTGCCATAGGTTGCATCTTCCTGGTAATGGCCCAAGTGTTGTTCCAATCGTAATAGGTTGTGTTATCGATGGAGCGCTTTTCTTTTGCGCCGCCGTAATAGCCGTCGCCACCGTTAGCGCCATCATGCCAGCTCATAAAAAGCGAACCATACTTACTGTAAAGTTCTTTCAATTGTGCTTGGTAAATGGCTAAATATTTGTCAGTTCCGTAGTTGGCGTTATTTCTATCCCATGGCGAACAGTAAACGCCGAAACTTAGCCCGTTCTTCCTAACCGCTTGTTCAATTTCCTTTACCAAATCTCCTTTTCCATTTCTGAAAGGACTTTTGGAAATATTATATTCAGTAGTTTTAGTTGGCCAAAGTGCGAAACCATCATGGTGCTTGGCAACCAGAATAATGCCTTTCAAGCCGCCCGCTTTGGCCGCTTTTATAATTTGGTCTGCATTAAAATCTGTCGGATTAAAGGTTTTCGGGTTAGCATCTCCAAATCCCCATTCTTTATTTTCAAAGGTAGTTGGTGTGAAATGTATCAAGCCATAAACTTCAATATTATGCCATTGGAGCTGCCTTTTAGATGGGATAGCACCGTAAGTCTGGGGTTCGTTTTGCGCATGAGCAAGTGAAGCAACCGAAAGGAGTATTACTGTTAGCCATTTCATATTTCAATCATTTGGAATCCGAATAAATAAACTTTACTTATTAATTTTCTCGTTGATGTAGCGCTTAATCCGATCCCAGATACTTCCCTTACGATTGGCTAGAAAGCTTTTGATGGTTTGATAAGCAGCAATGTTTTCTTCTATTACCGTTGGAAATTCGGTTATTGGTTTAGGGTTGATAATGACGTTGTAAATATCGTTTATTCCGGAGTGAACGCCGGTTCCGTCGTGCCCGATGTTATTTACTAATGATTGCGAAGGATTTAACGTTAGGCCACCTTTTAAAAAAATTGAAGCATACCACCGGATAGCCCAACTGTTATTTCTACCGCTTTTAAACTCCTGCATTTGCTTCCAGAAATTCATAGTATTATCAATAGCAAATGCCGATTTTTTTTTACTGTCAAATTGATTTAATAACGTATCGATATTTGGCTCAAAATGTTTCCAGGCTCTGCCCCAAGTGGCCCAACCCCAGCTTGTGGCTGCTCTGTAAAAAAATGACTGCGGCAGATTTTCAGCTTTTAATGGGTACATATAAGCACCGATATGCATAACTCTTTCTTCGTTCTGATAGCGGTTTAAACCGTCGTTAAAATATGTCAAAGTATGTGGTGAGGTTACTAAGTCATCTTCAAGCACTATAACTTTTCCATAATCGTTTATAAGTTGAGTTACGCCCGCTATTACCGAATTTGCAAGGCCTGCATTTTCCTGGCGTTCAATAACTTTAATTGATTTAAAGCCATCTGTATTTTTGATGATTGCCCTAACCTCGGCAACCTTTTCTTCATCCTCCGGCGCTTTTGCTCCATCAGAAAAAATGTAAAGTCTGCTTTCTGCGGCCAGTTCATTTTGCTGTAAAAACTTTATGGTTCGCTTGGTGTGCTGCGGACGATTATAAACAAAAAGTGCTATTGGGGCAAGATTTTGCATGCTTTTTACCATTTAAGGAATGTAAGTTTCATTTAAGCCAAAAGGTATCAAAAAATTCTCTCGTAGAATTCGTTTACGTAGGTTTTTTGGCCCCATGGGATTGTGTTGTTTTTTCACCATTTAAGGAATGTAAGTTTCATTTAAGCAAAAAGGTATCAAAAAATTCTCTCGTAGAATTCGTTTACATAGGTTTTTTGGCCTTCTTTAAAGATGTGTGTGCAATTAAAATTAATCATTAACCCCATGGGTTGGTTTAATAGTTTCATATAAGTCAAAAGCTGCGCAATATGTATAGGCGCAACTGTATTTAATGATTTGAGTTCTACAACTAATGTGTTTTCGATTAATAAATCACATCTTAATTCTGCTTCAAGTTGGAGCCCTTTGTATTCTATAGGAATGCTCAATTCGGTTTCAAAACCTAGGCCCCTTATTTCTAATTCATGCATCATACATTTATGATAGGTGCATTCTAATAATCCTGGCCCTAACGCTTTATGAACTTCAATTGCAGCGCCGTTAACTTTGTAAACCAAATCCTTCAAATAATCTCTTGTTAAAAACATAATTCCTAATTCATTAAAATGAGTATGGATGTATTTGAAAAGGGAGATTTAATTAGTGCTGGTTAAAAAGCTTATATTTTCTTATATTACTTCTATTGTCAATTTTTCTAAATACTTTAAAATATATGCAGATTTTGATCTGACTTTTGAGTTAAAACAGTGTATGCATTTGCGAATTGCTCCTGCTTCTTTCTGCCCAATAAATTGCCAAGGGTTTTTTTAATTTTGTACTCCAGCTCGATCTTTAAATTTTTAGTAAAGGTTTTAGGGGCCTTTCTGTTGATGAATTCATTAAACTTTACGGTTTCTGGCGCTGTCATAGAAACCTTATCTTCCAGGATTTCTAACCCTTCGCTTTGCAATAAAAACCGCAATGAGGTTGGCGTATACATATTAATGTGGCCGTAATTTAAAAAGTGTTTCATACGCGTGTCTACACCAAAGCGATAATCTTTTGGTACCTCGATCACGATGTATTTAGCAACCCGTTTCAATTCGCGAAGTAAAATTCTTTCGTGTTCAACATGTTCTAAAACGTGTGCCAAAATCACTAAATCGAATGCATCATCTTCGTAGGGAATTTTATAGCCATCAAAAGTTTGAGCATCTTTAAGCAAAGAAAGCTTTCTGTCTTTGATAATGTCTACACCGCTTCCGGCAATTTCCAGGGCATACAATTCGGGGGCAAAATTCCAGTCGTTGAGAAAATGTAAAATACTGCCATCACCGGCACCAACTTCCAAAACCTTTTTGGGTTTTAGGCCTTTGCAAACATCAACAATGTTTTGGGCTTTATATTTTGCGCCGAGCATGCGCCAGGCAACATCACTATTGGTGTAAAAGTTATCGTATGCGGTTTTTACTTCGTCGCTAATCATCAAGTTTAAATCAGGAAATTAAATGCCCAAACAGTTATCCGCTTTATAAAAAACGGAGGTTGCTTTCTCATAAAATAAGCCCGGGGAAATGCCGCTGAAGCTGATTTCTTTGAAACCTTGCGCTTTTAATAAAACTCTGGCAGGGTTATAAACCTTGCGTTCACTATCATCCAAAACTAAAACGCCATTTGATGACAGCGCCTCAACACTATATTTGCAGCAGTTTACCCGGTCGCGTCCGTCAACAATTATGATATCGAATTTTTTATCCAGTAAAGTTGCTTTTTTCGCATATTCACCATCTCTTTCCAAATGGCAGAAAATCATTTCGGCGTTAGCCGGGCTGCTCTTTTTGACATTGTCGAACCAGCCCTTATCATGTTCAACCGAAGTGACTGTGCCGGCTCTTTCTGCGTAGAAAATTGTTGAACTGCCGGAGCCATATTCGAAAATATGTTGCGTTTTATTAATCCGTTCTTTGATGAAATCGATGAATGAATACGTGACCCACGGAAGTGCTTTGCCATTTCCATCTACAGCCTGTTTTTTATCAAATGCGGTAAACCAGCCAATACTTTTTAAATAGCCTTTATGGCCGTATGATAATAATGCTTTAAGCCTATTTGGCTTCGCAATTAGTGTTGTTAATGCTTTTAGAGTACTCAACTTTTAAATATTTTTTTAAATGCGGTGATCAAAAATAATGATTTTAACATCATTATACCTTGTTGACGAGTTTTCGGGATTAACAAAACATAAAAAGTGGAAACAAAACATGCAATCAAGGTAGCTAATGAAGCACCTATTCCAGCATATTTAGGAATAAGCCAAAGGTTTAATAGGATGTTTACAATGGCACCTGTTCCTGTTCTGTAGAATGAAATTTTTGTATAGCCTTCGGCAATAAGGTATTGAGAACTTGCCATCCCTAAAAAAACAAAAATACCCGACCAAATGTGGATTGAGAGCATTATTCCTGCTCCGTCATATCTTCCGCTATAGGCTATGTGAATGATCTCATCAGCAAAAAAACTAATAAAAAGAGCTATTGGAATATTGATGTAAACCAGCAAATCGTATAGGTTTCCTAAACGTTTCTGATACCTTTCCAAATCAGTTTTACGTGCATTTAGCAAAGCAGGAAAAACCGATGTTATTATTGCGGTTGGTATAAAATACCAGGCCTCGCTTAAGTTTTGAGCACTGCTGTAAATCCCTACCGCTTTACTTCCAACGCTCTTAAGCATTACCACATCTATCTTCATGTAAATTGTAACCATTACCGCAGAAAGTATAAGCGGCGAGGATTTTTTTAACAGTGATTTAGCTCTGTCCTTATTAAAACTCCAATTTAATATGTTTAAACCTCGTTTTTGATAGGCAATAATTAAGCCGGTTGCCAAAATAACGGCATCCAGTATATATGCTGCAACAATATAAATTAACGGCAAACTAAATGCGATGATCAAAACTTTGAAAACAGAGGTAACAACTAAACTCACATTCTGTACCTGAACAACGTATTTAGATTGAACCTGAGATTGGAAGTAAGAATCGATGACATTAAACGACTTGAAAAAGGAAGCAAATGCAAGCAATGCGATTAACAATACTAATGATTCGCCGGGATTTGAGGATAAGGAATGACTGATCAAATAAATTGCGATGGCAACAGGAATTAGCAAACCATTCGTAAATATTCTTAACCATAGGGAAGTACCTAATATCTCATCTCTTTTGGCAGGTTCCTGAATTACTTCACGGATGATAAATGTATCTAGCCCTAATCCGCCAACGGCGGCCAGTATGGCCACCAATGATAAGCCGAAGCTTAGGTCTCCGAATAAAATTGGCCCTAAGTACCTGGTTATGGCAAGATTTACCACCAGGCTGATAATCTTTCCAAACATTAACCAACCCGTATTTTTTAGGTACTTGTTAAATGCCTCCTCATCAAAACCTTTTATGGCGGGTAATTTCATTAACGCAAAGATGTAAAAAATTGTTTGTCGCTTTATAGCCTATATTCAATCTTCTTAGAAAACATTTAAAGTCCATAATGCGTTAATAATCAGGATCAATATAATTTATTATGAAAGATTTCAGAATTAGTGTTTATGTTTTTTCTTTACTGTTAATCATTACGGGTTGCAAAAAAGACAGTCCCTCCACTCCTGAAACTGATAAACCAGAAACCTGGCAAGAACACTGGTTCGAGCACAACCAGGTATTAACTAATGTTTTTTCTAATGATGAATTAAAAGTTTTTTATGATAATGATGTTAATAAATCGGTTAAGTGGCCACACGATTATTTAACCAAGGTATGGCAGTACACTAAAAGCGTGTACGGTGGCTTTGGTTCAGATAAAAGATTGTACGCAATATTTCACACAGCGAAGTATTCCGGCGGGCATCCTTCAAATTACTTCGAAAGCAGCCACGACAATCGCAATGTGATTGATGTTGGTTTATTAGACCCTAAAGCTTGGGAAGGTTTTACATCGGGCGAAATCGATATTGTTACTCATGAGGTTGGCCATATCGTCGAATTTGCATCGAAGGGAAAGCACAATTCGCCCGCATTTAAAATTTGGGGTGATAGTAAATGGATGGAAATTTATCAATATGATGTTTATAAGAACCTCGGCATGGCCAGCGATGCACAACGCTGGTACAACAAGTGCATGGCAACAACTGATAATTTTCCCAAAGCGAACACGCAGTGGTTTAAAAATTGGTTTTACCCAATATATGCAAATAACGGCGGGACGGCAGCGCTAAACAAGTTTTTTGCTTTACTGTCGGAAAACTTTCCATCAGGCGGTACTGAGTATTCTAGAGATATGAATTTTGGCGAATTTGTACATTTTTGGAGCGGTGCCGCTGGGGCAAACTTAAAGGTTCAGGCAACAACTGCATTCGGGTGGACTGCCGAAATGGAAACCCAATTTAACAAAGCCCGAACTGATTTTCCGAATATAAGATATTAAGTTAAAGGAGCGCCAACTGCAATATCACACCGATGATCCGGTTCGCCATGTTTCGGGTTTAACTTAACACTTCCCTTTGTTTCTGAATTCTTTGTTTCGCTAATTTGTACAGGCGTAGTTTTCGCCGCAGCTACAGGTTTGGAGTTAAGTGGTGCGCCAACTGGAATATCGCACCTGTGGTTGGGTTCGCCATGCTTTGGGTTAACGCCTTTAGCACTTACTATCGATGTTGCAGAGACATTAATTGCTTTAGCGTTTACCGTTGTTATACCTGATTGTGCAGCTTTGGAGCTTAGCGGAGCGCCCACTGCAATATCGCACCTGTGATTTGGCGCTCCATGTTTTGGATTTAATTTCACACCTGCAGTGCTGGTTTCGGCAGGAGCGGTGTTCTTTGTTGCGGGAGCAGCAGCCCTTGTAATGTTTAATGGTTGCTGAATAGCCGCGTTTTGATCTAATGGTGCGCCAACAGCTAATGCGCAAGAGTGGCCTGGCTGGCCATGCGCAGGATTGTAAACCAAATTCGGTTTAGGTGCATTTAATGATGATTCAGCACCCTTATTTTGTTGTAAGCCCTGCATGCCGGTTGGCGTAGGGGTAATAACGGTAGTTGTTTCAGGTTTATTGTTGCAGGAATAAACTACCACTAAAACAACAAAGAATATTAGGTTTTTCATGTCGAGCCGAATTTGATGTAGCTCTAATATGCAAAAAATATTTTTATTCTTTATAGCTCTTTTCGATTCTAACCAATTGTTTTAAATGGTGTTTTAGGTGAATTTCAATAAAACGCAACCATTGTTCTGCATTCAAATAGCCCAATCTTGGATGTTTGGTTTTAGAATTTTTGTTGGCATCTCGGCTAAATTGATAAGCTTCTTCCAAAGCCTTCTCGAATTCCAGAATGAAATCCATTGCCTCAGTTTTACTAATCTTTTTGACTCTATCTGCTAACCTTTTCGGAACTTTATATTTTTTTGCCGGTGGTAGCGACCCGAAAAATAAAATCAGTTTTACGGCAAAATGTGTTGGTTTATTTTCGCCTTTCCCTTTAGCAGAATTTTCCAAGGCAATTAACGAAAGCAAGCTCGAGTCGAAAATATGCGAATAAACCTCGCTAAAACTCCACCCGTTAATTGGTGGAACAGTTTGAAAAACATCATCTGAATAGGAGGAAAGTTTTGCTTTGTATGCGTCTACAATATTGTGCAGGGAAGTTTTAACTTTGCTCGTGTTCATAAATAAAGATAGTAATTGAGCTTAAAATAACGTTAATAATTCTTCCAAATGGATAATTTCGTTTTTAACATTATCAGGCTTTTGCTTTTGCGTAGGATTAAAAAAGATTGCTTCCATTCCGAAATCCAAAGCCCCGTAAATATCTGCTTCAAGGCTATCGCCAATCATGATGCTATCTTCCTTTATCGCCTTTGCTCTCGCTAATGCATACTCGAAAATTTTAGGATTTGGTTTATTAACGCCTACGTCTTCAGAAATAATGACGTTGTTAAAATAAGGGTTTAACCCCGACAGATTCATTTTGGTTAAAGTGGTTTCTTTAAATCCATTCGAAATAATGTGGAGCGTATATTTCTTTTTTAAGTACTTCAGAACATTTTCCGCACCATCGAACAAATTGGTTTTAGTGGGTGAAATGTTTACATAATCAACTTCAAACTGGTGCGGCACCGAATCTGGATGAATACCCAACTGAATAAAAGTTTTGCTGAAACGCTCGGCTCGTAGAAAATCTTTAGTGATTTTACCTAAGTGATAATCAGTCCACAGCTGATGGTTGTTTTCAGTATAAGTCGCAATAAAATCAGAACATGATTTTAGTCCCAATTCATTTAATTTATAGGTTTCGTAAAGTTCGTTCAATGTTTCTTCGGCATTGCGGTCAAAATCCCAAATGGTATGATCAAGGTCGAAGAAGATGTGTTTTTTCATTTTGATGATTTGTGTCAAATTTAAAGGCTAATTGCTCACGATTACAAATAATCTGAAACTTTCGCATTTAATTCAGCTATTAGTTCTTCATCCATGTATTTGTAATCATCAGGAATATCCAAAATTATAACATCTTTCCAACGAATTTCTTCAGGAAACCTTTCTGAGATTCGTTGCCTATGTTTTTTTTCCATTACGAGTATCAGATCAGCCCAGGTAATAAGTTTTGAGTTGATTTTAATTCTTGCTGAACGCTCAGTTCCGGCAGAACGAACATTATGAGCGTGGTGGTTTTTATAAATTGTTTCAGCGGTCGCGCTTCTCCATTTATTTCTGCTGCAAACGAAAAGAATATTCATTTTAAATCCACGAACTGCTGATCAGACTTTTTCTCCGAATGCTAAATCCCCGGCGTCCCCCAAACCGGGTACGATGTAAGATTTACTTGTCATTTCATCATCAATGGCTCCCAGCCAAAGTTTAGCTTTTGGTAAATTGGCTTTAACATGCGTAACGCCTTCGGTACTCGCAATTGCGGCTACGATATGTAATTCGGTAATTTTGAATCTGTTAATTAATTCTTTGCAACACATAACCATGCTTTGCCCGGTCGCAAGCATCGGGTCGGCCATAATTAAAACGCGACCTTCTAAATCGGGTGTTGAGATGTAGTCCATTTGAATGATAAAATCGCCGTTCTTTTTAACTTTTCGATATGCCGAAATAAAGGAACACTCTGCTTTGTCAAAAACGTTTAGCAAACCTTGTTGTAGCGGTAAACCCGCCCTTAATATGGTTGCTAGAACAGGTTGTGACTCCAGAAAATCGCAATGCGAAATGCCAAGTGGCGTTACAACTTCTTTGGATGTAAACTTTAATGTTTTACTAATTTCATAAGCAAAAAACTCTCCCAATCGTTCCATGTTTTTGCGGAAACGCATAGCGTCTTTTTGAATGTTTTCATCACGCAATTCAGCGATGAAAGTATTGGCAATAGATTTTGTTTTGCTTAAGTCGAATGTCATAATTTTTATTTAGCCCGCGTAGTTTATCATCTCGTTAAAAACAGCTTTCCATTTTTTAAATTTAGCATTTTCCGATAACTTTTTCAGCTGCCAACTGCTATAAAAATGACCGTCGACAAGTTTTACTGCATCAATAAATTCTTTAATGGTTTTTATCGCATCGTCGAAGTTTTGATATTGAATAGCAGTGTCGCTGATGGCGTATGATTTCACAATGATCGGCGTCACCTTTTCGAGCTGTAAATCATACCAATTGAACGGTGTACAAGTTCCGGCCCTAAAACCAACGTAATCGCTATAGCCCATCGAGTAATCGGAGGTAATGCCTGCCGAAAGTAGGTGCAGGTAACAGGCTGGCAATTTTAGTAGTGCCAACTGCTGACTTCGGAAATTACCTGTCCTGTTTTGAAACTTAGAAAATTTTGAGAGATCATTCTTTAACGTCGTCGACTTCCCGTTATCATTTGAGCAGGGCTCTGATAAACCTATTTGTTTTTCTTTTAAAAATGAGGCCCTGCTTTCGAAACTAAGTCTGTTCTTATCATCCTGCGGAAAACGGATAAAATAAATTGGTTGGTTCTTTATATGAAGCTGATCTAAATCGTTAATGGTTTCCTTAACATCAATTCCCAAGCCCGTCAAATCATCAAAAACCGAGCTTAAAAACTTCTGCTGTTTGTTAAAAGCGGAGGTAAAAATGAACTTCGTTTTAGAGAAAAACCCGGCAGGCACATCGGGCTTAAGTACAAAGTTTATCGTTGGCTGATGGTAAAACTTCTTTTCATGGAATTTAAATGAAGGATGCTTTTTCCTGATCATATTCTTTAAAAGCAGCGCCCATTCATCAATGATTGGTCTTTTCAGAACTTTCCATTTGTATTGCAAACTATCTTTAGCGCTAAAATCTGCTTCTGAATTATTCTTGTGCAAATACTCCTCGTAACGGCTTAAAATGAAAAACGAAGCTGCAAAAACATCGAAAGGCAAAGTTGATTCTTCAACCGGAAAAGGGGCATGATAATCTCCGAAAGAAACTGTTTTTAGTTTTAGTTCTTCAACTTTGTTGGAAAGAAGCAGTGAAGCATTTTTAAAAAACAATTCATCAGCTAAAGGTTTATCACCATAGCTTATTTTTACGTGCCCGCTCTGCGAGAAATAATCGCTGTTGCCCGTGAACTCAACTTCTGCCTTTAAAATTTCTTTAAAAATGAAGTTAAAGATGTATTTAATTCTTGGCGTAAGAAGCTTTGAAAAGACAATTATCTGCATACTGGTTTAAACAATAGGGGAATCTGTAAACTAAGAAACAAACAATTTATCCTGCCGGTTATTGCTTATTCATTAACTATAAAACGGGGAGTGCGTTATAGTAAAATTAAACTATTTAAACCGCTTTTTTCAACTAATAAAAAAAAATGAATTTAAAAGTTTACAGTGAAACTTTTATCAGGATATAAGATTTTGGTGCTTTTTCTGTTCGATCCTTTTACCACATGTACTATGCTCATCTGATCGTCAAACATGTCGTACAAAATGGTACTGTTAACTTCAACAGTTTTTGGCGGCGTAATTTTTTCAGCTTCTAAATAAATATTTGTGGCTTCATGGTCTATTTCATAGCCAATGTAATTTAATGCAACGGTTTTGCCATTTGCTTTTATTTGCAGGTGAGAAAGTAAATATTTTTTCACTAATGCATCCATTTGGCTTTTCAATGCGGGCTTATTGAGATCAGTTTTCTGTTTGTAAAGCTTTACCAAAACGGATTCAAAGTCATCACTAAAAATTCTTGTGCTTATCTCCAGGGTTTTGTCTTTAGCATTTATATTTACCTCAGTTGTACTTACATGCAAGGGATGTTTTTTCTCTTTAATGATGTTACTAAGTACAAAAACTAATAATATGGTAACAAATTTGGTATTTAACAAATGCATTATATTGATTTTGTCTTTTTAATAATTAAAACTTTAATTTTAAGCTTTCAAAAATACTAAACCTGCGCTCACAAAGCTAATTTATTATAAATGCCGTTACAAGATTTCATCTTTTACTTCAAATTGGGGTGGGAACATATTATAAGTGCTGATGCTTTAGACCATCAATTGTTTATTTTAGCGCTAGTTGCCATTTATAGCTATAACAACCTCAAGCAGGTTCTAATTTTGGTAACTGCATTTACAATTGGCCACTCGTTAACTTTGTTTTTAAGCGTAACCGATGTAATTCGCTTTGAAAGCAAATGGGTGGAGTTTTTAATTCCTTGTACAATTGTTTTTACAGCGGTGAGTAACTTATTCAGGAAAGATTTTTCTTTAACATCGGTTAGAATAAATTATTACCTGGCACTAATTTTCGGTTTAATACACGGTATGGGCTTTGCAAATTCCATAAGAATTATGCTGGCTAAAAACCAAAACATTGGCTGGGGTCTTTTCGGATTTAATGTTGGCTTAGAAGCAGGACAGATTTTTATGGTTATTATTATTTTAGCCTTTACATTTTTAATTTTTAATTACACCAAAATTAAGCGACGAGACTGGGTTCTATTTTTGTCGGCAGCCGTATTTAGCCTGGCTTTAAAAATGGCTTTGGAACGAACTCCATTTTAACAGAATATAAACAATGAATAAACTATTTACTTTAACTGGCCTGATGGTTTTTGCAGGCAGTTTGGCAATGGCTCAAAACATTCAAAACAATCCGGGTAGTAACCACGGAAACAAGTTTGAGCAATTGGGAACAATTTTGCCAACACCAAACGAGCAACGTACAGCCAGTGGTGCACCAGGCGTAAAATACTGGCAGCAGCGTGCAGATTACAACATCAAGTGTACGCTTGATGAAAAAAACCTGCTTTTAACAGGGAGCGAAACTGTAACTTATACCAATAATTCTCCAGATCCTCTAACCTATATTTGGTTACAACTCGATGAGAATGAACATAGCACCGATAAAAGTTCAAACTATCAGGACGCAACCAAAATGCCTGCAATAGGTACTACGCAGAGCATTGATAACTTAAGTTCCAAAGCCAACAATGGTTTCGGTATTAATGTGATTAAATTAACTGATGCAACTGGTAAAAAACTGAGTTACACGGTTAATAAAACAATGATGAGAATTGATTTGCCTGTAGCTTTGAAAACAGGTCAGAAATATGTTTTTAACATCGATTGGAATTACAAAATTACCGATAGAATGACTGTTGGTGGCCGTGGTGGTTACGAATTTTTCCCTGCCGACGGGAACTACCTTTTCACGATGACACAATGGTATCCTCGCCTGTGTGTTTATAGTGATTTTCAAGGCTGGCAAAACCATCAGTTTACAGGCAGAGGAGAATTTGCCTTGACTTTCGGCGATTTTAAAGTGCAAATGACCGTTCCGGCAGATCATTTAATTGGTTCAACAGGAGAATGCATCAACTATAGCGCAGTTTTGAATCCTAATCAGTTAAGCAGATATAATGCAGCTAAAACCGCAACTGCTCCTGTAGAAATCCAAACCCTTGCAGAAGCTAAAACGGCTGAGGGGAAAAAAGCAACCGGCACTAAAACCTGGGTATTCCAAGCTAATAATGTTCGCGACTTCGCCTGGACATCTTCCCGTAAATTTATCTGGGATGCGATGCCACAAAAAATTGCTGCAAACAACAATACGGTAATGTGTATGAGTTTTTATGGAAAAGAAGCTTACAACTTATATAGCAAATTTTCTACCCGGGCAGTGGCACACACCATAAAAACCTATTCCGATTTTACAATTCCTTACCCTTACCCGGTTGCGCAAAGTATTGAGGCGGCCAACGGAATGGAATACCCGATGATTTGTTTCAATTATGGCCGTACAGATGCTGACGGAACTTATAGCGAAAGTACTAAAAATGGCATGTTAGGTGTAATTATTCATGAGGTTGGGCACAACTTCTTCCCGATGATTGTGAATAGCGACGAACGCCAGTGGACTTGGATGGATGAAGGGTTAAACTCTTTTGTTGAGTACTTAACCGAAGAACTTTGGGATAACACATTCCCGAGTAAGAAAGGCCCTGCCTACACAATTGTTGATTATATGAAACTGCCAAAAGATGAGTTGGAGCCGATTATGACCAACTCTGAAAATATCGTACGCTTTGGCCCGAATGCTTACTCAAAACCTGCTACGGGCTTAAATATTCTTCGGGAAACGATTATGGGCAGAGAACTTTTTGATTATGCTTTCAAAGAGTATTCGAGAAGATGGGCATTTAAACATCCGCAACCTGCAGATCTTTTCCGTACTATGGAAGATGCAAGTGGTGAAGATTTAGATTGGTTTTGGAGAGGTTGGTTTTATGGAACTGAGCCTTGTGATATTTCTTTAGATACCGTAAAAGTTGCTAAAGCAGATTTTCCTACAACCATTCCGGAGGCAAGAGCCAGAATGATTAAGGTTGATAAGCCTGCATTAAATGCATTTCAGGATATTTCCAAAATCAGAAACCGCGAGGATAAAAAAATCAGCTTTTATACTGATAAAACTCCTGCAGCACAAGATTTTTATTACAAATACGATAGAGGTTTAGTTTCAGTTGATACTGTAACTGCAGTAAGAACTCAGGGAAGTATGCCGCTCGAAGTTGTGGCTTCCGGCGATCAGCAGAAATATGAAAACAAGTTTTTTTACGAACTGAATTTCAATAATAAAGGTGGCTTAGTTATGCCAATCATCGTTGAATTCACTTATAAAGATGGCTCAAAAGAAATTGATAGAATTCCGGCTCAAATTTGGAGACACAACGAATTGAAAACTTCGAAATTTTATGTAAAGGATAAAGAAGTTTCATCAATTTTAATTGATCCTTTAAGAGAGACTGCTGATATCGACACATCAAACAATACTTGGGGTGGCAATGCAAGAGAGAGTAAATTTAAAGTTTTTAAAGCCAAGGCTGCTTCATCAGTTCGTGGCCAATCGGTTGGTGTAAACCCGATGCAAAAAGCTGCGGGCAAATAATTATTTGACCGAACAAGATTCAGGATAACCTGTCGAAAAAACCTCGCTGATTTTAGCGGGGTTTTTTGTTTACTGCTAAATTCCTGACTTTTGACTGTTTAGTTCTTGCACCTAAAATCGTATATTTGATATACGAATGAAATTTAAAATTACTTCCGCATATCAACCCACCGGCGATCAACCGGGCGCTATAAAACAACTCGTAGATGGTGTAAATGCAAATGAAAATTATCAAACATTGCTCGGCGTTACTGGTTCCGGAAAAACCTTTACCATAGCTAACGTAATTGAGCAAACCCAAAAGCCGACACTTATTTTAAGCCATAATAAAACGTTGGCCGCACAGCTTTACGGTGAGTTCAAAAATTTTTTCCCTGAAAATTCAGTAAATTATTTTGTCTCCTATTACGATTATTATCAGCCTGAAGCTTTCATTGCATCGAGCAATACCTATATAGAAAAAGATTTAAGCATAAATGAGGAAATAGAGAAACTTCGTTTGCGCACAACGTCTGCACTAATGAGCGGTAGGCGGGATGTTATCGTAGTTTCCTCAATTTCGTGTATTTACGGTATGGGAAACCCCGAGGATTTCTCTCGAATGGTGTTCCGTTTTGGTGTAGGCCTACGTATTTCGAGAAATTCGTTTTTGCATAGTCTTGTCGAAATTATGTACGCAAGAACCACTACAGAATTTAAACGCGGAACATTCAGGGTAAAGGGCGATACCGTAGATATTTATCCGGCCTATTTGGATCATGCTTACCGTGTGTCTTTTTTTGGCGATGATATCGAAGAACTTTCTGCCATTGACCCGGTTTCCGGTAAAACGTTGGAGAAGCTGGAAAACATGGCAATTTATCCCGCTAATCTCTTTGTAACACCAAAAGATAGATTCAATCAATCCATTTGGGGAATTCAGGAAGAATTGGAGATTCGTAAAAATCAGTTAATCGCCGACAGACATTTACTGGAGGCAAAACGGTTGGAAGAAAGAACCAACTTCGATATCGAAATGATGAAAGAGTTAGGCTACTGCTCGGGTATCGAAAATTATTCACGTTTTTTTGATGGTCGTGCGCCGGGCATGCGGCCTTTCTGTTTATTGGATTATTTTCCTGATGATTATTTAATGGTGATTGATGAAAGCCATGTTACCGTGCCTCAAATAAGGGCGATGTATGGCGGTGACAGGTCGCGTAAACTGTCATTGGTAGAATATGGATTCCGACTGCCTGCAGCACTTGATAATCGTCCGCTAAATTTTACGGAGTTTGAAGCCTTGGCGCCACAAACGATTTACGTGAGTGCAACGCCTGCCGATTATGAACTTGAAAAATCTGACGGGGTGGTGGTAGAGCAAGTTATTCGCCCGACAGGCTTATTAGATCCTGTTATCGAAATCAGGCCTGCAATTAATCAAGTTGATGATTTATTGGATGAAATCGATATTACAATAAAGCAGGGCGGTAGAATTCTGGTTACCACTTTAACCAAGCGTATGGCCGAAGAGTTGACTAAATATCTCGATAGATTGAACATCAAAACCAGATACATCCACTCAGAGATTAAAACCTTGGAACGTGTTGAAATATTAAGAGGTTTGCGTCTCGGTGAGTTTGATGTCTTAGTTGGAATTAACCTGCTTCGAGAGGGTTTGGATTTACCTGAAGTTACTTTAGTTGCTATTTTGGATGCCGATAAAGAAGGTTTCCTGCGTTCTGAAAAGTCGCTGATCCAAACCATTGGGCGTGCGGCTAGAAATGATAAAGGCCGTGTAATTATGTATGCTGACGGAATTACCGACAGTATGGAAAAAACAATTTCCGAAACCAATCGTAGAAGAGATATTCAGATTGCGTACAATCTGGAACATGGCATAACGCCATTAACGGTAGGGAAATCCCGCGAAGCGATATTGGAGCAAACTTCGGTGCTCGATTTTTCTCAGAAAGCAAGTGATAATAAAGCAAGAGCTTATATCGAAAATGCTGAAATAAGCATAGCAGCCGATCCGATTGTTCAATACATGGGTAAAAACGAATTGCAGAAGGCAATTGACACTACGCGAAAAGATATGCAGAAAGCAGCTAAAGACATGGACTTTCTGCAAGCCGCAAAACTACGTGATGAAATGTTTGCGCTCGAGAAAATGTTTGCCGAAAAGTTTGGAAAATAGATGCTACTTTTGCGCTTTAAATTAATATGAACGGACAAAATAGAAAAGATATTTACCCCGGTTTAGAGGTTGGAATTATCCTTAAAAAAGATCAACGAAGCGGAAATGTTACTTACGGAATTGTTAAAGATTTACTAACTTCATCATCATTTCATTCCAGAGGGATAAAAGTAAGACTGGATGACGGCCAAATTGGAAGGGTTTGTGAAATTGTTGAGGATTGATAATTTGTAATTGAAATGCAATTAATCCGTTAGAAAGTAACAAAATAAAATTAGCTACGTCTATATTTGTAACAAATAGATTAAAAGAATGCCATTAATTAAATTCCTTTTTATTGCAGTTTTGGTACTTTGGGTAATCAGAATACTGATTCGCCTTCTGTTGCCGATGCTCTTTGGTAACCTGGCAAGCAAAATGCAGCAGCAGGCAAGCGGGCAACCACAACAACCGAAAAGAAAACCTGAAGGATCTATTTCCATCGACTATATGCCGCCACGACCTGATCAGGGTAAAACGGATAAACTCGGTGATTTTGTAGATTACGAAGAAGTTAAATAGAAAAAAGTCCTGAAGAAATTCAGGACTTTTTTGTGTTAAAGAGACTGGAATTACCGCAAAGAAAACGATCTACAGAAACCGGGTAATCCAATTTTTCTAATTTTAGTTAATCATGATATTTATATGAACGGTCGGCATTCCCAACTTGATTGGGAATCGTAATGCTTGGGCAATGCATTTGTTTTGCATTAAGATTTCCGCCTGCGCGGGAATGACGCAAAACGGAACGATTTTATAATCACAAATTTGGAAAAGTTACTCCATAATATCCCTCCGAATCAGCATTTTTCGAGGTATTCCCTTAAACTCAAAATATCGTGAAAGGCCTCTTTTATAGTTCCATATTGAAATTTAAATCCCGAATTTATAAGTATTGCAGGTTTCACCCATCTGCTTTTCAGAATCAATTCTGTTTCTGTGCCGATAATTTTTGCGCCTATTTCCAACAGCCAACCTGGCGCAGGTAATCCGATTGGCATGCCGTACGCAGATCGTAAAGTTCTCATCATTTCTGTGTTTTTAACCGGATTAGGCGCAGTACAATTTACAGCACCATCAATTTCAGCATGCTCAATCAACCATTCGATACTTCGGGCTGTATCTTGCTCATGAATCCAGCTCACATATTGCACTCCATCACCTTGCTTACCACCTAAACCAACTTTAACCAAATTTAAAAGACGGGGGAAGGCGCCATCTTTTCTACCCATCACAATTCCCATTCTCAAAGCAATTTTTCGTGTTTTAGGATTAACGGTTTCAAAAAAGGTTTTCTCCCAGATTTGACAAACATCGATAGAAAAACCATATCCGATCTCGCCCGTTACATCATCCTGAGGCTTATCTTCAGCGTGGCGGTATATTGTTGCAGAAGTAATATTGATAAAAAGCTTAGGAGGATTGGTTAGTTTTTCCAAAACATTATTTAAAAGTTTGGTAGGATAGATCCTTGAATTAACAATCTCCTCCCGGTTCTTTTTTGTGTACCTGCAGTTAACATTTTTACCACAAAGGTTAACCAACAAATCTGCGTCTTCCAGATTTTCAATCCAATTTCCTTCAGTTCTGCCATCCCAAACCAAGGTTTTTATATTCCCTTCAGCTGCTTTTGCTTTCCTGGCAAGAATGATAATTTCGTTCGTTGTACCGCTAAAATATTTTGCTAAAACACCACCAAGATAGCCACTGCCACCTGCTAAGATAATTCTATTGTATTTCATAATCTATAAACTGAAAATTAACCCTAAAACAATTAATCTATATAAAACCCAAGTGATGCTCATTAACAAGCCTAGCTTTAAAATCTTACTTCTACGAAAGTGTTCTAACAGCATTAATCCTGCAACCATTAAAAAATACGTGGTGTAAAAGATTGAAGGAATTTCTATCCATTTGGTCAAAGCCAATGGTATAGTTAATAGTAATGCGCCGGCAAAGGATATCGTCATCATGTTTCCTAAGTAATCCCAGAGTTTTTCTTTTTTGTAGAAACTAATTATTGAGGCTTGAAAAAGCATTTGACCCCCACATATTAAATATTCCCGGTAGTTATTTCCTAAAGGAACAAAATCAGTAAGTAAGTGCGCATAAGAAGTTAAAATGTGCGCAGTTACAAACCAGGTAAATATTAAAAAAGCAATTCTATAGAGAATCTTAAAATCCGGCTGAATACTGTCGGCTTTTACCTCAGCGGGGATAATGACCTTCCTATTGTAGGAGATAAATGCATAAGCTTTTGTCATAAGCCAATGAAAAGGAGCGAAGCTGAATAACGGTTTAAAAACAGGCATCGCATTTCCTAAAATTTTAAATAGACTATTTATTCCATAAGTTACACCGCCTGTTTCGGTATCAATTAATGCGATTTCATTCGCGGCCCTTTGTTTATCAATTAGCGGGCAAATGTATTCGGGAGTACTCTGATAGGGCGCTCGGCCATTTGCGGGTAACATATTTAACTTTGTAAATGCTTTTGTATAGGCAAAGCACATTGGACACTCTCCGTCGTATAGTATTATGTGGTTGGTTAGCGTTTTCATTGCGATTTATATTTTAGAAATTTCAGTAAAAAATGAAATTTATAAGCAAAAAATAAAGCCGTTTAGGCTTTTAGTATTAATCCTGATAAGTACTATTTAAAAGCCTTAAGTATCGAGCCCCAAAACCAGCTTTCTTCAGCTTTCAACATCGTTTCGATAGTCTTATCTGCATTTTTAGCTAATTTGCTAATGTCGGCAACAGATTTTTGAAAGGTTTTAAATTCAGGATCTTTATCGTCGCCGGTTACTGAAGATAATTCGCCTAATATTTTTAAAACAGGTTCGAGCTCACGTTTTTTACGTTCTTTAGCAACCTGGCGGGCAATATTCCAAACATCTTTATCAGCAAAAAAGTATTCTTTTCTTTCGCCGGCTTTGTGTTGTTTTTCAATTAAGCCCCAGCCAATTAAATCGCGAAGGGTCATATTTGCATTGCCTCTGGAAATGCTCAATTGCTCCATAATTTCTTCGGTAGTGAGCGCTTCTGCAGAAATTAATAGAAGTGCATGAACCTGTGCCATTGTACGATTTATTCCCCATTCAGAACCTAATTTTCCCCAGGCCTCGATAAATTTCAATTTTCCTTCTGCTAATTCCATAAACAAATATACTTGTTTTCTTAAAGTTTCAAAAATTATTGAAACTTTATTTTTTTTGTTTGATATTATCAATTAGCGTTTGCCAATCGTTTGCATTTTCATTTAAAAATTTCAGCAAGCTTAATTGCTTGGGATCGAAATAAACAGAGAGTTTCAGCACCGGCAATGCTAATGACGGCTTAAACATAGTACCGGGAGCGAAGCCAGGTTCATTGTTTTTGGCCCTGTCCCGATCAAACTTAACCTTGGTGTTTACATACTCTTCGTGTTGCTTTTCGCCTTTGATATACGGGATTAACCAATCGACAGACTTTTTAATTGATGATCCTTTTGATGATTGGTATAGATAAAAATTTTCTCCTCCTGCTCTTTGTATAAGTAACGCCAGTTTAAGCATTGGCTCCAAATCATAAATATGGTAATGCATGGCATCGCGTTCTTTAAAATCAAGGCTGGTGCCGTCTTCATTTAGATTAATTTCAATGTGCTTTTTTAACCTGTCTATCGTCCAATCAATAAATTCCTGATTGTTTAGTGCATAGCCAATTTCGCCTACAACCTTTAATCGGTGCGCATTCCAGTTGTTTATACCGGTACCCTGATTTCTGTTCATTCGCTTGCTGTTTATTTCGGCAAGCGCAGTGTTCTTTAACCAATCGGCGATTACAATTTTATTTTCCGACGAAATATCGTCCTTAATTAAATCATAGGCTTCTATCGCTTTGTCTAAATTCGTATCATCAATCGGATCGCCGTTTGGATGATTTTCCTTCGCCCAGGCAATAAGAAATTCATCTGCCTTATTCAAATATTTTGTGTCGCCTGTAAGTTTAAACTGTAAAGCCAGCGTGAACATCTTATTCATATCACGAAGTGCTACACTTGTGCGTTCTTTTTTAGGATTGCCTCTCAGCAAACCCTCAGTACGAATTGTATCGACAGGATTTGGCATTTCAGTAAGGAAATCTGCTGCAGCCTTTTTGAAAGATCCGTACAATCTTCTGGCTTCAGGATCTGTATTTATTTCTGTTTTTAGGAGATTTACTTCTTTAGCATTTAAACCAACTAGTTGTCCAAAAGCAAAAGTAACAGATAATGAAAAGAGGAAGGTAAACAGCGTGATTTTCATCGATATTGATTTTAATAAGTCATGGCATTTCTACAAAAATAAATTATTAATGTAAAGGCATTCAATTTATTCCTTTAATATACCGTGCAAATTTTTATTTTTGACGTTCGTTTAAACTTAAACAAACCTTAATGAATAACTGGTTTAAAAACAATGGCACTCATTTAGCCATTATTGCAATTTTCGTAGTCATTTGTTTTGCCTACTTCAGTCCTGTT
>Ga0308164_10001444_pt1 | contig 27840 bp, 26 predicted proteins | sample PhyTR2_FD_201031 | JGI IMG/M metagenome (GOLD analysis project Ga0308164, IMG submission 201031) | Phyllosphere microbial communities from UC Gill Tract Community Farm, Albany, California, United States - DLSLT.R2 | ecosystem: Host-associated > Plants > Phyllosphere > Unclassified | place: USA... | reverse complement strand
GAAGTTGAAAAAACAATTTTCTAAATAAAAGTTTTGAGATCTGAAATGGCCTCAAAAAAGTTATCTCCCTTCGGAGGGGCAGGGAGCGGAATTTTATACCAAGCGAACAAAGGTTCAAATTAATGATTGATAAAAATTACAGGTGGTATCCGGTTTATACGCGTTCGAGGGCTGAGAAAAAGGCATACCGGGAGCTATTCAGGAAAAATATCGTCGCTTATTTACCCTTGAAAAAAGAACTTAAGCGATGGAGTGACAGAAAAAAAATTGTTGAAGAACCTTTAATTAAATCTTACCTGTTTGTGTATATTTCGGCCAAAGAGTATGCTGAAGTGTTAATGACCAATGGTATCGCAAGGTTTCTGTATTTTTCAGGTCAGGTGGCCTCCATGCCTGAACAACAAATTGAAAATTTAAGATTATTGTTAGCCACCGATGAGGAATTGGAGGTTTTTGATTATGATATTAAACCGGGACAAAAAGTTATCGTAAAAGCAGGTCCGTTTAAGGACATGATCGCAGAGCTGGTATCCGTACACAATAAACAGCGTATCATTTTACGTTTAGAGAATATGGGCTTCGCCATTAACATCAATACATCGATGGCGTTTATTGAGCCGATTTAAGTGGTTCAGTAATTCATTGGGGATTGGTTTATTAGTTACCGGACATTAACCTCAGCCCCGCCCTCTCCTGAAAGAGCGGGAGCTAAGTATTTGATATGTGGGGATTTACCGGTTGGGCTTAGCAGGATAAAAAGACTTGAGGTTAATTGAATCTCTATGAATTTTAATGCTTCGTTAAGCTAGGCGATACAATAAAATCAGTTCATTTTTTAGAAAAAATGTGACTGAAAGGGCGAAGCTGTGCAAGGATGGAAGATGTAAAAGGGAGAATGAGAGATGGAAAAGGCAAAATGAGTAATTATAACATGTGCTTCGACGGGCTCAGCATGACAAGGTCTTAGATGTGTAGGATTGCCGGAATAATTGATAAGAATACAAGTGTCCGACATATTGAAAAGGATGTTAAGGCTATGTGCTATGCAATGAAGCATGGTGGTCCTGATGGTGAAGGATTTTATGCAGATCCGGCCGTTGGCTTACAGTTCGGGCACCGTAGGTTAGCTTTAATTGACTTATCACCGACCGGTCATCAGCCAATGCTTTATCAGAATGATAATCTGGCGATTACTTTCAACGGTGAGATCTATAATTATCGTGCGATAACGCAAGATTTGCAATCAAAAGGCTTTGAATTTAAAACCAAGAGCGATACGGAGGTAATTCTGGCGGCGTATGCAGCATGGGGCATAGAAAGTTTCCGGAAACTGATTGGTATGTTCGCCTTTGCAATACACGATAAGTTAAATCAGCAGACCTATATTGTCAGAGACCAGGCGGGAATTAAACCGCTTTATTACTCTATAGTAAATAATCGTTTAATATTCGCTTCAGAGGTTAAAGCGTTCAATTCGGGCAGCTTTGTTTATGAGGAAAATAAAGACTGGAAAACTTATTTTTTAGCTTTCGGGCATATCCCCCATCCTTTTACTACATTAAAAAATGTAAACAGTTTATCTGCAGGACATTTTTTGAACTGGAATCATCAACTTAATACAGCTACGATAGTTCGTTTTAAGGAAGCAGCAGCGAACAAAACGATTAGTGAAAACAAAGCAGCATCGGAGATAATCGGCAGCCAATTTACTAAGGCAGTCATAAACAATCTGATAGCAGATGCACCCATCGGGGTTTTTTTGAGCGGCGGAATTGATTCGAGCATAATTACTTTAATCGCAGACCGGCATGTTGGCAAGCGTTTGCAAAGTTTATCTATAAATTTCGAAGAGAAGAAGTTCTCAGAAGCAAAATATCAAGAACTTATCGCTGAAAAAACACAAGGTATACATAATAGTTATTTAGTGAAGGAGTATGATTTTAACAGCGACTTCAACGAAATAATCACTGCAATGGATCAGCCAACCAACGATGGCATTAACTCCTGGTTTATAAATAAATATGCAAAAGAAAAAGGGTTAAAGGCGGTCTTATCAGGAATTGGTGCTGATGAACTTTTCGGAGGTTACCCATCTTTTAAACGGATGAAGCTCATTAAAAAATTAAAACAATTCCCCCGGTTCATATTGAGGTTGGGTGCAAATTTACCATCTGAGAAACTAAAACGCATTTACTATTTAAGTTATGCAAATCCGATCGGGGAATATCTTTTTCTAAGAGGGTTTTATATTCCTCAAACTATTGCTAAGATACTATGCATTTCGAGAAAAGAAGTAGATGCACTATTTGAAAACTTTCCTTTGGATAAAGAATTAAATGGTTTGGAAGGTGAAGAGAGGGCTTCATGGTTTGAAACGAATCTGTTTATGCAAAATCAGCTTTTAAAGGATACCGATTTTATGAGTATGAGCCACGGTGTAGAAGTGAGGGTGCCTTTTCTAAACCGGGATTTTATAAACACAACAAATAATATTAGTAATAATCAACGTTTTCAGGAAAAGCCTAAAGGTATTTTAATAACAGCTTTTAAAGATTTACTTCCTGAAGCCATTTGGAACCGGCCAAAAATGGGTTTTAGTTTTCCACTTCAACAGTGGTTTTTAAAGGGCGGCCGGATTACGGACGAGAAGATTTACGGCAATGAATATTCCCGAAAATTAATCAGAAAATTTAAATCAGGCAAAATGCATTGGTCGAAAGCCTTTGCACTATATCAGGTTGCAAAATCAATTCCCAATTGAAAAACAAAAGTATTTTGTTCCTTAGCTTATATACATACGGCCTGACCGGCGGCATAGAAAAAGTTTGCAGAACGTTTACAGATGTATTACAGGATTTAACTGAAGGAAATAGCTTAAAAAAACACTTCACCCTTTCGTTGCACGACGGAAAAGCTAAAAACAGGCATTACCAATCTTTTGGGGGGCGTATCGGTTTATTCTCATTATCAACATTCAAAAAAAGTTTATCCGCAACGACGATAATCTTAAGCCATATTAACCTTTTGCCTTTGGCAAGGCTTATTAGAATCGTCAGTCCGAAAAAACAAATTATTTTGTTCGCCCATGGCATAGAAGTTTGGAGGCCACTCGCCAGGTGGCAAAGGGATTTTCTTTCAAAAATTGAAATCTGGGCGGTTAGCAATTACACCGCAGACAGAATAAAAAAAGAACATTCCATCGACGGCCAAAATATTCATGTATTGAATAATAGTTTGCCTAAGGATTTTGCCCTAATCAATGAAGATCAGGATCTTGAATTGACGACATCTAAATATAACATCCGGAAAAACAGCAAGGTATTGTTAACTGTTTGCCGTTTATCATCTGCAGAACAATACAAAGGTTATGATTTGGTTTTGCAATCGTTAAAAGATCTGATCAGAATTTACCCGGAACTTCGATATTTTATTGTAGGAAAAGCTGATGAAGCGGAACAAAAAAGGGTAGAAAATCTTATCGTCGGGTACAAACTGGAAGAGCATGTTACTTTAACCGGCTATGTATCTGATGCAGAAATCAGACAGTTTTATCAACTGGCAGATATTTTTGTAATGCCAAGTAAAGGTGAAGGTTTTGGTTTAGTTTTCACGGAGGCCCTGGTAAATGGCTGCCGGGTATTGGCCGGTAATGCTGATGGCAGCAGTGATGCGCTTTTAAACGGAGAAATGGGTTTATTGGTTAACCCCGAAAATGCAGGTGAAATTTACGCCGGACTTATTCAATTACTGAATCAACCTTTAAACGAAATTGAGGTAAAGGCAAGGCGAGATAAAGTAATAGAAAATTTTGGATATGATAAATATTTGGCAAAAGCAAAGGCGTTACTGACCTCGGCCCCCGCTCCCGAAGAAAAAATCGGGACAGGCCCTCTCCTGAAGAGCGGGAGCTGAGTTATTGAGAACAAATGGAATATAAAGAACAACATAGTTGGACTATTGAGGCAAAGGCTTCTTTATTTGATTTGAAATTGAATGAGGTTTGGGCTTACCGTGATTTGTTGTGGTTATTGGTTCGCCGGGATTTTGTGTCTTTTTACAAGCAAACCATTTTAGGGCCGCTGTGGTTTTTCATTCAACCCTTGTTTACCACCATCATATTCACCTTTATCTTTGGAAATCTTGCAGGAATTTCTACCGATGGTTTACCGAAGCCTCTTTTTTATATGGCCGGTATTACAGCCTGGAATTATTTTGCAGATTGCCTGACTAAAACCTCAACCGTTTTTAGAGACAATGCAGGGATCTTCGGTAAGGTATATTTCCCAAGATTAATTATGCCACTGAGTATTGTCGTTAGCAACCTGGTTCGTTTCGGCGTACAAATGCTGCTGTTTCTAATCCTGATGGCCTACTATTATTTTTCAGGTGCACATTTTAATGTAAGTTGGGCAGTTGGCCTCTTCCCTGTCGTTGTTATCTTAATGGCTTTGCTCGGCCTGGGTGCCGGAATGATCATTTCTGCAATGACTACCAAATACAGGGACCTTGCTTTTCTTGTTTCCTTTGGTGTGCAGCTTTTAATGTACGCCACAACGGTAATCTATCCTTTATCTGAAGCCATAAATAAATACCCCGAATACGCCTGGATAATCGAATATAACCCGATGACGCCTATCCTGGAGACTTTCAGATTTGGTTTTTTAGGTGAAGGCAGTTTCAGTTGGGGAAGTTTAGGTTATGCGAGTGGTGTTACTGTTGCTTTACTGATTTTCGGGATTGTAACTTTTAATAAAGTGGAACGGAATTTTGTTGATACTGTTTAATACGGTTAGTGGTTTAAGGGATCAGGGTTTGGTGGTTAGGAAGGTTAGTGTTAAGAATACCCAGATTACAAATTAATTCGATATATCTATGTTGATCATCCTTTATTTAATTCACTTGTAAATAGATAAAGATTATGTATACGTACCCATTTGAAAATTAGAGGTATGGCAACTTTCGAGAACATTTAGAAATGACATTTACCAATTGACTTCGAAATTCCCTAAAGATGAGACATTCGAACTAACGAGTCAGATTAAAAGATCAGTTAGTATTATTGGCGCTTGTTTAGCTGAGGGATCCGGAAAAATCACCGCTAAGGATAAAGCACATTATACAAACATGGTTTATCGCACTACTCTGACAACCCTTAATCATCTATCGCGGCTATGGACTTGAATTATATCAATGAATAGGATTATTTATCGCTAAGATTGAAAACAGAAAATATCGCTGCAAAATTGAATTGCTTAAGGAATTCACAAATCAATACGGAGTCCTAGCAACATTGGGCTCAACATGCTAACCCATACCCGCTAATCTATAAACAACAAACATTGTCTAAAAACATAGCAATCAAAGTAGAAAACCTATCTAAAGCTTATCAACTAGGTCAGATTGGTACGGGAACGATTAGTCGTGATTTCGAAAGATGGTATGCCAGAATACGCGGCAAAGAGGATCCTTTTACGAGTATCGGCGAAAGTAATGATCAAAATACTAAAAGCCAAAGTGATGTGGTTTGGAGTTTGAAAGACATCAATTTTGAAATTGAGCAGGGTTACGCTGTTGGTATTATCGGCAGAAATGGTGCGGGAAAAAGTACATTATTAAAAATTCTAAGCAAAGTTACAGCACCTACTACCGGGAGAATTTCCGGTAAGGGCCGAATTGCCAGTTTATTAGAGGTGGGCACCGGTTTTCATCCGGAGCTGTCAGGACGTGAAAACATTTTTTTAAATGGTGCAATATTAGGCATGCGTAAGAAAGAAATTCAACGTAAGCTGGATGAAATTGTAGATTTCGCAGGAATTGAGCGTTACCTGGACACACCCGTGAAACGTTACAGTTCGGGAATGTATGTGCGTTTGGCGTTCGCCGTTGCTGCGCATTTAGAATCAGAAATTTTAATTGTCGATGAGGTACTCGCTGTAGGCGATGCAGAGTTTCAGATGAAATGTTTGGGCAAAATGGGGGAAGTGAGTAAAGGCGAAGGGAGGACAGTTCTTTTTGTGAGCCATAATATGGGAAGTATCTCGCAATTATGCCATAAAAGTATTTTGTTAAAAAATGGCGGACTAATGGCTTTTTCCGATACAAGCGACATCATCAAACAATATCTAGATACAGATTCAAATCAAATTAAAATAATAGAAAATGAATCCAAAAAGGGAAACGTCTACAATTATGCTGCAATACAATCCAAACCAGGCACAAAACAATTAAACTTCCGGTTTGACGAAGAAATAATTATTTACTTAAAACTTAATATATCGGATTACCATATTGATTTAGAAATTGCTATGAGACTGGTTGACCATTTAAATCGAGCTATTTTTACAATCCATGAAAAAATTGGCCCTAAAATAAATGATAGCCGGGGATATAATTACCGGATAAAAATCCCCGGAAATTTTATAACCCCGGGAAATTATTCCTGGATAATGTGTATCAATCATCCAGGAAATACTATATATGATTTGCATGAAAATATTTTGGGATTTAAAATTGAAGAAACCGGATCAAAGTTTTCTGCCTATAGCAGTTCAGACTATGGTGTAGTTTTCCCCTCTTATCAAATAGAAAAGTTATAACATGAAGAAGGCTTTAAAGTGGGCATTTAACAATATTGGTTACGAAGTAACTAAGCGATCGGTAACCAATAAAATGGATAGCGTTAAAGGAGACAATATTTTAACATTACACAAAACCAAAACAGGAGACTATTATTTACCTACTGATGCAAAGGAAGATGTTATAGCAAACGAAATTATAAACGATTGCATTTTCGATGTTGAAATATATAACGAAGCAAAAAAACACATCAAAAAAAACACCAGCGTTTTAGATGTTGGTGCAAATTTTGGCCAACTTACAATCCTCTTTTCAGAATTAGTAGAAAATGGAAATGTGTATTCATTTGAGGCGGATGACTTTGTGTTCTCTGTACTTGAAAAAAACATTCTGGAAAACAACAGGAAGAATATTAATTCCGTTTTCGGAGCAGTACACGATAAAGATAACGAAATCCTGTATTTCCCAAAACAAGATTTTGAGCGGTTCAAGACTTACGGTTCGTACGGGATTGATTATATAAACAAGAAAGGAAGGGAAGTAAAAACTGTAACTATTGATTCTTTAAAAATCGGTACCCCTATAAGCTTTATGAAAATAGATATTCAGGGTGGGGACCTCTTTGCGCTGAAAGGTGCCAGGGAAACAATAAGAAAAAATCAAATGCCCATTATATTTGAATATGAGTATCTTTTTGAAGATGAACTTGGTTTGAATTTTCAGGAATACGTAGATTTCGTTAGCGATATCGGCTACAAGTTTCAAAAGGTTATCAATGGTCAAAATTATCTGATAGTACCAAAAAAATAATTCATTTATGTATTCAGAAATTGATAAATGCAGAATAAGCGGGAGTAAAAATTTAATAACCGTTTTATCTTTGGGAGAACAATATTTAACAGGTGTTTTTCCAAAATCCACGGATGAAAAGATAACTAAAGGTCCATTAGATTTAGTTTGGTGCCCGGATAGTGGATTGCTGCAATTGAAACAATCTTATGATTTAGATGAGATGTATGGTGATAACTATGGATATCGTTCCGGACTTAATTCATCTATGGTTTTTCATCTAACCAATAAAATTAAAACACTTGAAAGATTAGTTGAATTAAGCGATTCGGATTTAGTGATTGATATCGGAAGTAATGATGCAACTTCATTAAAAGCATATTCAGGAAAACATCAGAAAGTTGGGATTGATCCGACGGGGAAAAAATTTGCTGAATACTATACAGACGGATTAAAACTAATTCCTGATTTTTTTTCGGCTGAGGTATTCGAGAAACAATTCGGAAACCAAAAAGCAAAGATCATTACATCCATAGCAATGTTTTATGATTTAGAAAGTCCTATAAATTTTGTAAAAGATATAGAAAACGTATTGGCAGAGAATGGTATATGGCATTTCGAACAAAGTTATATGCCATCGATGCTTAGAACCCATTCATATGATACAATATGCCATGAACATCTGGAGTTTTATTCATTCAAAGTTGTATGTGATTTGCTTCAAAATTGTGGAATGCGAGTAATTGATGTTCAAATGAATAGTGTTAACGGAGGTAGTTTTGCCGTAACTGCATGTAAAGAAAAATCGAAACTCAAATCTAATACGCCCATAATCGAATGGCTTCTGAAACAAGAAAATGATATGGGGCTCAATACTCCAAAACCTTACAGAGAATTTGAGGAAAAAGTTTTTAAGCACCGGAAAAATTTGCTTGATCTGATTGAAACATTAACTAATGATGGCAAGAAGGTTTTTGGATATGGCGCATCAACAAAAGGGAATGTACTTTTGCAGTTTTGCGGTTTAACCACTTCACATATTCCTTACATTGCTGAAGTTAATGAGCAGAAATTTGGTTGTTATACTCCCGGCACAAATATCCCTGTCATTTCTGAAAGGGAGGCTAAAGATATGAAGCCCGATTATTTGCTTGTAATGCCATGGCATTTTAAGCACACCATATTAGAAAGAGAAAAAGATTTTTTAATGAAGGGTGGAAAATTTATTTTCCCTTTACCGGAAATAGAAATTGTTTAATGATTTATCAAATTAAAAAAATCGTAAAAGGGATTGTCTTTAAATTTATTAAAGTTAACCCGACTTTAAAATATAATTCATATTCACAAGCGGGAGAAGATATGATACTCAATTTCCTTTTTCAGACCATGCAGTTAAAAGATATCTCCTATATTGATATAGGCGCAAACAAACCTGATTTTGGAAACAATACCTACAAGTTCTATTTAGAGGGTTACAAAGGAATCTCTATCGAACCTGATTATGAATTATATTGCAAGTTTAGAGATATGCGTCCACGCGATATTTCTTTAAACATTGCAATAGGTTTCGATCACACAAAACAAGCTGATCTTTATGTATTTAACGAACCCTCACTAAATACGTTATCCAAGGAAGAAGCAGAACGAAGAGATGCAATCGGCGAGTACAAAATTGTCAATGTAGTACCGGTTAAGGTTATGTTACTGGCAGAAATTATTGATCGATATTGTACCAAACTGCCTACATATATATCTTTAGACGTTGAAGGGATTGACTTCGAAATTCTAAAAACACTAGATTTTAAAAAATATCCTGTGCCTGTACTCATTGTCGAAACTATTGAATACTCTATTAATCACATCAAAACGAAAATCCATGATATAATTATTTATATGAAGGAAAGTGGCTATTTTGTTTATGCAGATACATACGTAAATACAATTTTTGTCCATCAATCCTGGTTCTTAAATTATAATGGGTAACAACATCGCAATTATTTTTGGAATAAACGGACAGGACGGGCACTATCTGGAGCAAATCCTTCATCAAGACGAATTTGAGGTAATTGGTGTTTCCAGAACAAAAGGAAATTTTATCCAGGGGAATGTAGCAGATTTCAAATTAGTTTCTGATTTAATAAAACAGCACCAACCGGAGTTTGTCTTCCATTTGGCTGCCAATTCTACAATCAGGCATGATGTGTTGTTTGAAAATCATGAAACTATCTCTACAGGTGCAATAAATATTCTCGAGGCAGTTTACAAATATTCTGCAAGTACAAAAGTATTCTTATCGGGAAGCGCGTTGCAATTTGTAAACATCGGACTTCCACTAAAAGAAACGGATGACTTTGAGGCTAAAAGCCCGTATTCGATTTCAAGAATTCAATCTGTTTATGCTGCCAGATATTTCCAAAGTCTTGGCTTAAGGGTTTATATAGGCTACTTCTTCCATCATGACAGCCCTTTGCGATCAGATCGACATCTCAGCATGCAAATTGTAAAAAAATCTATATCGATTAAAAGAGGTTTAGCAGATGTAATAAAAATAGGTAACCTCAACATCACGAAGGAATTTAATCATGCTTATGATATGATGACTGCAATCTGGTTACTGGTTAGTCAGGATAAAATTTTTGAGGCCGTAATTGGCTCGGGAAAAGGTTATTCAATTAATGATTGGGTTGGTGTCTGCTCTGATCTTACAGGTATTGATTTGGAAAAATACTTAACAATTGATGCAAGTTATGTTTCGGATTTTTCAGTCTTAGTTTCAAATCCGGAAAGCATTAAATCTTTGGGATGGATACCAAAATATGATTTGAAAAGTTTAGCATCAGATATGATTAATAATGGATAATACGAACCAAAAAAAAGAGTTTCTTATTGTATTTACTGACGGACATCTTTCCTATTCGCCTAGCACCTTAAACCTGTTTTTTGAACTAAGCAAACAGTATTCTGTAGAGCTTATTGCGCCAAAGCCACCAATTGACAGTTATCAACACCAAATTCAGCACCCTGCAATAAACTACATGGATTTTACACTGTCTGAAAACATTTTTATTCGGTTGATAAAGTTTTGCAGAAAGATTTATGAAAAAATTGTACCTGCCAGTGAAAAAGTACTTGCGTTGAGATCATTAAATGATTACAGAACAAAATTTTTAATTAAATACCTGAAAAATACTAATAAGGAAATTATCGCCGTTGATTTTATTGCCTTGTGGTGTGCCGAAAAAGCAAGTAAAAAAGCCCACTTGTTATCGCTGGAATTAAAAGATTTTAATTACTTTGAACATATTCGATATGATACCATAAAATCAGTGCTCATACAATCTACTGAAAGGTTAAATTTTTTATTCAAAGAAAAAAAACCCGGGTATTTTATTGTACAAAATGCGCCAAAAAATATTCCGTTTACTCCTAATTATATTAAAAGAGAAAAGACGGATTTAATTTTCTGTGGTACTGCAGTTTTATGGTTTGGTATAATAACTTGTCTGGATTTTATAAAAGACTTTAAAGAATATACACTAACCATTAAAGGTGCGGTACCCGGCGATACGATGTCTGTTATTGAGGAATTTTATGGTTCACTGATACAAGAAAACAGGTTGATAATTGACACAAAGTATCTTTCTGAAAAAGACCTTACTCATTATGTGAGTCAGTTCAGAATAGGATTAGCATTTTACGATCTTTATCGCTTTTCTCATATTAAGACATTTAATTATTATACCGCTCCATCAGGAAAGGTTTTTCAGTATTTAAACAGTGGCTTACCGGTAATAGCCAACCGTTTACCGGCATTTAAATTTATTGAAGATCAAAAATGCGGTCTGTTGGTTGACCATTTAAGTTCTCTGCAAATAAAATTAGCGATAGATCAAATTGAAAATGATTACATAGGCTTTGCTAAAAATTCAAAAAAGATATCTGCTGAAAACGATTTTCGTAATATGATTGAGCCCTTTCTTGACTATTTGAATAACTAAAACTTACGTATTATCGAAAATAAACCTTTTGAAAATGTTGTTGTTGTAACAGTGCCTGTATATAAGGCATCAATTTCGTTAGCTGAAAGTGCATCATTACTGCAATTGTTCACCGTCTTGGGGAGCCACCCTATTTCATTATTCACACATACTAAATTAGATTTATCAGTTTATCAAAAGTTGCTTATAGGTAAAGCATATCAGATTATATATTTTGATGAATTTTTTTTTAAAGATACCGCAAGTTATAGTAAGCTCTTATGTAGTAAAATTTTTTATAAGGAATTCAAAAAATTCAAATTCCTGTTAATATATCAATTAGACGCTTGGGTATTTAAGGATGAACTGAATTACTGGTGCAGTCAAAATTATGATTATATCGGGGCACCTTGGTTCTCTAAAAATGAACAGGATGATTTAGTTTTTGAGGCGGTGGGAAACGGAGGTTTTTCTTTAAGAAATGTGAAATCCCATTTGCGGGTTTTGAATAGCTTCAGTTTTACAGAAAAACCAGGTTATGTATATTATTTATTAAAAAAGACTTACTCAATCAAAAAATCGATAAGTATTCTGATAGAGTTTTTATTTTACAAAAACACACATTATCTATTTAACGGATTTCAAGAAAATGAAGATAGATTCTGGAGTATGATTGCTTTCCGGAATTTTAAATGGTTTAAAACACCTTCAAAAGAATTAGCCTTAAAATTTTCAATAGAAGTGTATCCATCATACTTTATAGATACAGAAAGTGATTTGCCATTTGGTTGCCATGCCTGGGAAAAATATGATAGGGTTTTTTGGAACAAGTTCATTAAGATTTAGCTTTAGAATGTCAGATTGCCCTTTCTTTTCGGTAATAATTCCAACATTAAATTCAGAAAAAACCTTAAAAACGTGTTTAGAAAGCATATTGACTCAAACCTTTGAAGATTTTGAGATCTTAATTATTGATGGGCTGTCAAAGGATGAGACATTAAATATTGCAAGCTCTTTCAATGATAAGCGAGTTAAAATTTATACTGCGCTTGATAATGGTATTTATGATGCTATGAACAAAGGAATAGAGGTGGCAAGTGGAGAATGGCTTTATTTTTTGGGTAGTGATGACTATTTGTTGGAGAATGTTTTTAATCAAATTTTTAAAACGGCCAGAAAAAATGGAAAGTATAAATTAATTTACGGAAATATTCAGTTTCATGGAGAATTTTTAATTAGGAAGCTAAATATCAAAAAATATGATATAATTAGAGGTACTATTTGTCATCAAGCTATATTCTACAATGCAAGTTTGTTTGAGGATCTGGGATTATATTCCTATGAGTATCTATATATATCTGACTGGATTTTTAATATAAAAGTATTTTTATCTTCTAATAAAGTTAAATATATTGATTTCACTATAGCAGTATTTGGTACTAGTGGAAAAAGTAATGAAAACATGGAGATTACCATAGCAGAATATAACCATTATCGAAAAAGAGTTGTTTCTGAACTAGGCATATCACAATATATTTTTTATAAACTTCATAATCTTTCAAGAAAAATTGTAAAAAGCTTATTATAATGTTCAATAATTTTCTTTACTTATTGTCAAACCATTATAATTATTATAAAATGATTTGTGATGATGCTGGACCAGGCTACGCAGCAAGCCGAAACTGGGCTACTACTCATATTAGAACTGACCTCCCGATCGATAAAATTCTTATTGTAGACAATAGAATATCAGCTAAGGATTTTACCCTACTTAATAAAATAATCGATTTAAATTATCATACAATCATATTTAGAGTTGGAGATGGTATGGAAGAAGCAAAAGACAATGTAAACATCCAATATTTATTATCTCTGAAACCCGATAAAAATCTGTTTTTCTACAGCACCTATAGTGAAGACTACGTTCAATATCTACTTAAACAAAAACATGGTAATGAAAAAGTTTTTACAATTCCATATGCTTACAATAAAGATAAAGAGAGAGATATTGATTTTGTCAATAGGAAAAAACAGATTTTGGTTAGTGGAAGTCTTGCCTCTGATGCATACCCGCTTCGATGGTATTTTCATATAAACACTTATCATAAGTTATGGGCATATGGAAAGGTTAAATATCTCAAGCATCCAGGATATCCTGATGTTGGTCAAAAGTTACAGCATTCAGTGATTGGAAAAAATTATCTTGATTATTTAACTCAGTTTAAATTCATGTTAGTAACACCTAATAAAATTGACTATGAATTGCTAAAATTTCGTGAATGTGCATATGCTGGTTGTTGCTTTGTTGGTGATTTGGCTGGCTCCATAAATATTTCAAAAGAGTTATTGCCAGGATTGATTTCATTAGACAGACCTATCAAAGATCAAGTCAACTTCTTAATGAAACTGAACGACAATGAGATACTTAAAAGTATAAATGACTATCGTAAATGGTTCCATATTAATCGTGATGTAAAAATACTAAATGTGAGTTTACTAGAAAGAATTAATGCAAGCAGATATACGCAATAGACCAATACAATCTTTATGGATAGGTAATAGACTATCTGTGAGTGAACAACTATGTATTAAATCATTCTTAAAAAACGGACACGATTTTCATTTATATACTTATGAAAAAGTCGCTGGCATACCTGATGGAACAATTGTTATGAATGCAAGTGATATCATGGCCTTAAGTAATAAATATGAAATTAAAAATGGCTTTGGGGCAAATTCGAAAGCTCCATTTTCGGACGTCTTTAGATTAAATCTTTTATACAAAAAAGGTGGATGGTGGGTTGACATGGATGTGATTTGCCTGAAAAACTTTAATACACTTCCACTAGAAATTATTACTACAAGTTTAGAAATCCCGGAAGGCGACTATGCCAATATAAACGTTTTATCCTTTCCTGCAAGGCACCCTTTCATAAAAGAGTGTCTTAATAAATGGGAAGAATTTAATATTAAAAACCTTTATTATGCAGTGGGAGTTGACCTAGTAAAAAGTGTAGTTGAAATGAATAACAATAAGAAGTTTATAGTTAACCATTCATTATTTAATCCAATTAGCTATAGATTAAGCAGATACATTTTTACAGTCTCTGTTTATCAGATACCTCTAATAAATATATATAAAAGAATAAGGAAACAAGAGATAATAGAACTTCCAAGTGAAGATAGTTTTGCTATTCATTTATGGAACGAAAGCTTAAAATCCTTAAATAGAAAACATTCTAGATTCAGTCTTTTTGAAAAACTAAAAAGAAAATACTTATAAGTTGAATGAAACTTAAGAATAAAAAATTGCAAAACAATTTAAGTTATGAATTTGATGCTGCATATTATATCAATCTAGATTATCGATCAGATCGGCGTGCAAAATTTGAATCTAAAACAAAGTATTTAGGGATTGAGAAAATATTAAGAATAAAAGCCATTGAAGGAATAGATGTTGATTTATTAAATTGGCCAGGAACGGCAGGTGAATTAGGGATAAGAGAGAGCCATATTTATACTCTTGAACATGCACAAAGAAATAAATTTAATAAATTTATAATCTTCGAGGATGATGCTATTATACCCAAAAATTTTAAAATGGTATTCTCAAATTTTTTAAGAATGGTACCAACTAATTGGGATATGCTGTATTTATATGCAGAGAATCATTACTTAGCTCCTGAAGATATTGGTAATAACATATTAAAATTAAAAAATACATTAGGGCTAGTGGCTATTGTTTATAACTCAAAATCCTTAGAACGAATTATCTTCAAATTAAAAAACGATCTTCGATGGGTTGATTCTGTTATGGCAGACCTTCATAACGAACTGAATGTTTATGCACCTCGAAAATCTATAGTGAAACACTCCTTTGGATATAGCGATAATATCGGTAAATATATTGACTATAAAAATCGAAGGTTAACTCGATATTTGGCTAAAGCACTAAATTTTATTAACGGTAAATAAAAATGTCCCATAATCCATATAAAGCACTTTTTCCTCTATTTAAAGAAAAATCAAACTTGTTGTCAATAGAAGAGTTCCATTCTAAAATCAACCTAGTATTTCATAATATTGAATCTAAATATTATGATTCTCTTCAACAAGGGATGTGGAAAAATCTTCCTGAACAATTAGCACTATTATTGAAAAGTCTAGATGATATAACTGTTAGAAATAATCTTAAAGCATTAGATGTTGGATGTGGTACTGGTTTAGCGACTGCAATCCTCTTGGAAGCAGATTTAGGTAATTATATAAGTGATGTAACATTATTAGATACGTCACCAGGCATGATTAAACAAGCAATAAAACGATCAAAAAAATGGGGTAAAAATGTTGATGCATTTTGTGGTCATTTAAGTGAATTAGATGAAAAATTCGATTTAATTATTGTGAGTTCAGTTCTACATCACATTCCGAACTTAGAAGTTTTTTTCAATGACTTGAATGAAAAGTTGAATGAAAATGGCATACTAATCACACTTCAAGATCCTTTGTCTGAATCTGTAAACTCTGGTAAATACCAAAATCGCTGTGAATTACTTAGGGATACTATTTTTGTTAAAGAACCTTATACGGTAAAAAAAATATGGAAAGGTTTATTAAGAAGAATTAAGGCATTTTTCAATCCAAGTCATTATATGGAAGAAGTTAATAATGAATTAATAAAACAAAATATTGTCCATACTAAATTGGAGCCCGGAGAAATGTGGAGCGTAACAGATATTCATGTTGAAGGATTACCATATTCAAATAAAAAAGGAATATCTATAAAAGCAGTTGAGAAATATAATAAAGAGCTTCAGCTTTTAAATTATGTAACTTATTGTTTTTTTGGACCATTAAAGTATTACTTGCCAGAGAAATTTAAAGTTATGGAAACAGAACTTACTGACTCAAATGATAAGTACGGTAGAAATTTTGGAAGTATCTGGATTAAAAAAAACTTGAATAAAAATAATCTTAGTTTATAAATTGAATATTCTTTTTATCCTTCCAGAATTTTATCCACATTCAGGTGCTGGGATTTCTACATATTATTTACATTACATAAATGCTTTAAATACTTCTATAAATAATATTAAAGTAATTGTGGGAAGCGGTTATGTACAAGCGGATGAAAATTATGACTTCAAGGGAATAACTGTAGAATATTTAAAACCTCGCACATATGATTTGTATTTTCAAAAATTTAAAAAGTATGAATTATTCCCAGAGTATCGAAGCAATATAGCTTCAGCATGGGCGATGTGGGAGCAATCAAATGAAGGTGCAGGATTTGATGTTATTGAATGTACCGATTTTGGTTTAGGTTTTATACCGTGGTTAATAAACCATAATAAACCTGTTATAACAAGATTACATGGTAGTGCAGGACAAATAGATTTGTATGAACCTAAGCTAAAACAAGGTTTAGAGGGAGATTTAAATAGATATACTGAGTTAACATTATTAAATTTTTCGGATAGACTTATTACTCACAGCCATACTAATTTAAATTATTGGCAACAAATACTACCTAATAAGAAAATATATTTTTTAAAACCAGTTTTTATAGCTGTCGAAAACAAGTCCTCAAAGATTAATAAAGAAAATTATGGTATAGTTTGTGGACGTATTCAAGAATGGAAAGGACCAGATATTTTGTGCGACGCATTGTTACAATTAGAAGATGATATAGTAATAAAATGGTGCGGCCGCGACACAAAATTTGAAGATAAAATTTCCAAATCATCTAATTTGAGAAAAAACTATCCGAATATTTGGGGGAAAAAAATTGTTGAGCTGGGTTCTATTGAAAATAGTAGCATTTCTGAGATTCAAAAAAAAGCTAGTTATGCTATAATACCTTCAATTTGGGATGTTTATAATTTTACAGGCTTAGAATATATGAATTTTGGTACAATTTTAATATGCTCAGATGGTGCAGGAATTTCTGAATTAATAGTACATGGTGTTAATGGATATAAATTCGCAAAAAATGATGCTAAGGATTTGGCAGAGTGTATTAAAATAGTTTTATCACTTGATAAAAAAACATCTAATTCAATTATTGAGAATGCCTATCAAACATTAAAATCTGAACTCTGTACGGACAAACTGATAGGAATAAATTTACTTCATTATAATGGGGTAATGGATAGTTTTTCGTCTCAAAAATCGAATAATTATACAAAGGCAATATATGAACCGTCAGATGATATCGCTTCTATTGATATTATTTTGAACAAACAGCCATTGAAAAAACTTTTACATTATTCATTAAAAAGGATTAAAAATAAATATATCTAATGAATACTATTGCTTTATGTATTCCAGCTTACAATGCTGCGTGGTGCCTGCCTCGTTTATTAAAGTCTGCATTAAATCAAACGATACCTTTTGATGAGATTTTAGTTTATAATGATTGCAGTACCGATAATACTACTGAAATAGCATTAAGTTTTGGTGCAATAGTTTTATCAGGCATTGTAAATAAAGGTTGTTCGTATGGAAAAAATGAACTAGCGAAAGTTTCAAAATCTAAGTGGTTGCATTTCCATGATGCAGATGATGAACTTTTGCCAAATTTCACTACCCTATCACATAAATGGATAAATAAACAAGAATGTCCAGATGTTATCTTATTTGACTATGAATATAGAGATAATGACACTAACAATCTCTTAGGGATAAGAAAATTCGATAGACGTTTATTAGACGAGGATGCAGTAAAGTATTCAATTGTAGAGCAGATAAATCCATTTTGTGGCTTATACAACAAGAGAGCATTTCTGGACGCTGGTGGTTATGACTCTGATTCAAAAGTGTTATACAACGAAGATTGTGCCATGCACATATCACTTGCAGTAAAAGGTCTTTCTTTTTCCAGCGAATCAGAAATTAGTGTAATTAATTATTACATAAAAGATTCAATGTCTCAAAACAATGTACACAAGTGTGCTATAGCAAGATACCATGTATTGAAAAAAATCAGCTTGAGCCATGGTAATCAATATGCTGAAGAGATATCACACCAACTTTGGTCATGTATATCATCATTATCGGTGTTTCAAGAATGGGGTTATATTAAAAAAGCATTGGCAATAAGTAAACACTTAGGTTACCCTAGTTCAACAACTGGTAGTAAATTATTTAACAGTTTAACTAAAATAAATCCATTCTTTGCAGTTTGGTTAAGGGAGAAACTTATTAGAATTTTTAAGCCGCACATCAGAAATCATGGATAATCCGCTTGTTTCAATAATTGTCCCCGTGTACAATGCTGAGAAATACTTGAGGGAATGCATAGAATCCGCTATTAGTCAAACATGGAATAATAAAGAAATCATAATAATTGATGATTGTTCCTCAGATAATTCTTTAGAAATAGCTATGTCTTATGAATCGCAATCAATTCGAGTTTATAGGAACGATAAAAATAGCGGTCAATGTGCTGCAAGCAATGTGGGTATTCTAAAATCTAGAGGGCAATTTATTAAATTTTTAGATGCTGATGATATTCTAGACAAAAATTTTATAAACGAATGTTTTGGAGAGACTATAAATAATACAATAATGTATTTTTCGGGGTGCAGTCATTTTAAAACCCCATTTTTTCTAAAGAATACAATTCCCTATCCATTTCACGATTGGGATACTATGCAGCCAATTGATTTCCTCTTAAATCCAATTAGCAATATGAGGCAAGGGGGACGATGGCTTATACCTAAAAGGATCATAGATGAAGGCGGATTGTGGAACGAATCTTTAAATTTAATTAATGATTATGAATATTTTACTAGGTTATGTCTTGTAGCAAAAAAAGTAAAATTTATTCCTGAAGCTGTATTGTATTACAGACACACTGAGAATTCCTTATCAGGCTCTAGGTCAGAGAGATCCTTTCGTTCTGCAATTAGGGCCATCGATTTAGCTACAGGTTACCTACTAGATAAAGAAAGTTCAAATAGAGTAAAGAACTATTGTGCCAACATGTATCAGGCTTATAAACATACCATGTACCCAGAGTATAAAAAACTTTGTCATGAAACTGATATAAAAATTAAAGCATTAGGGGGTTCAAATCTAAAATTCCACGCGACAGGAAAAACTAAGTTCATAAATGACCTATTTGGTTGGAAGACTGCTGCCATTTTTCGTTATGTTTACCACAGACTAATTTAAAACTGAGTAATTAATCTCAATAAATTGAAAACCCTCAATCTTTTTTACCAAGAACCAGATCCTGATCGATGGGTAAAATTTGATCGCTATCCAAGAAAAATAATCAGGCGTTTAATCCGAGGTAAGGAAAAACCTGGCAGTATTATGATGATTGCCTTAGGGCTAATGGCCGGTCTTGATCGATTGAAAATTCCCTATCGATTTAATGATTTTAGATACATAAAAAAACATCCGGATGAAATTGCTTGTATTATTGGAAAACCACATCTGCTTACTGAACATAAATGGGCAAATCCGATTATTTTTGGTTCAGGGATATTTTCACATCCATCGGATTATCCTAAGCTCGTTGATATGCATCCCAGTATAAAAAAAATCTTGGTTCCCGGCCCATGGATGCAAAAAATGTTTCAGGAGTTTCATGATAAACAATTTGTAATTTCATGGCCGGTCGGAATTGACACGGAAAAGTGGAAACCCTGCGTGACACAAAAAACAATAGACTTTTTAGTTTACAGTAAATTTCTTTGGAATAAAGAGGAAAATAAAAATCAAATTCTTTATCCCATTTTAGCAAAGCTAAGAAGCCTGAATTTAAAATATGAAGTAATTACCTACGGAACTTACACCCATAAGGATCTTGCCCAAAGTTTAAGCAGATGTAAATCTGCTATTTTTCTTTGCGAACATGAAAGTCAGGGAATGGCTTATCAACAAATTCTTTCATCCGACGTTCCAATATTGGCTTGGGACAGAGAAGACTATTGGCTAGATCCATCATACTATCCCCAAAAAATCAAATTTAAGCCAACGTCTTCGGTACCCTATTGGGACTATCGCTGTGGCTTAAAATTCCAAAATATTGAAGAATTTGAAAGTAAGTTGAAAATTTTTACTTCCGAAAGAAAAAAATCATTATTCTCACCACGTTCATTTGTTTTAGACAATCTGAGTTTAGAAGTATGTGCTCAAAAATATTTAAATATTTTAAGTTCAGTTAATGAAGATATTGCAAATAGTTAATCCCTCACTCCCATTTCCTGTACAAACTTCCGGTGGTACAGAAAGAATTGTTGAATATTTAATAGAAGAGCTAATAAATAATAAACATGAGATTACGTTAATGGGACATAATGATTCCAAAGTAGATTCAAGGATCAGGTTTATCCCTATTGGCACTTATTCGGATAGAAAAAATACACTAGGTAAAATATGGTTACATCTGCTGACGAATAAATATGACGTTATACATAATCATGGCCGATTAATTTATTTTTTACCTGTTATGTGGGGTCGAGTTAGGAAACTTCACACCTTCCACACTGCAGAGTTAGATGGAAAAAGCTTTCGCCGCTTCATTGATGCGAAACCTACAAATCTCACCTATAGCCCTTGTGCTAAATGGATACAGGATAAATATGAATATATTGGCGGAAACTGGAACTATGTTAACAATAGTCTTCCACTTGCAAAATACACCTTCTCCCCTACATCAATAACTGATGATTTACCTTTGGTTATCATTTGCAGAATGGGACCAACCAAAGGAGTTACTGATGCGATTAAGATAGCCAGGTTAGGAAACAGAAAACTTATTATTGCTGGTATTGTTGGTGATTATCCACACGAGATTGAATGGTTTAATCAAGCTGTGTGGGCTGAATGCGATGACAAAATAAGTTTTATCGGACCGGTTGACGACCAGCAAAAGAATGAACTTTTAAAAAATGCCGCTGCTCTCCTTATGTTAAGTAATACTCCTGATGCATTTAACCTCACATTATTAGAAGCAAATGCCTGCGGATGTCCGGTACTAAGCTTTGATAGATATTTTGCCCCAACATTTATTTTACATGGCACTAATGGATTTATAGGAAGCAGTACCAATGACCTTGTATACTTCTTACCACAGCTTAAAAACATCAACAGAATAAATTGCCGCATGCATTTTGAAAAATATTATACCTCACGGTTAATGGCTAAAAGATATTTAGAGCTATACAATTTAAAGGTTAGATAACTTGAAAATATTACTCATTATGGATCCAGGTATTCCTGTCCCACCCGACCTCTATGGCGGGCATGAGCGTTTGGTTTATTTATTTGCTGAAGAGTATGTTAAATTGGGTCATACTGTTGATCTATTGGCAGGGCCAAATTCAAAAATTTCAGGTAACAGTTATTCATTCGGAATAAATGATTTAAAACGTTCTAAGTGGCAAAGGCTTAAAGAAGTTATAGCAGCCTGGATATTGATCTTCAGCAGAAGAAAAGAATACGATCTGGTACACAATTTTGGCAGGCTTATTTATCTGCTGCCTATTTTGAATAGCAATTGCCATAAAATCATGACCTATGGACGGCCCGTATCCCGACCAGGTGTAAAAATGATTAATAGCTTACCTACCAAAAATTTAATATTTACAGCGTGCAGCAATTATTGTAAAAGCACCGGTGATGTTGCGGGTAAATGGAAAACTGTGTATAACACAATTAATTTCGATGATTATAATCCGGTTATGACCGTCTCAAAAGACGCGCCATTTATGTTTCTCGGCAGATTAGACAAAATAAAGGGCTGCCATACCGCAATTAATGTGGCTTTAAAAACAGGAAATAAATTATGGATTGCAGGGAACATATCAGAAACTGAAGATAATTATAAATATTTTAAAAAAGTTATCGAGCCACAAATTGATGACGAACGGATTATATACTTAGGTGCATTAAATGACCAACAAAAGAATGAGTATTTAGGAAAATCAAAAGCACTGTTATTTCCAATTGAATGGGATGAACCATTTGGAATGGTAATGATTGAAGCCATGGCATGCGGGACCCCTGTGATTGGATTTAAACGTGGATCAGTTCCTGAAATTATAATCCATGGCGAAAATGGTTTTATTGTAGAAACTGAACAGGAAATGATTGAAGCAACACAACACCTCAATAATATAAGTCGTAATGATTGTAATGTGATTGTTAGGGAAAAATATAATACCTCAAAAATAGCAAACATATACCTAGAAATAATCAATTGAAAAAAATTGTCTTAATCACTACCGGCCAACCAACTTTGAACCCAAGGCTAATAAAAGAGGCAATAACTTTACAACAGAAAGGTTTTCAAATAATTATTCTTTACCAACATTGGAGTAATTGGGCTATAAAATCTGATGAGAAGATGTTGGCAACCTATAAACTAAAAGCGATATTAATAGGTGGTAATCCCGAAGTTAATAAGACAATTTATTGGTTTACACGATTATTATTTAAACTAAGCAAAAAGATAGCACCTTTTATCAAATACAATTTTGGTTTTGCTGAACTTGCTATTTCCAGAAGTACTTGGCTATTAATTAGGAAGGCCAAAAAACTAAAAGCCGATTTATATATAGCTCATAATCTTGGCGCTTTGCCTGCGGCTGTTATTGCGTCAAAATTCCACAAAAGCTTATCCGGCTTTGACGCAGAAGATTTTCACCGCTTTGAAGTAAGTAATGATGCAATTGGAGATGAGACAAGGCTTAATAGTTTCATTGAGGAAAAATATTTACCACAAGTGAATTATGTTACTGCATCCAGTCCATTAATTGCAAAGGCATACGGAAGCATTTTCAACAAGACCTTCGAAGTGATTTTAAATGTATTCGAAAGAACTACAAATCATAGTATAGCGGAAAATCATCAGCAACTAAAACTCTTCTGGTTTTCGCAAACCATTGGAACTAACCGCGGTTTAGAAAATGTAATTGATGCTCTAAATATTTCTCACAACAGGTTTGAGCTCCATCTTCTCGGGGAGATAACTTCCGAATATAAAGCATCGTTATATAGCTCTCTGAAAAAGGACGGCAGTTCCATGCACTTTTATGATCCTATAGCGCCTGACGAAATATTTAAATTCGCTACGCAATTTGACATCGGTTTGGCAACTGAACCCGGTTTTTCATTAAACAATAATTATGCACTAAGCAATAAAATTTTAACTTATATAAAGACCGGGTTGGCTATAATAGCATCGAATACACCTGCCCAATCGCAGTTACTAAACAAATACCCTGAGATTGGCAAACTTTTCGCAAATAACAGTACTAAAGATTTAGCTTCAATCTTAGATACCTATCATAAAGACAGATCGTTGCTTGTTTCACACAAGGCAGCTGCATACCAATTGGGACAAGATGAACTTAATTGGGAGGTAGAAAGCAAAAAATTTATTGAGATCATTAATAATACCCTAAATAGCTAATTGTCTAAGTCATTAAAATCATTAGATGGAATAAGAGGCTTAGCTGCACTTTATGTAATGATTCATCATGCCCGCCTTACACTTACTCAATCGTATCATAATGGCTTAGGATTGCATCCGGAAAAATACGCGTGGTATGATAAGGCAATGGTATATTTCTTTAGTCTTTTTAAGTTTGGCCATGAAGCAGTAATTGTATTCTTTGTGTTAAGCGGATTTGTTATACATCTTAAACAGGCTGACAGAAAGTATGATTTCCGGAATTTTAAATTGACCGAATATCTGAAAAAGCGTATCGTTCGGATCTATCCAACATTACTTACCTCTTTTATTATCTGTATTCTTGTTGAATTATTAATTAATGCAGTGACCGGCGAAAGTTTGGTTCTTTTGTTTTCTAAGTACAGGTTATCCGGGTTTTTATATAATTTATTTTTAATACCGGAAGGTCCGATTTGGGGGCATAATTATCCTATGTGGTCTTTAAAGCATGAGTGGTTTTTTTATCTGATGTATCCTTTCTTGCTCTGGCAATTATGCAATCGACCTATTTTAACTGTGGCGACGATTTTGACTTTATATTTTAGCTATTGTTTTGGACTTGAGATACCATATATCGGAACTGCCGCCTATACCTTGCTAATATGGAGTTTAGGTGCGTTGTTAGCGTATTTATATAAGAATGGCAAAATGAAATACGTTCCTTATCTTTCCTCACTTTCGTTATTTTACCCGCTGATTAACAGAGAGAGTATTTCAACATATCCTCTGTTAGATTTGGTTTTTGGTTTAATTGTATCAGGAGTTTTGGCTTTAATCATTTCCAGACGAGTCACGTACGTCAGTTCTTTTTTAATTAAATTGTCATGGCTGGGCGCATTTTCATATTCATTATATTTATTACATACTCCACTAATTTACGCAATGGAGAAAATAATCATATTTTCCACTAACAAACAAACTACAGCCTATCATCTCTGGTATGTAGTAATGGCATGTTTAATTATTCCTCCACTTTGTTATATGATTTATTACTGCACCGAACGACCGGCAATAAATTACAAGAAAAAAATATCAGCTTGAAAAAAGTCTTAATAGTTTCTCCTTATTTTGCACCTTCAAATGCAGCGGACATGCAGCGAGTTAGAATGAGTTTACCCTTCTTCAAGGATTTTGATTGGGAAGTGGAAGTTGTGGCCGTAAAGGAAGAATACACAGATGCGGTTTTCGATCATTTATTAGCAGAATCCATCCCGGAGGACATCAGAATACACCATGTAGATGCTCTCCCCAAAAAATTGACAAAAAAATTTGGTTTGGGAAGTATTGCACTCAGATCAATATGGTTTTATACAAAATATGTTAATAAACTTCTGAAAGAACAGCATTTTGATTTAATCTATTTCTCTACCACACAATTCCCGGTTTGCATACTTGGCCCTTATTGGAAAAAAAAATTTGGTATCCCTTACATAATTGATATGCAAGACCCTTGGTTTACCAATTACTACCAAGATAAACCAAAAAGTAAAAGGCCAAAAAAATATTGGTTTTCTTACAGGCTTGATAAATATCTGGAGCCCATAGCCATGAAAGAAGTAGATGGATTAATTGCAGTTTCAGATGTCTATATAGAAGATCTTAAAAGGCTCTATCCACACCTTTCCAAAATACCATCAGCAACCATTACTTTCGGTGGCTTTAAAAAAGATTTAGAAATTGCAAATAGTCACCGTGAAGATTTAAAAATTGCTTTCGACGATAATCCTGCCTTCAAGCACATTGTATATGTGGGGCGAGGTGGTTTCGACATGCAAGCTGCCGTAACTCTATTATTTAAAGGCTTCAAACAGTGTTTAAAAGAAGATTTTGACAAATTTAAGTGCATCAGGTTTCATTTCATAGGAACCAGTTATGCACCGTTAGGGAGTGGTGAGAAGACTTTATATACCGTTGCAGAAAAATACGGTGTCGCGCGGTTTGTAACTGAACAGACTAACAGAATCTCTTTTTATGAAAGCATACATAATTTGCAGCTTGCAGATGCACTTTTTATTCCTGGACATGAAAAACCTGCTTATACAGCCTCTAAAATTTACCCATATATTATGACCGAAAAACCTATTTTATCAGTTTTTAATATAAAAAGCAGTGCAGCTCAAACACTTATTGATTGCAATGCAGGGTACGTGGCTGATATTCTTAATTTTAAATCAGCAATAGAAACGATTAAAACATTTTTAAAAGGGTTAACAGAAAATAATCTTCCGAAACAGGACATCGACTGGCAAGAGTTTGAACAGTACAGAGCGAGGGCAACCACACAAAAGCAATGTGAGGTTTTTAATCAAGTTATAGAAAATCAGAATGTTTAACTTCTACAGGTATTTATTAAGAAGATCAACATTCAAAGGTCAATTCAGAATGTTTGTTTGGTTATTTAACAAGCAAAAACTGAAACGAGTAAAAGAAATTATTTCGCCCATAAATAACAACTTTAAAATCTTTGTAGATACTATTAACTTTATTGATGCCAGCATCTTTTACTTAGGGGATTATGAACCCTGGTTAAAAAAGCATTTTAAAAATTTAATAAAACCCGGCGATACTGTTTTAGATGTGGGTGCTAATATTGGTTTTCATAGCATTTACTTTTCGACTCTAGTCGGTGCGGTCGGACGCGTTATTGCTGTTGAGCCAATAAAACAAAATTTTAAAGCATTACAGCACAATGTATTGCTTAACAAATTAGACAATATTATTCTTGTAGAAAAAGCCTTAGCAAATGAAAGCAAAATTATCAATGTTCATATAAACAATGATGCTATAAATCCCGGTGCACATAGCCTGTTAAATGAAGGGATTGCAAACACAAAAGTGAATTGCATTACAGGTAATGATCTTTTAAAAAAGCTTGGGATATCAGAATTAGATTTTATAAAAATAGATGTTGAAGGCTTTGAATTAGAAGTTATTAAAGGTTTATCAGATACAATTAAAACCTGCAGACCTATCATCATTTTCGAATATGATAAGGCGTTTCAATTGAAAAGTACAGAAAATCCTGAGGCTATTTTCGCTTTATTGGCATCCCATCAATACTCATTTGAATCCGTTGACGGCTATGGCAAAAGCAAGCCCTTTACTTTTTCTGACCATATTTTAAGTGCCGAAATTATTGCCTACCCTTAAAATGCCATTTAGATTAGCCATTCTGACCACCCATCCTATTCAATACTATGCTCCGTTATTTAAAATTTTGGCTGCTGAAAGTTTTTTGGAACTTAAGGTATTCTACACTTTAGGCGGTAATGAAGATCTTGATGCGGGGTTCGGAAAAAACATTAGTTGGGACATACCTTTGCTTGAAGGTTATGAGTATGAATTTTTAACAAATTCTGCAAAAGTTAGCGGAAGCCATCACTTTGCAGGCATTCAAAATCCGGATGTTATAAGCCGGATTAATGATTTTGCGCCTGATGGCATCCTTGTTTACGGCTGGTCTTACTTAAGCCACCTCAAAATAATTCGATATTTCGAAGGAAAAATCCCCGTTTGGTTCAGGGGAGACAGTACGTTGATTGACCCTTCTCCAATTTGGAAAAAGCTAATCAGAATGCAGCTGTTAAAATGGGTTTATAAGCATATTGACCTCGCATTTTATGTTGGCCAACAAAATAAAGCTTATTTTAAAGCCTATGGTTTAAAGGAAGACCAGCTAATTTTTGCGCCGCATGCAGTGGACAATGAACGGTTTGGAATTGATCGAAGTGAAGAATCTTTAGCGTTAAGAAAACGTTTGAACGTTATGCCGCATGAAATATTAATTTTGTTTGCAGGCAAGTTTGAAGATAAAAAAGATCCTTTGATTTTGACGGAGGCATTTATAAAACTTAATAAGGCAAGTACACATTTATTCTTTGTCGGAAATGGTTTTTTGGAAAAAGAGCTTAAAGAAAAAGTCATTAAACAGGCTCAGGATAACAAGCCTTTAAGAATTCATTTTCTGGATTTCCAAAATCAAAGCAAAATGCCCGTGATTTATCAGGCTTGCGACTTATTTTGTAT
>Ga0308164_10001443_pt1 | contig 27849 bp, 24 predicted proteins | sample PhyTR2_FD_201031 | JGI IMG/M metagenome (GOLD analysis project Ga0308164, IMG submission 201031) | Phyllosphere microbial communities from UC Gill Tract Community Farm, Albany, California, United States - DLSLT.R2 | ecosystem: Host-associated > Plants > Phyllosphere > Unclassified | place: USA... | reverse complement strand
AGCCAGGCGATAGTTTCAATATCAAGGTCATTCGTTGGCTCATCCAGTAAAAGGATGTCTGGGTTACCGAAGAGTGCCTGGGCAAGCAATACCCGTACCTTTTGTTTTCCGTCAAGTTCTTTCAGCTGTTTGTAATGAAGATCTTCCTTGATGCCTAAGTTACTAAGCATGGTTGCAGCATTGCTTTCCATGTTCCAGCCATCCATTTCGGCAAACCTGTTTTCAAGTTCGCCAGCACGTTCGCCGTCTTTATCTGAGAAATCTTCTTTTAAATAAATTGCATCTTTCTCCTTCATGATATCATACAGCTCCTTGTGACCAATCATTACGGTCTCCAGAACAGAAAATTCATCAAACTCATAGTGGTCCTGTTTCAAAACCGCCATTCGCTCTCCGGGAGTAAAGGCAACACTGCCCGATGTTTGGTTAACATCACCCGATAGAATTTTCAAAAAGGTTGATTTACCTGCGCCATTAGCTCCAATTACGCCATAACAGTTGCCATGGTTAAATTTGAGGTTAACATCTTCAAATAAGGTACGTTTTCCGTAACGCAGGGATAAATTAGATACTGAAATCATATTGCACAAAAATAAGCCGCAAAGGTAACGATAATTTAATAAAATGCTTTCTCAAGATCAGATTCATTAGTTCCCTGTTTAATGCTATTTTTGTTTTTTTAGATATTATGGAAAGTGAAATAGCAATACTAAGTTCAATCATACAACGCAGGAGAAGTGTTTTTCCACCAAGCTACACAAAAGAGGAAATTCCTGATGAATTGATCCGTCAGGTTTTGGAAAGTGCCAATTATGCACCTACCCACAAACTGACGCAACCCTGGCGCTTTATTGTATTGCGCAAAGAGGGTAAACATAAATTTGGACTGGAACTCGCCCGCTTATACCAGGAACAAACGCCGCCGGCCCAGTTCCTGCCAAAGAAATTTGAGGCACTTGTAGAAAAAGCTGATCAGTCTAGTTGTATCATCGTGCTCAATGCAAAATTGCATCCCGGCCTTATACCAGAATGGGAGGAAATTGCTGCTTTCGCCTGTGCTGTGCAAAACATGGCATTAACGGCAGAAGCTTTAAACATTGGTGCCTACTGGAGTTCGCCGGGAACAATTGAACAATTGCCTGAATATTTTGATATGGAGGAAAACGAACGATGCTTTGGATTGTTTTTTATGGGCTTTCACAATGAGGAACCGCGTTTGGCAAAACGTAGTCCTATAGAAGAAAAGGTGAGGTGGATAGAAGATTAAATATGGAAGATTTTAAAGCTAAATTATACCAGAACTGTATGGATTTTATCCTGCAGCGCATCAATACAGCAGAAACGGCGTTAAAACAATCACAGGAAGCGAGTAATGATGATACTAAAAGCAGTGCGGGGGATAAGTTTGAAACTACCCGGGAGATGATGCAGCAGGATATCGCGAGAACCAAAAACCTGCTTTTTGACGGGAAGCAGAATTTGCAGCTCTTGTCTTCACTTGAGGGTTTGCCCTCAGGAACGGAGACCGCCAGAAATGGCAGTGTAGTCTATACTACCAAAGGAATTTTCTATATCAGTATCAGTGCTGGACAACTTCATGTTGATGATAAGGTAGTTTTTGCTATTTCAGGTGTTTCCCCAATCGGAAAACTGCTCACTGGAAAGAAAATTGGTGATTCCTTCAGTTTTAACCAGAATGAATATACTATTCAGGATATTTTATAGAGGTCATATCGCGGTATGAATTTGATAAATTAGCCACGCGACCAGAAATAAATAAAGGAGTATGGTGCTGAGCATACGAGGTATACGCTGCTCAACATCATGCTCCCTTATTCTTAACATCCCACCCCACATAACACATTAAATCGGGATGGTATTATTAGATCTGCTAATCAATTGCCGTGAAAGACGCTTTTACTTTTGTGTAATAAAGCGTAGTAGTAGCTTCAAAGCCCGAGTCGGTTCCAATCAGCACCCAGGCTTCACCTTTATCATCAGCTTTACCAGTAAACTCTCCGGAGCGCTCAATTAGTACATAATCTTGTTTGTCGGTACCGTTTTCTACATTGCCAAGAACAACCGCATCAGCACCGCCAACACTTTGATTACCTTTGTCTATATTTAATCTGTAGTGATTTGATGTGTTGTCAAGGACCTTGGATGGCTCTGTTGCAGTCATACCAGCTTTTAACGTAACGCCACTACCTGGACTTCCTCCAACCCCGAGGTCCCCTTTTCTTGCGTTAGAGGCCAGTTGTACATCTATTTTCATCCTGTAACGCCGGTTAGGTATTAATCCTGATACCTTTTTTTTCATAAACATAAACAGGTCATCACTGTGATTATTGCCCGATATCCTGATACCTTTTGCGGTTTGATCTAATGGGGCGGGTAAGTTTTCATGTGAAAACTTCAGTTCGTAAAAAGTTTCACTGTCTTTTGGATAGTCCGAAAAATCCCCTTTCCAGGATTGGGTAGATGTGTTGAAACTGTCATCAACTCCTCCAAAGTCAGGAGACGGGGTATTGTCATCATCTTTACATGAAATAAGGAGCGGAAATATTAGTAGAACAAATATAACAGATTTGATTTTCATGACTTTTCAATTTTAAATTATCAATTGGTTAATATTATAACCACAGCTGATCATTTCTGCGATTTTATTTGATGACATGCATATCATTTGTTGTAAAAACGATAACTATTGATAAAATGCTACAAAAAATTTTTTGAAGAATGATAGTATTGATTAAATGGCATAAAAAGAAGCCCCTCAGTTGAGACTGAAGGGCATTGTAAGACGACTTTTTTTACAATTAATTGCTGTTAAAAGCTGTTTTTAATGCTGTTGCTAAGGGTTTTTGGTGTCCAGTAGCCACTGGCAATAATCCTTCGGATTGTGAATAACGGATCTTTTTCATCTCTTTTGGTAGACAGGATAAATGCACTTTTAAAGCCTCTCTTTTTTAACTCGGGAATAGCTTCAGGGTTCCATAATCCAAAAGGATAAGCGAAATGATGAATGTTTTTACCAGTAATGCCTTCTAATGTTTTGGTTGGTTTATCAATCTGTATTTCCCAGTCTTTGCCCTGGTATTTTTTCACGTTATGGTGATCCCAGGTATGTGATCCTATGTCATTTCCTTTTTCAGAAAGTTCCTTTACCTGGGCTTTGCTCATGTAATGCGGTCTGCCTAAAGAAACGGTCATTACAAAATATATTCCTTTGTAGCCATATTTTCTTAAGGTAGGCTCTGCGATGGTAAACTGATCCACATCAGTATCATCAAATGTAAGTACAATAGGTTTGGATGGCAGGGCTGTTCCATTGTTTAGGTAGTCATATAACTGATCGGCCAAAATAGTGTGGTACCCGCTGTCGGCCAGCATCTTCATCTGTGCCTTAAAAACTTCAATAGGAACAATATAATCTTTAGAGGTTTTTGAATCCGTAGGTTTCCAGTCGCGGATCTGGTGATAGCACAATACCGGCACCTGTTTACGTGCAAGAATAGTTTTGGCGTCGGCAACTTTAACGTTCGTGATGTCTACCGATTTTGCTGTGGTTGCAGGGGCAGATGTTCCGTTTTTTGCAGTTGTGTCTGCATCAACGTCCGTGGGATTGCTTTTAGATTTAGACTGGCAGCCGGCACTTAATAAAAGGGCTGCCATAGTGATTGATAGAATATATTGTTTCATTAAGGTAATTGATATATATGTATGTTGGCTGCAAAACTATGAAAACAGCAGGCATTTTCAGCACTATCCCGCGCAAATAAAATGTATGAGGCATTCAAATTATTTCTAATGTCTTACGGTTTAAACACATTAATTAATAATTTAGGGCTGATTAACTAACCCATACCTATGAAAAGACGTTACTTTTTGTTTTTATTACTTTCTGTTTTAACTGTAAATGGCCTCGCACAAACCAGGACGTTCACCTTATCCGATGCTGCCGCAGAGGCACCTAAAGCCAATTATGAGCTAGCTGCCAGGTTCTCACCGAACAAACTAAAAAAGATGGTTTATTCCATTGCTGTTGATCCGCATTGGCTTAAATTAAGCAATCGGTTTTGGTACGAATATGAAACACCTAATGGTAAACAATGGTATGTGGTTAATCCTGACGGGCGGAAGAAGATGATTTTATTTAATACGGCTGAACTTGCGGCAAAGATCACAACAATTATGCGCGATCCGTTTGATGCGCAGCACTTGCCCCTTGAAAACCTTAAGTTTTCAAAGGATGAAAAAAGTATCAGCTTTGAAATGAAAAGTTCTATTGATGAACTCAAGAAAGACCGAAAAGACAAAAAAGCGGCCGATTCGATGCAAAAGAAAATCTTTTATTTCAATTACGAACTGGCGGCCGATAAGTTGACGGAAGTAAAAAACTATGAAAAACCAAAAGCGAAACCTGAATGGGGATCGGTAGCACCAGACTCATCAGCAATTATTTTCTCCAGGAACTATAACCTCTACTGGATGGATAAGAACAATTACCTGAAAGCCGTCAAAAATGAAGACGACAGCACAATTGTTGAACATCAGCTAACTAAAGATGGTCAGAAATTTTACGCTTATGGCGAAGACGGTGATGGCGAAGACAATGTAGAAAACGAGAAGAAGAATAAAAAAAGAAGGCCAGCACGCGTATTGTGGTCGCCAGATGCTAAACATTTTGTACTCAACAGAGAAGATTCACGTAAAGTAAAAGATTTATGGGTAATCAATAACATTGCTTCACCGAGGCCTACACTGGAAACTTATAAGTACCAGATGCCGGGAGAGAAGGAGGCGCCAGCAGACGAACTCCTGGTGTTTGATTTCACTGCTAAGTCTTTCAAAAAACTGAATACTTCTGCCTTTAAAGATCAAAACCTTCAAATTTGGTCTGCGCCGTCACTGAATAAAGACCGTGACAATGAATTCAGACCATCATTATGGCTGGGAGACAATAGTAAATTGTATTTTTCGCGTACCAGCAGAGACCTCAAGAGGGTTGACATCTGTACTGCGGATGTAAATACAGGAGCGGTTACGGCAATCATCGACGAGCGCTTTAACACCTACGTGGAAATTAACCGCCCGGGAATAGTAAAAAACACAAATGAGGTTATTCACTGGTCGGAGCGCGATGGCTGGGCCCATTTTTATTTATTTGATGCCAATGGGAAACTTAAAAACCAAATCACCAAAGGGGCATTTCACTGCACGGATATTATCAATATAGATGCAAAGAACAGGGTCTTATACTTCACCGCCAACTGTAAGGAGGCTAAAGAAGATCCTTATTATTTGCACCTGTATAAGATTAATTTCGACGGATCGGGCATGAAATTGCTCAATACCGGAGATTATGATCATGCCGTAAATATGAATGATGAGGCAACTTATACAGTTGATAATTTTTCAAGGGTCAATACTATACCTCAATCAGTCTTATTGGATAAAAACGGATTGAAAGTAATGATTCTTGAAACTGCAGACCTTTCATCACTAATGGCATCGGGTTATAAATTTCCTGAACCGTTCAGGATAAAGGCAGATGATGGGGTCACTGATATCTATGGTGTGATGTACAAGCCATTTGATTTTGACCCCAATAAGAAGTACCCTATTATTGAATACGTTTATCCGGGACCACAAACAGAAGCGGTGAATAAGTCTTTCAATAAAAGTATGGACAGAACGGACAGGCTGGCACAGTTTGGCTATGTGGTAATTACAGTTGGAAACAGGGGAGGTAATCCTGCAAGATCCAAGTGGTACCATACTTTTGGTTACGGCAATTTACGCGACTATGGTTTGGCAGATAAAAAGGCGGCGGTTGAGCAACTGGCAGGGCGGTTTAGTTTTATTGATGCAAGCCGGGTTGGGATCACAGGGCATTCTGGCGGTGGATTTATGTCTACTGCGGCAATGCTTGTTTATCCCGATTTCTTTAAGGTGGCAGTGTCAAATGCCGGAAACCACGACAACAGTATCTATAACCGGTGGTGGAGCGAGAAACACAATGGTGTTAAGGAGATCATTTCTGCAAAAGGTGACACAACTTTCCAGTACTCAATTGATAAAAATCCTGATCTGGCAAAGAACCTTAAGGGACATTTAATGATTATGGCAGGTGATGTTGACAATAACGTACATCCCGCAAATACGATCAAACTTGCAAATGAATTAATGAAGGCAGGCAAACGTTTTGAGCTGGTAATTATTCCAGGCCAGCGCCATGCATTTGGACCAATGACAGAATATGCTTTCTGGAAACTGGCCGATCATTTCAATAAATACCTGATTGGAGATTTTTCACATGCTGAACAGGTGGATTTGGTTGAAATGGATAGAGAGGTAGAGCGAACAGGAAAATAAAGAAAAACAGAAGGCCCCTCCTGTTTCCGGTGGGGCCTTCTGTTAAATAAAAACGTAATGGCTACGCTTGTGTAAAGTAATTATATATTATAAGTAGAACTGTACACCAATTTTTGGAGCGAAAAAGTTTGCACCGATATTGAAGTTTTTACTTCCGCCGTTATCGTTGTCATTTCCATCTTTTCTGCTGTAGTCGTTATAACTGATACCATTAACTGAAAATTCGATACCAAATTTTTTGCTTGGAAAAAATGCAAATCCAGGTGACAATGCAACACCTACGTTATTGTCTTTGCTCACTTTTGTGTAGTTGTCTCCATCAACAGTACCTACTTTGGTATTTCCGAAAGACATTGGAACAGACAATTGACCAAAAAATTTAAACTGGTCATTGATACCTTTATAGTAACGTGCAAAAGGACTTACTACAAATGCTTGTTGTTTCGTTGAAAAACCTAATGCAGGTGTAACTGAGTTATAGGTATAATCTTTAGAGAACTGGTATCCTATTCCGGTACCAATAGCCAGGTTATCTGTTACAAAATAACCTACGCTCGGGATAACAGAAAAATCAATGTTCGATTTTGGTGCACCATCACTTTTTCCGGAATTCAACTCAACATTACCGCCGATCATGAAATTTCCTTTTTCAGTTTGTGCCTGAGTACTGAAAGCTAATGCTGTAACTGCGATTAATGATAATACTAATTTTTTCATTTTTGTGCTTTTTTAATTTTTAAATGCGTCAGAAAACTTGGTTTAATGTCTGACTTTCGATGTCAGTTAGTCAATAGCGGTGCCAAAGAATGTGCTTTCTGTGCCAGAAATAATAGGCGTTTTTATAAATCATTAGTTAATAGCCTGATAAAATGTTTTAGTTTATTCCTTATTATTTTGTGATGACAATTAACAAAAGCCTAACAATTAATTAACATGAGGCAAATCGCGACAGTTTGACTTTTTTTGTTAATGTGTCAGTTTCGGGGTAGGATGTTATGGCAGTTTTCTTAATTCCGTTTTAATGTGAATAAAAGGAATTAAATAAATACCGTGGTTTTCGGATAAAAAAATCTAAATTCATTAAACCTTTATGATTGTTAAAAAGTTACTACCATATGAGACTATTAATTGAACGAAAACCAATAAAAGTATATCCGGATCCGAAACGTGTAATTGCGAGGTTCTTTTTTAATGGAGATGAGAGAGCCAAAGAAGTTATTAAGAGAGTTGTAGCCTTGCCCCCGCAAGAAGTTTTTGGTCTCATTTCGCCCATTTTGCAGGAATATTCCAAAAGGCATAGAAATATCACAAAGATCCTTTCCCGCAACTGTAAAAAGGTCAAGTACTGTATGGATGAACTTGATATTGATTACGAAGCGCTGAGTAAATATCAGCGTCTCTTGTTAGGGTCTTACTTTACACATGAATATTCTATTGAATCAGCGGCCTTTTTTAACCCATCAGTTGTAGAAGATCCTGATCAGTCGGAATTGGTTGAAGGAGAGAAAAGACTAATCATTAGTTTCCGTGCTGTAGGTGAAGGCCATATATCTTCTGTAGTATTCAGACGGGCACTGATTGATGGCAAAGGTAATATCACTGTTAATCCGGCAGGTAATTACATTGATGAAGCTGAGATTGTGCGTAATGCAGTATATAATAAAAAACTTTTCCTTAGGAAAGCTGCAGATGCACGTATCGACCTCAATATTTTGGACCAGGTAGGTGCACAGCTCGATGATAAATTTGATTATACTGTACTTAGACGAATTATCATTGATTCTAAAAATTTACAGGAAGAAGGTCTTAAGAAGCTTGAATATGATAAGATATTATGGTTGTCTGATACCTATCATGAGATCAGTTTCTCCAGGGATACAGATATATCAGACCGTGTTATTTTCCCTATTTCTGAATTTGAACGTAAGGGAATTGAAGATGCCCGCTTTGTAAAGTTTGTGAAAGAAGATGGTTCTGTAATCTATTACGCTACTTACACCGCTTTTGACGGGGCGATGATTATGCCGAAATTGTTGCAAACTACCGATTTTTATGATTTTAAAATCAGTCCGCTTCACGGAGCAGGGGCGGCCAACAAAAATCTTGCGCTTTTTCCGCGTAAGATCAATGGTAAATATGCAATGATATCACGTATTGATGGCTGGAACAATTACCTGATGTATTCTGATAAGCTCACTGTATGGGATCATCCTGTGAAATTGCAGACCCCTCAGTTCCCCTGGGAATTTATACAGATCGGAAACTGTGGTTCTCCGATTGAAACTGCTGCTGGCTGGTTGATCATTACGCATGGTGTAGGCCCCATGCGGAGATACTGCCTGGGGGCAAGTTTGCTTGACCTCGAAGATCCTTCAAAAGAGATTGGCCGTTTGACCGAGCCATTGGTGATACCAAATAATGACGAAAGAGAAGGATATGTGCCTAATGTATTGTACTCTTGCGGATCAATAATCCATAACGGGGAGCTGATTATCCCTTATGGACTATCGGACTACTGCTCGTCTTTTGCAAGCGTTAAAATAGACCTCCTGCTGGAGAAACTGCTGAGTGCTGGAAAAGCCGAGCAAGGAAGTCTATAATAAGATAAATCTATAATATCTGATGGTAGACGGCTAAATAGTCTTCTACCATTTTTTCTTTAGAAAACTTCTGTTTTGCCCAGTCATAACAGGCCTTTCTGCCGATGCCTGTAGTCTGGTTAACTGCATTAACAGCTTCTTCAGTGGTATTGACCAGAAAACCAGTTTTACCGTCTAGGATCAATTCTGGCATTGATCCTCTGTTAAAAGCAATTACCGGTGTGCCGCACAGCATTGCTTCAGCCACACTAAGCCCGAAGGGTTCGTCAAAACTAATCGGATGCAATAAAGCATATGCACCACCAAGGAGATCATTGCGCTGTTCGGGGCCTGCTGAACCAAGAAACACAATGTCTTCGTTCAGGTAGGGCTCAACTTTTTCCCTGAAGTAATTTTCATCTTGAACAATCCCCGCAATTATTAACTTCTTTTTGCTTTTAAGGGCAATTTGTATCGCCTCTGATGTTCCTTTATGGGGATGAATCCGTCCAAAAAACAGTAGATAATCACCTTGATGCGGATTAAAACTGAAATTACTTGTATCGAGACCATTATAAACTGTGGCAAGATATTCCAAATCCGGATGACGGTTGGCATCACTGATGGATACATAATGACCCCGCTGGTTATATTTCTGATAAACAGGGATAATCCTTTCAGAAGAAAATCCATGAACAGTAGTAATGAATGGGGTTTTAACCAGGCCGGAATAAGTAAGTGGAAGAAAGTCGAAGTGATTGTGGATAAGGTCAAATTCTGAAGCCCGATCCATCAGGTTACTGATGTGCAGACATTCCAGTACTTTCGCATCCTGTCCTTTTTCATCTTCATAACCCTTCTCTACTACACTTTGCAACTTTCCTGATGTTATGGAATCGCCGGTTGCAAATAATGTTACATCAATTCCTGAGGCCACCAATCCTTCAGTTAGGTTAGAAGCCATTTGTTCCCATGGACCATAATGGCGTGGAGGAGTTCTCCACGCCACAGGTGATAATACAGCTATCTTCATTAAATAGCTTGTTCTTTCAGGTCGGCAGGTTCTTTATTCTCGTTGAACTCATATTCAAACTCAAGCGACTTCAGAACAGTAAGATGTGAGATCCAGTAAGCCAGCGTACTTTCGGCACCCTGGTTCCTGTTTACACCATAAGGTTGCAAACCATCACCACAACCTTTTGTCTCGTAATCGTATAATGGTAACCTCAGGCTGTTCTCGCCGAGGAACCATTGATAACTCAGGTACATATGTTTGATATATTTCAGTTCGTGAGTTATCTCATATGCCTTAAAGTACATTAAAACCATTGCCATTGTCTCAATTGCCTGCTGGTCAAAAATGGCCATATCCTTATCGCGGAACAACCATCCATCATTACCCACTGGTGTGAGGTATCCCTTATCGAGGGTTTTTGCAGTAAGGTAGTCCATGCTTTCAAGGCCAATAGCCAGAGATTCCTGGTCTTGCGTTGTTTCATAGTGAGACAGCAGGGCCAATGGTAAAATTGCATTATCGTAGGTAAGTTTTTCCTCAAACCAATGCCAGTCGTCTCCCTTATTAGCACGGTAAGCCGCTTTCAATGGGATAGCCAGCTTATTCAACTCGTCAATGAAATATTCATCAAAAGGTTGTGATTTCAGGTAACTGCTCAGTCCAATCATCGTATTTGCCAATCCGCGTAAATGCGTCAGTTTGGCAAAATGAGGGATTGATTTTACAAATAATTCTTTAGCAAACTCCCTGTATGAGTTATTTGGGGCATTGTTAATCAGGTAGCCGAGCGACCAGATGGTTCTTCCAAACGAGTCTTCTGTACCTACTTCATCAAGATACTCTCTTCTGAAGCTCAGGAAATTCCTGAAATTTCCGTCGTCACATTGCATATATTGAATGTAACTAAGGTATACGGGTAGCAATTCAAGTGCAACTTTACTTTTATTCTGTTGCCATGCCATTATCACCATAAGTAAGGCTCTTGCATTGTCATCCACGCAATATCCTTCTTTTAAATTAGGGATACCATATTTAGCATGCTGTACAATTCCCGTATCATCAGTAAGGCGCTGAATATGTGCCATACTGAAGGCAGGCATCATCTCAGGATCAATAATAGGTTTATTCGCTTCCTGTACAAGCTTTGCATCTACAATAGCCTCCTGAAGTGCATTGATGAATACACTTCCTGTATTTGGCCAGCGAAGGTGCAAGCCATAGTCATATGCATTTTTCTTCAGTTCAGTTAGTAAATCTTTGTTTTCAAACAGGTCATTTACAATATCTGCCAGCGAATCAGCATCTTTAAAATCAAATAGTTTACCCCTGTTTTCTGCAAGTAGTTCCTGTGCATGCCAGTAAGGAGTAGAAATTACTGCTGCACCAGCACCAACGGCATAGGATAATGTACCACTGGTTATCTGGGCTTCATTGAGGTAGGGGGTAATGTACATGTCCGCCGCTGTAAGGTAGTCATACAGTTCTTCCTCAGATACAAATTTGTTAATGAAGATCAGGTTTTTGTCAACATTGAGTTTTTTGGCGAGGCGTTTCAGGCTGTCCCTGTATTCTTCACCTGAATTTTTGATTACCCCGGGGTGGGTTGTACCCAGGATCACATAAAGAACATCCGGATTTTTTTCAACTATTTTCGGAAGTGCTTCAATTACGGTTTCCAGTCCTTTATTACGACTGATTAATCCGAACGTGAATAATACTTTCTTACCTTTAAAAGCCAGTGAATTTCTTACTTCATTGTGCAGTTTAGGCTCCAGATCAGGAACACCATGTTCTATCAGTTTAATTTTGTCTTCGGGTATTCCATAAATAGTGGTTAGAAAACCTACCGCGCGGTGGCTCATTACTACAATTTTTGACGAATATTTTGCGATTTCCCTGATAATGGTTAACTGCATATATGAAGGGTCCTTCAATATAGTGTGCAGAATAGTGATCAGTGGCACTTGTAAACGGGCAATAAGTGGCAATATATAAACACCGCTCTCTCCGCCGTAAATTCCAAACTCGTGTTCTAAAATGCATACATCTGTCAGACTGGTATTGATATAGTCTGCAGCTCTGATATAATCTTTCTGGTTTTCCTGTCTGATCGTGTATTGAACTTCATCAGGATATTCGTAAGTGCTAAGGTCTTCAGAATCTGTCATTGCTACAACAAAACTGTCAGGAGATACCGATTTTGTATCGTGGGCGATCGCCTGTAACAGATTATTGTTGAATGTAGCAATACCACATTCGCGGGGAGGATACGTTGATATATAAGCTATTTTCATTTATAAAAAATTGTTTTTTTTTAATAGTAAACAGACAAGCAGAGCTGAACCAGTGTAGATCATTTAAAAATGTCTGCTGATATTTCATATCTGAAAAGTCATTTTTACAATCTAATCAATTATTCAGCCATATTGTATTTTTCCTACTGGTAATAGTAAAAAATTGGACTAAAATGACCCCTCAACTATCAGCAATTGCCTTCGAAAAGGAAAAGGCATAAAAAAGCCGGTTATTTCATATGAATAACCGGCTTTTGAGATATTTGTTTATAATTCGGCTTTTTCGGCAGTTGTATTGATGAATACAAAGTGGTTATCAAACATATCCAGTTTGATTTTGCTGTCCTTACTGATGTTTCCGGCAAGGATTTCCTTTGATAATTCATTCAGTATGCGTTTCTGAATTACCCTTTTCAGAGGTCTTGCGCCAAACTGCGGATCGTAGCCTAATTCCGCAAGCCAGTCCAATGCCTCCACAGAAGCTTCTATTTCAACTCCCATTTCTGCGAGTGTCTGTTGAACGTGGGCAAATTGTAACGCTGCAATATTTCTTACTTCCGAACGGTTTAAAGGAGTAAACATAATCAGTTCATCTATCCTGTTCAGGAATTCCGGTCTTATAGTTTGTTTGAGCAAGTCAAACAGCTCATTTTTCGTTTTAGCGATCACCTCATCCCTGTTGTTGTCATCAAGTTCCTTAAAGTTATCCTGAATCAGGTGAGACCCAATATTTGAGGTCATAATGATAATCGAGTTTTTAAAGTTTACCGTACGGCCCTTGTTGTCGGTCAGACGTCCATCATCCAGCACCTGCAGCAAAATGTTGAATACATCAGGATGGGCCTTTTCGATTTCGTCGAGTAATACTACCGAGTACGGTTTCCTGCGCACAGCTTCAGTCAGCTGACCACCTTCATCATAACCCACATATCCCGGAGGCGCACCAATTAATCTGGATACCGCATGCCTTTCCTGATATTCACTCATATCAATTCTCGTCAGTGCATTCTCATCATTAAAAAGGAATTCTGCCAAAGCTTTTGCCAGTTCTGTTTTTCCTACACCAGTTGTTCCAAGAAATATGAACGATCCAATTGGTTTCCTTTTATCCTGCAGGCCGGCCCTCGAGCGACGGATTGCATCTGAAATTGCTTCAATTGCTTCATCCTGTCCGGCCACACGTTTGTGCAGTTCATCCTCCAGGTGTAATAGTTTTTCACGTTCACTGGATACAAGCTTAGTAACAGGTATTCCCGTCCATCGGGCTACTACACCAGCGATGTCATCAGCAGTTACTTCCTCTTTCAGCATACGGCCTTCACCCTGCTGACTTTCAAGGATAACTTTTAATTGCTCAACTTTGTCCTGTGCTTCCTTTATTTTCCCGTAACGTATTTCGGCAACTTTTCCATAATCACCTGCACGTTCTGCCTGGTCGGCCTCCAGTTTGTAGTTTTCAATCAACTCAAGTTCTGTATTGATACCATCTACTACATCCTTCTCTCCCTGCCATTTCGCTTTCAGCTCATCGCGTTCAGCAGATAAATTTGCAATTTCTTCAGCAAGGGACTTTACTTTTTTATCGTCGTTTTCCCTTTTGATTGCTTCCCTTTCAATTTCGAGCTGCATGATTTTGCGGTCCAGTTCATCTACATTTTCTGGTACGCTATCCATCTCCAAACGAAGTTTAGAAGCAGCCTCATCCATTAAATCGATGGCTTTATCCGGCAGGAACCTGTCATTGATGTAGCGTTGTGACATTTCCACAGCGGCAATAATCGCTTCGTCCCTGATGCGTACCTTATGGTGGGTTTCATACCTTTCTTTCAGGCCCCTTAATATTGAAATGGCATCCTGGGTATCTGGTTCATCCACTACCACTTTCTGGAAGCGGCGTTCCAGTGCTTTGTCTTTTTCTAAGTATTTCTGATATTCATCCAGCGTAGTTGCACCTATTGCACGTAACTCTCCACGCGCCAGCGCTGGTTTAAGGATGTTTGCTGCATCCATGGCACCTTCGCCTCCTCCGGCACCAACCAAGGTGTGGATTTCGTCAATAAAGAGGATTATATCACCATCACTTTGTGTAACCTCTTTTACTACTGCCTTTAAACGTTCCTCAAATTCACCTTTATATTTGGCTCCTGCAATCAGGGCACCCATATCAAGTGAGTATACTGTTTTAGTTTTTAAGTTTTGCGGTACATCGCCTTTTATAATTCTAAAGGCAATACCTTCTGCGATGGCAGTTTTACCTACACCGGGTTCACCAATCAGGATAGGATTATTTTTTGTCCTGCGGGAAAGGATCTGGATTACGCGGCGGATTTCTTCGTCCCGTCCAATTACGGGGTCAAGTTTACCTGACTCTGCATATTCATTCAGGTTTCTTGCATATTTATTAAGCGCATTATAGGTGGCTTCCGCATTTTGGTCGGTTACCCTGTTATCGCCCCTCAAAGCTGCAATTGCTTTTTTAAGATCTTTTTCCGTTACACCCTGATCTTTAAGTAATTTCGATGTGTTATCATTTACAGCCAGCAGGCCAAGCAGTACATGTTCCACTGAAACAAATTCATCTTTGAATTCTTTCAGGTACGACTGTGCTTTTTGCAACGCAGAATTTGATCCCGAAGACAGGTAGCCGTTACTTCCGCTTACTTTAGGAAATTTTGCAATCTGCTCGTCCAGTTGCTGGTTAAGGTTATTAAGGTTAACATTGAGTTTCTTCAGTACATAAGAAACTACATTTTCATCAACAGTTAGCAGGCCTTTAAGCAGGTGAGCTGTTTCAATAGCCTGTTGCTGGTTGCCTTGGGCTATTTCAGAAGCCTGTTGAATCGCTTCCTGTGCTTTTATAGTAAAGTTGTTGAAGTTCATGTTATACAGCGAACAAAACAGGTGCCATATTCTTCCAGACTAAAGGATCGGAAATTATGTCTTATAACTATATTTTTAACTGAATAATTGACTGTTTTCGAGTGTGTTGTACTGAATTTTTGTCCGGGTTTAATTCTTGATGGGATTGTACAAAAAAAGCCTGCCCAATGGACAAGCTTCAAATATGTTATTCGTACTTTTAACCTAATACTGCTGTCAATCTTTCAGTTTGATGGTCAACAAGATTTTGTAAGGGCTTAAGCGCCAACATTTTCATCATCATGTTCAGATCGGCCGAAAGTGTATAGGTGGCTTTGGTTGATCCATTGCCATTGTCTTCAACGGCCCATTTCAATTCCATATCAAAAGGTGCTTTTTCAGAAGGAAGGGCAATGAGTTCCTTATTTTCTACACGGCTGGAAATCCTGATTGCTAATTTTGCCATATTTTGGATGGTAAAATGGGCTTCATCGGTTGTTGACGACCAGTTGTAAATATTTTCAGGCATCAATTGCTGATGGTTGTTTAGGTCGGATAGAAACGTGTAAACTTGCTCTATGGGTTTATTTACTACTGTTGAACTTTCAATAACGGTCATACTATGCTGGTTTTATCTTATTTTTGTCCCCACTCTGCTGGGTTTCTGCGCCATTGGTTAAGTATGTCTACGTCACTCTGTGCAATAAAGCTGTTTTCGGCAGCATATTGTATCAATGTATTATAATTTGAGAGGGTGGCAAAGCGGCATTTTGCTTCTTTAAAATTCTCATCTGCGATGTCAAAACCATAGGTAAATATAGAAACCAGGCCAGCAACAGACAGGCCGGCTTCTTTCAAGGCGTTGACCGCTTGTAAGCTGCTTTTACCAGTAGAAACCAGGTCCTCAACAACTACTACGCGCTGGCCTTCAAAAATCTCCCCTTCAATCAAACTGCCTGTGCCGTGTTCTTTAGCTTTGGCTCTTACGTAAGCAAATGGTAATCCCAATTCCTGTGCAACAAGTACACCCTGCGGGATTCCTGCAGTTGCAACTCCTGCTATCAGGTCTACCGAACCAAATTCTTCCTGGATCAGTTGGGTCAGTTTCTGTCTGATGTATGTTCTAATTGAGGGATGGGAGAGCGTTACGCGATTATCACAATAAATTGGAGATTTCCAGCCTGACGCCCACGTGAAGGGGTTATTTGGCTGTAATTTTATTGCTTTAATTTGAAGTAAAAATTCAGCTACCTTTAATTCAATATCACTTTTATTATACATGCCACAAAATTACTTAAAATAATACCTTTCTCGTATAGCCCGCCTGTCCTTTTTTTTTCAGCTATTGATACTCAATGTGATAAATAGAAAGTGACGCTGAAGAAATGAAATATTATACTATTCCTCTTGGTAAAGCTTTTAATTTTTATACTTTTATTTCCTGAACCGGCAAGTGATGCCGTTCAAATGGCCCCTTATAACTACCATATCAAATGAAACCATACAGGATTTATATTAACGATAACACGCTCATAATTGCCGATAAATTGCATGGTAAAAAGGAAACAATACAGCAATTGGATGAGAAAGACTTTAGTTTTAAGGCTTTTTATGATAAGTTAGGGAAGCTGTCTGCAGCTGAATTTGCCATAGTTACAGAGAATCCAAAAGCCCTCTTTCAGAAAATTAAGAAGAGCCTGGTTATTATTAAAGCCTCAGGGGGCCTGGTAATGAATGCCAAAGGTGAATACTTGTTTATCTTCAGGAATAAAAAATGGGATTTGCCTAAGGGGAAGGTTGAAAAAGGTGAAGGAATGAAAGAAGCCGGCTTACGTGAGGTTGAAGAAGAGTGCGGGGTTAAAATACTGAGTAATGATAAAAGGTTATGCAAAACATACCACGTTTATGAAATGAGTTCCAAACTTGTATTGAAAAGGACAAACTGGTACAGTATGACCGTTAAAGGAGTACCAAAACTTATCCCTCAAAAAGAGGAAGGTATCACCCGGGCGGAATGGCTTACCTCTTCCGATCTGAAACCTGTTCTTAAAAACACCTACCCTTCAATTGTAGATGTGTTGAAAGCCGGTAAATTGCTCAAAGAAAAAGTTTAAAGAAAACTTAAAGCTTCCTTTGGGAGAAAAGGCGTTACATCACCATGGTTGCGGAGAATATCCCGGACTATGGTGGAGCTGATTGCCGAATACTCTGGTTTGCTCAGTATAAAGATTGTTTCCATCTCGGGCATCATCGTCTGGTTAATCTGCGCTATAGCTCTTTCGTATTCAAAGTCACCTACTGAGCGGATCCCGCGGATCATATATGTTGCACTGATCTTTTTGCAGAAATCTACAGTAAGCCCTTCGTACGACTGTACTTCTATATTGTTGTATTCTGCAAACACAGATTTAACTATTTCCTGACGGACATCTCCCGACAAAAAACTTTGTTTTGAGCTATTGAGGCCTATGCCAATCACTACCTTGTCAAATAACGGCAGTGCACGTTTGAGAATATCCACATGAGCGATGGTCAGGGGATCAAAAGATCCGGGGAACAGGGCTGTCTTCATAATTTAAGGCGTATAATTAAAAAAGCTGAATGATGAGTTTCCGTACCTTCGTGTTTCAGTATACCCCGGCTGGTCCTTCAATTTAAGCAATGAGGGGTGTTCAACCACCAGCAGGCCATTTTCTGTGAGCAGTTTATTTTTAGCCACTAATTGTGGAATCAGAGGAATAGTAGGCAAGTCGTAAGGCGGATCTGCAAATATGATCTGATAAGATTTTTTATGTTGCTCCAGAAATTTAAATACATCTGCTTTTTGCAGTTCGATTTCAGTTAGTTTATAATTGTCAATAACAGATTTGATCCAGTAGATGCATCCTGAATGTTTATCTACTGCCATTACATGCTGTATACCCCGGGATGCAAATTCAATACTGATATTACCTGTACCGCAGAAAAGGTCAAGGACATTACAGCTGTCAAAATCATATGTATTATATAAGATATTGAAAAGGGCCTCTTTGGCCATATCTGTAGTGGGCCTTACCGGAAGACTGGCAGGCGCATTCATGCGGATGCCTTTAAGTTTACCACCAATTATTCGCATAGGTCAAGGGCTAAAAGGGTACTGTAATAGTGAGCTGGCATATCATCAAGGATAGCGTGGTCAATATCAGCAGCAGGAGGGAGGTTAAAACGAATATCGCCAAAGTATTTGTTGAGGCAATTGTAATATCCGTCTTCTTTGTGTATAATTCCACTGATCAATACCGAAGCGCATGAGGTGCTAAGTTTCAATTCCTGTATCAGCAATAGTAGGTAGTAATTGAATTCTTCAGGGTTGTCAATCTGAAAGCTGTTTTGAAAAATTACCTGCTGATCTTTCAATAACAGTGCATTGAATGAACCGGCAGTAAAATCCAGCAGTAACGAATCGCCCCGGTTTTCAGATCCAAGTGTAAGTAACGGCGCATTATGCCCGTACATCGCAGCAGTATTCAAATGTGTATTTAATGTTTCTTCCATAAACTTTTCCAGGTTGAAAACTGATGTAAATCCGAACCTGCTAAAGGGCTGAATATGTAAAACATCTGAAGCGTCTTCACTGAAAAAATTTGCATAGGCCGTTAAGTCCTGCTTGTTAAACAGCGAATTCGGAATAGTAATGGTATTGGAGGTGTAAACAGATATTTTTATCTGTTTGAAAGGCAGCTGCAGGTAACTGTCTTTTTTTAGGGCAGATGCAAGTGCTGCGCCAGGATCTTCACTTTCCTGTTCATCAAAAACAGCTTTTAACTGGTTACTTTTTTTATCAATAACCGCATAGGAAAAGCTGTCGCCAGTAATTTTGATTAACAAATTACAGTTGCCGGCAGTGTTAGGATCAAACTCCGGATCCACTAAAAGTATGCTGTTTTTGCTATTACTCATCTTAGCAAAATTAATTCTTTTTTCTATAACCACACCATCGCATATTTGTAAAATGGATAAAGGCGCAATTATAGCTCAGAGTTATCAGTTTCAACCAACTGCCGAACAGCTGGTTTTCTGCGGGCAGATGGCACATTTTCTTTCCGGAAGCATCGATAATGCCTGTTTTATCCTTCGTGGATATGCCGGTACGGGAAAAACTACATCTGTTGCGGCGTTGGTAAAAGCCTTGCCTGCATTCCGATTTCGTGTTTCATTACTTGCCCCAACTGGACGGGCTGCAAAAGTAATGACCAGTTATTCGGGGCGCACAGCGCTCACTATTCATAAAAAAATATACCGCAAGCGGTCGGCCGTATCACTTGATATGTCCTTTCAGCTTGCACCTAATTTGGCGGAGTCCACACTTTTTATTATCGATGAAGCGTCGATGATAGCCGATGAATGGAATACCAAAAATGGCTCATCTTTTTTGAAAGACGTGATGGAGTTTGTGTATAATGGTAAAAACTGTGGGGTACTGTTTGTTGGAGATACTGCGCAGTTGCCACCTGTAGGTAGTCTTGACTCACCAGCTTTGAACGCTGAGTACATAGCGCAGAATTTTGGATTGAAGGTAATGGAGACTGAACTAAGGGAGGTGGTTAGGCAGGGGCGTAAGTCGGGAATTTTGGCCAACGCCTCGATGTTGCGCGACCTCATCAATTCACATTTGAAGAATATTGAGGAAGATAGTTCAAAGAAAATAGCGCTCCCGCATTTTGCTACTAAAGGATATAAGGATATTTTCAGGATGACCGGGTTAAAACTTGTAGAGGGCCTGGAATATGCCTACAGTAAATTCGAAATTGAAAACTCGCTCGTGGTGTGCAGGTCTAACAAGTCTGCCAATGTCTATAACCAGCAAATCAGGGCAAGATTATTATACCGTGAAGAGGAACTTACCGGAGGCGATCAGATAATGGTAGTGCGCAATAATTATTTCTGGCTTCCTGATAACGAAGCAACCTCTTTTATTGCCAACGGTGATATGGCACGTATTGTCAGGGTACGAAATGAAGAAGAGCGTTATGGCTTCAGGTTTTCTGAAGTACAACTTGAATTTCTTGATTATCCTGATGCGGGGCATGTTACCTGCAAGGTGATGCTGGATACCCTTCAGGGTGAGACGCCCAATCTTTCGTATGAGGACAGCAAAAAGTTATTTGAGGGCATTACAGAAGATTATATGCACATTGGCAACAAACGCGAACGCATGCTTGCAATAAAAGAGGATCCGTATTACAATGCGCTTCAAATCAAGTTCGCCTATGCCGTTACCTGCCATAAGGCGCAGGGCGGACAATGGGATGCCGTGTTTGTTGACCAGGGATACCTTACCGATGAAATGATCGATCTTGAATTTCTAAGGTGGTTATACACTGCTGTCACCCGTGCAAAAATAGAATTGTTTCTTGTAAATTTTGCCCCAAATCTTTTCGCAGAACCTGCGGAAGAGAGCTATTGATGGCGAACACCAGCGATTGTAATATGAAGAGACAAGCTTTTAAAAATTGTAGCATACCTCTGTCAACTCCGCAGCCACATATTCCAGCGTACTGCAAAGCTATCCCATTAGGATCTTGTTCCTGTTAAATAAGCTAATGTATTAATGCTTGTCTTCCGTACTTCCTTTTACCACAAAAGTAAGAACATATGTTGCTACAGCAATAATGATAGAAAGGGTTAGGATGATAACTGTTAGTTCAGTATTTGAGATGTGGGTCATATGTGTAATTTCTGGAAAAAGCAGTAAGTAATTTTATTTCAGTTCAAAAGTAGTAAAATATGGGAAAATTAAGAACAATCCGGGTAATTAAATCAACAGCCAAATAGGAGTAAACACTAATTGACTACTCCCAGAGTCTCTTCGATTGCTTTTCCAATGGGTGTTAATGGTAATTCGGCTGTACAATCTGTTTGCACGAGTACTTTCCATTTTCCACTGAATCTATTCCTTGTAATCTCAAAAGAGCCTTGTCCGTGGATAATTTTGTAGATATTAATGGTAGACACAGGTTGCTCTACGTGGTAGATTTCTTCATCTACACTGATGTTAATACTTTTCATATTGAATACATTTTAACTTGTCCTGCTATTAAGATTGCAGTAATCTTGCCATTAAATCGTCGGTGCACTTTGAATCCAAGGTTAATTTTGTTATCAACTGATTTAATCTTATGTCATCAGAATAATTTAATTCAGCTTAGTTTTATGTAAATCATATGCCTGATAATTAATTTATTAAAACAGAATCTATATTGCAATTTCTGATGTTAAAATAGTTGGCTAAGCAAGGAAACAGATGAGCCCACATAGGAATTCTTTATGGTTATAAAAGGGTATTTATAATACTCCTTTTAATCTTTTGGGATTTGATAAAAAAATATATATTTGTTATCACACAGGTACTTCAGATTAGCTGTGGTTATAGAAAATCCGGCAGATCAATCCTATGAATGTTAAAATAAATCCTTTTTTTCTCTGTATATGCCTGCTGTGTTTTCAGTGTTCATTTGCCCAGCATCGCCTGACTAACAGCTTCAAAGTAATTCCCCTTGGCATCAAAGGAGGACTGGATGAGAGTAATCTTTCTGCTTACATGATTGCTCCGGCTAAAAGTGAAAACTATATTTGTGCAGATGCAGGAACCATCAGGCACGGAATTGATGTGGCCATTGCCGGCAATGCATTACACGGCAATTCCGGTGATGTACTTAAGAATAGTATCAAAGGGTACCTCATTTCACACGGTCACCTTGATCATGTGGCGGGTCTGATCATGAATTCTCCGGAGGATGCACCAAAAAATATCTATGCCTTGCCTTCCGTTATCGATGTATTAAAGGAGAAGTATTTTACCTGGAAGGCATGGGCCAATTTTACTAATGAAGGTGATGCACCACATCTTGACAAATACAAGTATGTATATTTAAAAGAAGCGGAGCGTATTCAGCTGGCAGGGACCGAGATGCAACTCACTACCTTTCCTTTGAGTCATGGGCCCTCTTACCAAAGTACCGCATTTTTAATCAGCCACGATGAAACACACCTGCTCTATCTGGGTGATACAGGCTCCGATGCCCTTGAGAAATCAAATGATTTGCAGCAGTTATGGAAGCAGGTTGCCCCAATTATCAAAATAAATCAGCTGAAAGCAATTTTCATAGAGACTTCTTTTTTCGATAAACAACCTGATAAACTTCTGTTTGGCCATCTTACTCCCCGTTTGCTGATGCAGGAATTGGATAAACTCGCCGGGTTGACAGGTGTCGGTGCATTAAAGGAGGTCTCCATCGTAATTACCCACATGAAAGCTTTTGGTACTGATGAACAGGAATTGATGGACGAATTGAGAAAGGATAATCATCTCCATTTTAAGCTGGTATTTCCTGTTCAGGGAAAAGTGATGTTATTTTAATAAATTTACAAGGTTGAACATATGGCGGAATATAATGGTCAATGGATGGATGGTGGTGGTGAAATGGGTGCGGAGATTCGTTCATATCCCTGGCAAAATACCCCTCTGGGTGATCCTTCCACCTGGCCAGTTTGTATTCTTGCAAGTTTAAGCATCTGTCTGAATTCCGGCTTCCCTATATCAATTTATTGGGGTAAAAACTATCACTTGTTGTATAATGATGCTTATCGCGTTATAGCGGGCGACAAACATCCTCATATTTTAGGCAAACGCAGGAGTGAGGCATGGGCCGAATCGTGGGATAGCGTAAAACCGCAGTTTGATGCAGTTATGAACTATGGGCAATCTATCCGGAACGAAGACCGCCGGTTTTTGATCCAACGGTTCGGATTTGTTGAAGAATGTTATTTTGATTATACCCTTTCCCCTATTAAAGACGAATACGGAAACATTCGTGGAATATTTAATGCGGTGATGGAAACTACTTCGAGGGTTATCAGCCAAAGGCGCATTCAGTTTCTTCAGCGACTAACCACTCAGTTACATAGTTTTAAGACTGCTGATCAGGCTTACCGGGAAGCAATTACACTTATGCAGCAGTTTAGCCATGATATACCTTTTTCTTTGTTGTACAGTTATCATCCGGTATCAGGCACTTTTAGTTTAACCCAATCGGCAGGAATCGCCTTTGAAGAAGCTAACAAGATGGAGTGGCCGCTGGCTGAATCCCTGGTTTCAGAAGCTACCATAATTGTTGACAACATTGCTGTTCAAATAAGTGAAGGCAATATGTCAAGTGGCCAGCATACAGAGGCGCGGGCAATGATAATCCCTATCAGGCAAGCTGATGATAGTTATACAGGTGTTTTAGTGGCGGGGTTAAATACCGCAATCAGGCTGGATGATAATTATAAACAATTTATGGAGTCTGTGGCTTTCCAGATTGGCCTGGCCATAAATAACGGGATTAATTTCGAAAAGGAGAGGCAGACCAGTGACCGTATTAAGTATAGTGAGGATCAGCTGCAATTTGCGATAGATGCAGCGGGTTTGGGAACCTGGGATTTAGATCCGTTTACCAACCGTTTTTCTGGTAATCCAAGGCTGAAGTCATGGTTCGGATTGCCGCCGGATGCCGAGATCGATTTACAACTGGCAACAAATGTGATATCGGAAACAGACCGGTCTTCGGTTATAGCTGCTATTCAACAGGCAATGACTTACAGCTCTGGAGGGGATTATGAAATTGAGTACACCATTTTGAACCCGCTTGATGCTGTTGCACGGATAGTAAAGGCCAAAGGCAAGGCTTTGTTTAATAGTAGTCAGGAAGTTTCGCGATTTAGTGGGACGCTGCAGGATATCACTGAAGAAAAAAAGATTCAGGCTGCACTTGAACGTACTTTCGAACAGGCCAGACTTTCAAAAGAAGCAGCTCAACTTGGTACTTTTGATATGGATCTGGTTACGGGTACGCTGGAGTGGGATGCACGCTGTCGTCTCCTGTTTGGAATTTCGCATCAGAACGATGTTACTTATGAGTCTGATTTTCTACCAGGTCTGCATGAGGCAGACAGGGAGAATATAGGTAAAATCATAAACCGTACTTTCATAAAATCAGAAAGTAACGGCGATTTCGATGTGGAGTACCGCACTGTTGGTGCAGAAGACCAGCAGGTACGCTGGGTCCGCGCCAAGGGAAAGGTATTTTTTGACGAACAGGACCATCCGTTGCGCTTTATAGGGTCTGTACTGGAAATAACTGATCAGAAGCAGAACGAGATTCGCAAAAATGATTTTATTGGTATGGTGAGTCACGAACTGAAAACACCACTTACCTCACTTAAAGCATACGTGCAGGTGTTAAACTCGCGCTCAAAAAAAGAGGGGAACAGTTTCGCCATCAGTTCACTCAACAAAGTTGAGCTTCAGATCAATAAAATGAGTGCACTGATTAATGGTTTCCTAAATTTGTCAAGGTTGGAAACCGGCAAAATCCACTTGAATATGATTACATTCAGGATGGACGAACTGGTCAGCGAGATCATTGAGGAAAGTTTACTAGTGATGAGTACCCACAAGATACAATTGCTGCCATGTGATGGTGTGTCGGTTGATGCAGACCGCGACAAAATAGGGCAGGTAATTACTAACCTGATCAGCAATGCAGTTAAGTATTCCCCCAGGGGAAAGCTTGTTGAACTCGAGTGTAAGAAGGTTGGAGACAACGTGCAGGTGAGTGTCAGAGATGAAGGGATGGGTATACGCCCGCAAGACAAAGACAGGTTATTTGAACGCTTTTACAGGGTTGAAAGTACTCACACTGAAAATATTTCCGGATTTGGCATAGGTTTGTATCTCTCTGCCGAAATTGTTCAGCGACATAATGGTAAGATCTGGCTCGAAAGTGAAAAGGGGGTAGGTTCTACGTTCTTTTTCAGCCTGCCGGTATAGATAAACTGGTCTGCGGCGTAGTGATTTATTGATTGTTTCACTCCAGAATATCCTGAGAGGCACTTTCCCATCCAATGATAGCAGTTTTGCGTGTATTGCCCCACATATATCCACCAAATGTACCAGACGATTGTATCACACGATGACAGGGTATTAAAAAAGCCACGGGGTTATTTCCTATTGCCGTCCCTACTGCTCTTGAAGCCCCTGGCGAATTGATTTTTTGTGCTATCGATCCATATGTAGTAAGTCTTCCAACAGGCACCTGTAACAAGGTCTCCCAAACTTTGAGCTGAAAGTCTGTTCCTCTTAGGTGAAGCTTAATTTTACTGAGTTTTGTCCAGTCGTGCTGAAAAAAAAGTAGTGCATTTTGCTGATGTGCATCGGGCTGCCTGGTAAAAATAGCATTTGGAAATTTTGCCGTTAAACATGCTAATGCTTTCGATTCATCTTCTTCAAAGGCCATATAACATATCCCCCTTTCGGTAGAGGCTATAATCATGTGGCCAAAGGGGCTCTCGGCAAAGTTGTAGTTAATAATAAGGTTCTGGCCACCATTTTTATACTCTGCAGGTGTCATTCCTTCTATACTTACAAATAGATCATGTAACCGGCTGGTGCCAGAGAGTCCGGTTTCATACGCTGCTTCAAAAAGTGTAACCTGATGTTCTTTAAGTAGCTTTTTGGCGTATGCAGTACTGATATATTGGAGAAACTTTTTTGGTGTGGTGCCAGCCCATTCGGCAAATAGCTTCTGAAAATGAAATGGACTAAGATTTACGTGTGCTGCAATTTCTTCTAAGCCTGGCTGCTCTTTGAAGTGGGTTTTGATATAATCAATTGCCTTCGCAATTCGGTTGTAGTTGATCTCTTCCTGAAGTTTCATCTTTTTATAAATTGTCTGTTAGATGTTTATGTTCTAAATCTATACAACAAAAGTATGGTACTTGGGTCTAATACAAAATCCGATTCTTGCGTTATTTCGTCAACTTCAATTCAGCAGGGCCTGGGATACGATAAATTATTGATCTGGCTATTACAGAAGGGGTCAAACTTCTACAACAATGTAAGTGCTATAAAATACAATATAGTGAAAACGGGATATTGTTCATACTGCTTGCGGAGGAAAGAAAGAGCCGCCACCATATGGTTTTCTACAGTGTTTTGCGATAGGTTCAGCTCTTTGGCGATATCTGCATAACTCATATCGTGTTCTCGGCTCAGCACAAAAACCTTACGGCGCTGCGGGCTTAATGCAGCCAATTTATCCCTGTAGGTTTTTTCCAGATCTTTTGCCATTATCACTTTATCTGCACATTCTTCTGCATGGAATGTGTCCTGATGAAAAGCATCTATATCTACCGTAATTATTTTGTTTTTGCGCAGGTAACTGATGGACGTGTTATGCATTGCGCGGAATAGATAGGAAGAAAATTCACCTTTTACTTCAAGGGTATGCCTTCTTTCCCAGATGTTATACAGTAGCCCGATAGCCAGTTCTTCTACAGTAGAGCGGTCCTTAAGATAACGCATGCCTAATTTATACAATTTGGGTGCATACAAATCGAACAGCATATTGAAAGCACGAAAATCGTCCTTTTTACATAATTGCAGTAAATCATTATCGTTTAATTCCTGAACAACCTGAACCATTTGTACACCTGTCTATTGAGATGGGACAAACTTAGTGACGCAAGGTAAGGCGGGAATTAACTGTGTGTTAACTTATTGTTAGCAATATAGAAATTACGAATCCGAGCCTGTTTATCAAAGGCTATAAATCATTTTCCAACTTGATTGGCCTAAAGCGTAATGCACTCCAGGTATCATTGATGGAAATTGCGGTTACAGTCGTGATGCCGTAATCCTCCGCCACATTGCGGATAATATCCCTATTGATGTCAGTTTTAATTTTGGAAGTGCCCTTTTGATAAGCAAACCATAAAACGCTATCTGGACGTATAAATGATAGTTGGTTTTGTAAAAAATCTACGAAGTCGCTTTTCGAATAAATGAACACCAAAGTATTTTCATTTTTTTTGTCCCTGTCTAATGAATCGTTGAATCCCAATTCACTGATTTCGGCGCTTAACTCGTTAGGGGCATTGATTATTGTCCCTTTGTCTTTGAATTTAAATTTGCCCAGAATCTCTTTCATCATTTGTTATTTTAAGATTATCATCAGTTGTCGACTAGATTAAAAGTAACAAATAAAGATGTTCCCCTCAAACAGATTTTTTTGAATTGAAAAAGAACGGCTCTTAGGACGTCCAGCACAATTGTTAACAGGCTGAAAACGGTTTCTCTATAACGTTATATATCATTGCTATCCAGGAACTGAACGTGCCAGCGGGGTGATCTATTTGTCGCTTGCAGTGATCAGCTTGAATGGAAATCTATATTTATACGGCACTGCCTATTAATTTTGGCATAATTTTCGTATTTTTGCAGCATAATGGTTGGAAAGGATTAGTTAACCACACACCATTATGCGTACTGGGGCCGTTTTGGATTTGACAGGGTGGAGGTACGTATGTTAGCATGCAGTGCGTTGTACGGAGAGCACTTTAAAGAGAACGTTCACACTTTGATTGGCGAAAATAACTACGCCTTAGCTGCTTAATTTAGAATTAAATAGCTTTTGTCCCTCTGGTTGCTGCGTTTTTAGGCCAGAATCCGGGGCATCGAAATAATAACGCTGGCGATTGTAAGGTACGGTACAGTTGCGAGATAAAGTACCTAAGGAGAAAGGCAAGGTAGGTTTCCGGCCCGTCTGATCCCGAAAATAAAGTGGAAAATAAGCATGTAGAAGGCATAATTTGCCACACAACTGGACAAGGGTTCGAACCCCTTCGGCTCCACAGAGGCCTC
>Ga0308164_10001442_pt1 | contig 27888 bp, 27 predicted proteins | sample PhyTR2_FD_201031 | JGI IMG/M metagenome (GOLD analysis project Ga0308164, IMG submission 201031) | Phyllosphere microbial communities from UC Gill Tract Community Farm, Albany, California, United States - DLSLT.R2 | ecosystem: Host-associated > Plants > Phyllosphere > Unclassified | place: USA... | reverse complement strand
CTTTGGTGACTTTCTTTTTTGCGAAAAGAAAGTTACCGCCACCGGCGTAGGGTCTCACCCCGAAGGGGACCAGAAGAAGCCACAAGCCGAAGGCAGCAACAACCCCCAAAAATCCAGAATAAAAAATATCAACCAAACCAAAACAAAAAACCAACCCACCCCAAAAATCAATACCCAAAAAAAGAAAAAGCCACCAAACCGACAAACCATGTCGGACTAAACCGCAACCCAATCACACCCCTAAAAAAACCCCCCACCCTTCCCTATGATGGAACCCGCATTGCCGCCCCCGCAAGCCACCGCATCCATCAAAAAAACCCAACCCGGCGCAAGAAATGTCCACCGCCCACTACGACGTAATAGTCGTCGGCTCAGGCCCCGGCGGCGCCGCGCTCGCCCAGCGCCTCGCCCCCACCGGCAAACGAATCCTCGTACTGGAACGCGGCGACTACCTCCCGAGAAGCCAGGCCAACTGGGACCCAAAAACCGTCTTCGTAGACGGCGTCTACCAAACCAGGGAACGCTGGCACGGTGCAGACGGCAGCACCTTCACCCCCGGCCTGCATTACTTCGTCGGCGGCAACTCCAAGATGTACGGCGCAGCCCTCCTCCGCATGCGCGAGGGCGACTTCGGCGAAATCGTCCACGCCGACGGCATCTCCCCCGCCTGGCCGCTGCCCTACGAAGCCTTCGAGCCGTACTACGGAGAAGCCGAAAAACTGTTCCACGTCCACGGCCAGCGCGGCGAAGACCCCAACGAGCCGTTCGCCAGCACGCCGTTCTCCCACCCGCCCGTCGCCCACGAACCCCGCATCGAAGCGCTCGCCGAAAGCTTCCGCCGGCAAGGCGCACACCCGTTCCACCTGCCGCTCGGCATCCTGCTGGACGAAAAGGACGGCAAGCCGACCCCCACCAGCCGATGTATCCGGTGCGACGCCTTCGACGGCTTTCCCTGCCTGCTCAACGGCAAGGCCGATGCCCAGGTGATCTGCATCGACCCCACGCTGGCCGCCTGGCCCAACGTCACGCTGATGACCAACGCCTGTGTCGACACGCTGGAGACCGACCCTTCGGGCAAGACGATCACCGGCGTCGACGTTTCGCACCAGGGCTTGCGCAAGGGCGAAAAATCGCGCTTCACCGCGGACATCGTGGTGCTGGCCTGCGGCGCACTCAGCACCTCGCTGCTGCTGCTCCGGTCGGCCAACGACCGCCATCCCAACGGCCTCGCCAACGGCTCGGACCAGGTCGGCCGCAACTACATGCGGCACAACCAGTCGGTGCTGATGGCGGTGGCGCGTCAGCCCAACGACACCGTGTTCCAGAAGACGCTGGCGGTCAGCGACTATTATTTTCGCTCCGACGACTGGGACTTTCCGCTGGGCCTGATCCAGATGTGCGCCAAGACGCACCCGGAGCAGATTCGCGGCGAGGTGCTGCCCCAGTGGCTCGAATGGCTGCCCGCCCTGCCCTTCGACTACCTGGCGCGGCATTCGATGGATTTCTGGCTCTCCAGCGAAGACCTGCCGAGGCCCGAGAACCGCGTCAGCCTGCGGCCCGACGGCAGCGTTCTGCTCGACGTGAAGCAAAACAACATGGAGGCGCACCGCCGCCTGCGCGACAAGCTGCAGTTTTTGCTGAAGCACGCCGACGTGCATCCGCAGCTGATGGAGCGCAAGCTGTATTTCGGCCAGGACATCCCCATCGGCGGCACCGCCCACCAGGCCGGCACCGCACGTTTCGGCACCGATCCGCGCAGTTCGGTGCTCGACCTGGATTGCAAGGCCCACGAGATCGACAACCTCTACCTCGCCGACGCCAGCTTTTTCGTGTCGATCGGCGCGGTGAATCCCACGCTGACGATCATCGCCAACGCACTGCGGGTGGCGGACGGCATCGCGGCGCGGCTGGGAGCGGCGGGGTGGCGATGAACCACGCGGTGTCCTCGATGCTCGACGGCTGGCCGGTGGCGCTGATCGCCCGCATCTGCCTGGTCGGCATGTTTCCTTTCAGTGCGGTCGACAAGATCGTCAACCGCACGGCCGCGCTCGCGCAGGCCCGTTCTTCCTTCGTGCCGGCGGCGCTGGCGCCGCTGCTGCTGGCCGCCGGCGGCACGCTCGAGGTGATGGCGCCGGTGTGCATCGTGGCCGGCTGGTACGCCGAACCCGCAGCGTTGCTGCTGGCGCTGTATTGCGTGCTCACCGCGCTGCTCTTCCATCCCTTCTGGGCGCCCGGCGACTTCTGGCGGCCGGGTGCCAGTGCGGGCCGTGCGCATTTCTGGGATTTCACCAAGAACTTCGGCCTGGCCGGCGGACTGCTGCTGGTGGCGGCGGGCCACGGCTTCTTCTAGCCCATCGAGGATTTCGAACATGCAAGCGCAAGCACCCGTCACCCACTACTGGCACCTCTGGACCGACGAAGACGGCACCAGCCACCAGCAGCGCTGCGTGCTCGACGCCTTTCACCAGCACAGCGTCGGCACCGCCGCGCCGCAATGGAACGACGAACAGGCACGCAGCCAGGCTACGGTGGTGTTCACCGTGCAGCCGGCCGGCTGGGTCGGGGAATGGCACGAGAACCCGGCGCCGCAGTGGATCGTTCCGCTGTCCGGCCGCTGGTTCGTCGAGTCGATGGACGGCACCCGCATCGAAATGGGGCCGGGCGAGTTGTCGCTCGGCGAAGACCAGGGCTGCCGCACCGATGCGCAGGGCCGCAAGGGCCATCGCTCGGGCACCGTGGGCGACCAGCCGGCGCACCTGATGACGGTGCAGCTCCACGTGCCGCCGGTGCGCAAGCCGGGGCACCTGCGCTGATGGGCGGCATGCAGGGCTACGAAATCCTCGACGAGGAATTCCGGGCGCTGGTGTTGCCCAACGCCCGCCTCGAAACCCTGGCCACCGGCTTTCGCTGGCTCGAAGGCCCGGTGTGGTTCGGCGACCAGCAGAGCCTGGTCTTCAGCGACCTGCCGAACGACCGGGTGCTGCGCTGGTCCGACGACTCCGGCGTGTCGGTGTACCGCGCGCCCGCCGGCTTCGAGAACGGCCATGCACGCGACCGCCAGGGCCGGCTCGTCGGCTGCTCGCACCGGCACCGCTGCATCACCCGCGTCGAGCTGGACGGGCGCATCACGGTGCTGGCCGAGCGCTACCAGGGGTTGCGCCTCAACTCGCCCAACGACCTGGTGGTGAAGAGCGACGGCAGCATCTGGTTCACCGATCCGCCCTACGGCATCCAGACCGACTACGAAGGCGGCAAGCAGGCGCAGGAGTTGCCGGCGCGGGTGTACCGGCTCGACCCGGGGGACGGCACGCTGGCGGTGGTCGCAGACCAGTTCCAGGGCCCCAACGGGCTGTGCTTTTCGCCGGACGAAAAGCGGCTGTATCTGGCCGACACCGGCATCAATTTCGCTGCCGCGCCGGCGCAGGCGATCCATGTCTTCGACGTACACGACGACGGTTCGCTGCACGACGGGCGCGTGTTCCACCAGGTGTCGCCGGGCTACGCCGACGGCCTGCGCTGCGATGTCGACGGCCGGGTCTGGACCAGCGCGGGCGACGGCGTGCACTGCATCGCGCCGGACGGCCGGCTGCTGGGCAAGATCCGGGTGCCGGGCACCGTCGCCAACCTCTGCTTCGGCGGCCGCGCGCTGAGCCGGCTGTTCATCTGCGCGGGCGACACGCTCCACGCCATCCATACCAATACACGCGGTACGTTCCTGTTGTGATCCAAGCCTTGCATCTAGTCGAACTGGTGCGTCCGGTGGCCGACCTCGCCCGCTCGAGGGCGTTCTATACCGAGGCGCTGGGCTTCGTCGAAGTCGAGTCGCCCGCCGCCTTGCACCCCTTGCTGGCCGAGGCCTGGGGCGGTGCGCCGTCGGGCCTGCTGCGCCTGCGGCTGGGAGCGCAAACCCTGCTGCTGGCCCGCTGCGACGCGACTCCGGCGCAGCCGGACGACGGCGCCGACGACCCTCTCTTCCAGCACATCGCCATCGTCACCCGGGACATCGCCGGCGCCTGGCAGCGCCTGCTGGCGCACGGCCCGCTGCGCACCATCAGCCGCGAAGGACCGCAACGGCTGCCGGAACGTTCCGGCGGCGTCACGGCGGTGAAGTTCCGCGACCCGGACGGCCATCCGCTCGAGTTGCTCGCCTTCGCACCCGGCGCGCTGCCGCGGCGCTGGGCCGCCGCCGGCGACGGCCTGACGCTCGGCATCGATCACAGCGCCGTCACCGTCACGGACGCCGACCGCTCCATCGATTTCTACCGCCGCGAACTGGGCCTGGAGCGCCGGTCCAGGCAATGCAACCAGGGCCCTGAACAGGCCGGGCTGGACGGGCTGGTGGGGCCGGTGGTGGACGTCGTCTCGCTGGCGCCTGCCGCGCCTTCGCCGCATCTCGAATTGCTGGGTTATCGATTTCCCCGGGTCGCACGACGCCCCGCCGGCGGCCCGCGCGCCACCACCATCTGGCAAGGCGACGGAGACGCCCGGCTGCTGACCGATCCCGACCACCACCGCCACCTGCTGCTCGCTCACGACCGCCCGCCGGCAAGCGCCACCCCGCCGCCGTCGCCCGCCGAGGCCCCGATTCCGTCGGACGAGGATCCCTGGCTGCTCTGGGGCCCCTACCTCAGCGAACGCCAGTGGGGCACCGTGCGCGAGGACACCCGCGCCGACGGCAACGCCTGGGCCTCGGTCACGCACGACATGGCGCGCAGCTATGCCTACCGTTGGGGCGAGGAAGGCATCGCCGGGCTGAGCGACGAACGCCAGCGCCTGTGCCTGTCGCTGGCGCTGTGGAACGGTCGCGACGCCATCCTGAAGGAGCGCCTGTTCGGCCTGTCGAACGCCGAGGGCAACCACGGCGAGGACGTGAAGGAGGTCTACCACTACCTGGACAACCTGCCCGACCACCGCTACATGCGCATGCTGTACCGCTATCCGCAGGCCGCCTTTCCCTACGACACGCTGGTGGCGGAAAACGCGGCGCGCAGCCGCGAGGATCCCGAATACGAACTGGCCGACACCGGCATCTTCGAAGACCAGGCGTTTTTCGACGTGTTCGTCGAAATCGCCAAGCCGCGGCCGACCGAACTGCTGGTGCGCTACACGGTGCACAACCGCGGCGACGCGGCCGCCGCGCTGCATCTGCTGCCCACGCTGTGGCTGCGCAAGGACCCGGACTGCCCGCACGGCGAGCCGCCGTCGCTGCACGGCGATGGCTCCGGCGTGCTGGCCACGCATCCCACGCTGGGCCGCTACCGCTGGACCGTCGAGGGCTGCGAGGTGGCGGGCGACGAAGGCGCGACCTACCTGTTCACCGACAACGCGACCAACGCGGCTCGCATCGAGTCGCTGGGCGGAAGGCCTTCCGGGACGCCGGTCGCCAACGGCTTCTTCAAGGACGGCATCGACAACCGCGTGGTGCGAGGCTGGCGCGACTCGGTGCGCAGCGAACCCTTGGGCACCAAGGCCGCCGGATGGCGAAGTTTCGAGGTCGCGGCGGGCGGCAGCGCCACGTTGCGGCTGCGCCTGTCTGCAGACGGCTCCGCCCTGCCGCCGACCCCGTTCGGCGACGCCTTCGACGCCGCCATCGCCCTGGGCCGCGCCGACGCCGACGCCTTCTACGCCGCCCGCCAGGACGCATCGCGCGATGCCCATTGCCTCGCCATGCAGCGCCAGGCCTGGGCCGGCCTGCTGTGGAACAAGCAGTTCTACGCCTACGAGGTGCGTCGCTGGCTCGACGGCGACGCGGGCGACCCGCCCTTGCCCGCCGAACGGCTGCAGGGCCGCAATACCGACTGGCCGCACCTGCGTGCGCACGACGTGATCCTGATGCCCGACAAATGGGAGTACCCGTGGTTCGCCGCCTGGGACCTGGCTTTTCAGTGCATCGCGCTGGCGCCGATCGACCCGGAGTTTGCCAAGGGCCAACTGCTGCTCCTGCTGCACGACCGCTACATGCATCCCAACGGCCAGTTGCCGGCCTACGAGTGGAACCTGGGCGACGTCAACCCGCCGGTGCACGCGCTCGCCGCCTGGAAGGTCTATCAGCGCGACGCGGCCATCACCGGCAAGCCGGACACCGCTTTCCTGCGCCGCGTGCTGCACCGGCTGATGCTCAACTTCACCTGGTGGGTGAACCGCCAGGACCGCAGCGGCAACAACATCTTCGAGGGCGGCTTCCTGGGGCTGGACAACATCGGCGTATTCGACCGCAGCCAGCCGATCCCCGATTCGGTCGGCGGCGGCGAACTGGAACAGGCCGACGGCACCAGCTGGATGGCGATGTACGCGCTGAACCTGATGCGCATCGCGATGGAGCTGGCACAGGACGACCCGGTGTACGAGGACCTGGCGATCAAGTTCGCCGAACACTTCTTCCACATCGCCGGCGCGATGACCAACATGGGCAACGTCGAGGGCCAGGGCCTGTGGGACGAGGAAGACGGCTTCTACTACGACATGCTGCGCCTGCCCGACGGCAGCTCGCGCCGCCTGCGCCTGCGCACCATTGCCGGCCTGGTGCCCTTTTTCGCGGTCGAGGTGCTGGACGAAGCCCGCCTGGGCAAGCTGCAGAGGCTGCAGCGGCATCTCGACAACTTCCTGCACGGCCGTCCCGACCTGGACGCCCTGGTCAGCCATTGGCGCGAGCCCAGCCGGGACACCACCGTCGCGGTGGGCGACGACCCGGCGGCTCCCCGGGCCACGGGATCCTTCGCCGAAACCGACCCGGCCCGGCGCAGCCACCTGTTCAGCCTGCTGCGCGGACACCGCATGAAACGGGTGCTGCACCGGCTGCTCGACGAGACCGAGTTTCTCTCGCCCTATGGCGTGCGCTCGGTGAGCAAGGCGTACGAGGCCCGGGCTTTCGACCTGACGCTGGGCGAGGCCCACTTCGATCTGCACTACACCCCGGCCGAAAGCGACAGCGACATGTTCGGCGGCAACAGCAACTGGCGCGGACCGGTCTGGCTGCCGATGAACTACCTCATCGTCGAATCGCTGCGGCGCTTTCACGCCTACTACGGCGACGACTTCCAGGTGGAATGCCCGACCGGCTCCGGCCAGATGCGCAGCATCGCGGGCGTGGCCGATTTCCTCCAGCAGCGGCTGCTGCTGCTCTACCGGCCGGGCCTGCCCGGCAAGGCCATGCCGGGCAACGGCAAGCCGGGCGAGGCGGCCGACCGCGACCTGCCGCCCGGCGCCGCGCCGCTGCTGTTCCACGAGTACTTCCACGGCGACACCGGACAGGGGCTGGGCGCCTCGCACCAGACCGGCTGGACGGCGCTGCTGGCCCTTTTCTAGTTACCGCAACCCACGCTTCGAAGGAGATTTTCATGGCCCGTTTTAGCGGCAAATCCGTTCTCATCACCGGCAGCAGCCAGGGCATCGGCGCGGCCTGCGCCCGCCGGCTGGCCAGCGAAGGCGCCGCCGTCGCGATCAACGGGCGCAAGCGCAGCGAGGCGACGGACGCCCTGGTCGCCGAACTGCAGGCCTGGGGCGGCCGGGTGGAGTTCATCGCAGCCGACATCGGCACCGCCGCCGCCGCCACCGACCTGGTCGAACAGGCGGTGAAGGCGCTCGGCGGGCTGGACGTGATCGTCAACAACGCCGGCGTGGAGCGCCGCAGCGACTTCTGGGACACCACCGAGGAAGACTTCGACCTGGTGATGGACACCAACGTCAAGGGCATGTTCTTCGCCACCCAGACCTTCGTGAAGCATTGCCGTGCGGCGGGCAAGGGCGGCGCGGTGGTCAACATGAGTTCGGTACACGAGGACCTGGCGTTTCCGCACTTCGCCTCCTATTGCGCCAGCAAGGGCGCGGTGCGCATGCTGACCCGCAACCTCGCCAACGAACTGTCGGCGCTGGGCATCCGCATCAACAACGTCGCGCCCGGTGCCATCGCCACGCCCATCAACCAGAAGCTGGTGGACGATCCGGCATTGCTGAAACCGCTCGAGAAAAAGATTCCCCTGGGCCGTCTGGGCACCGCCGACGAGGTGGCGGGGCTGGTGGCTTTCCTGGCCAGCGACGAGGCGGCGTATGTCACCGGCAGCACCTACTTCATCGACGGCGGGCTGACGGTGGCGTACTCCGAGCAGTAACGCCGCACTGGCGCCGGCGAACCAGGGCGGTGCGTTTCGTGCCCCGCGACGGGGCGCGGCCGGCACCGCCGACGGCAACCGCGTACGGTACGCGGTGCTTCTGCACGCAAAAATCGTATACACGGATGTGCACCACGGCGCAGGTGGCGGGCATCGTTCTTGCTGGAGAGGGTAGATCGCCAACCCTTCCGTCCATCCTGCCAAGTCCGAAGCCATGCAAAAACGCATTTTCATCGCCTCCGCCCTCGCCGCCGCCCTGGCTTCGATGACCGCCGCGCCGGCATTCGCCCAAGCCGTCACCCCCGTCAAGTTTCAGCTCGACTGGCGCTTCGAGGGCCCCGCCGCACTGTTCCTGGTGCCGGTCGCCAAGGGATACTTCAAGCAGGCCGGCCTCGATGTGACGGTGGACGCCGGCAACGGTTCGGGCGGCACCGTCACCCGCGTGGCGTCGGGCAGCTACGACATCGGTTTCGCCGACATGGCCTCGCTGATGGAGTTCCACGCCAACAACCCCGAAGCTCCCAACAAGCCGGTGGCCGTGATGATGGTCTACAACAACACGCCCGCCTCGGTGATGGCGCTGAAGAAGTCCGGCATCAAGACCCCCGCCGACCTGGCAGGCAAGAAGCTCGGCGCGCCGGTGTTCGACGCCGGCCGCCGTGCGTACCCGATCTTCGCGGCCGCCAACAAGATCGGCCCGGTGCAGTGGACCGCCATGGACCCGCCGCTGCGCGAGACCATGCTGGTGCGCGGCGACGTGGACGCCATCACCGGCTTCACCTTCACCTCCCTGCTCAACCTCGAAGCGCGCGGCGTGAAGGCCGACGACGTGGTGGTGCTGCAGTACCCCGACTACGGCGTCAAGCTGTACGGCAACGCGATCATCGTGAACCCCAAGTTCCTGAAGGAAAAGCCGGAACAGGTCAAAGCCTTCCTGAAGGCTTTCACCCTGGGCATGAAGGACGTGCTGGCCAATCCGGCCGCCGCCGTCGAGACGGTCAAGGCGCGCGACGGCATCGTCAACAGCGAACTGGAAACCCGCCGCCTGAAGCTGGCCATCGACACCGTCGTCAACAGCGCCGATGCCCGCAACGAGGGCTTCGGGCAGGTCGTGCCGGGCCGGCTGTCGCTGATGGCCTCGCAGGTGTCGGATGCGTTCAATACCAAGACGCGTGTGGATGCCGGCGGCGTGTGGAATGCCGCCTACCTGCCGTCCAAGGCAGAACTGAACATCCTGAAGAAGTAAAAGCTCGCCCCCCAGGCTTTTTCACTTCGTGTAGACGCCAACCCCCTCCCGGGGGCAACGCTGGCGGGGCTGGCAAAGCCACCCCGCGGCGTTCCATGAAAGAGATTTCCCATGTCTGACGCCGCTGTTTCCGAAGCCCCGTTTGTCGATTTCCGCGACGTCTGGCTCGCCTACAACGAGGAGTTGCTGCGCGCCAACCACTTCGCGGTGGAAGGCATCGACCTGCAGGTGAAGCGGGGCGAGTTCATCGCCATCGTCGGGCCGTCGGGCTGCGGCAAGTCGACCTTCATGAAGCTGACCACCGGGCTGAAGATGCCCTCGATGGGCAAGATCCTGATCGACGGCCAGCCGGTGACCGGGCCGCTGAAGATCTCCGGCATGGCGTTCCAGGCCTCGTCGCTGCTGCCGTGGCGCACGACACTGCAGAACGTGCTGCTGCCGCTGGAGATCGTCGAGCCCTACCGTTCCAGCTTCAAGAAGAACAAAAAGCAGTACGAGGAACGTGCCCGTCGCCTGCTCCAGAAGGTGGGCCTCGGCGGCTACGAGGACAAGTTTCCCTGGCAGCTGTCGGGCGGCATGCAGCAGCGCGCCAGCATCTGCCGCGCGCTCATCCACGAGCCCAAGATGCTGCTGCTCGACGAGCCCTTCGGCGCCCTGGACGCCTTCACCCGCGAAGAGCTGTGGTGCATCCTGCGCGACCTGCACGCCGAGCAGGGCTTCAACGTGATCCTGGTCACCCACGACCTGCGCGAGAGCGTGTTCCTGGCCGACTCGGTCTACGTGATGAGCAAGAGCCCCGGCCGCTTCGTCAACAAGCGCCAGATCGACTTTCCCCGCCCTCGGCCGCTGGAGCTCACCTACACCAAGGAATTCACCGACATCGTGCTGGAACTGCGCAGCCACATCGGCGCCATCCGCACCCCCGTCGGCACCGCCGTCCCGCAATAGGAAGAGCAGACCATGACACTCGACAAAAAACAGATGGAGCGGTGGTCGCCCTGGCTGCTGCTGGTGGTGGTGCTGGCGCTGTGGCAAATCATCTGCAGCGCCTTCAACGTCTCCGAATTCATCTTCCCGAGCCCCTCGCGCATCGCCGCGCAGTTCATGGAGTTCAAGTGGATCATCGCGGGCCATGCCTGGCGCACCTTCTGGGTGACGATGGTCGGCTTCGGCATCGCCATCGTGGTGGGCGTGCTGCTGGGCTTCGTGATCGGCAGCTCGCGCCTGGCGTACGCCGCCGTGTACCCGCTGATGACCGCGTTCAACGCGCTGCCCAAGGCGGCCTTCGTGCCGATCCTGGTGGTGTGGTTCGGCATCGGCGTGGGCCCGGCGATCCTCACCGCCTTCCTGATCAGCTTCTTCCCGATCATGGTCAACATCGCCACCGGCCTGGCCACGCTCGAGCCCGAGCTGGAGGACGTGCTGCGGGTGCTGGGCGCCAAGCGCTGGGACGTGCTGATGAAGGTCGGCCTGCCGCGCTCCATGCCCTACTTCTACGGCTCGCTGAAGGTCGCCATCACGCTGGCTTTCGTCGGCACCACGGTGTCGGAGATGACCGCTGCCAACGAGGGCATCGGCTACCTGCTGATCTCGGCCGGCTCGTCGATGCAGATGGGCCTGGCCTTCGCCGGCCTGCTGGTGGTGGGTGCGATGGCCATGGCCATGTACGAGCTGTTCAGCGTGATCGAGAAGCGCACTACCGGCTGGGCGCACCGCGGAAGCAACAACGGATGACCCCGCAGCAGATCGAGACCGCGCTGCGCCGCGCCAACCGGGTCGCGCTGCGTGCCATGGCCCTGGGCCGCCACCCCTTCGGCGCCCTTCTGCTGGCGCCCGACGGCGAAACCGTGCTGGCCGAGCAGGGCAATATCGACACGGTGAACCACGCCGAATCCACCCTGGCGCGCCAGGCGGCGTCGAGCTGGCCCGGCAGCTACCTGGCCGATTGCACCCTGGTCACCACCTTCGAGCCCTGCGCCATGTGCGCCGGCACCATTTACTGGTCCGGTATCGGCCGGGTGCTGTACGGCGCCGAGGAGACCACGCTGCTGGCCCTTACCGGCGACCACCCGGAAAACCCGACCCTGGCGCTGCCCTGCCGCAGCGTGTTCGCCAGCGGACAGCGGACGGTGCGGGTCACCGGGCCGGTTCCCGCCCTGGCCGACGAGATGGCCGAGCCGCATCGCGGCTTCTGGAAGCAGACCGGCGCCTGATGCTTTCGGGCTACGGCCGTTACGATTTGCCTTGAATCCCGGCTATTTTGGGAGGCGAGTTGTCACTCCGCCGTGCCAGAATCGCGGCCAGTTCTCTTCAAGAGCGCACTTCTATGCAACCGCTGCCCCGCTTTCCGCTCATGACTGCTGCGTTCGTTGCAGCACTGGCTTGTCTTGCTCCGCTGCAGGCCTCGGCCGCCCTGGGGGGCGACGAAGCCTCCGTCGAGGCCGACCGCCTGGCCATGGGCGGCACTGCCGGGACGCCGCAGCCCGCCGCTGCCTACACCGCGAAAAAATTCACCCTGCCGTCCGGCACGGTGGTGCGCGAGTTTTTGTCCACCGGCGGCACCGTCTTCGCCGTGGCCTGGGAAGGCCCGCAGATTCCCGACCTGAAGCAGCTGCTGGGCGATGCCCGCTTCGCCGCGATGGACGACGCCGCACGCGCCCGCAACCGTGAAGGCGGCCGGGGTCCGATGGCCCTGCGCCCGGACGCTGCGCCGAACCTGGTGATCGAGTCCGGCGGCCACATGCGCGCCTTTTCCGGCCGCGCCTACCTGTCCGACAAACTGCCCTCCGGAGTCGACGCCGATGCGATCCGCTAATCCCCCCCTGATGGCACGCATGCTCGGCTGCAGCGTCTTGTTGGCCGCCGCTCTGGCACTTGGCGCTTGCGGTGGCGGCGGTGGTGGTGGTGGTGGCGGTGGCGGCAGCTCGTCGGCCGGCGGCACCGTCAGCCCGCCGGTCAGCAGCGAATCCAACGTGCTGCCGCTGGTGGTGGACAACGGACCCGCCGGCCTCACCGGCCGGGTCGCCAACCTGCCCTACGTCTCGGTAACGGTCTGCCCGCCAGGCTCGACCGCCAACTGCCGCACCATCGACCACGTGCTGGTGGACACCGGCTCCAGCGGCCTGCGCCTCATGGCCTCGGCCCTGGGCGGCACCGCGACGTCGGCGCTGCCGCTGCAGACCAACGCAGCCAGGGTGCCGTATGCCGAATGCGCCACGTTCATCAGCGGCTACACCTGGGGTTCGGTGCGCACCGCCGACGTCACCCTGGGAGGCCTGACCGCTTCGGCCCTGTCGATCCAGGTCATCGGCGACCCGGCCTATCCCAACGTTCCGGCGGGCTGCGCCGCGCGCGGCACCTCTCAGAACAATGTGTCGGACCTGGGCGCCAACGGCATCCTGGGCATCAGCCAGTTTCGCCAGGATTGCGGTACCGGCTGCGTGACCGTCGCCTACGACGCGGCCTATTACGCCTGCACCAGCGCCGCCGCCTGCACCGCCGCGACGATTCCGCTGGCCCAGCAACTGGCCCAGCCCATCGCCCGCATGGCGAGCGACAACAACGGATCCATGATCCAGTTCCCCGCCGTATCGCCCACCGGGCAGGCGACGGTGAACGGCCAGCTGGTCATGGGCATCGGCACCCGCGCCAACAACGCGGTCGGTTCGGCGGTGGCGTACGGGCTCAATGCCTCGACCGGCTACCTCAGCTCGACCTACAACGGACGGACGTACCCGATGACCGCTTTCGACAGCGGTTCCAACTTCAACTTCTTCACCGACGCCAGCCTGCCCGTCTGCTCCAACATCAGCACCGGCCGGTTCTACTGCCCCAGCACCACGCAGACGCTTTCCGCGGCCATCACCGGTACTAACGGCACCAGCGGTATCGTCAGTTTTCGGGTCGCCAACGCGAGCGTGATGTTCAGCACCAGCAGCACCAACGCCGTGCTGCCGGACGTCGGCGCCGACCTCCGCTCCGCCAACACTTTCCTGTGGGGCCTGCCGTTCTTCTACGGACGCAGCGTGTTCACTTCGCTGGTCGGCGCCGCGACGCCGCTGGGCACCGGTCCGTTTGTCGCTTTCTAGGCTCGCGGCACTGCTGCTGGCGACCTGCACGGTCGCCGGTGCGCAGGCCGCCGACCGGCAGGCGCTTTGCAGCGCCACGGCCGCCCTGCCGTCCACCGACTCGCGCGCGGACCGGCTGATCCGCGAGGCGCGCGTCCAGCACGCCGCTTTCGGCGGCCAGGAAATCGACAGCGCCGGACGTCTGGTGCGCAGCGGCTACGGCGAGGCCGAGTTCGACCGCAACCCGGGCGATACCGAGCCCACCTGGCGCAAGGTGCAGCGCTTCTGGCAAGCCTGGTCGCCCGAGGAACCGGCCCAGGTACGCGACAGCCAGGGCCGCTGGCAGCGCACCGACTTGCTCCGCCAGGCGGTGCAGGGTGCGAGCACGGCCCGGCTCAACAGCTTCGGGGGTGGCCTGCGCGATCTCGGCCTGAGCAGCCGCGAGGCCGACGCCCTGGACACCTCCGTGCTGCGCGCCGCCCTGGTCGACCTGCCGTGGTCGGCGGTCTTCATCAGCTATCTGGTACGCAACGCCGGCTTCGACGAGACGGCCTTCCGCTTTTCCGACGCCCACGCCGACTACGCACGCGCCGCCCTGCTCGGCAGCCGGCGCGAGGCGGACGGCCAGGCCGACCCCGGTGCCTACCGTGCCTGCGACCTGGCCGCCACCGCGCCCCGGCCGGGCGACCTGGTCTGCAACACCCGCGCGCGGGCCGCTTTCATCGACAGTTTCGACACCCTGGCGGGCGTACTCGAATCCGGCCGCCCGGTGCCGATGCACTGCGACCTGGTCGTGGCGGTGGACGCCGCCGCCCTGCAGGCCGAGACCATCGGCGGCAACGTCCTGCAATCGGTCACGCTGCGCCGGCTGGATCTGCAGGCATCGCCGGACGAGGGCGCGCCGCCACGCCTTCACCGCCGCTATCGGGACCATGCGGCAGACCCCGACGCCGGCTTCAACGACCAACCCTGGGTGCTGCTGATGCAGCTACGCCGAAGCTCCGGGAGCCTGGTCGGCATACCAGCGGGTGAGCAGGCGCCGCGCGTTGACCTGCCCCTGGTCGCGGTAGTTGGTGTTGAAGGTGGCGTGCACATTTCCGGCGGGGCCGACCTGCTCCTGCAAGCGGCGCAGCGAGGGCACCATGGCGGCCAGTTCGGCGTCGCTGTAGACATACTGGAAGCGGCCGGACGAGCTTGCCGCCCCGCTGTTCCAGGCCGAGACATTGCGCCCGTGCAGCCGAACGATGGCCAGGCTCGGGTGCGTCGCCTCCCACACCGCCGGCACGCTGTTGTTGAAACCGCCCTGCGGTGCATCGACCACCACGTTGACCGCGCCGAGATCGCGCAACATCGCCAGCGTGCGCCGCGCCTGCGAGCCCTCGAACCAGCTGCGGTGGCGGAACTCGAACGCCACCACCGCGCCGGCCATCATGTCGACGCAGCTTTCCAGGTGGGTCTCGACGACCGCGCCCGGCCGCACCGCCGGCGAGAACTGGAACAGCACCGCCCCCAGCTTGCCGGCCGCCTGCAGCGGGTGCAGCGCGGTGCGCATGCGCCACCACAGCTCCTGGCGCACATCGCTGGGCAGGTCGTGCCAGCGCAGCGAATCCCGTGCGCCGATCTGACCGCGCAGTTCGCGCGGCAGGGCGGACAGCGGAATCTCGTGGCCGGTGAAGGCGCGGAACGCCTTGATGTCGAAAACAAAACCCGGCGGCGTGCGCTGCGCCCACAACTCGGCATTGGCTGCCGTGGGCAGGCCGTAGAAGCTGGAATCGACCTCGACCATCGGAAAACGGCTGGCATAGAAGCGCAGCCGCTCCTCCGCACTGCGCACCTCGGGCGGATAGAACAGGCCCGGGGCCAGCAGGGTGGGATCGGTCCAGGAAGCGGAGCCGGCGAGCAAGGTCATGTGGCCGGGTCGAGAATTGAAGCCAAATAGTCTGGATGAATATACAGTGCGGAATTCTCCGCCGCCCACCATGTCGTCGCCACCGCTTCCTCCTTCGGCCGCAGCCGCATTCGATGCCCTCAACGATCACCAGCGCGAGGCGGTGTGGTTCGGCGTGGGCCCTGACGCCCGCGGCGGCCGCGCCCCGCCGGGCCCGCTGCTGATCGTCGCCGGCGCCGGTTCAGGCAAGACCACCACCCTCGCCCACCGCGTCGCCAACCTGGTGCTGCACGGCGCCGACCCGCAACGCATCCTGCTGCTGACGTTTTCGCGGCGCGCCGCCGCCGACATGGAGCGCCGCGTCGGGGGCGTGCTGCAAAAAGTGCTGGGAACCGCCGCGCGCTCCGGCCCGGCGCCTTCGTTGCCCTGGGCCGGAACCTTTCACGGGATCGGTTCGCGGCTGTTGCGCGAACATGCCCAGGCCATCGGCCTGGACGACAGTTTCACCATCCACGACCGGGGCGACGCCGAAGACCTGATGGGCATCGTACGGCATCGACTCGGCTTTTCCGGCACCACGAAACGCTTTCCGATGAAGGGCACCTGCCTGGGCATCTATTCGCGCTGCGTCAACACGCAGGCGCCGCTGGCCGAGGTATTGCGCGAGGCCTATCCCTGGTGCGCCGAATGGGAAGAACAACTCAAGCAACTGTTCGGCGCCTATGTCGAGGCCAAGCAGCAGCAGAACACCGTCGACTACGACGACCTGCTGCTGTTCTGGGCCGACATGGCCGCCGACCCCGGCCTGGGCCCGTTGCTCGGCGAGCGTTTCGACCATGTGCTGGTCGACAAATACCAGGACACCAACCGCCTGCAGGCGGCCATCCTGCGGGGCCTCAAACCCGAGGGCCGGGGCCTGACGGTGGTGGGCGACGATGCACAGGCCATCTACTCGTTTCGAGGCGCCACGGTGCGAAACATCCTCGACTTTCCCGGGCAGTTCGACCCGCCGGCGACCGTCGTCGCCCTGGAACGCAACTACCGCTCCACCCAGCCCATCCTGCGCGTCAGCAATGCGGTCATCGCGCGCTCGGCCGAGCGCCATGCCAAGAAGCTCTGGACCGACAAGGTCTCCACCCGGCGCAGCGAACTGGTGGTCGTGCCCGACGAGATGCAGCAGGCCCGGTGGGTCGCCGAGCGCACGCTGTCGCTGCGCGAAGGCGGGTTGCGGCTTAAATCGCAGGCGGTGCTCTTTCGTACCGCCAGCCACAGCGCGGCGGTCGAACTGGAACTGGCGCGGCGCAACATTCCGTTCGTCAAGTTCGGCGGGCTCAAGTTCCTGGAGGCGGCGCATGTCAAGGACCTGCTGGCGGTACTGCGTTTCGCGCAGAACCCGCGCAGCCGGCTGGCGGGTTTCCGGGTGCTGCAACTGATGCCCGGCCTGGGTGCGGCCACCGCCACCAGGCTGCTCGACGCGATGGAGGCCAGCGCCGATCCCGTCGCCGCACTGGCGGGCTTTGCACCCAAGCCGGCGCTGGCTGGCGACTGGCAGGCCTTCGCCACGCTGTACGCCAGCCTGCGCGACGCACGGCAGTCGTCCTGGCCGGGCGATGCCGAGAGGGCGCTTGCCTGGTACCTGCCGCACCTGGAGCGCATCCACGAAGACGCCGAACCGCGCCGCGCCGACCTGGAGCAACTGGTACGCCTGGCCGCGGGCCACGGTTCGCGCGAGCGTTTTCTCGCCGAACTCACCCTCGACCCGCCCGAGTCCACCAGCGACCAGTCGGGTGTGCCGCTGCTCGACGAGGACTACCTTATTTTGTCGACCATCCATTCGGCCAAGGGGCAGGAATGGACGTCCGTGTCGGTACTCAACGTGGTCGACGGCTGCATCCCCTCGGACATGGCCACCGGCAGCAGCGCCGAGATCGACGAGGAACGGCGCCTGCTCTATGTCGCCATGACCCGCGCCCGGGAACACCTCCACCTGCTGGTGCCGCACCGCTTCTACGTGACCCAGCAGGCCCGCAACGGCGACCGCCACATGTACGCCGCGCGCAGCCGCTTCATCGACGAACGCGACCTGCTGGATTTCGATCAGGTGTTCTGGCCGCCGCCGCCGGTCGGCACCGCCGCGCTCAAACCGGCGGCACGCATGGCGATCGGCGTACGTGAACGTTCGCGGGCGGCGTGGAATTGAGCGCAAAGCCGGCGGCCATGCTGTGCATCGAGCCGATCGGACGGCACGTTCCAGTGGCGGCGGGACACACGCTGCTGCAAGCGGCCGAGGCGGCCGGCGTGGTGCTGCCGAGTTCCTGCCGCAACGGCACTTGTCGGGCCTGCATCTGCCAGTCGACGCGTGGCGAGGTTTTCTACGAGATTCCCTGGCCGGGCCTGAGCCGGGACGAAAAGCTGGATGGCTGGGTGCTGCCCTGCGTGGCCTATCCAAGGGGCGACATCACGCTGGTCGCACCGGGGGCGGTAGTTTTCTAGATCGACGGATCAGAAGAACTGCTTGGCGAAATTGGCTGCGTTGAGGGCGACGACCATGCCGAGCATCCAGGCCAGTTTGTCGAACTTGGCGTCCATGAGGCTGAAACGAGCATCGACCCGGGTGGAGAGGCGCTCCAGATCGAAGTGCACGTCGACGATATCCGTCCGGATGGCGGCGATCTCCGACTTCGGCGCCAAACTGGTTGCCAGCGCCCGCGAAAGCGCATCGTGAAGTGCTTCGGCTTCCGCGATCGCCTGCGCAGGCGCAACGCCCGCAGCCTTGAGGCGTTCGGTAAATCGCAGGGTGTCGAAAGTAAGGGTGCTCATGCAAAAATGTCTGACACATAAGTCAGCGCTCACCCTCGCTTATTTTCCCGTCAGTGCTTCATTCCCGGCATATCGGGCATGCCGGGCGAACGCGCGCCGCCGGGTGGCGCCGCCAGCACCGGCACTTGTATTTGTGCGCTGCTCTTGCGGCCTTCGGTATCCACGAAATCCAGCGTGACCGGAACGCTCGAGCCCGGTGGAAGCGGCTGTTTCAACTGGGTCAGCATCAGGTGGTAGCCGCCCGGCTTCAGTTCGACCGTCTGGCGGGCGGGCAACTCGAGGCCGTCCGGCAAGGCGCGCATGCGCATCACGTCGCCGTCCATCTGCATCTCGTGCACCTCGGCGATGCCCGCCACCGGCGAGCTCAGGCGGACGATTCGTCCGCCCGATGGCGCCGTGAGCTTCATGAAACCGCCGGTACCGCTTTGCCCCTTCACCGCCGTACGGACCCAGGCGTCCTTGACGTCGATCGGTGCGATGCCGGGCGGCAGCACCTCGAGACGGGCCGCCGGGAAAGCGACTTTCTCGCCGCCGGACGCCGGCAGCTGGGCCCAATCCGTGCTGCCCTTGTCGCAACCCTGCAGCACCTTGAAGTACAGCGGGCCGGGTTTGTCGCCCAGCTGACCGCGCACCACGAACTCGCCGTGCTCGGCGGTCGGCAAGGCGCTTTGCGGGGAATCGGCCTTCCATGACACGGTACGGCCGGCGGTGCTCGTGGTCCAGCCGGCACGCGGCTGGGCCGACACCAGGGTGAAGCCTTCCGGCAACTGCACGGTGACGGCGTTGGTCGCCGTACTGCCATCGCAGGCATGACCGACCCGGAAAGCCGCGTCGAAGCGCGTACCGGCGGTCGCGCCACCGGCCGGCAGGCCGACGTGCGCCAGCGCGGGTGCGCCGGCCAGCAAAGCAGCGGCAGCGACGGTGAAAATTGCGTTGAATCGTTTCATGGTGTCAGTCCTGCTGCAGCTCGTCGTCGCCCAATACTTCGCGGATGGCCTCGGTGGTATTGACTGCATGCTGGGCGATGCCGTCCAGGCTGGCCGCGATGACCGCCAGGCTGTAGGTGCCCGACACGATGCCCCGGTACCAGATCTCGGCGGCCACCATATGCGGGGCCATGCCTTCCACCGCGCCGACCAGGCAGTCGGCGACCGACGCCAGGCCGGCATCCGCGTACAGCTCTTCGGTGTCGTAGACCACCCGGTATTCGTAGAAGCCGGCGCGGCCTCCCTCTAGTTCGATGCGCACGATCATGGTGGGTGTCCCGTTAACAAGCCCGCCATTTTGCGGGACGAGGCGTGCGATTGCCCCGTTTGCTGCGTTGCACCATGTAACCACCCTGTGTTAGCGCCAACGTATCTTTCGCGCTGTCTTAAATTTCGGGGGACCATCTTGCTGCCATTGCTGATTGACGCTGTCAGAGCGAAGAAAGCCGTGTCCTTCGTCTATCGGGGCACGCGCCGAACGGTGGAGCCTCATGCCGTCGGTGTCGGGCATGACGGCGGCACCTGGCTGAGCGGCTTTCAGACGGCCGGTCGTTCGATCATTCCGGGACACGATTGGCTGTACTGCGAAGTCGACGCGGTCGAGTCGCTGGAAATTGTGCCCATTCGGTTCCTGCGCACCCGCCCCGGGTACAGCCGCGACGATTCGCGTTTCATGCGTTTTTACGCCGCACTCTGAAGCCGCTGCCCGGTCCCTGGCGGGGGGCAAAAGTGTATTGATTTGTCAGGCAGCAGGCGGGCATCCCCGGCCGTCCCGCCGACGCTGACGCCGACCCGAAATCTTCAGGCGACCTTGCGAAACAGCTGCGACGCGCCGCTCGCACGGGTAACGCTCTCGGCGGTACTCATCAGGGTCGGGCCGAGTTCTTCCATGCGTTTGGGTGTCAGGCGCACCAGGGGTCCGGCGATCGTCACGACGCCGACCGCGGCGCCCCGAAAGCCGTACACGGGTGCAGCCATCGCGGTCATGCCGGGCGCGAACATCTCGGTGATCATGCTGAAACCGCGCTTGCGGGTCGCCTTGACGCAGCCCATCACCTCCTGCAGCGTGGTCGGGGCGTTCGGGCCGTATTCCGCAGAAGTCGCCAGGCCCTTGCGCGCCAGGATTCCCAGGGCTTCGTCGTCCGTCATGGTGGACAGCCACGCGTGGCCGGCCGCGCTGCAGGACAAGGCCACCGACAGGCCCATGTCGGAGTCATAGCGCAGCCCCTTGGTGGCGCCCTGCGCCTTGGCCACGAAGATCAGGTCCTCGCCGTCGACGACCGCCAGGCGCACCAGGTCGCCACAGGCCAGGGCCAGCTCGTCGAGCAGGGGCTGCGACACGTCCACGATGCCCGAACTGCTCAGGAACGAAAGCCCCAGCGACACCAGCTTGATGGTCAGCACGTACTGCCCGTCGGTGGCCGACTGCCGCACATAGCCGAGGCGGATCATTTCCGCGAGCAGCCGATGGGTGGCGCTCAGGGGAATGCCGAGATCCGCCGCCAGGACAGAAAGCGCACAGCCCTCGGGATGCGCCGCCAGGCGCTCCAACACCTGAAACCCGCGCTCCAGTACTCCGCTCATGTCGCTCTCCGGTACTTCGTAATGACTGGCGAGTCTATCTGGAAACAAATTCCTAAAAAGGAAGGGAATTCCATAGTGGAAGTAGTTTCCACAATATTTACCATGCCGCCAGCCGGATGTATCGGGATGGATACCGTGTACCAGGCCGGATTCACAACAGCACAGGAGACGATCTTGAAGTTCGAAAAATCAGTGATGGGCGCCGTTGCGACTGCTGCGGTACTGGCGATGGGCCTCTCGGCCTGCGGTGGAGGCGGCAACGCCGCCATTCCGGTGGCGAGCGCGGACGAGCAGGCGCCCACGGCGCCGGTCGCAACACCCGTGCCGACACCCACGGACAAGCCGGTGGAAACGCCCGAGGACATCGCGGACAACGGCTTCGACAGCTACTACAACGTCTGCCGCGGAACCGATCCGGCCTGCTACGCCAACTGGAACGCCTTCACCACGACGCCGAACCGGGTCCTGATCTACTCGCGCACCGCCGGTCCCCGCCACGCCAACCTCGGCACCCCGATGGGCGCGGGTCTGAACCCGGTGATGAACCCCGACAACCTCATGCAGGCCGGCCTGAAACGCATGATGGAAGAAGCCGGCATCACGGCCGACTGGACCGAAGACGTGGCGGTGCTGGCATCGCGCATCAACAACTACAAGACCGTCATCTTCGCCAGCTCGAACCGCGACACGCTGTGGAACGACGCCGTGCCGGTCGGCAAGGACGCCGCGCGCACCGCCTTGCGCAATTACATGCGCCGGGGCGGCGGTTTCGTCGGCCTGCACAACGCCTTCGGCGCCGAATACAACTGGCCGTACTACGAAGGCCTGCTCGGCAACGCCAACTTCTACAACCACGGCCCGAACCGCGCCGGCACCGTCGAAATCGTCGCCGCCGATCCCTCGACCGAAGGCGTCGACGCCCGCTTCGCCTTCCAGGACGAGTGGTACAACCTGACGCCCTTTCCGACGCGGGTGAAGTTTCTGGCCAAGGTCGACACCTCCACCCTGAGCCCGCTCACCTCCGCGCCGCACCCGGGCCACAAGGACTTCCACCCCGTCGCCTGGTGCCAGTACTACGACGGCGGACGCTCCTGGCTGACCACGCTCGGCCACACCGGCGACGCCTTCCAGGCCAACTCCACCGCCCCCGGCTCCGCCGCCTTCCAGAAGCTGGTGGTGCAGGGCGTGAAGTCGACCATGGGCCTGCTGCCCTTCTGCACCACGCCCGCAGCCGGCTGACGCCCGGCAGACCCATCGATTCCGAAACGGAGACACGCATGAAATCCAAGAAATACAGGGGCGTCTTCGCCCTGTCCGCAACGGCCCTGGCGATTCCGGTGCTGCTGGTCGCCTGCGGCGGCAACGGCAACGGCGATGTCGCCGCGCCGGGCGCCGGCAACGGCACCGTTCCCGCCACCGGCAGCGGCACCACCGTCGTCCCGGCGGCGAGCCTGCGCGACTGCTGCACCCCGGGCGACCAGGACTTTCCCAAGGTCGGCGGCAACCTCGGCAACCAGAACTACTCCGCGCTCGCCCGCCTCAGCAAGACCAACGTCGGCCAGCTGGGCGGCGCCTGGACCAACCGCATCGAGGGCGGCCTGACCACCGGCACCAACCAGAGCACCACGGTGGCGGTCGACGGCGTGCTGTATATCGAGTCGGCGCTGGGCAACGTGATCGCGGTGGACGGCAAGACCGGCGTCACCAAATGGAAGTGGACGACGCCCTACGGCGTGATCACCCGGCGTGGCGTGGCCGTCGCCAAGGACCTCGGACTGGTCTATACCGCGGCCACCGGCAACCGCATCGTCGCCCTCAAGAAGGACACCGGCGAAGTCGCGTGGATCAAGCAGTATCCCCAGGCCGCCACCGACGCCGGCTACCTGGGTTCGGTGCAGAAGGTGGCCATGGTCTATCACGCCGGACGGCTGCATGTCGGCACCAACGACGGCAACCGGGGGGCGGCTTTCTCGGCCGACGCCACCAACGGCAACGTCATCAACGTGTTCTGGGGCATTCCGCGCGAAGGCGAGAAGGGCTACGACACCTGGGGCGGCGCGGCGGAATCGGACCGCACCGGTGCCACGCCGTGGATCCACCCGGCCGTCGACCCGGAACTGAACCTGGTGTACTGGACCTTCGGCAACGTGCGCGGCGGCTCGTCGCAGGACGGCTCCAAGCGACCAGGCATGAACCTGTTCGCCAACTCCATCGTCGCGCTGGACCTGACCACCGGCGCCTACAAGTGGCATTTCCAGTCGGTGCACCACGACATCTGGGACATGGACAACGTCATGTCGCCGGTGCTGGCCGACGTGAAGATCGCCGGCCAGGACCGCAAGGTCGTCATCTATGGCAGCAAGACCGGCATGTACTACATCCTCGACCGCAAGGACGGCAGCGCGCCACTCGGCATCGACGAGGTGCCGGTGAAACAGGACGCCCGCCAGGCCACCTGGCCGACCCAGCCGATCCCGCGCCAGGGCGCCTGGACGGAAACCTGCGTGTCGAACCAGCCGCTGGGCACCGCCGTGCCGGGCGACCCGAACCGTGCCATCCCGAACTACATCACCGGCTGCCTGTACGACCCGCACTGGGACATTCCCATCCTGTCGGTGCCCGGCCACGGTGGCGGCGCCAACTGGAACCACCAGTCGTTCAGCCCGAAGACGGGCCTGGTCTACACCGGCATGGGCTACGTCGGCGCGGCGCACTCCCTCACCGAAGCCAGCAACGGCCTGCGCCCGCCCGGTGCCTACATGACCGGCGGCGTGGTGGCGGTGGACGCCAGCACCAACCTCGTGCGCTGGAAAAAGCCCATGCCTTATTCGCTGGCGCACGGCAACGGCATCCTGTCGACTGCCGGCGGCCTGCTGTTCATCGGCCAGCCCGACGGCAACCTGCTGGCTCTGGACGACGCCAACGGCGACGAGCTGTGGCGCTTCCAGACCGGTGCCTCCATCAGCGCCAGCCCCATCACCTACGAGGTGGACGGCGAGCAGTACATGGCCGTGTACGCGGGCGGCACCTCCATCCCGTACAGCGACGCGCCGCGGGGCGACTACCTGTGGGCCTTCAAGGTGGGCGGGCAGGTCGCACCCGCCGCCACGCCGGTGCCGCCCCAGGTGCGGCGGCAGGTGTCGGGCTCGGCAGTGGAAGGCAGCGCGCTGCCGACCCCCAACACCGTGGTGCTGGCGCGGGTGCAGACCGCCTCCAATGCGCCGGGCGCGACCGAGTCCACCGCGGTGAACGCCATGACACCCACCTTCATGCGGGTACCGGTGAACACCGCCGTGACCTTCCTGAATCCGGCCAACAACACCAACGAGCACTGCGCCACGCAGTTCTTCGAGGGCGCTTTCAACTTCCGCCTGGCCCCGGGCCAATCGGCGCAATACACCTTCAACCGGCCGGGCGAGTACTTCTACAACGATTGCTTCAGCCCGCGCCCGACCGGCAAGATCGTCGTGTACTGATCCTCCGCTGACGCCATCCCGGCAGCGGCAACGCCTTGCGCGTTGCCGCTGCTTTTTTTTGCCCGCGCAAGAAAAGAAAGGGATTTCCATAGTGGAAAGACTTTCCACAAAATCTAAGATGCAGCCCACAACATCCACCAGGAGATTTTCATGAAGCTGATCCGTTACGTACTCGCGGCTGCGATCTGCACGGCATTCACCCTGCCCGGGCTGGCGCAGGAAAAGGACCGCGTGATCCGTTTCGGCCACCTCAACAACACCGACCATCCGGTGAGTTTTGGCGTCAAGCGTTTTGCAGAGCTTCTCTCCGCCAAGAGCGGCGGCAAGATGAAGGTGCAGGAGTTCCCCGCCAACCAGCTCGGCACCGAACAGCAGCAGCAATCCGCGCTGCAAGGCGGCGTGCAGCAGATGTACTCGCCGGCGACCACCTCGCTGGCCGGCATCGTCAAGGAATTCGGCCTGCTCGACTTTCCCTTCGCCGTCAGCAATTTCGAGCAGGCCGACGCCCTGCTGGACGGCCCCCTGGGCAAGGCGCTGATCGAGCAGTTGCCCAAGCGCGGCCTGGTGGCGCTGGGCTACTGGGACCTGGGATTTCGCAACGTCACCAACAGCCGCCACCCGATCCAGCGGCCCGAGGACCTGCAGGGCCTGAAGATCCGCGTGATCCCCAACCCGGTCTTCCTCGACACCTTCAAGGCCTTCGGCGCCAACCCGGTGCCGATGCCCTTCGCCGAGCTGTACGGCGCACTGGAATCCAAGGCGGTCGACGGCCAGGAAAACCCCTTCGCGGTGATTCTTTCCAACAAGTTCTACGAGGTGCAGAAGTACGTCAGCGGCACCAACCACGTGTATGCCGCCAACATCGTGCTGGTCAGCAAGAAGTTCTGGGACCAGCTCACGCCGGCCGAGCAGAAATGGATGCACGAGGCCGCCGACGAATCGCGCGCCTACCAGCGCCAGACCAGCCGCGCCGCGGCCCGCAAGGCGGTCGAGGAACTGCAGGCCAAGGGCGCCCAGTACAACGATGTCACCCCGCAGGAACTGGCCCGCATGCGCGAGGTCGCCAAGCCGGTTATCGAGAAGTTCTCCACCCAGTACGACCCTGCCATCGTCAAGCTCTACGGCGACGAACTGGCCCGTATCCGCAAGCCCTGAACTCCCGGCAAACATCCATGAAATTCCTTGTCCTGAACGGCCCGAACCTCAACCTGTTCGGGCGCCGCGAGCCGCACATCTACGGCACCACGACGCTCGATGAAATCAACACCCGCATCCAGGCACTGGCGCAGGAACTGGGCATCGAGGTGGAAACCATCCAGTCGAACCACGAAGGCGACCTGATCGACTTCCTGCACAAGCACATCGACGACGCGCAGGGCGCGCTGGTGAACCCCGCCGGCCTGACGCAACACGGCGTGCCGCTGCACGACGCCATCAAGGCCATGCCCTTCCCGGTAATCGAGGTGCACATGTCCAACATCGCGGCGCGTGAACCCTGGCGCGCGCATTCCATCATTTCGCCGGCGGTCAAGGGCACGGTGCAGGGCCTCGGTCCGCATTCCTACCTCGCCGCGCTGCGGGGCCTTCACGACATCGTGAAGGCCGGCAAGCCCTGAGCCCGGGCCGCAGCACCCACGCGCCTCACAACCGAAAAGAGACAACAACATGAATCGATGGATCGACGGTGCCTGCAGGGGCATCGAAGCACTGATCGCCGCAGCCCTGGCGGTGATGGTGGTGCTGGTATTCGGCAACGTGGTGCTGCGCTACGGCTTCAACTCGGGCATCACCGTGTCCGAGGAAATCTCCCGCTGGCTCTTCATCTGGATCACCTTCCTGGGCGCGGTGGTGGCCCTCAAGGAGCACTCGCACCTCGGGGTCGACATGGTGGTCTCCAAGCTGCCGCCGATCGGCAAGAAGATCTGCCTGGCCGTCAGCCATCTGCTCATGCTCTACATCCTGTGGCTGCTGGCCGACGGCAGCCTGCAGCAGATCGAGATCAACCGGGAAGTCGCCGCCCCGGTGACCGGCCTGCCGCTGGCCATCGTGTACGGCGCCGGACTGGTGTTCGCGGTGGGCGCCGGCCTGCTGATCGCCGGCAACCTGGTGCGGCTGCTGACCGGCCGCCTCGCCGAAGACCAGCTCGTCACCATCCAGGAATCGGAAGAAGCGGCGGCCCTGGCCCAGGTGCTGCCGCCCAAGTCGCCCCATCCCATTTCCTCGTCGGGTAACACACCATGACCATCGCCGTCTTTCTCGGCTCCCTGCTGCTGGCCATGGCCATCGGCATGCCCATCGCCTTCGCGCTGCTCGCCAGCGGCGTGGCGCTGATGTGGCAGCTGGATCTTTTCGATGCGCAAATCCTGGCGCAGAACCTGGTCGGCGGCGCGGACAGCTTTCCGTTGCTGGCCGTGCCCTTCTTCATGCTGGCCGGCGAAATCATGAACGTCGGCGGCCTGTCCAAGCGCATCGTCAACCTCGCGCTGTCGCTGGTCGGCCACATCCGTGGCGGCCTGGGCTACGTGACGATCATGGCGGGCTGCCTGCTGTCGGCGCTGTCGGGTTCGGCGGTGGCGGATGCCGCCGCGCTGACCGCGCTGCTGCTGCCCATGATGGTTTCCGCCGGCCACGACAGGGCGCGGGCGGGCGGGCTGATCGCCGCCACCGGCATCATCGGCCCGGTCATCCCGCCGAGCATCGGCCTGGTGATCTTCGGCGTCGCCGCCAACGTGTCCATCTCCAAGCTCTTCCTGGCGGCCATCGTGCCCGGCTTGTTGATCGGCGGCGCGCTGTGGGTGACCTGGGCCTGGCTGGTGCGCCATGAAAAAGTCGAGCCGCCGCCGCGTAAATCGGCGCGGGAGACCTGGGCTGCGGCACGCGATGCGGGGTGGGCGCTGATGCTGCCGGTGATCATCCTGGTCGGGCTTCGCATGGGTGTCTTCACGCCTACCGAGGCGGCGGTGGTCGCGGCGGTTTATGCGCTCTTCGTGGCGACGGTGATCTACCGCGAGCTTCCGCTGAAGGCCATTTATTCCGTGTTCGTCGGGGCGGCCAAGACGAGCGCGGTGGTGATGCTGCTGATCGCCGCGGCGATGGTGAGCGCGTGGCTCATCACGGTGGCGGATCTTCCGGCGAAGGTGGTCGGGTTGCTGGAGCCTTTTCTGGATAACAAGGTTCTGCTGATGATGGCGATCATGCTGCTGGTGATGGCGGTGGGCACCGCGATGGACATGACGCCGACCATCCTGATCCTCACGCCGGTGCTGATGCCTGTGGTCAATGCGGCGGGTATCGATCCGGTTTACTTCGGGGTGATGTTCATCATCAATAACTCGATTGGGTTGATTACACCGCCGGTGGGGGTTGTGTTGAATGTGGTGGCGGGGGTGGGGAAAATGCGGATGGATGAGGTTACGCGGGGGGTTTTGCCTTTTATGGCTGCCGAGTTCGCGGTGATGTTCCTGATGATTTTGTTTCCGCCGTTGGTTACTGTGCCGGCTCGGTGGTTTACTGGGTGAGTTTGTTTTTTGGTATTTCCTGGATTCTCTTTGGTTTTAGGAGTACTTTTAACTGCCTTCGGCTAGATGCTTCTTCTGATCCCCTTCGGGGTGAGACCCTACGCCGGTGGCGGTAACTTTCTTTTCGCAAAAAAGAAAGTCACCAAAGAAATTGCTTCGGGATCGGGTAGCCATACAAGAATCGGGCCTTTGCTT
>Ga0308164_10001440_pt1 | contig 27937 bp, 20 predicted proteins | sample PhyTR2_FD_201031 | JGI IMG/M metagenome (GOLD analysis project Ga0308164, IMG submission 201031) | Phyllosphere microbial communities from UC Gill Tract Community Farm, Albany, California, United States - DLSLT.R2 | ecosystem: Host-associated > Plants > Phyllosphere > Unclassified | place: USA... | reverse complement strand
CAGGGTGGTGTCGGAACGATCGGTGGAGCCATCATCGGTGGTCTGATCATCGGTGTGCTGAACAACGGTATGTCGATCATGGGTATCGGCATCGAGTGGCAGCAGGCCGTGAAGGGCCTCGTGCTCCTTCTCGCCGTCGCCTTCGACGTCTACAACAAGCGTCGCTCGGGCGGCCGCTAAGCTCGACGGCCTGCGGGCCACGGTAATCTGGTAACACCCATCGGCGGAGGCCTCTCTTTTCTAGGGCGGAGACCTCCGCCGATGGCTTTAACGAAGGGCGTGCGGGATGTCTGAAGCCAGTGGTGCTTTCGATGGTCCCGGTCTGCACGTCATCGCGACCGACATCGATGTCGACGACGTCGCCGATCTGCTCGCCCGCCTCCAGGTGCCGGTCGATGCGGTCATCGACGGCGATCTGGCGCTCAGTCCCTATCAGGATGCCGCCGAGAACCTCTTCCTGGGTCACGAACCCCGCCGCTTCGGCCTGGTCGATCGTGGGCGGATGCGGCGTGAGGCCGCCGACGTCTTCACGAGCTTCGGTGTCGATCTGAGCCCCGACGGGCCGCCGACCCCGCGCCCCGAGGACCACCTGCTCTTCGCCCTCGCCCGCGTGGCCGTTCAGGGTGCGCGCGCCTGCGCCATCAATGCAGACCGGCTCGACGTGGCTTCCGAATCGGTTGTGCGCGCGTGCCGCCACCTGACGTCGCGGGGCGTGCGCGTCGTCGTGGCCGGCGCCGCGGTGGGCGCTTTCCTGGGTCACGCGCAGACGATCACGGTCGTGGGCCTCGACTCGGGCGTGGCGCGCGTTGCCGGGACGTGCGCGCCGGGGCCGCGCGCATCCGTGGAGGTCGTCGAGCTTCTCTCTGCCCAAGCGGGTGCAGATGTCGGCGCGGCCGGGGAGCTGCGCGAACAGCTCGATTCACGCCCGGCTGTCCCCGGGGCAGCGACCGCATCGCCACCCGTCCTCACCGTGTCGGGGTGGACGGTCCCCGCGCTTCCCGGTGTGTCCGCTCCCGTCGCCGACGGGGTGTCGTTCGACCTCCGCGCCGGGGAGATCACCGCCCTGACGGGTCACGGGGCGCGCGAGCTCGCGCTCAGCTTGCTCGGCGCCTCGATGGGCCCGGCCACGCAGGGGAGCGTGCGTGTGCGCCGGGTTGGCGGACCGCGCCTCGACCCCGTGGATGCATCCCCGTCGGACGAACGCCGCTTCGGCGCACATCTCTCAGGCGCACATCTCTCAGGCGTACCGAGCTCGGACGCACACAACGAGGAGGTTGGATCGCTGACCGCTGCGGAGGCGATCTCCGCGGGCTTGTCGTATGGCAGCGAGCGGCCCCTCTCCTACGATGTGGGCCTTCTGGGCGGTATCCCGACCAGCGTGTCCGGCGCCACTCTGAAACGATTAGCCTCCTCGGGCGTCATCGACCCGCGCCGGGCCTATCGAACATCCCGTCGGCCGCTCGTGGCGGCCCTGCGGGGTGGCGACGACCCATCGGCGTTCACGGATGTCCTCCGCTCCTGGTCTGCGTCCGGCCCGGTCGTCGTCATCCTCGACGAGCCCTTCCTCAACGACCGCGCTGCGCGAATCGCCGCGGTGCTGTCTTTCGTGGCTGGTGGCGGCGCCGCTATGGTCGTTTCCGCTCGCCCCTCCGACATCGCGAGCTGCGCGGATCGCCTTCTCACCGTCCAGTCGGGATCCCTTCTCGAGCAGATGAACCTGATTGGTCTCTCGGAGCAAGATCGCATTCGACGCGTTGTCCGCGCTCGCTTACGTCCGCTTTCGCCGTAGTAGCGGATTCGAAACGTCGCGATGCCAAGTTAGCCCGGGCGCTTCGTGGGGTTTCAGACGGACTGCTATCAAAGCCCGTGCCCGCGGGCGTACTTGCTGTTCTTGGGCAACCCTTCCGCGGCATGGGTTAGTTCCTCTTGTGTTTCTTCTGTGTATCGTGCGAGTATGCGGATGTCTGAATATCAGCATACAACATTCGCTCAATGGCCTGAGAGTCAGAGAGTCATGCTCATCGAAGGGGTTGCGCACATGAAATCAACGAAAAGAACGCATCCAGGGGGTTGGCCACCAGCCAGGACTTCGGTGCGAAATGGGCCGAGACAATTAGCGCTCGGCGGAGCATTTGTCTTGGTGTTCGCATCGGCGGTCACTGTATTTCCCCAGGTTGCGCGAGCGGCACCACAACCTCCCGCCTACATCCAGAGTGCATACTGGCTCGCTCAGGGCGGCACCGCGAATGAGTGTCTGACCGCCACTCGTGACAAGCCCGTTGTGTCGATGGGGGTTCCGTCCGTCAGCGTAGTGATCGCGGGGTGCGGATCTACAGGCACTTTCGATGAGCGGTCTCAATTCTGGCGCTACGATCCAGTCACGAAGCAGGTGACGAACGACTACTACTCACAAACTCTCGGCAAGCCGCAATGTCTGACGGGTACCGAAGATCTCGCCGTCAGTGAGACGATCAACGGCGTCACCGTGCGCTACGCCGATGTCGTCGTGTCGGACTGCGCTACCCCGTTCAACGCGGCAGCGCAGCAGTGGGAATACAGCAATGCGTCTAAACGGTGGACGAACGTCTATTGGGCGGCCAAGGACGAAGCTTGCATGTCTGCCACGATCACCAAGATCATCACCTCCAACGGTGTTCCGTACCATGCAACGGTCTTGAACAAGTGCGGCAGCACCTTCGACACGAGAGCGCAGCAGTGGAGCGCCGAAGTGTTCGAGCCAACCGTCGACAAAGACGACGACGACGTGACCGACGCCGATGAGGCGGCTCCGGACGGCAACCCAGCCGACACCGACAGTGACGGCAAGACCGATAACGTCGACGACGACTCGGATGGCGACGGTATTCCGGACAAAGTCGAGGCCGGCGATTCCGATCCGACCACGAAGCCGGTGGACTCGGACGCGGATGGGATTCCGGATCTCCGAGACACCGATTCCGACGATGACGGCATCCCCGATTCGGTCGAAGCGGGCCCCGACCCGACGAAGCCCGTCGACACCGATGGCGACGGCAAGCCCGATCACCTCGACACCGATTCCGATGGTGACGGTCTCCCCGACAAAATGAGGCGGGGTCCGATCCGACGAAACCGGTCGACACCGACAAGGACGGCAAGCCGGACTATCAGGATCCCGATTCGGATGGCGACGGCATCCCCGACGGTATCGACCCGTCGCCGACCGATGCGGATGGCGATGCGGACAAGGACGGCATCCCCGACCGCGTCGAGGTGGGCACCGACCCGACGAAACCCGTGGATACCGACAGCGACGGCACGCCCGATGTCCTCGATGAGGATTCCGACGGCGACGGGATTCCCGACAAGACGGAGGCCGGGAGCGATCCGACCAAGCCGGTTGACACCGACAAGGACGGCAAGCCGGACTATCAGGATGCCGATTCCGATGGCGACGGCATCCCCGACGCGACCGACCCGACGCCGACTGTGCCGAACGGCGACGGCGACGGCGACGGGGTGCCCGACGCGACCGAGATCGGTCCCGACCCGGCCAACCCGGTGGACTCGGACGGTGACGGCGCGCCCGACGCGAAGGACCCTGACTCCGATGGCGACGGCATTCCTGATTCCGTGGAAGCGGGTTCTGATCCGACGAAGCCTGTCGATACCGATAAGGATGGGAAGCCGGACCTGATCGACACGGATGCGGATGGTGATGGCATCCCTGATTCGGTGGAGGCGGGTTCTGATCCGACGAAGCCTGTCGATACGGACACCGATGGTGTGCCCGATTATCAGGACACGGATGCGGATGGGGACAAGATCCCCGATTCTGCTGAGGCGGGTTCTGATCCGACGAAGCCTGTTGACACGGACACGGATGGGAAGCCGGACTTCCAGGACGCGGATTCCGATGGTGATGGCATCCCTGATGCGACCGAGGTGGGTTCTGACCCGTCGAAGCCGGCTGACACGGATGGGGATGGCATCCCCGATCACGTCGATCCCGATGCGGATGGTGATGGCATCCCGGATGCTGTTGATCCGACCCCGACCAACGGGGGTGGTGACGGCGATGGCGATGGCATTCCGGATTCTGTCGAGGTGGGCAGCGATCCGACGAAGCCCGTGGACACCGATAAGGATGGGAAGCCGGACCTGATCGACACGGATGCGGATGGTGATGGCATCCCCGATTCGGTGGAGGCGGGAAGCGACCCGACCAAGCCCGTCGACACCGACAAGGACGGCAAGCCCGACTACCAGGACACGGACGCCGACGGCGACACGGTCCCCGACAGCGAAGAGGCGGGCAGCGACCCGACCACACCCGTCGACACGGATCGAGACGGCAAGCCCGACTACCAGGACGCCGATTCCGATGGTGACGGCAATCCGGATGGAACCGATCCCACCCGCACTACCGCGGACGCGCCCGCGCCCGCCGGTTCATCGAATGGCGGCTCGGGTTCGGGCGGCTCCGCTGCCTCTGATGGCACCGGTGGTTCCGCGAGTTCCGCCACTTCCGGTGGTTCCGGCAGCTCGAACGGCTCCGGCTCGCACGGCACCGGTTCGCTCTCGAACACGGGCGCCCCGGATGCGTCGATCACCCTCGCCGCATCGATCCTCCTCCTGGCCCTTGGACTGGGAACGGCGCTCCGGCGCCGTATCCCCGGCCTGCGCGGGCGGAAGGGAGCCGCACGTGACGGCAGCTGACCCGCAGAAATAACAGGGATTCCCCAACGGGGTGCGGATGCGTCGGGCATCCGCGCCCCGAGGCCCCGCCGAGTTCACGCTCGCGGGGCCTCACCTGTGCCCCCGTTCATCCATTCGTCATCTTTTTCGGGCGCGATCGGAATATCGACCCGCGCTCGCGCTGTTAGAGTTGTCGATTGTCTCGAATCGATTCGACCCCGCGAGGAAAACTGCTCTGTGACCACCGTTCTGCACCCCGGTGACGCGCTCACGCGCCGCCAACGACTCGTCTACGTTCTCATTCTGGGTGCGCTCACCGCGCTCGGCCCGTTCACCATCGACCTGTATCTGCCGGCTTTCCCGGTGCTCGAGCGAGAACTCGACGTGCAGGCCGCGCTCATCCAGCTGACGCTCACGGGCACGACGGTCGGTTTCGCGGTGGGGCAGCTCTTCATGGGGCCCTGGAGTGACAAAGTGGGTCGGCGGCTGCCCCTGATCATCGCCACATCGGTGCACATCGCCGCGAGCGTCGGTGCGGCGTTCGCGCCGGACATCGTGTGGCTCAGCGTTTTCCGCGTGCTGCAGGGCATGGGTGCCGCGGCCGGTGGTGTCGTGGCGATGGCCATGGTTCGCGATCTGTTCGGCGGCAAACCGCTCGTCCGCATGTTGTCGCGTCTGGCCCTCGTCAACGGCCTCGCACCCATCCTGGCGCCCGTCATCGGCTCGCAGCTGCTGCGTGTCGTCGACTGGCGCGGCATTTTCGTGGTGCTCGCGGCCTACGGCATTCTGGTGCTCGTCGCCGTGTCGTTCTTCATCGTCGAAACTCTGCCGCAGGAGCGTCGCGTGGGAGCCGGGCACTCCACCGTGGGTCAGCGCTACAAGTCCGTCTTCAGCGACCGCGTGTTCGTCGGCGTGGCGCTCATCGGTGGCATGAGCTTCTCGGGTCTCTTCGCCTACCTGTCGTCGTCGTCCTTCCTGTTCCAGCAGGTCTACGGGCTGGATGCTCAGCAATACGGTTTCCTGTTCGCGGTCAACTCGATCGGCATCGTCATCGGCGTGCAGGTCTCGTCGCGGCTCATGCGGCACTACGGCGCCCAGTGGATCCTCTCGGTGACGACGGCCGTGCAACTCGTGGCCGCGCTCACCATCGTGGCGCTCGCGGGCACGGATGCGGGGCTCCTCGGCATCCTGATTCCGCTCTTCTTCTTCATCATGGCGTGTGGTTTCGGTTTCCCGGCCGTGCAGGTTCTGGCGCTCGTCAACCACGGCCACGAGGCGGGCACGGCGGCTTCGCTGCTCGGTGCGCTGAACTTCGGCCTGGCCGGCATCATCTCGCCGCTCGTGGGCGTCATGGGCATCGGCACGGCGGCGCCCATGGGCATCGTCATGGCGGGCACGGCGGTCATCTCGGTACTGTCATTGTGGTTGATCGTGCGACCGCGCACGGTTCCCGCTCTCGCCAACTAGTTCGTTTCGGCCGGCCCACGCGGCAGTGGGATGTTCGCCCCGACACTGATCCTGGTGTCGGGGCGTTCGTCAACCCCGACCGTTTACCGGTCGGCGCGTTGGCTATCGCGGCCGGGCGCGGGCAGGATAGTCCCTATGCCCCGAGACATTGCCGCCAGAATCGGCGAATCGAATGCCACGCCGACCGAGCGTCACCTCTCGAGGCGGTGGCCGATCATCAGTGGAGCGCTGGCACTGCTCATCGCGGGGCTCGTCGTGCCTCTCGTTCTGTCTCGCAACGGCGACCTGCCGTTCGAGTTCGACAGCGAGTTCCTCGACGAGATGATCGAGAATCGCGGGCCCGTGCTCGACTTCATGGCGCACGGCATGGACTTCCTGGGCGGCGGCATCGTCGGCATCTATGTGGTGCCCCTCGCGATCATCGCCGTGCTCTTGATCATCCGCCGCCCGTGGGCCGCCATCTTCTTCACGATCTCGACGGTTCTGAGCGCCGGCGTCGTGCAGCTGATCAAGAACATCGTGGGCCGTCCGCGCCCCGAGGACATGTTGGTGACCTCGGATTATGGTTCATTCCCGTCGGGGCATACGGCCAATGCCGCCACCCTCGCCGTGGCCCTCGGAATCATCTTCCCGAAGGTCTGGGTGTGGATCGCGGGGCTCTTCTACACCGTCCTCATGCTGCTGTCCCGCACCTATCTCGGCGCGCACTGGCTGAGCGACACGCTCGGCGGCCTGCTCATCGGTGTCGGCGTGGTCCTCATCGTCTGGGCGCCGTTCGCCACACGTCTGCGCGGTGAACCCATACCCCGGTCAGCCTCGGGCAGCCGAGCGGATGCCGACGCCCCCGCATCCGGCCCCGCGACCGGGTCGACGACCCGATGACGATCGACGCGGGACTCAACTGGGCGGGCAACCACCGTTACACGGCCGGGCGCCTGGCCGCCCCGACGACCATCGCAGAGCTGCGCGCCGAGGTGACGGCCGCCGATCATGCGCGCGCGGTCGGGTCGCGTCACTCGTTCAACGCCCTGTGCGACACCGAGGGCACACTCATCTCGACGGCGGCGCTCCCGGGCGAGATCCTCATCGACGTGGATGCGATGCGCGTGCATGTGCCCGCCGGGGTGCGCTACGGCGAGCTGGCCCACCGTCTCGAAGCCGAGGGCTTTGCGCTATCGGCCATGGCGTCGCTGCCGCACATCTCTGTGGGCGGCGCGATCGCCACGGGCACCCACGGTTCGGGCGATGCCGCGCAGAGCCTGGCCGCCATGGTCTCCGGGCTCGAGCTCATGACGGCCGACGGTGATCTGCGGCGGCTCGTGCGCGGTGACGACGACTTCGCCGGTGCCGTGGTGTCCCTCGGCGCACTCGGCATTGTCACGCGCGTCACCCTCGACCTCGAGCCCACCTACCAGGTGGAGCAGCGCGTTTACGAGGGGCTGCCCGTCGAGGCGGCGCTCGACAACTTCGACGCCCTCACGTCGGGTGCCACGAGCGTCAGCCTGTTCACCACGTGGAAAAACCCCGACGTCATCGATCAGGTGTGGCACAAGCGCCGCCCCGACCGTGATGCGGATGCGCCGGCCACCGTCTTCGGCGCCGTGCCCGCCTCGGGCCCCCGCCACCCCGTGCCCGGCAACCCGGCTTTCGCCTGCACGACGCAGCTGGGGGAGCCGGGCGCGTGGCTCGATCGGTTGCCCCACTTCCGGCTCGACCACACGCCGTCCTCGGGCGCCGAGATCCAGTCCGAATACCTCGTGCCGCGACGCCACGCGGTGGATGCGTTGCGAGCCATCCGCTCGCTCGCGAGTTGCATCGCGCCGCTCCTGCAGGTCGCCGAGGTGCGCACGGTCGCGGCCGACGACCTGTGGCTGAGCCCGGCCTCGGGGGAGGACGTCGTGGCGTTGCACTTCACGTGGCACCCGCGCACGGCGGAGGTGCTGGCCTTTCTGCCGACGCTCGAGGCCGCTCTCGAACCGTTCGAGGCCCGCCCGCACTGGGGCAAGGTGTCGACCATCGCGCCGGAACGCTACGCCGAGCTCTACCGTCGGCTGGGCGACTTCCGCGGTCTCGTCGATCGGTTCGACCCGCACGGCGTGTTCCGCAACGATCAGCTGCGAGCGACGGTCCTGCCGTGACGTCACACGGGGCGTCGGGCGTGCCGGGTGCGGGCCTGCCCGGTGCGAAGCTGCCCGGTGCGAGCCTGCCCGGGGCGGGCGGCGAGCTCGGGCCCCTGACCATCCGACCGTTCGAACCCGCCGACGAGGCCGGTCTCGCCGACGTCTGCCTGCGCACGGGTGCCGCCGGTGAGGATGCCTCGCACCTCTACGCGTCGCCCACCCTGCTTGCGGACGTCTATGCCACGCCCTATGCGCGCCACGATCCGTCGCTGGCGCTCGTCGTCGACAACGGCAGCCGCGTCGTCGGATACGTGCTGGCGACCGCCGACACGCGAGCCTTCGGCGAGTGGTTCAGCGGTGTGTGGTGGCCAAGTGCGCGGCCCGATCCGGTGGCGGAGAGCGACGCTACGCTCGTGACATCCGCTGACGACCCCCATCGGATGCTGCTCGCCGATGTCGACCGCTATCCCGCGCATCTGCACATCGACCTCCTGCCTGAGGCGCAGGGCCGAGGGCTCGGGCGGCGTCTCATGAACCAGATGTTCGACCTCCTGCGCGAACGCGGAGTTCCGGCCGTGCACCTCGCGCTCGACCCGGCCAATGCGGGCGCCGGGCTCTTCTACGAACGCCTCGGCTTCGTGCCGCTCCTCGCCAGCAACCCCGACGGATCGGTGCGCGGACTGGACCTCTAGGCGATTCCTCCGTGACCCCCGAATGCGGGTCGCGTAAGCTGGCCGGGATGTCAGCCGAAGAAAACGTGGTCGGCGTCGTCGACGGGGTCGCCCTCGTCGGATACGACGCCCTCCTCGCCCAGATGAGTGCGGCCTACCCCGAGTTGGGTGCCGCCGAGGTCGAACACGTCGCCTTGCGCGAGTGGGAGGCCGTCACGGGTGGGCGGCCGCATGTCGTGCCGTCGTCGCTCATCGCCGGCATCCGTGAGGTGCTGGAGGGGGCCGTGCAACGCCACGCGTCCGGCGGGCGGCAGACGGCCTGAGTCGCTGCGTCGGAATCACGGCGTGGCGGAGCGCGTGCGAGCGGGGCGTAGCGCTTGCGAGCGGTTAGACCGCGGCCGCGCCTCGCGGGGTCACGGACGCTGCGGCGGCTGCGCCCGCGGCTGACACGTCATTGCCAGGCGCGACCTCGGCGTCGGCCGCCGTGTGATCGTGGGCGCTCTCGACGGCGAAGATCATGCGCTGCAAGAACTGGCTGATCGTGCGGATCTCGTCGGCGCTCAGGCTGTCGGCCGCGGCGACCATGTTCTGGTGCATGCGACCCAGGGTGGCACGCACCTCGTCATCGCTGCCGTCGGTGGCGGTCACGATCGACGAGCGGCGGTCGGTGGGATGCGGCGCGCGACGCACGTGCCCGCTCTTCTCCAGCCGGTCGAGCAGAATGGTCGTCGATGCCGTCGAAATCTTGAGCAGCTGCGCGAGTTTGCCGGGCGTCATCGTCTCGCCCGCCTTCGCGGCGCGCAACAGATAGCGCAGGGCCAGCAGGTCGGTCTCGCCCATGCCCATGGAATCACGCGTGTCACGGCGCATCTGCGTTTCGGCGGCGCGGTACTGGCGGAACAGGTTCAGCACGTCGACACTCGTCACGGCCGCCGTGGCGTCGTCGGCACGGTCGTACCAATACCCGGATCGGCCCAGCTGATTGTCGGTCATCCCTTAAAAGTAACCCATGCTCCCGCGGCGGGCCGAGCGATATCTCCTATTCGGAGCGCAGGGACGGCTTTCGCTCGAACCAATACAACATGTGGGGGTTCGTCACCTGCAGCTCGCCCAGGGTGACGGGATGCTGCAGCCTCTGCACGGGCGCCCGCAAACGCCCCACCAGCAACTCCATATCGTGTCGCCCCCAGTACTCGCCGCGCAGACGCACGAGCGCGCGCTCGTCGTCGTCCAGCACGAACAACTGCGGATGCGCCTGCGTCGCCATGGTGCGGTGCAGATCGAGCACCAACGACCGGCTCACACCCGAGACGGGGATGGTCACGCGGCGGCCCCAGATGGTGCGGCGCACGATTTCGTCGCCCGAGACGCGCACCTCGACGCTGAGGAACAGGGCCGCCCAGACCGCGGCAGCCAGAACCGTGGCGGCGAGCAGGCCGACGACATACGGGAAGGCCGCCGAATCCCGGCTCAGCCAGAGAAGCACGGCGAAAACGGGCACGACGATCATCGCAGCGGCCAGAAGGCCCTGCCCTAACAGCGCGCGCCGCGGCTTGACCGTCAACACATCGGTCACCGTGTTCCCCCCAGGAAGGCTTTCGGATGCGTTGATAAACGACCCGTTACGACCGGGGAAAGCCTAGCCGCATGTGGGCGGCCGGATGGGGCTTGGGGTGTGACGGGTTTGTTAAATCGCTGGTGGGGTGCGTTTTGGGGATGACGGGTGATGCGGTGTGTCGGGGTCGTTGTGGCGCGGTGTTGGGGGAGTGGCGGGTTACAGGCGTGCCCTAAAAGGGGAAGCCCGCGGAACGGGCTGCGGGTGCTGCGCGGAGGATGGTGGAGCCCGTCGGGCTGGGTTCCCCAGCCCTCCTCATCGAATCGCTGTGTTTATTGCCAAAAAAGGAGAAAGGCTCGCCCTGAAGGGGCGAGCCTTTTCCATTGGCGGAGGATGGGGGACCCCGTCAGGCTGGGTGCCCCAGCCTTCCTCCTCGAATCGCTGTGTTTGTTTGCCAATTAACGGAGAAAAGCTCGCCCAGGAGGGCGAGCTTTTTCCTTTGGCGGAGGATGGGGGATTCGAACCCCCGAGGGCTTTCACCCAACACGCTTTCCAAGCGTGCGCCATAGGCCACTAGGCGAATCCTCCAGATGTGTGCTCCAGGGCAACACGACCTCAAGTATCCTACCCGGTCGCGGAGGGTGCCGGTGACCGCATCCAGGCTCGCGAGTGGGTTACACTGGTTCTCGGCTCCTCGCGTGGCGCCATCCAGGCCAATTCCCCCAGGACGGAAACGTAGCAAGGGTAACCGGGCTCTGGCGGGTGCGCGGGGGGTCATTTTCTTTGCCCTGCACAGGTGTGCATTCGCCCCGCATCGAGGTGCCGCCAAGGTTCGCCGCAATAGGCTGGAAACCGTGGCACACAGCATCTACATCACTTCTGCAGAAGGACACTCCGGCAAGTCGACCGTGGCGTTGGGGGTGCTCGACACCCTCAGTCACGAAACCCCGCGCGTCGGCGTGTTCCGCCCCGTGGCCCGCACGGGCGCCGAAGGTGACTACGTGCTCGACATGCTCCTGGCGCACGACGCCGTGTCGCAGAGCGCTGCAGACGCCGTGGGTGTCACCTATGACGAGGTCCACACCGACCCCGATGCCGCACTCGCCCGCATCGTGCAGCGCTTCAAACGGGTCGAGGCCGAGAGCGACGCGGTCGTCATCCTCGGTTCCGACTACACGGATGTCGGCAGCCCCACCGAGCTGGGCTACAACGCGCGCATCGCCGCCAACCTCGGCGCCCCCGTCGTGCTCGTGCTCGGCGGTCGCGTCGGTCAGGGTATGGGCGAACAACTCGGCGGCTCAGAACCGCGCGGCGCCGACGATATGCGCCAGATCACCGAACTCGCGCTCGCCGAGCTGCAGAGCGAGCACGCCCAACTCCTCGCCGTCGTCGCCAACCGCGCCGACCCCGAATCGCTCGACGAGATCGTCGCCGCCATCCGCTCGGTCCTGCCAGGAGGCGCCGGCGCGCACGGCGACACCGGTTCCAGCTCGTCCCGCACCGCGGGCGACAGTGCCAGCACCATCCCCGTGTGGGCCATCCCCGAAGACCTCTTCCTCATCGCGCCCAGCATGCAGTCGATCCTCGAATCGGTCGACGGCACGCTCATGTCGGGCGACCCGTCGCTGCTCAGCCGCGAGGCGCTCGGCGTGGTCGTCGCCGCCATGTCCATGGAGAACGTGCTGCCGCGCCTCACCGACGGCGCCGTCGTCGTCATCCCGGGCGACCGGTCCGAGGTGCTGCTGGCCGTGCTGCTAGCCCAGGCATCCGGAACCTTCCCGTCCGTCGCGGGCATCGTGCTCAACGGCGGCTTCGAGCTCGCCGACTCCATCACCACGCTGCTCGACGGGCTCACACCGGCCGTGCCCATCATCCGCACCGAGCTCGGCAGCTATGACACCGCCGTGCGCATCACGCAGACCCGCGGGCGCCTGGCCGCCGACTCGCAGCGCAAATACGACACCGCGCTCGCGCTCTTCGAGAACAGCGTCGACGCCGAACAGCTGCTCGAGTTGCTGCACGTCAGCCGCACCAACGTGGTCACGCCGCTCATGTTCGAGTACACCCTGCTCGAGCGGGCCCGCCAGAACCGCCGCCACATCGTCCTGCCGGAAGGCTCCGACGACCGCGTGCTGCGCGCCGCCCACACGCTCTTGGCGCGCGATGTGGCCGAACTCACCATCCTGGGCGAAGAGATCGAGGTGCGTTCGCGCGCGCTCGACCTCGGGCTCGACCTCTCGAAGGCGCAGATCCTCTCTCCCTTCGACGATGTGCTGCGCCTGAGGTTCGCCGAAGAATACGCGCGGCTGCGGGCCCACAAGGGCGTCACGGTCGAGCTGGCGCGCGACACCATCACCGACGTCTCCTACTTCGGCACCATGATGGTGCACCTGGGGCTCGCCGACGGCATGGTCTCGGGCGCCGCGCACACGACGGCTCACACCATCCGCCCCGGTTTCGAGATCATCAAGACGAAGCCGGATGTGGGGGTCGTCTCGAGCGTCTTCCTGATGGCGCTCGCCGACCGCGTGCTCGTCTACGGCGACTGCGCCGTCATCCCCGACCCGACCGCCGAGCAGCTCGCCGATATCGCGATCTCGTCGGCCGCCACCGCCGAGCAGTTCGGCATCGACCCGCGTGTGGCCATGCTCTCCTACTCGACGGGAGAATCGGGCCAGGGCGCGGATGTCGAGAAGGTGCGCGCCGCGACCGCTTTCGTGCGTGAGCGCCGCCCCGAACTGCTCGTAGAAGGCCCCATCCAGTACGACGCCGCCGCCGATCAGGCCGTTGCCGCCGCCAAGATGCCCGGATCGAAGGTCGCGGGCCAGGCGACGGTGTTCATCTTCCCCGACCTCAACACGGGCAACAACACCTACAAGGCCGTGCAGCGTTCGGCCGGCGCCGTCGCCATCGGGCCCGTTCTGCAGGGCCTCAACAAACCCATCAACGACCTGTCCAGGGGAGCTCTCGTGCAAGACATCGTCAACACCGTGGCCATCACTGCGATCCAGGCGGCGACGGCATGAGCGGCATCCTGGTCGTCAACTCGGGTTCGTCGTCGTTCAAATACCAGCTGATCGACAGCGAGTCCGAAGAAACCCTCGCCTCGGGACTGGTCGAGCGCATCGGCGAGTCCGAGGGAGTCGCGGTGCACCGCCGCCCCGGCCACGACGAGGTGCGCGTCACTGAACCCGTCGCCGACCACGCCGCGGGCTTCCAGCTCATGCTCAAGGCGTTCGACGAGACCGGCCCGTCGCTCACCGAGGAGCCGCCCATCGCAGTGGGTCACCGCGTCGTACACGGCGGCAAGCGCTTCTACGAGGCCACCGTCGTCACCGACCTGGTCAAGATCAACATCGAAGACCTCGCCGACCTGGCGCCGCTGCACAACCCCGCCAACCTGCAGGGCATCGAGGCCGCCCAGAAGGCGTTCCCCGATGTGCCGCACGTGGCCGTCTTCGACACCGCTTTCCACCAGACGCTGCCGCCGGCCGCCTACCGCTACGCCATCGACCAGAAGGTCGCCGACCAGCACCGCATCCGCCGCTACGGTTTCCACGGCACGTCGCACAAGTTCGTCTCCGAGGCCGCGGCCGAGTTCCTGGGCCGCGAGCTCGGCGAGCTCAACCAGATCGTGTTGCACCTCGGCAACGGTGCATCGGCGACGGCCATCGAGGGCGGCCGTTCGGTCGACACGTCGATGGGCATGACGCCGCTCGAGGGACTCGTCATGGGCACACGCTCGGGCGATATCGACCCTGCCGTGCTGCTGCACCTGAACCGCAAGGGCGGCTACGACTTCGCGGCGCTCGACGAGCTGCTCAACCGCAAGTCCGGTCTGCTCGGCCTCTCGGGTCGCGGCGACATGCGCGACCTGCAGGAGCGCGCGGGCGAAGGGGATGCCGGAGCCATCGAGGCCCTCGACGTCTACCTGCACCGCATCAAGCGTTACGTGGGCGCCTACTACGCCGAACTCGGGCGGCTCGACGTCATCGTGTTCACGGCGGGCGTCGGCGAGAACGTCGCGGCCGTTCGTGCGGGGGCGTTGGCCGGTATGGAACGCCTCGGCATCCGCATCGACGCCTCGCGCAACGAGTCGCGGGAGCGGGGCATCCGTCGCATCTCGGCAGACGACTCCGAGATCACGGTTCTCGTGGTGCCGACGAACGAAGAGCTGGAGATTGCGCGGCAGACGCTCGCGGTCACGCAGGGCTGAGTCGGCTTCGCCATCCGGGCGGTCGCGCTGACGCCCCTGGTCGCCGACCTCGGTTCCCGGCCGGGCCACGTGCGCCGCTCGATAGACTGAGGAATACAAGCGCGCCATCGGTCGTTGAATCGGTGCGAGCCACAAGTACAAGGAGTTCCGGCATGGCTGATGTTCGGCGGGTCAAACTTCCCGGTGTGGGCGTTCTTCACACGTTCGTCACCGACGATGGCGGCAAGGTCGGCGTCATCGCGCACCGCTCGGGTCACAGCGACCTGATCACGTTCAGCGACGACGAAGACGGTTCCGACGCCACGAAGGTGTCCCTGCGCCTCTCCGAAGACGAGGCGCACACGCTCGCCGAGCTGCTCGGCGGCACGCAGATCACCGAGTCGCTCACGGCGCTCGACCAGATCCCCGGTCTCTCGATCGACTGGTTCCGCGTCGACTACGAGGACTACATCGCCGGCCAGCCGCTCGGCAACCCGGCCGAACGCGGCATCGTCGGCCTCACGGTCGTGGCCGTCGTGCGCGGCGAATCCGCCAACCCGGCGCCCTCGCCCGATTTCCGCGTGTTTCCCGGCGACACCCTCGTGGTCGCCGGCTCGCCCGAAAAAGTGGCGAAAGCTTTCATGTTCTTCCGCACCGGCTCGAAAACCAAGGCCGGCGTCGACTCCCCGCCCGGGGGTTAGCCCATGCACCTCGGCGAAGACCTCATCATCCTCGGCGTCCTCCTCGTCATCGCGTATGTGCTCGGACGCCTCGGAAAACTGATCGGCCTTCCGGCCATCCCCATCTACATGATGGTGGGCTTGATCGCGAGCCCGAACAGTGGATGGTTCCCGCTCTCGTTCGACGGTTCCCACATCGAGCTCATAGCGGTGTTCGGGCTCATCCTGCTGCTGTTCAATCTGGGGCTCGAGTTCGATCAGGACGAGTTCTTCGAGAACGCGGGCAAGCTGCTCATCTCGGGCGGATCGTACATCGCGTTCAACATGGCCGCGGGTATCGCCTTCGGCTTCATGGTCGGATGGGGTGCCAAAGAAGCCCTGATCATCGCGGGCATCACGGCTACCTCGTCGAGCGCCATCGTCACCAAACTGCTCATCGAGCTGAACCGCCTCACCAATCGCGAGACACCCATGATCCTGGGCGTCACGGTGGTCGAGGACATCTTCATCGCCATCTATCTGGCCATCGTGGGCGTCGTGCTCTCGGGCGAGACCGAGCTCTTGCCGGTGATCGGCAAACTGGTCGTCGCCTTCGCGTTCATCATCGCGATGTTCGCGATCGCGCGCTACGGCGGCAAACTCGTATCGCGGCTGTTCCGCACCAAGGACGACGAGCTCTTCACCATCCTGTTCTTCGGCCTGGCGGTGCTCTTCGGCGGCATCGGCGAATTCCTCGGCGTCACCGACGCGATCGGTGCCTTCCTGATCGGTCTCGTGCTCGGGGCCACGCGCTACCGCAACCGCATCGAGAGCGTCGCGGTTCCGTTGCGGGATGTCTTCGGTGCCTTCTTCTTCCTCAACTTCGGTCTGGCGCTCAACGCCGCCGAGTTCGGCAGCGTGCTCGTTCCCGTGCTGGCGGCCGTCGGAATGACCATCCTGCTGAACATCATCGCGGGGCAGTTCGTGGCCTGGCTCAACGGACTCGGGCCCCAGGCGGGCATCAACACCACCGTCATCTTGCAGAACCGCGGCGAGTTCGCGCTCATCCTGGCCACCCTGGCCGTGAGCGCCGGGCTCGATCCACGCATCTCGCCCTTCGCGGGCCTCTACGTGCTGATCATGGCCGTGATCGGGCCCGTGATCGCGTCGCGGTCCGAGCAGATCGGCCGCCTCATCCTGCGCAGCCCCAAGCAGAAGGCCGCGCGGCGCGAGAAAGCAGCGCGCTCGGCCGACCCCGTGCTCGACGAGGCCGAACGTCTCGTGGCGGCGGCGACGGCTCCCTCTGCGACCGACGGCGGTTCGCGTGAACGCGGTTCGCGAGGCCACATTCCTGCGGCCACACGAACGGATGCCGCAGCCACCGCCACCGACGACGGCGACACGGCCCTCGATGCCGCCCTGGCCGACGCTTTCGGCGGGGGCTCGGGTGAGCCGCGCACGCGCCTTCCCCGTGAACCCTTCGGTGACCCGCTCGACGAACCCGACGTGGACCCGATGGACGCCGAGCTCGCCCGCCCGCGCAGCGGGAGCAACTCCGGTGGCAGCCGCGACCTCGAGGCCGACGATGCTGCCCGCGCGGCCGCCGAGGACGCGGCCGTAGCTCGCGAGGCAGCCCGCCGCGCCGGCCACGACGAGGGCCGCGCCGCCGGCCACGACGAGGGTCATGCCGCCGGGCGAGACGAAGGCCATGCGGCCGGGCGCCGTGAGGGCCACGCCGCCGGATTCGAAGCCGGATTCGAGGCGGGCCACGACGCCGGCCGCGCCGCCATCGTCGATCCGGACCCCTACAGCCACTCAGCCCCCGAGCGGCCGGTTCCCCCGCGCGAGGGCGGCCAGAAGCCGAGGCCCGCTCTCGGCACCGGCCCAGGCGAGCCCGATAATATCGAGCGTCTGATCGAGCAGGCCATGCGCCAATCAGACGAAGAGCGCCCCCGAAAGCGAGAAGACGATTACTAACGAGAACGCCGCGGCCGTGGCCCCCGATGAGCGGCCGAAGCCCGACCGCACCATCGTGCGCGTCATGGTGCGGCCGCGCTGGATCGCCATGTTGCTGCTCGCGATCGCCATCGCCGGTGCGTTCGCCTGGCTCGGCCACTGGCAACTCGAGCGGGCCGTCGTCCCCGCGGCCGACACCGCAGAGGTCAGCGAGATCGCGCGCCCCATCGGTCAGGCGCAAACGCCAGGCAAGCCCATGTACGACACGTCCATCGGGCAGACCGTGACGGCCGAAGGGCGCTACGTTCCGGGCGACTTCAGCGTCATCACCGAGCGCGTGCAAGACGGCCGCACGGGCTACTGGGTCGCCGCGCACTTCGAGCAGAAGGCCGGCTCAGAGGGCACGACCGGTTCCGAGGGGGCGGCTATCGCGGTGGCGGTCGGATGGACCGAGAGCGAAGAGGTCGCGAAGGATGCCGCCGCCCAGCTCAACGCCCAGCCCGCGACATCCGACGATGTCACCGTCACCGGGCGACTCATCCCGGGCCAAGCGCCCGAGACCGCCGAGGACGGCGACCCGAACGTGCTCAACACCATGGCCGTGTCGGCGCTCATCAACCGCTGGCAGGACATGACCGGCCACGACGTCTACGGCGGATACGTGATTGCGGGCGATCCCGCCGAGGTGGGGCAGGTCGACGGACTCGTGGCCATCGACGCCCCGCCGCCCGTGCCCGAAACCACGGTCAACTGGCTCAACATCTTCTACGCCGTCGAGTGGGTCGTCTTCGCGGGGTTCGCCGTCTTCCTCTGGTACCGCCTCGTGCGCGACACCTGGGAGCGCGAATACGAGGAGAAGCTCCTGGCCTCGGGAGCCGGCCCCGAACCCGTTCGCGTAGACTAGGGCCATGCCCCTAGAACCTCGACAGAGTGATCTGCCGCGCATCCGTGGCGCCCTGCGCTTCTACCAGATCGCGTCGATCATCACCGGTGTCATGCTGCTGCTGCTCTGCATCGAGATGCTGCTGAAATATGCCATGGGCTTCGAGATCGAGCTGGGCGGTGGCTCCGGTTTCCTCGGCCTCGTGCCCGTTGACACCGTCACGGGCGTCAACCTGTCGACCGGCATCCTCATCGCGCACGGCTGGTTCTACGTGGTCTATCTCTTCAGCGACTTCCGTCTGTGGTCGCTCATGCGCTGGCCGTTCAGCCGCTTCATCCTGATCGCCCTGGGCGGCATCGTCCCGTTCCTCTCCTTCTTCCTCGAGGCCAAAGTCGGCCGCGAAGTGAAGGCCTATCTTGCTTCCCGCGCCGAGCGCGCCAACACCCCCACGGAGGTTTCCCATTAGCGAGAAGGCCACGAGCCAGCGACCCGTCCTCGTCGTCGATTTCGGTGCGCAATACGCGCAGCTGATCGCCCGACGCGTGCGCGAGGCCGGCGTCTATTCCGAGATCGTCCCGCACTCCATCACGGCAGAAGAGGTGGCGGCCAAGAACCCCACCGGCATCGTGCTGTCGGGCGGCCCCTCGAGCGTCTACGAGGAGGGCGCCCCGGCGCTCGACGCCAAGATCTTCGACCTCGGCGTGCCCACCATGGGCATCTGCTACGGCTTCCAGGTCATGGCCCAGTCGCTGGGCGGCGAGGTCGCCCACTCGGGTCTGCGCGAATACGGTTCGACCGGCGCCACCATTACGGGAGACGGCGGCACCCTGCTGGCGGGCCAGCCCACCGATCAGACGGTGTGGATGAGCCACGGCGACCAGGTCTCCAAGGCGCCAGAGGGCTTCGAGGTGCTCGCATCGACCGGTTCCACCGCGGTGGCCGCGTTCGGAAACGACGAGCGCAAGCTCTACGGCGTGCAGTGGCACCCCGAGGTCAAGCATTCGGCGCACGGCCAGGCCGTGCTCGAGAACTTCTTGCACCGTGCCGCGGGCATCCCCTCCGACTGGAACCCGGGCAACGTCATCGCCGAGCAGGTCGACAACATCCGCGCGCAGGTAGGTTCGGCCCGCGTCATCTGCGGCCTCTCCGGCGGCGTCGACTCCGCCGTCGCGGCGGCCCTCGTGCACAAGGCCGTCGGCGACCAGCTGGTCTGCGTCTTCGTCGACCACGGCCTGCTGCGCCAAGACGAGCGCCGTCAGGTCGAAGAGGACTACGTGGCCTCCACGGGTGTGCGCCTCGTCACGGTCGACGCGCGCGAGCAGTTCCTGACGGCCCTCGCCGGTGTGACCGACCCCGAGCAGAAGCGCAAGATCATCGGCCGCGAGTTCATCCGCAGCTTCGAACAGGCCGAGGCCGATCTGGTGCGCGAGGCGCAGGCCGATGGCGAGCCCATCCGTTTCCTCGTGCAGGGCACGCTCTACCCCGATGTCGTCGAGTCCGGCGGCGGAACGGGCACGGCCAACATCAAGAGCCACCACAACGTGGGCGGCCTGCCCGAAGACCTGCAGTTCGAGCTCGTCGAGCCGCTGCGCACCCTGTTCAAGGACGAGGTGCGCGCGATCGGTTCCGAGTTGGGACTGCCCGACGTCATCGTGCAGCGCCAGCCGTTCCCCGGCCCCGGCCTCGGCATCCGCATCGTCGGTGAGGTCACGGCCGAGCGCCTCGAGCTGCTCAAGAAGGCCGACTCGATCGTGCGCGAAGAGCTCACGGCGGCCGGTCTCGACCGCGAGATCTGGCAGTGCCCGGTCGTGCTGCTCGCCGATGTGCGCTCGGTGGGCGTGCAGGGCGACGGCCGCACCTACGGTCACCCGATCGTGCTGCGTCCCGTGTCGAGCGAGGACGCCATGACGGCCGACTGGACGCGCCTGCCCTATGACCTGCTCGCCCGCATCTCGAACCGCATCACCAACGAGGTCGACGGTGTGAACCGCGTCGTGCTCGATGTCACGTCGAAGCCGCCGGGCACCATCGAATGGGAGTGAGTGTAGGCGCCTGACGCCGCATCACTCCGGTGTCGCACAACTCTGACGCCGCACAGAAGAAGGGCCGTTCCTCTCGGAACGGCCCTTCTTCGTTCAGCTGTGCTTCGCTGTGCTTCGCTGTGCTTCGCTGCGCGAGGGCTCGGGGGCGAGAGGATGTCGCCAGCCCCCGAGCGAGCGCGCGTTAGCGCGTGGCGGTGACCGTGAGGGTTCCGGCGCGGCGCAGGCGGCGACGGGCGGCGAGCACCGTGCCGGCGGCCATCAGCGCGAGAGCCGCGAGGGCGAACGGTGCGATGGAGCCACCGGTGAGCGCCAGCGGGCCCGATGCGCTGTTACCCGCAGCCGGTGCGACGGCGGCCGGGGTCGTCGTCTCGGACGGGATCGGCGTGGCGGGAGCATCGGCGGCGACCGTGAACGTCGCCGTGGCCGTCACACCGGTCTGGGCGCCCGTGAGCGTGACCGTGTGGGTGCCGAGCTCGGTGGGCGCCGTGACAGCGTAGACGGCGCCGCCGTCGATCGTGTCCACGTCTCCGAGGTCGACCGGGTCGGAGGCGAGGACGCCGTCCAGCTGCCAGTCGGCGTTGAAGCCCGCGGCCGTGACCGTCAGGTCGGCGCCGGGGCGGACCGTCGTCGCGCTGGGCGTGGCGATGGCGCCCGTGCTGAGTGCCTTCAGGTCGCGCTTCAGCTCGAGCGCGTTGGCCGAGGTGAAGAACAGGTCGGTCTGATCAGACAAGCCCACCACGTTGGCCGCGCCGGGGCCGTAGCCCGCGATGCGCACCTGAGAACCGGTGTGCTGCTGCGATTCGCCCGCGTTGGCGGTGCCGTAACCGACGATCATCTTCTGACCTTCGGTCGTGAGCAGCGAGGCGCTCAGGCCGGGAGGCGTCGAGCCCAGGATCTGGCTGGTGTGGGCGTGGTCGGCCGTGACGACGACGAGGGTGTTGCCATCCTTCTTCGCGTAGTCGAGGGCGACCTTCACGGCCTCGTCGAGGTCGAGGGTCTCACCGATCTGGCCGCACGCGTCGGCGGCGTGGTCGCGCTTGTCGATCGAGGCGCCCTCGACCTGCAGGAAGAAGCCCTGGCCGCCGTCGGCCTTCGGCTCAGCGAGAAGATCGATGGCCTTGGTGGTGAGGGATGCGAGCGACAGACCCGTTTCGAGTCGCGCCGGGTTGGGCGTGCAGCTCGCGGCGGGCAGGTTGCCGCCGCCGACGGTCGCTTCGGGGCCTACCCAGCGAGTGGGGAAGTTGCCCGGGGTGAAGAGGCCCAGCACGGGCTTCGTCTGGTCGGCTGCGGTAACGGCGTTCAGGCTGGCCGCGTTGTTCACGAGCTGGTAGCCGCGGTCGGTCGCCTGGTCGAAGAGCGTCTGGTCCTTCCACTGTCCGGCTGCGGCCTTCTCGCCGAACGTGGTCGAGCCTCCGCCCAGAACGACGTCGGGGCGGAGGCTGAGCAGCTGCTCGCTGATCGACCCGAGGCCGCCGTTCTCGAGCGCTTCGGCGGAGCAGTTCTTGGTGGTGGCGACGGGGCCGTAGCAGCCGCGGGCCGAGATGTGCGCGATCTGCGCGCCGGGGGTGGCGTCCTGGATCTCGGCCGTGGACACGTTGCCCGTCTTCAGGCCGTTGGCCTTCGCGATCTCGAGCAGCGTCGACTGCGGCTTGCCGGCGATGTCGACCGAGAGCGCGCCGTTGTATGTCTTCGTTCCGGTCGACCAGCCCGAGGCGGTGGAGGCGGATTCGGAGGCGTAATTGGGGGTGCCATCCTTGTTCAGGGCGTAGGTCGTGTACTGACCGGTGAGGGGCAGGGCGTCGATGCCGGGGAACGAGCCGCCCGCGCCTTCGACGTAGTTGCGGGCGACGGTGATCTCGGAGTCGCCCATGCCGTCACCGATGAGCAGGATGACGTTCTTGGCGGGGCCGTTGACGAGCGACTCGCGCACAGCCTCGGTCTGGTCTTGTCCGCCGTGGCGGCTCGAGCCGCCGTTGTCGCTCGGACCGGCGGCGAAGGCGGCGGCGGGTGCGGCGACGAATGTTCCGACGACGGCGACCGTTGCGGCGCCGGTGAGCAGGCGGCGGGTGAGCCTCGCTCGGCTGGTGGTGCTGTGGGACATGTGAACCCCTTCAGTGAGAGTGCTCTCGAATGAGCAGCCCTCACAGTCGACCGGCGCCGGGTGAACGCCCGGCTAATGGCCCGCGAACGGGGGTGGTGAATCGTGTGGCGACACGACGAAGCGCCGGCCCCTGTGGGGGACCGGCGCTTCGGTGACGATGTGGTGCGGTTCGCGCCCGGATGCGGCGCGGCGGCGACTAGTCGCGGGCGATGGCCAGCATGCGCAGGATCTGCAGGTAGAGCCAGATGACCGTCAGCATGATGCCGAAGACGCCGGTCCAGCCGTACTTGCGGGGGGCGCGGTTGCGCACACCCTGCTGGATGGCGTCGAAGTCGAGCACGAGCGAGTAGGCGCCGAGGAGGACGACGAAGACACCGAGGACGAGGCCGAGAGGGATGCCCATGATCGTGACTTCGGAGTCGAGCCCGAATCCGGTGTCGATGACGCCGAAGGCCATGAGGCCCACGTTGACGAGCGAGTAGAGGAGGTAGCCGACCATGCCGATCATGAAGATCTTGGTGGCGCGCTTGGAGGCGCGGACCTTGCCGCTCGCGAAGAGGGCGAGGGTGGCGCCGACGACGGCGAGCGTGGCGAGCACGGCCTGGCCGACGATGCCGGGCCACTGCACCTCGAAGGTGAGCGAGATGGCGCCGACGAAGACGCCCTGCACGGCCGCGTAGGCCATGATCAGCGCCGGCGACGGCTCTTTCTTGAAGATGTTGACGAGCGCGAGCACGAAACCGACGATGCCGGCGACCATGACGACGCTGATTGCCGAGGGGACGGCCGAGACGAGCAGCCAGCCGGCCGCCGCGCCCACAAGGAGCACGCCGAAGGCGATGATGCTCTTCATCACGGTGTCTTCGACCGACATGCGGTCGGTCTGCACGGAACCAGCGGCGGGCTGGTTGTACATGTCTTGCAGCTGGTCGGCGGAGACAGGAGGCACGGCGAGCGTCTGCCCGTTTGCGCCCTGGAACGCTCGGTTATTGAAAGCCGGGTTGTTCGATGCAGCCATTTCTGGTTGTCCTTCGTCGTTGGAGCGATGCGTGTGGGGTTTCTCGTGGTGCGAGAGATTCATTCAACAGTAGTAGAGAACGCTGAGAACTGTCCCTTATTCCGGGGGCAACGGGGCCTCCCGGGGCAGACGGGAGGCCCCGAGATGTCCGAGACGAGTGGCGTGGGCGAGTCGCTCGAGACGTGCGCAGCTGTGCGGCAAGCGCTCGGGCGACGATGGTTAGCTGGATGGCATGACTGAACGCGAGAAGCACGGCCGCAGCGAACCCCTCGTCATCGGGCATCGGGGCGCCCCGGGGTACCGGCCCGAGCACACGCGCTCGTCCTATGAACTCGCGTTCGAGATGGGGGCGGATGCTGTCGAGCCCGACCTCGTGGCCACGCGCGACGGTGTGCTCGTGGTGCGGCACGAGAACGAGATCTCGGGCACGACCGATGTGGCGGAGCATCCCGAATTCGCCGACCGCCGCCGCGCGACCACGGTGGACGGCCGCGAGCACACGGGCTTCTTCACCGAGGACTTCGACTGGGCCGAGCTGCAGACCCTGCACGCACGCGAACGCCTGCCCCGCGTGCGCCCCCAGAGCGCGGCGTTCGACGGCACCGAACCGCTGTTGCGACTCGAGGACCTGCTCGAGATCGTGGATGCCGCCTCCGAGCGCCGGGGCCGGCAACTCGGGCTGGTGGCCGAGGTCAAACACGCGACCCATTTCGCCTCCATCGGTCTGCCGCTCGACGAACTCGTCGCCGACGCGTTGGCGCCGTTCCCGGCCGAGCACCTCGTCGTCGAATCGTTCGAAGAGACGGTGCTGCGCGAGCTGCACGAGCGCGGTCTCGGCGGGCGCGGCGTCTACCTTGTCGAGAAGGCTGGGGCGCCGTTCGATCGGGTGGCCGCCCAGGGGTCTGCTGCGCCGAGCTACGCCGAGCAGCTGACATCCGAGAGCCTTGCGGCTTTCGGGGCGAGCGCTTGGGTGCAGGGCATCAGCGTCGACAAGAGCCTGCTGCTGGGTGCCGACGGTTCGGAAGAACAGCGCGCCGACGGGGCCGCCCTCGTCAATCTCGCCCACCATTCCGGCCTGGATGTCTTCACGTGGACGCTGCGGCCCGAGAACCGCTTCCTCACCCCGGCGTTCCGGCTGGAGGGTGCCAAAAATGCGTTCGGGGACTGGCGCGGCGAGTTCCAGGCGGTGCTCGAAACGGGCGTCGACGGCGTCTTCGTCGACCACCCCGATCTCGGCCGGGAGACTGTCGGTGGTGCCGCTTAGACTTGGGGGGACATGACGACTGAGAACCCCTCCGACCGCGATTCCGCGACGCCCATCATCCTCGACGGGTGGCCCGTCGCCGAGATCCCCTCGGGCGACGGCGTTTATAGCAACGGGTCTCGCGATGGTGCGAACGGATGGCCCGGTGGCGGCGGTGCCGGTGCCGGTGCTGGTGCTGGTTCGGGTGGGCCCGGCTGGGGTGGCGCGTCGCGTCTGCTCGACGGGTTGAACCCGCAGCAGCGTGAAGCCGTCGAATACCGCGGCCCGGCGTTGCTCATCGTGGCGGGCGCCGGCTCAGGCAAGACCAGCGTGCTCACGCGCCGCGTGGCCAGCCTGATCGAGAGCCGCGAGGCGTGGCCGAGCCAGATCCTCGCCATCACCTTCACCAACAAAGCCGCCGCCGAGATGCGCGAGCGCGTGGGGGCGCTACTCGGGCAGGGTGCCGACGGCATGTGGATCTCCACGTTCCACTCGGCGTGCGTGCGCATCCTGCGCAAAGAGGCCGAGAACTTCGGCTTCACGCAGAGCTTCACCATCTACGACTCCGCCGACTCGCGCGTGCTGCTCAAGCGCATCATCAAGGAGCTCGAAGCCGACACGTTCGGGTTCACGCCGGCCAATGCATCCGCGCGCATCTCGAAGCTCAAGAACGAGCTGGCCGACGTGGACAGCTTCGCGCGCATGGTCAACACGTCCGACCCGCAAGAGGCCATGTTCCTCGCCATCTTCCGCGCCTACACGCGTGCGCTCACGGCGGCGAACGCCTTCGACTTCGACGACCTCATCGGGCAGACGGTCTATCTGTTCCGCGCGTTCCCACACGTGGCCGCCAAGTATCAGCGGCGGTTCCGGCACGTGCTGGTCGACGAATACCAGGACACGAACCACGCCCAGTACTCGTTGATCCGCGAGCTCACGCGGGCCGTGCCCACCGAGATGGTGAACGAGCTCGAGGCCGCGGGCGACCACGTGCGCAATCTGCGCGACGACGAGGGAAAGATTCCCGGCGCCTCGCTGACCGTCGTGGGTGATTCCGACCAGTCGATCTACGCCTTCCGCGGGGCCGACATCCGCAACATCACCGAGTTCGAGCGTGACTTCCCGGGCGCCAAGGTGGTGCTGCTCGAGCAGAACTATCGGTCGACACAGAACATCCTGTCGGCCGCCAACGCCGTCATCGCCAACAACTTCGACCGCAAGGACAAGAAGCTATGGTCGGCCGGCGGCGACGGCGACAAGATCATCGGCTTCACGGGTTATTCGGGGCACGACGAGGCCCAATTCGTGGCCGACGAGATCGAGAAGCTGCACGCCGCGGGCATGGCCTACTCCGAGATCGCGGTGTTCTACCGCACCAACGCGCAGACGCGAGCGCTCGAAGAGATCTTCATCCGATCGGCCCTGCCCTACCGCATCATGGGCGGCACCAAGTTCTATGAGCGCGCCGAGATCAAAGACGCCATGGCCTATCTCGCGGCCGTCGCCAACCCGCTCGACACGCTGGCCATGCGCCGCATCCTCAACACGCCGAAGCGCGGCATCGGGCCCGCCACCGAAACGCAGCTGGCGTCTTTCGCCGAGGCCAACGACATCTCGTTCCGCGAAGCTCTGCGCGACGCGGCCTCGCTCGGCCTCGGTCCCAAGGTCACGCGCGCGATCACGGGACTGTCCGAGCTGCTCGACGAGGCCAGCGCACTCGTGGCCGAGGGCAAGGTGTCCGACGTCATCACGCTGCTCATCACCAAGTCGGGTCTCGTCGAGACGCTGCGCTCCAGCCGCGACCCGCAAGACGAGGCGCGCGCCGAGAACGTCGAAGAGCTCATCGCCGTGACGAAAGACTTCGAGCGCAACAACCCCGACGGCAACCTCGTCGACTTCCTCACCGAGGTGTCGCTCGTGGCCGCCGCCGACGACCTCGACGACAGCTCCGGCACCGTCTCGCTCATGACGCTGCACACGGCCAAGGGGCTCGAATACGACGCCGTGTTCCTGACGGGCGTCGAAGAAGACCTGCTACCGCACCGCATGTCGGCGGGCGAACCGGGCGGCCCGTCCGAAGAGCGCCGGCTGTTCTACGTCGGCATCACGCGCGCCCGCAAGAAGCTGCACATCTCGCTCGCCATGACGCGCGCGCAATACGGCGAGACGTCGGTGGCCATGCCCAGCCGCTACCTGCAAGAGATCCCCGCCGAGCTCATCGAGTGGCGTCAATCGCCCGGCATGGCCAATTCGCGCGGCGGCACCCAGTCGCGGGCACTCAACGCGCAGAAGTCCCGCTGGGGCGACGACTCCGCGCCCGGGCTGCAGGGGTCGTTCAACGGCAAGGCGCTCACCGAGAAGAAGGATTGGCCCAACCGGGTCACCAACCAGGTGCGCGACAACGGCGACCTCGAGCTGCAGAGCGGCGACCGCATCCGGCACACCGACTTCGGCGAGGGGCGCGTGCAGCAGGTCACGGGCATCGGCGCCAAACGCATCGCTCACGTGGCCTTCGACTCGGCCGGGGCCAAGAAGCTGCTCATCAAGATCGCGCCGATCGAAAAAATCTAGCGCGCCGGTCGATTGTGTCGGGCACGCCCGGCGGGAGGTTGCGCCTGTCGCCGCGATGCGCGGCTCTTGTAGGCTCGGTGGCGACCGGGGGTGGCGTGTCAGAGCGCCGTGACCCCTCGCCGACCATCCGCCGACGATCCGAGGGGTTCCCATGTCGAACGCCAGCCACCGTCCACCCGCTCCCGACCATTCGGTCGACCCCAACACGCCTGCCCTGCAGGTCACCGGTCTCGCCAAGAAGTTCGGCGAGAAGATCGCCGTCAACGGCATCAGCCTCACCGTGCCCACCGGGTCGTTCTACGGCCTCGTCGGCCCCAACGGCGCCGGCAAGACCACGACGCTCAGCATGGCCACCGGTCTGCTGCGACCCGACTACGGGCAAGCCTTCGTGCACGGCGTCGACATGTGGCAGCACCCCATCGAAGCGAAGCGCCTGCTCGGCATCCTCGCCGACGGCGTCAAACTCTTCGACCGCCTGACGGGCGAGCAGCTCGTCACCTACAACGGGCTGCTCTCCGGCCTCGACCGCGACACCGTGGCCCAGCGCACGCACGACCTGCTCGCGTTGCTCGACCTCGACAAGGCCGGCGGAACGCTCGTCGTCGACTACTCGGCCGGTATGACGAAGAAGATCGCCCTCGCATCCGCCCTAGTGCACGCGCCGCGCGTGCTCGTGCTCGACGAGCCGTTCGAATCGGTCGACCCGGTCTCGGCGGCAAACATCCGCGACATCCTCAAGGGGTATGTGCAGAATGGCGGCACGGTCATCGTGTCGAGCC
>Ga0308164_10001439_pt1 | contig 27939 bp, 27 predicted proteins | sample PhyTR2_FD_201031 | JGI IMG/M metagenome (GOLD analysis project Ga0308164, IMG submission 201031) | Phyllosphere microbial communities from UC Gill Tract Community Farm, Albany, California, United States - DLSLT.R2 | ecosystem: Host-associated > Plants > Phyllosphere > Unclassified | place: USA... | reverse complement strand
ACCGAGGTCTCAGGCTACGAGCTAGAAACGGCCGGGGTACTGAAAGGTGGTCGTAAGTTCTGGGCGCTTGCACGTACCGGGCAAGGCACGACGCTCCGTGGTAACGACCAGGTAAATGGCTACCTGCTGCTTGCCACCTCCTGTGACGGTACGCTGGCCACGACGGCAACACCGACCACGGTGCGGGTAGTATGCAACAACACGCTGACCATAGCCCTGGACGGCGTAGCCAACGCTATCAAAGTGCCGCACAGCACGCGTTTCGATTCACAAGCGGTGAAAAAGCAGCTCGGTATCGCCGTTTCTCAGTGGGACGAGTTCATGTACCGAATGAAAAATCTGTCTGAGCGAAAGGTTCAGTGGTCCGAGGCGATGAGTTTTTTCATGAACGTATTGTGTGACACCAGCCCTAATAGTCCGCTACCGACAATCCTGCCTAATGAGAGGGCATTGCGGAAGGTGCAAAGTCTATACGAAGGACAAGGACGCGGATCGACATTGGAGTCGGCTCAGGGCACTGCCTGGGGATTACTCAACGCTGTAACGGAGTATGTGGACCACGAGCGTCGAGCTCGAAGTAGTGAGTACCGTATGGATTCCGCATGGTTCGGCCAGGGGGCAATTCTCAAGCAACGAGCACTAAATACGGCCCTAAAGCTTGCGGCATAAAGTAACGGCCTCTTAGCCCGACTCAAACAAGCTGGGAGGTCGTCGCTGGGAAGACAGTAATTCTCAAAGCCCGGCGTCACCTAGCAGCTCAGATGGCTTGCGTTGGATCGCTTTGGCAATGCGCAAGATATTCAAGAACGTGACATTTCGTTCTCCACGCTCGATTTTTCCCATATGGGACCGATCGATCTGCGCGAAGTCGGCTAATGCTTCCTGGGAAAGCCCAAGCTCAAGTCGACGAGCACGCACAGCAGCCCCCAAACGTACAAGGTCACGGTCTTTATCAAGGCTTGCGGAGATTCTTTCCATGCCGAGAATGGTTGCGCTATGATGCCTAAACGACCACGGTATTTACGACCCTTTTTGACTCGTTGACGTAACGTGTGAGATCCCCAACCGAGCTCCTAACGGCATCAATGCCAAGTCTCTAAAAACTAAGGTAAGGAAAGCAGCGGAAGCTATGAAAATCTCTAATGCACTTTTCGCAACAGCACTCGTAGTTTTATCAACGCAATCTAAAGCGGATCTTTGGAGCCAATATCAAACCCCAGATGCTATAAAATGCGAAGTTTTAAGAAGCAACATTAAACACTGTACGGATTCAACGCGACCGGAAAAACACGTAGTACAGTACCAAGACCAAAGCGGTCAAACCACAATGAGAGAAGAGCCTACCATCGAGGTCGTTACGTGCATCCCACAGCTAGGTAAATGCATAGATAACAGCCGCAACTATCGGGGCAAAAGTAAAACTGAAAAAGACTTAAAGTACATTGTCTACCTAGACTTTTATATTTACCCGGGAGCCGACGGGACTGACTGGGCATATAAAAATGGTACAGGACCTTTATTCGGGGGAGCTATAGCAGGCAACAACGTAATAAAACCTATGACCACCTCAGTGGAAGCAACGGCAACCGCTAACGGCACCTATGACATCTGGTGCGATCCACAGAGCGATAGCTGCGACCTGACGATTGATGGAGGGAGTGATCAAGTGAGTCGCGCTCGGCTTCCGGTATACGTACCCATGGCGACTAAAGTAGACAACTGCTCAATGGAATTTTGCTACAACTCAAATGAGGACGTGATCGGTCTTAATCCTGAATATGCCCTCTGGAAAAAATAAATGCCTTCCAAATACATTCTAGCCAGGTCCAGCCAGATCGACAGGCTATTGTAAAAATCTCAGCCAGCTTGCCCTGGCTGAGAGCTTCAAGCCCCTTTAACGCGACTATCAGGGCGACTTAATTTTGCAAGACTAAGCCCACAGCCTGGGCACAAGCGATGACATGCACACGCGTGGCATCTTTGACGCGCGCACGATCCATGATGGCTTCAACTTGCTCCCACACATCGACGCTATCAAGCTCCTTAACCGCAAGTCCCAACCCCATGGAGAAGAATTGTCCGACGTCTACAAACGACACCTTAACTCCCCGAGTCGCAACCAGCCTAACAAGTTCTATTAAATTTCTGCCTGTGGGGACGCCACCAGACTGAGGACCGCACATGAAGAAAAATCTGTCGAGACCAGCCTCTTGAGCTTTGCGCGCCGCATGATCCACATCGTTAGCCGTAAACGGCTTGTCTTTCACCTCAATGGAATGGACTAAACCTTGACCCGTGATGTAGATATCAATATCAAGTGTTTCTCGCGAAGAGGAACCTGCCTGATTCACCGGATGGACTCTGACTTCATGGTCGCGACCATCGCTTTGAACCAAGAAGTAAAAAGCCAAGCCACCTATAATCGCACAGGACTCACCTTCATTCGACTGTGCAACAACCAGCTCGGCGAACTGAGTAAGGACCTCATGTAGCGCTGCATCGCCATCCAGCGGCGCAGCCTCTGCGACCAGAGACCGGCGCTGCATCGTGTAGTAAACTGCGTCCTCCAAGGCCATGCGGGCATCAGCCGAACCTCGCAGGTTGCTCAAGATGTTGATGCAGATCGCCAGTATGTTTGCGTCGTACCCTCTACGCACCGCGTTTCCGCTCGAAAGGGTCGGGTAGCGGGCAGGTTTGTTAAGGAATGGCTCATTTGAACGCCCTAATTTCCCAGCCAGCTGCTCAGGATCTCTATCAAAACCCACCACAACGTTGTGACAAAGGGAGCGTGCATCATATGCTCCAGTCACCGGGGCGCCTGCTTGCAACGCTATGCCATTGACACTGCCATTAGTCGCCTTCGCGAGCAAATTGGTGAAAAGGACGTACCGATACGTCAAATGTCCTCCGAGCATGACCGTCTCAATGTCGCTCGACTTAGGATGCTTAGGCGTGTACCCACCACTTCCTACAACCTGTATCGCAGAGGCCAACACGCCTCTTGCCTGCTCGTGATCAACGTTGGTTTGGCTCACCGCTACTACTCCCTTATCCATGCGAGACCCGGGACGTTGCCCGAGGCCGCATGGGGAGTCAAGACGATTTGGGCACCACTCAAAAACTATGAATTCAAAGTGAGGACGCCTATGAAGGCAATATCTTTATTTTCAGGCGCTGGAGGCATGGATGTTGGCTTTCGTAGCGCCGGCTTCGACATTGTTTGGGCAAACGACCTCGACAAGGACGCATGCGAAACGTACCGTTTGAATCACGGGCATCACATTCATCGAGGCGACCTCGACGCGCTTTTGCCTCTGCTTGAGACTGCCGTAGCCGGAGAGGAGATTGCGTGTCTTTTCGGCGGCCCGCCATGCCAAGGATTTTCTGTCGCAGGCAAGATGGATGCCCACGATCCAAGAAGCAAGCTGGTCTGGTCTTTTATGGAAGCAGTCCGCATCACTCAGCCGCAATCATTTGTGATGGAAAATGTGAAGGCTCTGGGGAACCTTGAAAAATTTAGCAATGTTAGGGAGGGTCTCTTAAAAGAAGCTATCAAGCTAGGTTATGACGTAGACCTGCTCATCCTAAACTCGAAGGATTTTGGTGTTCCTCAAAACAGAGAACGGATGTTTTTTGTAGGCTTCAAAGGACGTAGCAATAATTTCAGGACAGCCGTTAACGCTGAATGCAGGGATGCTCCAAACCTCCGGGAAGTGTTACTCAAAGTCGGCAAGATAGGGACCGAGACCAATAGTCGGATTTGCAAAGCAAAGGTCACCGCTGCCTCAGCCCCCATAATGCGCCGGTCTCCTTATGCGGGCATGTTATTTAACGGCCAGGGTCGCCCTATGAATTTAGAGGGTCACTCAGCTACCCTACCAGCGAGCATGGGCGGTAATCGAACCCCCATCATTGACGACTTATCGCTATACGAAAACCAAACGCCTTGGATCGAAGAGTATCATGCTCACCTAGCGGCCGGTGGAAGCCCCGTGGATTGGCAGACAGTCCCGACTAGACTTCGACGCTTAACTGTGGACGAAGCGATCGCTATCCAAACTTTCCCGCGAGACTACAATTTTGCCGGGGGGCAAAGTTCAATATTCAAGCAAATTGGAAACGCGGTACCCTGTGGGTTAGCTGCCGCTGTTGCCAAAACTGTGATTAAGTTACTGCAGGAAGATCCAAAATCAACGCCACGGCGACGTCGTGATGAAAGTGAGTTGGAGCTTGAGTTTGCCTAACGGCATGCTTTTAGATTAGCTCTTGAAAACCCGCCAATCGGCGGGTTTCATCTATCTAAGCGTTACCACTGTTGCTGTTCATTCTTGATGACCAATAAAACATGTAAACTATTGAAAATGCAAGATATTCTACTGCAAGTACCTTTTCTGTTTTTAGTTTACTTGATGTATCACAAGAGACTGCTAGCTGTTAAAGAAATTGGCTGAGGCTCCGCTCCGCATATAAGCCCAACTGACATCGCGAGCAATTAATGGCGGCATACAAAACCTCCTATAACCGAGTTGCCTGGATAGAAGGGTCATGACCCGATCCCAGTTTTGACCAAAAATTGATGAGTCCTTCGGATCGCTGGGATGAACCTCATCGGTTTGGCCGCTCAAGCGTCCGAGCATTGCCAAGGGGACCGGTATTCCAAAGAGTATTCCAAGCAAATAAAAAAACAGATAAATACTATACAAATCAATGCCTTAAAGAAACGATTCAGATTACCCCGGCCCACCAAATCCAAAAAAGAAGACGTCCTTGGACGTCTTTTTTTGTGCCTGAAATGCGATTAACTCAAAAGCCTATGCACTGCCAGGCACTGAAAAGGTGTAGTGATTTGCGGCCGCGCAACGACTCGATGCGCTTGCTGAGCTTAGATTGAAACCGCCAGCGCCAGCATAAGCGGCAGGCTCATCCGATTCTTCAGAAATGATGGGCCGGGGCGGTATTGATCGGCTAAATAGGATCACCTGTCGATTTGCGCTTGGGCTTCCTGCTCTTGGTCAATGCAACCTGACAATATTTGGTAGCTCCCGCCTACTGCTTTCGCTACTCGATCACAGTAAGCCAGTATTTTTGGTGAAGCGTTCTTGGCAGGGATCTCAGCCCGGGCATCCGCTTCTTGCTCTCGACAGCCGAGCTCGATCTGAGCACTACCCCCCACTGCATCCGAAACTTTTCCACAGTATTTTTTCATATCGTAATCAGCGGCTTGAGAGAAAGCAGGCAGGCAGCTAAGGCACAGGATCAGGGAAAGTTTGCGGTGCACAGTCGGAATCCTTTCGTTGGTGAGACCAGACAGTGCCATCATTCGGCTGGGCATTTCAATGACCAGCTTAGGACCTCACAAAATGAATGTATTACGCAGACATCCCCTTGGCGCTGATAGAGTCGGCTGCCTTTGCCCTGAAAGGTCCCCCCCAGACAGCCCGATGACCGCTCCGCCCAGCAAGGGGTTGCCAGCCTGATCCGGTGCCCCGGCATCCATGACTAGCCGCAAAGAGCCGCGCTTGGCTCGAATCCAAAAAGACACCTACTGATGTCTGTTTTGCTTGATGCCAATGGCTATGAGCATTCAGGTGCTCTGGCATCTGTTGGTAAGGGTTGGCGAGGTTTGATAGCGGCGCTAAGCTTCGGCCTCTGACATCAACCAAGTCGGCACGACCAATTGCAGGGAGCAGGAATGGCATTTGATACTTTTTTGTGGATAGACGGTCTTGATGGCGACTCCTCGGACGCCGAGCATAAAAACTGGATAGAGATATCCGCGTACAACCTCGCCGCTACTCAAGCGGTCTCCAGGACAGCGAGCTCGGCTGGAGGTGCCACAGTAGGCCGCGTTTATTTAAGTCACTTCAGCGTTGTAAAACGAGTGGATATTGCAACACCTAAAATACTTGAAGCCTGCTGCGCGGGACAGCACTTCAAAAAGATAGTAATGAGCGTGCATAGAGCAGGCGGAGAAAAACAAAAATTTCTGGAGATTGTATTCGAGGAAGTTATCATAAGTGGCATCCACAGCGGAAATATTTTCGACGCTGCGGCCTCGTCATTCCCTGAAGACGTCGTATGGTTTGATTATGCCAAAGTCAACATAGTGTACTCCCAGCAAAGCCGCATCACCGGGCTAATCACAGGGCAAATCTCTGCCGGTTGGGACCAAACCCGAAACAACACTTACGCATAAGGACGGTATAAGTGCCTAATATATATTGCTATGACGGCGATTGTGGTCTTACGGCGGATCAGTTGCTCTGGGTGATTGCCGCTGAGACGACAATGGAAGAATTTGGTCTAGACGATGTAGCATCTGCGTTGGCAATCGTTAGCGGGGCTAATGTAATTCCAACTCGGGGGAAGCCTGGGGGCGCGATTCCGAACACTTCCGTAGCGTCTGTCCTTTCCCGACGCGTGCTTAGAAAAACAAAGTTTCCTGGCGGGTATCGGGCACCAACAGTTGTTGGAATGTGGCCGCCCAGATTAAGACGAACCCCTTATCTCGCTGCATTCGTAGGGCGTGCCATACCTGTATTCGGATGGGCTTACACTGCCGCCGAGCTAGGCCTAATAGGCTACAGGACTGTCGTTACCTACAACGCTATTGTGCGCCCTGAAGATCAGGTATTTTGAATGAACAATAATGAAGTTGATTACGAACTGCTCGGCAAAATAATAGAGTGCATTCACGAAACCTTTGAATTCAGCGCAACCGCATTTAGAGATTTAAGTCTATCCACGGATCTCAACCGTGATCTAGGCATCGAAGGCGACGACGCCAACGAGCTGATGCCAGAGTTTTTCCAACGGTTCTCGGTGAACATCGATAACTATGACCCTTACAGATACTTCGTGCCAGAAGGTTTTGACCTGCTCTCTTTCAGGCGTGGTAAGGAGAGACAGGGGAAGATACCAATTAAGCTAGGGATGTTGTATCTGGCCGCCAAAACACAGACTTGGGATCCGACTCTGCTGGAGCACGTCAGCTACAGCGATATCCCTTTATACAACAGCAAGACCGACATACCGCTGCCAGGGTATGAGATATAGCGGAAAGGGTCGCTGTCGTGAATGGTATGTACCTCAGACCAAAATTATTTGGCCGCGTCGTCAGATTCTAATCCGCAATTGGATTTGGAGCCCCTACCCCCCCCCAAAAAAAAACTAGGCCCTTTCATGAAGCTTCAGATCTCGCGTATCTACAGCGGTCTCGCTTACGGGTATTGCACCCCGGATGCGCCGGAAATGTATGCCGTCCATGACTCGGCTCCGATCGCCGCAGCTGACATGTTGCTTTCAGGGATTGCACGTACCGACCTGCCCTATACGACCTATCAGCAGAATGAACTCGGCGTCATACCGGTTAGGCGCAAGCAGCGCAGATCTGCACGCTGTCCGCACTCGCGGTGACATACTACGAACCTTCGGCAGCCTTGGAAGCCGACGCCGCGATTGCTCGCCGGAAGTCAGTCACCCACAAAAAAGCCCCGCTCGAATCAGCAGGGCTTTTGAGTTCAGCGCAAGTCGATCAAACCCCGCCCTTACCCGGCAACGGTTCGTCATTGCCGCGACGAGTAGTTGGCTCGTCAGTCACCGGGTCATTCTCGGTACGCGCGGGCTCGGTAGGGTCTACCTGCGGGTCGGAAACATCAGGCGATTCCTCATTAAAGCCAAGGTCCTTATCCGGATCCGTCTGCGCGGTGTTTCCTGTAAGCGAAGTGTCATTAGCCATGAAACCGATCTCCTCGTTTACGTGCGAGTTATCCGCACCATGACCATGAGAATCCTATGAACTCGCCAAGTGCCCCGGATTAGACGGGCGGTTTGTCCACGACATCTCATATTGAACGCCGACCTCATCGCGCCCCACATGCTGGCGACCGCTGCTGAAGCAAGCGCCGCAGCACACCTGCGACAAATGAACGCCCCTGAGACCCCGGACCTGCGTTGTGACAACGTTAACAACGGCGTAGAATCCGCAACATCTCGTCGCATCTCCCCATACTCATAATATTCAGCTGACCGCATGCACCGCCCAGGCCTACGCCTCGAGCGGTCTTCCTGCTTGTCGGCGTTTTTGTGGGGGAAGCGGCAAACCGAATTCTTCAGGAGGGCATTCGTTTTAATGAATACCACTAACGCACACACCGGAAGTTGGCTGAGCGTCATCGCGCTGGCCCTGGCGGCCTTCATTTTCAACACCACGGAATTCGTGCCGGTGGGTTTGTTGAGCGCCATCGGTCATAGCTTCGACATGACCACTGCCCAGGTCGGCCTGATGCTGACGGTCTATGCGTGGATCGTGTCGCTGACCTCCCTTCCGATGATGCTGCTGACCCGCAACATCGAGCGGCGCAAGTTGCTGTTGTTTGTGTTTCTGACGTTCATCGCCGCCCACGTGATGTCGAGCGTGTCGTCGAGCTTCGGCATGCTGCTGGTCAGTCGTGTCGGTATCGCGGTGGCCCATGCCGTGTTCTGGTCGGTGACCGCGTCGCTGGCCGTGCGGGTGGCGCCGGAGGGCAAGCAGGTACAAGCCCTCGGGCTCCTGGCAACCGGCACCGCGCTGGCGATGGTCCTCGGCATTCCGCTGGGGCGCATGCTGGGCGAAGCGCTGGGTTGGCGCGCAACATTCCTGGCGATTGCCATTGCCTCGGGTCTTACCGTGCTGGTGCTGATGAAATCGCTGCCGCTCCTGCCGAGCCAGAACTCGGGTTCGTTGCAGAGCCTGCCGATGCTGTTCAAGCGGCCGGCGCTGATGTTGCTCTATCTGCTGACGGCTTTAGTGGTCACGGCGCAGTTCACGGCCTACAGCTACATCGAACCGTTCGCACAGATCGTGGCGAAGATGGATGGCGACATGACTACCGTTATCCTCTTGCTGTTCGGCGGCGCCGGGATCGTCGGATCGGTTATCTTCAGCCGCTACAACAACCGTTACCCGCGCGGCCTGCTGATCACCGCGATCGGAGCGCTGGCGGCGTGTCTGATTCTGTTGCTGCCGCTGTCCGGCAATGCCTCGTCGATGGGTACGCTGAGCGTGGTCTGGGGCATGGCGATCATGTGCTTTGGGCTGGTGATGCAGTCCAAGGTGCTGGCGATGGCGCCGGATGCGACGGACGTGGCCATGGCGCTGCATTCAGGTATCTACAACATCGGCATCGGCGGCGGCGCGCTGCTGGGCAGCGTTGTGATCAGCCAGCTCGGCGTGGCCAACATCGGTCTGGTAGGCGGCATGGTGGCGATCAGTGGCTTGCTGCTGGCGTGCCTGGCAACGCATCGGTATGGCGAAACGATTCGGGCGTAGGCCACAAAACTCAGCAGTCGGGCGGGCAAATGCACGACCTGCAGCAGGCGCGCAATTACCCGCGAATCACGTTGGGTCAGGAATTCTGATGCGCCTGACTGGACGCATTCGCGGGCAAGCACGCTCCTACAGCATTCCCGCTCCATCATTCCCATCGATAACCAACATTCCCGCGAATGCCTTCCGCTCAACACTCATGGGCGTACCATCGCCCTCACACCCAAACACGAACCGAGGGCAGGAAAAATGATCGTTCATCTCCTTACTTGCTTGACGCTCGCAGCGCTAACCAGCTACGTCGTCGCCCTCAAACTCTTCGATCTGGCGTCGGTCGTCATGACCGCGGACGAAGAGGACAGTCGTGTTGTGGCACCGGCCAATTAAGGCCAAGTAGCTGACACTTATCAGCACCTTTCACGCTTTCAACTTCTGTTAAATGCGGAGCAATCGACATGACCCGAGACGTCACTTTGCACGTTAGCTTTCCGATATTTGGAAAGAACTATTACTCACAACATGTCATCGCCCGCAAGAACAGCCACGGTCTCGTTGAGGACAATCGCTTCGGCGCCTTCATGATGCCCTCGGCGGAAAACCACTTCAGTAATGAGGTGGTGGGCTTCAACGATCAGTTCCGGTTTTTGACTGACGTATTGGCCATGCACTTGCTGGAAGTTGAAGAGGCACGACCTGCACGTCGAGTTCGACAGTCAGCTCAGTCGCGCAGTTTGTAAATGCAGCTTTGAACTACGCCATCTACGCAGCCAGGTAACCCCGACCTTAGCGACGTAGGTGGCTTTCTTTTGCGCGGCTCTGTCCCATGTCGCAAGCCTCTTGAATCGAACCAGCGCTGTTCACGTTTGCCTTGCCCGGACAATGCATTGAAAATCTCCGCGCTTTTATCCCCTCTCTTGAAATGTGTTGATCGTGAAAAACCTCCTGCGTAGTTTTATCCCCCAATCTTCCAACACTCATCCTGTCGAGTGGTGGCGGGCCGCAATCGGTGCGTGCCTGGGCATCTTCGTCAGTGCAGTGTTCTGCCGCGAGCTGTATGGCATCGATATCACGCTGCACCTGTTGGGCCCGGTAGGTGCGTCGGCGGTGCTGCTGTTTGCGGTGTCGACCGGGGCGCTCGCGCAGCCTTGGTCGATCCTCGGCAGTTACCTGATCGCCGCGCTGGTGGCGCTCTTGTCCATCAGGCTGTTCGGCAACACCATCAACGCCGCCAGCCTGGCGGTCTGCTCGTCCATCCTGCTCATGTGCGTGTTCCGCTGCCTGCATCCGCCCGCTGCAGCGGTGGCGATCTGCATCGTCACGTCGAAGAGCGAGCTGTCGCCCTTGGGGCTGTATGTGCTTGGCCCGGTGATGCTCAACGCCGTGTGTCTGCTGGTCGGCGCGCTGATCTACAACAACCTGACCAGGGTGCGTTACCCCAAGGCGCAGGCCAGTGAGCTGCCGGCGACCGAACAGCCGGCACTCAACAACGACGGCTTCAAGACCGAGGATCTCGACAAGGCGCTGGAGGAGATGGGCGAGTTCGTCGATGTTTCTCGGGAGGACCTTGAGGAGATTCTGCACAAGACCGAAGAGCACGCGCTGCGGCGTAACCGTTTCGATATCGACGCCGCTCGGACTCTCTCACGCAGTACGGAAAGTCTGTCCCTGGAGCATTCGATGGCGGACGCGATGAAGATGCTGGCCAGGAATGACAGCAATTACTTGCCGGTGCTGGATGGCGACAAGAAGGTGGTCGGCATCATCACACTGGTCAAGTGACAGATCGCGTTAAGCGGCCACTGGCGGAAATCCGGAATCTGAGGTCTGATGCGGAAAGCTCGTACAGATAACGAGCCACACCCCTACTTCTGCGGAAACCCACATGAAACACGCCCTGCTTGCCGGCTTGCTCCTGACTGCATGTGCCCTGCCCTTCGCGGCAAATGCCAACGACGACAACAATCAGTGCCAGATGAACCTGAGCAAGGTTCGTGACGTGAAAGTCGCTAATCCTAACCTCAGCGACGCGGTGAAAAGCGATATCGACACCACCGTGCACCGCGCCGAAGCGGCCTTGGCGCGGCACAACGATGACGGTGGGCGTGAATGTGTGGCACTGACGCAGCAAGCGCTGCAAAAGGCCCAGAGCAACTGAGCCAGAGGTGCGCCAAACGGCCCATCTCTTTCAGCGCTGCAGCTATTTCAACACCAGCATTCGATACACCCCTGCTTCGCTTTCAATCCCGTGGGTGTCATGGGTGAAGCCGGGGAATGATCGATCAAAGCTTTCCAGCGCCCGAAGATAGGACAGCACCGGCCCATCCGCAGGGCCTGCGTTTTCCCCCGGCATCAGCAGCGGGATGCCCGGCGGGTAAGGCACGATGCCTGTCGCGGCAATTCGCCCGGCGGCCTCTTCCAGAGTGACCTGCTCTACCTCGTTTTTGACCAACTTCTCATACGCCTCCACCGGGCTGAATTCCGCCTTGGGCAACGTGCCGAACGCCTTCGACATGGCGGCAGTGGTCTTGGTCTCTTTCATCGCGGCGAAAATGTCTTCTGCCAGATCCTTAAGCCCCATGCCGGCATAGCGCTGCTGGTTCGCGGTCAGCAGTTCGGGCAGGCAAATTTCCAGTTCCAGGTTGGTGTCGTAGTCGCGCTTGAAGTCGAGCAATGCGTTGACCAGCGTGCCCCACTTGCCCTTGGTGATGCCGATGGAGAACAGGAAAAGGATGGTGAAGTCGGTGGTCTTCTCAACGATGATGCCTTGCTGGCCCAAGTAGGCAGTGAGCAAGCAGGCCGGAATGCCGAAGTCCAGCAGGTTGCCGTCGTCGCCCATGCCCGGACTGAGGATGGACACCTTGATCGGGTCCAGCATGCAGTAGCCGTCTTCGATGTCGCCGAAGCCGTGCCACACCTCGTTGGGGTGCAAGACCCAGCAGTTTGGATCGGTCTTGAGCCGCACCGGATCGACTTCGTGAAACGCAATCGCCGTAGCCCCGACCTGCACGGTAGGCGGCTGCCAGCAGGAGAAAAACCAGTCGTCGCGGCTCAGCATGTCGGTCTGCATGCGCGAGATGACCTGACGGAACGCCACCGCTTCTTCGATGGATTCGTTGGTCAGAATTTGCCCACTAGGCGCCTCCATCATCGCCGAGCTGACATCGCAGGACGCCATGATCGCGTAATTGGGCGAGGTCGACGCGTGCATCATGTAGGACTCGTTGAACCGCCCGTGGGGAATCGGGTTGCGGCCATTACGGACATGAATCATCGAGGCCTGGGACAGCGCCGCGAGCAGCTTGTGAGTCGACTGCGTGGAGAACACCGTGGGCTTGGACGGATCGTGATCATCCGGGCTGCCGTGCATGGCGAAGCGGTCCTTGTACAGCGGGTTGAACCGCGCGTAGCCGTACCAGGCTTCGTCGAAATGCAGTCGGTCAACGCTCTGCCCCAATAGCGCTTCGACACGGGTGACGTTGTAGGTCAGGCCGTCATAAGTGGAGTTGGTGACGATGGCGTGCACCGGTGTCGGGTCTATGTGGCTTTTGACCAGCGGATTGCTGGCGATGGCGGCTTTGACGCTCTCGGCGCTCAGGGTTTGCGGCAGGATCGGGCCGATGATGCCGAAGCGGTTGCGCGTCGGCACCAGGTAGGTCGGGATGGCGCCGGACAGCGTCATCGCGTGCTCGACGGACTTATGACAGTTGCGGTCGCACAGGGCGATCTGGTCGCGGGTGACGCTGGCCATAAGGATCACACGGTTGGACATCGACGAACCATTGGTCACGTAGTACGTGCGATGGGCGCCGAACACCTTCGCGGCGTAGCGCTCGCCCTGGCCGATCGGGCCGCTGTGGTCGAGCAACGAGCCCAGTTCGCCAACGGAAATCGACAGGTCGGAACGCAGCAGGTTCTCGCCGAAAAACTCGTAGAACGCGCGGCCGGCGGTGCTTTTCAGAAAGGCAGTACCGCCGGCATGGCCCGGGGTGTGCCAGGAATATTCGTAGCTGCGGGCGAACTTCAGCAGCGCGCCGAACATCGGCGGCAACACCGCCTGACGATAGCGTTCGATGGCCGCCATGATGCGTCCGCTAAGGAAGCGGCTGGTGTCTTCCGGCAACCAGATGAAGTCATCGGCGTGCTGCATGACAATCAACGGCACACTCGACGCCGTGCTGCGATCGCTGATCAGAAACACCGGCACCCGCGTGTTGCGCTCACGCAACGTGGTGAGCAGATCGATGCATTCCTTGTGGTCGTCGCTGCTGTCCATTTCCCAACTGAGCAACACACACTGGATCGCCGGATCGGTGCTGAGGATCGACTTCGCGTCGCTCAGGCTTTCCGAGGTCAGCACGCTGATGGCGCGGTCTTCCACGTCGCTGATCAACTGGATCAGGGCCCGGCCGAACACGCTGCGCTTGTCTGGCTGGCTGCTGACCAGCAGCGCCAGCATGCCGAGCAAATGTCTGTTGTCGCTCATGGTCGAGTCTCCAGGGTGGCGAGGTGCAGGTTATTGACGGGGATCGGCTCGCCGACGATGTGCTGCGCCGCGACGGTCTGGGTCGGCACGCTGTTGTTCAGCCCTTCAAGTTTGATCAGCCGAGTGTTGACGAAGCCGAACAGGGTGTAGCCGAAAATGGTCGCCACCCCGCCGAGCATCAACGCTTCGGCGCCGGAGCTGTACAGCGCCAGATAGCTGTACGCGGCGGCGATGCCAGCGACGATGTTGGTGATGAGGGCTTTGTGCGGCGGCACGTTGGAAACCTTTTGCAGGGTCATCAGCGTTGCCATCGAGAGGATGTACGGCACGAGATTGGTGACTACCGCGAGATTGACCAGCGTGTCGAACTGTTTGGCCAGGTCGGGGCTGATGGTCAGCAGCGCCAGTGCGGTCTGGATCGCCAGCAGGATCAACATGCTGATGATGGGCACTCCGTGCTTGTTGGCCTTGGCGAAGATCGGCAGGAAGTATCCGGTGTCCGCCGAGCTTTTGAACACCTGCGCCACTGTGAACTGCCAGCCCAACAATGAGCCGACACAAGCCAGCACCATCAGCCCCATGACGATGTCGCCAATCATGGGGTTGAACATCTTGGCGAACACCAGCCCGAAGGGTGCGGTTGAAGAAACAAGCTCCGCGTTGCCGACAATGCCCGCGATGACATTGGTCGACACAATGTAGATCACTGCTGCACCGAGGGTACCGCCGAGCACTGCGATGGGCACGTTCTTCTCGGGGTTTTCCACAGCATCACCGTTGGCGCACGCCGACTCCAGGCCGAGAAACGCCCACAAGGTAATCGCCACCGAAGCGCCTGCAGCTTCGTACCAGGATTTGTCGTGGGGATTCCATCCGGCCGCATAGGTGCTGCTGTCGAACCAGAACCAGCCGATGGTCGAGACCAGCACGACTGGTGCAATAACACCCCATACGGTCACCGCGCCAATCTTGCCGGTAATACTCGCGCCGCCGAAGTTGGCGAACGTGGTAATCCACAACAGGGCAATGGTGGACAGACCGACTTCCAGCGATCCTAACTTGATACCGAACAGCGTCTGAATATATCCAACTGCGGTGATACTGATGGCCACATTGGCAATCAGCAACGATAAACCGTAGGTGTAGTTGGTAATGTAGTTGCCCGATTTACCGAAGGTATATTCTGCGTAACCGCCCATGCCGCCGGTCTTGCGACTGAGCATGCCGCAGCGCGCAAAGGCGTAGGCCAGAGCCAGCGAGCCGGTGGCCGTGATCAGCCAGGACAGGATGGAAATACCGCCGACCTCGGCGAGTTTGGTGGGCAATAACACAATGCCGGACCCGAGCATGTTGACCGCAGTCAACATCGTGAGCTGACCGACGCTCATTTTCTTAGCGACTGACATTCCGTTGCCCTGTTTGCAAAAGGTGGGAGGATTTAGCTATGGCAAAGGATTCTTGTTAATCAAGAATCCAGCCGGCCGCTAGTTGCTGGCGACAAGCCATCCTTACTTAGGCTAGTCATGTTTTATGAAGAATGAAAACGTGGAGAAGAACTGTCAGTTCAGAGGGATGGCGGCGTATAGCCGAAGGCAAATGAGGATAGCGTCAGGGACCGGCGGGGTATTGATCTATATCAATCAGCGGCGAGATAGCGAAGCAGCAACACGGGTATTTCGGGGGAGAATATGTGGGCCAAGCGAAGCCAGGACTGAACATGCGGGAGCCGGCTTGCCGACTCCCGACGATTCAAACGAATAACGTGATCAACGCGAAGCCGACGTACCAGACGATGGCCGAGCGGATCAGCAGCTCCCACAACACATCCAGGCTGTTGACGCCCCCAACGCCCACCACTGGCGCGGGAACCTCGCCGGCGACGCAGCCGACTTTGCTGATCAGGCGCGAAGCACTGATGTTCCAGTTGAGCAGCTCGCTGAGCATCACGCGACTGACCGCGACGAAGTTTCCAACCAGTGCAAAGCTGGCCGCCAGCAAGCGCACAGGCACCCAGTCAAAGGCATGCCTTGCCTGGGTCGCGCGTTCAACGAGTGCAGGTGTTTTGCCGTGCTCAGAAGCGAGCGCCAACAAGCGGTAGGCCAGCGCGGCGACCGGGCCGAGCACGAAGTACCAGAAAATCACCGCGAAAAAGCCCTGACAAATCTCCCACAACAAATACGTCTGAGCGCCGCCCAACAGCTGCTCTTCATTCTCGGCCCGGACACCCAGGTCACGTTCGGCCACCAGCACCGCCGCTTCCTGATCACCCCGACGGCAGGCGTCCCTGAACGAGCCGAGCGCGGCTTTGACGTCGCCGCGGCCAAGGCTGTAAATCAGCACCAGCAAATGGATCGGCAGGGCGAGCCAGCCATAGGCCACTGATCCGACAATCACCAGCACCAGGGCCAGGACCACCAAAGGCAGTACAACCGTCAGCATCAAAATCCACCACGGCCGCTTAGCTGAACGTGGGTTGGATTCCAGCCGGCTCAATTGATTGAGCCATGGCCCGTCGCGCTGAATACGCTGACGCAGGGCCGAGAACTTCTCGATCCACACCGCCAGCAGCAAAACCAGAAAACTCATTAGCTGTTCCTCACTTCAAACATCCAGGGCAGCACGAAACCGCGCCCAGTCAAAACATGGACCCGGGTCGGTCTTGCGTCCCGGCGCAATGTCGCTGTGACCGCATATGCGTTGCACCGTAATTGCCGGCCACGCCGCCTGCAACTGGCGAGTCAGCTCGATCAACGCCTCATATTGCGCGTCGGTGAAAGGCTGATCATCCGTGCCTTCAAGCTCGATGCCAATGGAAAAGTCATTGCACGTTTCGCGACCGTCAAATACCGACACACCTGCGTGCCACGCACGATCGAGGCACGACACGAATTGAGTCACCTCCCCGTCGCGCTCAATCAGGAAATGCGCAGACACACGCAGCTCGGCGATGCCTTCAAAGTAAGGGTGCTCTGTGACGTCCAGCCGATTCTGAAAAAACGCCTGGACCTTGCCGGTCTTGAACTGCGCGGGCGGCAGACTGATGTTGTGGATCACCAGCAACGAGATCTCGTTTTCCGGTCGGTCATTGAAATTGGGCGAAGGGCAGTGCTGCGCGCCGTGGCACCAGCCGGTGGCAGGGTCCAGATGCATAGGAAGTCCTTAGGGCGTGAAACGACAGCGCGCAGTATGCCCGCGGCGGGAAAGGATGTGGATGGCGAATCTACGCTGAGGTCATGCGGATTCGCATTTGGAAGTCGTAGGACTGATCTGGCGCTTAGCCCTTGAGCTTGCGCAGATTGCCCAGTACGGACTCCAGCGCGCGGTCGAACAGCAGGGCGTCGTCGAGAACACGAATGGTGCCGCGACGGAATTCAACCGCCAGGCCCATGCGCGTTTTCTCAAGTACCTTCATGCCGGTGCGATTGACGAACACATAGCGTCCGCTCGGCTCAACGATGGCGGCCAGTTTGCAGCGCAGCTTGTGGGATTCGTCCTCGTGGATTTCGACCCAACTGCCCAGACGAAGCTTTTCGACTTGCATCAAACCTTCGTCGTCGGCAGGCAACTGCGTCGACGGCTCAGTCTGAATCTGCTCGCCAGGCCCAACCAGGATGATCTCTTCGACAACGGCCATCATCGCCGGTCCGTTATCAGACCCGGCCTGATCGGCATCAGGCCCCGTGCCTGGTGCCCTGCTCACGTGGCTGAACGCCTTGACGTGAAGCACTTCGAGCTGACTGAAGAATTCGCTGGTGGCAAAAGGATCAAAAGCGGCACTGCTCAAGCCATCGCGCAGGGACTTCAGTAGTCCAGGCACCAGCTCAAGCAGACGCTGTCGCGCTTCCGGCTCGTCGTGGGACTCGACGCTCCAGATCAGATCGTCCATGGCCTGAAGACCTGACGTCCATTCAACTGACTGGTCGCCGTGCTTCAGGCATGTGAGCAACAGCACCTTGCTCCACGCCTCCTGCAACAGGCGAACAACCACCTGCGGCAGGGTCTTGCCGAGCAGCCGGTCATTCAGCGCCTGCTGCACCCGCTGACGCGCCAACTCGGCCAATGCACGGCCTTGTTCGGCATCACGGGTGCGCTGCTCCAGCAGTTCACTGCGACGACGCTCGTCGCTGGTGAACGCCAGGAAATCCACCAGCAACTCAGTGAAAATTGCCGGGTCATCGACAAAATCGTGGAGCAGGCGCTGGACGATCTGGTCGATGCGGGCATAGAGCGAGTCGCGCTGGGTGTCGTCGCGACCACCCCAGCCGAGCGCAGCAGAAGCGATTTCGTTCAGCAGCCGGCGCGCAGGATGGCTGCCACGGCTGAAGAAACTCTTGTCGATGACCGCTACCTTGAGCATTGGAATTTGCAAACGGCCGATCAACGCGCGCAGGGAACTCGGCAGGTTGCGGTCGTCGAGAATGAATTCAAAGAGCATCGAGATGAGGTTAATAACGTCCTCATCCATCGTGCCGACCACGCGAAACTTGCCGCTTCGCGCGCTGACCCTACTGATCAACTGCTCAAGCTGGGCGCGCAGATCAAAGTCGTCACTTTCTTCGACTTTCGGTACGTACTGTTGCAAATGGGACAGCAGACGCAGCAGATCCTGACTCGAAATAGGACGCGCCTCGGTCACCGAATCGGGGCGCGGAGTGAGGTGGCCACGCACGTGAACAAGCAAATCCTGCAATGCAGAAAACACGTCCTGAACACTTTTATCGAGGCTCTCCGTCGCCTGAAGAATGGCGGCGTTGTCGGCGCGCATGGCTTCACTCGACAGCGGCACGCTGGCGATACGATCAGTCGAACGACGGGACGGCAACGCCTTCAGTTCCGGCAATACACCTGCGGAAATTAGCAACTGGTTGGCTTCCTCAAAGAGCTGATCGGCGTTGCTCAAAGCGTACTTCTCAAACAATTTGAGAATGATCAGCTTCACCTTGATTTCAACGCCAAGGCTGCGCCCGGCCTGCAGGAAATAGTCACACAGCAGCGTCGGACCCATCGGATTGGTCTCGTCGGTCAACGGCTGGGGGATCAGTACATTCAAACGTGTGGTCAGTTGACCAAGGGCGATACCGTCGCGACTCATGACCTTGACCACCATGGCATCAACCGCCACGGTTCGCTCAAGATCGTCGTTGTGAACCAGCGCAAGCTTGTCGTAGGAAACGGGCTCGGGCATCGGTGGCTCAGCCACTTCGTACTGACCCAGGCGCAGAAACGCCTCAAAGAATTTGTCGAGGAAATTGCGCTCGATGCTTTTGCGCTTCAGACGCAAGTCGCGCATGGCCTCGAAAAAGATGTTCTGTTCGGCGTTGTTGTGGGCACGATCAGCCATTTCGAACAGCGTGTCATCAGCGTTATCGAACAGCGTCTGCAGGCTTTCCTTCAACTGCTGAGCGGCCCGATCACGCACCTGAAGCAGAACGACGGGCAGCCGAGCGAGAGGCGAGGAACCGGGATTATCCGGACCCGCCTTCAAGGGCACCACTTTATTACTGTCGTTCTGCATCAAGGACTCCTTCACACCGTCGACACAACTGCTTTAACAACAGCTACACCCCGCAGCGAATGAAGACTCGACTCCATTCGGACGGATCTCAAAATTTTATCCCTGAGGATGTTGCAGGCTAACTTCAACGCCATGACGTCAAATACAAGGCGAAAGTATCAGGTAAATCAGACCCGCTCGCCAGCGGTGTCTTCGCCTTAGTTGGAATAATAGGAGGCGGCGAAGGGACGTGCGCAGCGATAGACCCTCAAAATCGCAATCTGTCGCATAACCGAGTAAAAAACCGACAAAGTGCAGGTTATGCACCCGACTGAGCACCTGGCCTACTTAGGTTGGTACACAAGTCTGCCATATACTCGGCGCACTTAGTCCGTGGAGCCTGATATGCCAAACCTACGTCTTGACGCCCTCACTGCTGAAATCGAGGCAAACGTGCGCCGTGCGTTACTCGAGGATGTCGGCACTGGCGACATCACTGCGCAGCTGATTCCGGCGGAGCGACTGGCCAAGGCCACTGTGATCTCCCGCGACGCAGCGGTAATTGCGGGCACGGCGTGGGTTGACGCAGTCTTCCGTCAGCTCGCCCCCCGCGTCGCGGTGCATTGGCAGGTTGTTGACGGTGATCGCGTGCAGCCCAATCAGGCGCTGTTCCAACTGGAAGGCCCCGCCCGCTCCTTGCTGACGGGCGAACGCAGCGCGCTCAACTTTCTGCAGCTGCTGTCAGGCGTTGCGACGCGCGCACGGCACTACGCCGACATGGTGGCGGACACCCAAGTCAAACTGCTCGACACACGTAAAACCCTTCCGGGTTTAAGAATGGCTCAGAAATACGCCGTCACCTGCGGCGGCTGTCATAACCACCGCATCGGCTTGTTCGACGCCTTCCTGATCAAAGAAAACCATATCGCCGCGTGTGGCGGCATTGCGGAAGCCATCACCGCCGCGCACAAAATCGCGCCGGGCAAGCCTGTGGAAATCGAAGTGGAAAGCCTCGACGAACTCAAACAGGCCCTCGACGGCGGCGCCGACATCGTCATGCTCGACGAACTGAGCCTGGACGACATGCGCGAAGCCGTCCGCCTCACTGCGGGTCGCGCCAAGCTGGAGGCCAGCGGCGGTGTGACCGATGCGACCCTGAGGACTATCGCGGAAACGGGCGTTGATTACATTTCCATTGGGACGCTGACTAAGGATGTGAAGGCGGTGGATTTGTCGATGCGGTTGAGCATTTGAGAGCGTTGCGACGTCTTAAAGGTTGAACTGCACCGGGTGATCGGGCTCTGCTTGTTAGGAGCTAGAGGTTCTTGAGATTGGATTGTTGATTAGACGGATGAGGAAATGACGATGGCTGACGAAAAGCAACCTGTCGAACCTGAAGAAGACGTTCCGGCTCACTCGACTGAGGAGGAAAAGGAGCGGTTGAAGGATTTTAATAAGGACGGGATTCCGCCGGGGATTTGTTGATCGGCGGGATGGTGCGGATTGGCTAGGTGCGAAAAAGCCCCGTCATGAGGACAGGGCTTTTCGTGTTCTTGGTGCCGTAAAATAGACACCGGATCAAGGCCTAGAGCGGTACTGATTACGGTGTCAATTTCGACCGGTACGCCATCAGTGTACTCTTTCTTGTACTTATCCTAAGTCACTGAGTCTGCTCCCTTATCGGGAACCGCCCCAGGGAGAAGGCGGGCAGTCTTAGCTCAGCGCTCGACGTATATCCGCGGCAGTCACTGCCGGTGCAGAAGACGTGATGCCCTTCTAATGTTTGAAGCTCGGTGCGGCAACACCAAGCAGGATCCCCCGGTCACGGATGTCGAGCTTTACCCCGGCCCGAACAGCGAGGGCCTTCCTATACCCCTCGATGCCAGTTTTTCCTAATGGCGCCCACCCTTGATCGTCTCGCACAGTGTCGATGCCCTCTAAGCCGATGCCGGGCATGCCATTCTTTCCGTGACAGTTGATCAGCATCTTAGTCATGGCACGAATTCCGTTTTGGCCCGAGCCGAATCGCGCAGAGCGCTTGTCAGTCAGCGGATCCGGTGGCAGACGCCCTTGCTAGGCGTTACGGGAGGCGTAGTCAATATTTCACAGTTGTTATCGCGCAGTCCGCGAGCGGGCATAGCACTTTTTCCAGACGAAAAAAAACCGCGCATGGCGGGTCTGTTGCAGAATGAATAGGATTTGGAATTTTTGGATGGTTGTAGCTGGTCAAGCGCATCGAGGGGAATATGAGATCAATTAGTCTTGATACCGCCATAGCGATGAGCAAACAAAGCAAGCGCACTTGGTGGAGACGCGTATCTGAAAACGTAGTTAACCGAACCGGCAGTGATGGTCGCGGCAGGACGATGATCGCTATCGACGACGTGATCCCATTCCTTTCTGTTTCGATTGGTGGCGAGGATATCGAACTGATTCTTTCAGCCGATCTGGGCAATGCCGATGCGCAGAATGATGCTGGGCAATTGTTCGATGAGTTCGGAGAGATCAACGCCGCGCTTTACTGGTGGCGCGCAGCAGCAGAGCAAGGCAACCCTGATGCAATGCAGCACCTTGGCAGGTGCTACGCCTCAGGTAAGGGTGTACCAAAAGATGGGAATCTTGGAATTATGTGGATCGCGAAGGCGGCATCGCTCGGACACGTAATTGCAGCACTGCAGATAGAATCGTTGAGACCCTTCCGTTGACTTGGCATGCTTTGGCACACGACATCATGTGCCATCCAAGCGGCTGTGCACTCATTAGCTCGTGCCAGTCAGCAAACACCAAAGCTTCCATGACCCATGCTCTTCTTAAAGACAAGTTGGCATGCGGCTTGCTCTGCTCCTAGTCACGCAATCGGCGTCAAAAAAACCGAAGTCTCTAAGGAAGCAATTATGAAATCTACTCAGAAGGGTTTTACACTCATCGAACTGATGATCGTGGTCGCGATCATTGGTATCTTGGCGGCTATAGCAATACCGGCTTATCAGGATTATACGCAACGAGCGCAGATGTCCGAAGCATTCACAATGGTGGATGGCATGAAATCATCCATTGCAGAATTTGCCACTACAAATGGAGCTTTTCCAGCTGCTGCTGACATTACTGCTGGCATCGGTGCTCCTGTTGCAGGCAAGTATGGTTCGGCGGCGACTACTGCTGGTACTGGTGTAATTACTGTAACAATGGCAGCTGCAGGGTCTGTGGGTGCTGATATCGCCAAGCAAACGGTTACCTTTACACCACCGACGCTTGCAGGGTTGTCAGGCGCTTTTGTTTGGACTTGTACCTCTACCGCTGTACAGAAATTCTTACCTAAGACCTGTACAGGCAAGTAACACCCATTTGTTCAAACAAACGAGCCGCCTTAAAACGGCTCGTTTACTTAAAACTATCTCTTTGGTAGCGCGTGGTTTGGCAATGCGGGATCGTTTGCTCTTGATCCGACCATTTTATCGAACGGCGCCCCACGATCGTCTGTTCTCACATCAAGCCATACCGCAGGGCTGGTCCTATCGACCGAAGGGGCAACTGTTCCCGCCATCGCTGTCAGCCTATAGCTAGTGCACGCTCCTCCGAACCACCCTCACACCGACCGCGTAAGTGGTTTTGAAATCTACGCAAAGTCATCGTTTTCAGCAATGATCGAGCTCACCAGCATCAAATTCCGGTGAGGTTTGATGGTTTATGCTGGCTCCTTATCCAGTCGATAGCGCGCCCGCCCAGCTTAATTTGTCGCGGAAAAAAGCCATTTGTAGGGCAGACCGTAAACTCGGGCGGTGCTGCAAAAAATGACAATTTCCGTAACCCACACATTGCTTATTTGGCAGCCAAGCTTGACTAGGCTATAAACGGTCCAATGTCTGGATCTGGTGCCTGTAATGACTGATGTCGTCCTAACCGGCTTGGCTAAACAACTCGTTGTGGCTGAGCTGCTCACAGAAAAAACGGCCCAAAAAGCCTATGAAGAAGCGCGACGTGACAAGGTTTCGCTTGTGCACCACCTCGTCGAGACTAAGCTGCTCAAGAGCATTACGCTGGCCGAGGTCGCATCAGATCAATTCGGTATTCCTTTTCTCGATCTCAGCGCGCTAGAGAAGGAAAACCAGCCCAAAGGATTGATAAGCGAGAAGCTCATACGTCAGCACTGCGCGCTGCCGCTCTGGCGTCGGGGCAATAAGCTGTTCGTGGGGATATCCGACCCGACCAACCATCAGGCTATAACTGACATTCAGTTCAGCACCGGGCTGACGACCGAAGCAATTTTGGTTGAGGACGACAAGCTCACCACCGCCATAGACAAGTTTTTCGACAGCCATTCAGGCATGGGCGATTTAGCCGACGTCGATCTTGGCCTGGAAATCGAGGCAGTCGATGACGCCAAGGAAAAAGCCATCGGCGGTCAAGATTCCGACGACGCGCCTGTCGTTCGCTTTGTGAATAAAATGCTCATGGACGCCATCCGTCTGGGGTCATCCGATCTACATTTCGAGCCCTATGAGAAAATCTTTCGGGTCAGGCTGCGCACTGACGGCATTCTGCATGAGGTTGCGAAGCCGCCCATTCACTTGGCTGGCCGGATTGCTGCGCGCCTGAAGGTCATGGCGAGCCTAGACATCTCTGAGCGTCGAAAGCCTCAGGACGGGCGCATAAAACTGAGAATATCTAAAAACCGCGCCATTGATTTCCGGGTCAACACGCTTCCCACCCTATGGGGTGAAAAGATTGTGATGCGGATTCTGGACCCTACTACTGCACAAATGGGCATCGACGCGCTTGGGTATGAGCCTGAACAAAAGGCGCTCTACCTTGAGGCTCTACGCCAACCCCAAGGCATGATCCTTGTGACTGGCCCTACCGGCTCGGGTAAAACGGTGTCGCTTTACACCGGATTGAATATTCTCAACACCGTTGATATCAACATCTCGACGGCAGAAGACCCGGTAGAGATCAACCTTGAGGGCATCAACCAGGTCAACGTAAATCCGCGTCAGGGGATGGACTTCTCTCAGGCACTGCGGGCGTTTCTGCGTCAGGATCCTGACGTAATCATGGTTGGCGAGATTCGAGATCTCGAGACTGCCGAAATTGCCATTAAGGCGTCGCAGACTGGACACATGGTTTTGTCTACGCTGCACACCAACAGCGCGGCCGAGACGCTTACCCGGCTTCATCACATGGGCGTGGCGGCATTTAATATAGCGACGGCAATCAACCTGATCATCGCTCAACGCCTGGCGCGGAAACTGTGCCCCCACTGCAAAAAGGAGGTTGAGATTCCGCGTGAAACTTTGATTGCGGAAGGTTTCCCCGAGTCGCAGATCGGCGCATTTCAGCTTTACTCTCCAGTGGGCTGCGAGCACTGCAACGGCGGGTACAAGGGCCGCGTAGGCATCTACGAAGTGGTGAAGAGCACGCCAGCGCTGGAGCGCATCATCATGGAGGAAGGCAATTCGATCCAAATTTCCGAACAGATGCGCAGAGACGGCTTTAACGATCTGCGCACCTCGGGCCTGATGAAGGCGATGCAGGGTGTGACCAGTCTTGAAGAAATAAACAGGGTGACCAAGGATTAAGCATGGCGACCAAAGCAGTAAAAGTCAGCGTCTATGCTTGGGAAGGGGTAGATAAAAAAGGGACTAAGCTCACTGGCGAAATCAATGGGCACAATCCTGCCTTGGTAAAAGCTCAGCTGCGAAAGCAGGGAGTCAACCCGACCAAAGTCCGAAAAAAATCGGCTTCGATCTTCAGCAAAGGCAAGAAGATTAAGCCGTTGGACATCGCATTCTTCAGCCGCCAGATGGCAACCATGATGAAAGCAGGTGTGCCGCTGTTGCAATCCTTCGACATCATCAGCGAGGGGCATGACAACCCGAACATGCGAAAGCTGGTAGACGACATCAAGCAAGAGGTCGCCGCCGGACACAGCTTCGCCACGGCGCTGAGGCAGAAGCCCTTATATTTCGATGATCTTTTCTGCAACCTGGTAGATGCAGGTGAACAAGCAGGTGCTCTCGAAACGTTGTTGGATCGAGTCGCAACCTACAAAGAAAAGACTGAGTCACTGAAAGCCAAGATCAAAAAAGCGATGACCTATCCAATCGCTGTGATCGTTGTCGCGTTTATCGTAACGGGGATTTTGTTACTCAAAGTCGTACCTCAGTTTCAGAGCATTTTCGACGGGTTCGGAGCTGAGCTCCCTGCATTCACATTGATGGTGATTGGCCTATCAAAAATGGTTCAGGAGTATTGGTGGATGATCTTGGGCGGGATCGCATTGAGTATTTTCTTGTTTCGGCGCGCATACCGAACTTCCGAAAAGTTTAGAAATGGCCTTGACCGAGCACTCCTCAAGTTCCCCGTTATTGGCCCTTTGTTGTACAAGTCCGCAGTAGCGCGATACGCACGGACCTTGTCCACGACGTTCGCCGCGGGCGTTCCATTGGTAGAGGCGCTTGATTCCGTCGCTGGCGCCACCGGTAATGTTGTGTTCAAGAACGCCGTCAACAAAGTCAAACAGGACGTCTCCACCGGCATGCAGCTCAACTTTTCCATGCGGAGCACCGGCGTATTTCCGATGTTGGCCATACAGATGACCGCGATTGGGGAAGAATCCGGCGCGCTGGACTCAATGCTCGATAAAGTCGCGACCTACTACGAGGACGAAGTCGACAACATGGTGGACAGCCTGACGAGCCTCATGGAACCCATGATCATGGCTTTCCTTGGCGTTATTGTCGGCGGACTCGTGATCGCCATGTACCTCCCCATTTTCAAACTCGGACAAGTCGTCTAACCATGCCCCTCCTCGACCTCCTGGCCAGCTCCCCGCTGGCCTTTGTTTTATGCGCACTCATCTTGGGCCTGCTAGTCGGCAGCTTCCTGAATGTCGTTGTCTATCGATTACCGCTAATGATGATCCGCGACTGGAAAGCCCAGTCCCGGGAAATGCTCGACCTGCCCGCCGAACCCCAAACAGAAACCTTCAACCTCATCCTCCCCCACTCCCGCTGCCCGCATTGCTCACACAAAATCCGCGCGTGGGAGAACATACCGGTGGTGAGCTATCTGTTCCTCGGCGGCAAATGCTCACAGTGCAAAGCCCCCATCAGCAAGCGCTACCCGCTGGTTGAATTAGCGTGCGGGTTGCTGTCGGCCTTCATCGCCTGGCATTTCGGTTTCGGCTGGCAGGCTGGGGCGATGCTGGTGCTGACATGGGGTTTGTTGGCGATGAGTCTGATCGACGCCGACCACCAGCTTCTGCCCGACGCAATCGTGTTGCCGCTGTTGTGGCTGGGCCTGATTGTGAATGCGTTTGGGCTTTTCACTTCGCTGACCGATGCGCTGTGGGGCGCGGTCGCGGGGTATTTGGTGTTGTGGTGTGTGTTCTGGCTGTTCAAGCTGATCACCGGCAAGGAAGGCATGGGTTACGGCGACTTTAAGTTGCTGGCGATGCTCGGCGCGTGGGGCGGGTGGCAGATTTTGCCGCTGACGATTCTGCTGTCGTCGATTGTCGGGGCGGTGTTGGGCCTGATTCTGCTGCGCTTGCGTAATGTCGAAACCAGCACGCCGATCCCCTTCGGTCCTTATCTGGCGCTCGCGGGGTGGATCGCTTTGCTCTGGGGTGATCAAATAACGACTTCGTATTTGCAGATCGCCGGTTTCAGATGACTTCTCCTGCGTCAAAACCCTGGATTCTCGGCCTCACCGGAGGCATCGGCAGTGGCAAGAGTGCGGCCGCTCAGTGCTTCGTCGATCTCGGCGTGCATTTGGTGGACGCTGATCAGGCCGCCCGTTGGGTGGTCGAACCCGGGCGCCCTGCTCTGGCGCAGATTGCCGAGCACTTCGGCGCGAGCGTGTTGCAGGGCGATGGCGCGCTGAATCGCTCGGCATTGCGCGAGCTGATTTTCAAGGACCCGCAACAGCGTGTCTGGCTCGAAAGCCTGCTGCATCCGCTGATCCGCGAGGAAATCCGTCAGTACCTGGCGCGCGCTGAATCGGCTTACGCGATTCTGGTGTCGCCGCTGTTGCTGGAGACTTCTCAGCACCAGATGGTGCAGCGGGTGTTGGTCATTGATGTGCCGGAATCGGTGCAGATCGAGCGCACAGTGTTGCGTGACAAGACCAACGAGGAGCAGGTGCGGGCGATTCTCAAGGCGCAGGCCAGTCGCGAGGAGCGCTTGAGCCGGGCCGATGATGTGATCGTCAATGACCGTGACCCGGCCTGGCTGAAAAGCGAAGTCGAGCGTCTGCATCACTTTTATTTAACTTTGCGTGGAGGCCAATGATGAGCCAACCAATGACCGTCGATTGCCCAACCTGCGGAGCGCCCGTCGAGTGGACGCCGGAGAGTAAATTCCGGCCGTTCTGTTCGGACCGTTGCAAGCTGATCGACCTGGGTGCCTGGGCGTCGGAAGAACATGCGATTCCGGTTGCGCCGGATGCTGAAGACGAGCTGTTTTCGGGCGACCTCGACCCTCGTCAGCATTGATCAGACTCGGCGCTCGAAGGCTTAGTCTTTTCAGAGCGCCGGTAGGTAACGCGTGCGGTTGACGTTCTTCAACCACTCCTGGCCGAACATCACCAGCGACGCTACATTCCCCTCGTTCCGGATCGATATCTGACTGTAGGAGCGCGCTTGCCCGCGATGGCGGT
>Ga0308164_10001438_pt1 | contig 27962 bp, 28 predicted proteins | sample PhyTR2_FD_201031 | JGI IMG/M metagenome (GOLD analysis project Ga0308164, IMG submission 201031) | Phyllosphere microbial communities from UC Gill Tract Community Farm, Albany, California, United States - DLSLT.R2 | ecosystem: Host-associated > Plants > Phyllosphere > Unclassified | place: USA... | reverse complement strand
CCCGAGGCATTGGCCATCGTGATGGTGGCGTGGTTGCCCATGGCCTGCAGGCAGGCCTGCACCAGCGCCTCGGCGATGGTCGGGTTGCGCTTGCCCGGCATGATCGAGCTGGTCAGCCCGTCGTCGGGGATGCGCAATTCGCCCAGCCCGCAGCGCGGCCCCGAGCCCAGCAGGCGGATGTCGTTGGCCATCTTGACCAGCGACGAGGCCAGCACGTTGAGGGCGCCGGACAGCTCCACCAGCGCGTCGTGCGCCGACATGCCCTCGAACTTGCTCGGATTGGGCGCGAAGGCCAGGCCGGTCAGCCGCGAGACCTCCTCGCAGAACAGGCCATCGAAGCCGGCCGGCGCGTTGATGCCGGTGCCCGCGGCGGTGCCACCCTGGGGCAGCGAGCGCAGTCGCGGCGCGCAGGCGTCGAGGCGGTCGATGCCATGGCCGATCTGGCGCGCGAAGGCATCGAAGGTCTGGCCGACCCGCATCGGCACGGCATCCATCAGGTGCGTGCGGGCGATCTTGGGCACGTCGGCGAAGGCGTCCGCGCGCTCGGCCAGCGTGTCGCGCAACAGGACCAGTGACGGCTTCAGGCGCCGCTCCAGCTCCAGCACGGCCGCCAGGTGCATGACCGTCGGGAAGCTGTCGTTGGAGGACTGCGAGGCATTGACGTGGTCGTTCGGATGCACCGGCGCCTTGGTGCCCAGTGGCTGGCCGAGGCCCTCGTTGGCGCGGTTGGCGACGACCTCGTTGGCGTTCATGTTGGTCTGCGTGCCGGAGCCGGTCTGCCACACCGTGAGCGGGAAGTGGTCGTCGAAGCGGCCGTCGCGCAGTTCGGCCGCCGCCGCGACGATGGCCTCGCCCAGGCCGGCGTCGAGCGCGCCACAGCGCATGTTGGCGCGCGCCGCGGCCATCTTCTGCAGCCCGAAGGCGCGGATCAGGCAGGCCGGGAAATGCTCCTCGCCGATCTCGAAGACGCCCAGCGCGCGCTGCGTCTGCGCGCCCCAGTAGCGGTCCGCCGGAATCTCGACGGGTCCGAAGGCGTCGCGTTCGATGCGGATGGTGCTCATCGGGCCGTCCCGCCCAACGCCGTGCCGGCGGCATGCGGATGCGCATCGTCGGCATCCTCGGGCAGCAGGTTGCCGTCGGCCAGCGCGGCATCGACCGCCGCGGCGGGATGGCGCTCCGGATACAGATGGCGCTCGGCGACCGCTGGATCGAAGGTGCCCGACCACTTGGCGACCACCACGGTGGCGACGCTGTTGCCGATGGTGTTGCAGGTGGCGATGGCCATCGACAGGAAGCGATAGACACCGAAGATGACCGCCAGCCCCTCGACGGGCAGCATGCCGGTCGAGGTGACCGTCGCGGCGAACACCACGAACGAGCCGCCCGAGACCGTCGCCGCGCCCTTGGACGTCAGCAGCATCAGCAGCAGGATGCCGATCTGGTGGTCCAGCGTGAGCGGGACGTTGTAGGCATGCGAGATGAACATCACGCCCATCGCCATGAACAGCGAGGTGCCGTCGAGGTTGAAGGCATATCCCGTGGGCAGCACCAGTCCCACGGTCTGCTTGGCGCAGCCCAGGCGCTCGAGCTTGATCAGCAGGCGCGGCAGCGCGCTCTCCGACGAGGCGGTGCCCAGCACGATCAGGATCTCGTCCTTGATGAAACGCAGGAAGCGCCACAGGCTGAAACCGGCCAGCTTCGCGATCAGGCCCATGACGACGACGATGAACAGCAGCACCACGGCATAGAAGCTCAGCACCAGTTGCGCCAGCGCCACCAGCACGGCCGAGCCGTTGCTGCCCACCGAATAGGCGACGGCGCCGAAGGTGCCGATGGGCGCGAGCTTCATCACCAGGTTGATGAACGCGAACAGGACTTCGGAGATGTTGTCCAGGCCCTCGTTGATCCTGACGCGACGCGTCTGCGGGATGGACAGGATGCCGATGCCGACCATCACCGCCAGCACCACCACCTGCAGCAGCTCGCCCCTGGCGAAGGCGCCGACGAAGTTGTCCGGGACGATGTGCGCCATGAACTCCAGGAAGCCCTGGGGCGCGGCGGCCTTGGCGACGATGGGCGCCGCCGCGCCGGAGGCCACGGTCGTCATGCCCTTGCCGATGCCCAGCAGGTTGCCGGCGAACAGTCCCACCACCAGCGCGATCGTGGACACCACCTCGAAGTACAGGATCGCCCGCCAGCCGACCCGGCCCGCGCTCTTGACGTCGCCGGCCGAGGCGATGCCGTGCACGATGGTCAGGAACACCAGCGGCGCGACGCCGGCCTTGATCAGCGACAGGAACATGTCGCCCAGCAGCTTGAGCTGGGAAGCGAATCGCGGGAACGCGAAGCCCACCAGGATGCCCAGGATGAGCGAGATCAGCACCTGCGTGCCGAGCTTGCGATACCACGGCAGCCGCGCTGTCGGCGCCAGGACCGCCGTGGCGGCGGCGGTGGAGGAAGAGTTGGTGGCTGGATTGCTCATGAGGCGATGCTTCCTTCTCGTTGCGTGACGTCGCGGGCATCGATGCCGGCCGACAGGGCGATGGCGCGGTCGACCATCTGCGGCGCCAGGCCGAGGTAGTTGGCCGGATCGGTGAGGCGGTCGATGGCGGCGCGGTCGAAGTGCTTCGTGACCTCGGGCAGCGCCGCGAGCGCCTCGGCCAGCGTGCCGCCGCGCTCGTTGACGGTGCGGCAGGCGTCGTAGACCACGTCGTGCGCCTGCTGGCGGCCGATGTGCGGCGCCATGCCCATCATCACGGCCTCGGCCACGATCAGGCCGCGGCTGATGCCCAGGTTGTGCTTCATGCGCGCCTCGTCGACGATCAGCCCGCCGAGCGCGAACTTGGCCTGGTGCAGGGCGCCGGAGGTCAGGATGAAGCTCTCGGGGATGGCGATCCACTCGGCGTGCCAGGGACCGGTCGCGCGCTCGAAGTCCTGCACCATCGCATCGACCATCAGCCCGGCGTGCTGGCGCACCGCCTTGGAGGCCGCCAGCATCAGCTCGCTGGAGATCGGGTTGCGCTTCTGCGGCATCGTGCTCGACGCCCCCCGGCCCTTGACGAAGGGCTCGTAGAGCTCGGCGAACTCGGTCGAGGCCATGATCATGATGTCCAGCGCGATCTTGCCGAGCGAGCCGGTGACCAGCGCCAGCAGGTTGACGGCCTCGGCGAAGCCGTCGCGCGCCACGTGCCAGGTGGTCGCCGGCACGCCCAGGTCGAGCTCCTCGGCCATCGCCCGCTGCACCTCGAAGCCCTGGTCGCCCAGCGAGGCCAATGTGCCGGCGGCGCCCGCGAACTCCACCACCGCGACGCGCGGGCGCAGCTCGGAGAGGCGCTGCTGGTGGCGGTCGAACATCGCCAGCCAGATCGCGACCTTGTAGCCGAAGGTCACCGGCAGCGCCTGCTGCAGGTGGGTGCGCCCGGCCATCGGCGTGTCGCGGTGCTTCTTCGCCAGCGCGGCCAGGATGGCGCGCAGCTCGCGGATGTCGGCGTCGATGTCGTCGAGCGCGTCGCGCACCTGCAGCGCCACGGCGGTGTCCATGATGTCCTGCGTGGTCGCGCCCCAGTGCACGTAGCGGCCGGACTCGCCGCACATCTCCACGAGCTGGTGCACCAGCGGCAGGATCGGGTAGCCCACGATGTCGGTCTCGTGGCGCATGTGCTCGAAGTCGATGCGCTCGATGCGCGACTCGCGCGCGATCACCTCGGCCGCCTCGGCCGGGATCACGCCGCAGCGGGCCTCGGCACGGGCCAATGCCACCTCGGCATCGATGTAGCGCTGGACCAGCGCGCCGTCGGAGAAAATCTTGCGCATCTTCTGCGTGCCGAACGCATCACGGAACAGGATGGAATCGACGACCGTGCTGGCCATCGGGAGGGAGGAAGTCGACATCGGTTGCCTTCGGGAGCAGTGGAGGATGGACATTCATATGTCCGAACATATCGACTCTAATATGTTCGGACATAACCAACATTCGGGGTAAACCCTCACGACATGAACGCCAAGCCCCAACCCGCGGTCCCCAAGGCCAACTTCTCGGACATCGCCCGCCACCTGACCGATGCCATCGTGTCGGGTCACTTCGGGGTCGGCACGCTGCTGCCGACCGAACTGGCGCTGTGCAAGCACTACGCCACCAGCCGCCACACGGTGCGCGCCGCGCTGGCCGAGCTGCAGCGCCTGGGACTGGTGTCGCGGCGGAAGAACGTCGGCACGCGCGTGGTGGCGTCACGGCCGCGCGCGGGCTTCCGGCCGTCGCTGGCCTCGGTCGACGACCTGGTGCAGTTCGGCGCCGATCACCTGCGCGTGGTGCAGTCGGTCGGGCCGGTGACGGCCACTGGTCCGCTGGCGCGCGAGCTGGGTTGCGCCGACGGCACCGCCTGGCTGCGTTTCGCCACGCTGCGCCGCATGGACGACGACGACAGCATCCCCATCGGCTGGAGCGACGTGTATGTCGATCCGGTCCATGCCGAGCTGGCCGATGTCGTGCGGGCGTCGCCGGAGATCCTCGTCAGCACCCTGATCGAGGAACGCCATGGCCGCCACATCGCCGAGATCCACCAGGAGGTGCGGGCCTGCGCCGTCGAGGACGTCGCCATGGCGGCCGCGCTGCGATCGCCGGTGGGCGCGCCCGCGCTGAAAATCGTGCGGCGCTACTTCGATGCCGCCGGCGAGCTGTTCGAGGTCTCGGTCTCGGTGCACCCGGCCGACCGCTTCTCGGTCTCGATGCGGCTGCAGCGCTCGGCGTCCTGAGCGCCATCGCCGCGCGATGGCCGGCTCAGCGCGCGGCCGATGGGGGCGGCAGTGGCAGCCCGCGTTCGCGCATGACGTCGCGCAGCAGGTCGGGCCGGTCGGTGATGAGGCCGTCGACGCCCAGCCCGATCAGGCGCGCCATGGCGACGGGGTCGTTGACGGTCCAGGGCACCACGCCCAGGCCCAGCGCATGGGCCTCGCGCACGGCGTCGGCCGTGACGTCGCCAGCGGACGGCGACCACGTCACCGCGCCGGCATCCGCTCCGGCGGCGGCCTTCACCAGGGCCGGCGTCGAGGCGAAGGCGGCGGGATCGAGCCCGGTGGTCCAGCGGCGGTCGCGCAGGTTGCCGCGCGCGCTGGTGAGGTAGGCGCGCGGCAGGGCGGGCGCCCGCTCGGCCACCCGCGCGAGCGTGCGCCAGTCGAAGCTCTGGATCGTCACCCGCCGCGCCAGGCCGGCGCGGTCGACCTCGGCCAGCAGGGCATCCACCATGGCCTCGGGCGATGCCGTGGCATCGGGCCGGGTCGGATCGATCTTGGTCTCGATGTTGAAGCGCACGGTGGTCGCGCCGCGCGCGGCCGCGAGGGCGAACACGGCCGCCAGCGTCGGGATGGTCTCGCCGTCGCGTCCCACCTGGGCCGGGAACTGGCGCGCATAGGGCGTCTCCGGCTTGATGCGCCCGACGTCGTGGCGCTGCAGTTCGGCCAGCGTGAGCGAGCGGATCGGCGCTCCCTCGGCCACCAGCCAGGCGCCATCCGCGCCACGGGTGTGCGAGGGGTTGAGCGCGCCGTCGTGCGACACCACCACCACGTCGTCGGCCGTGAGTCCGATGTCCAGCTCCAGCGTGTCGACGCCCAGCTCCAGCGCCTGCGAGAACGCGGCCAATGTGTTCTCCGGCCACAGCCCGCGTCCGCCCCGATGCGCCTGCAGGTCGAAGGCCGATGCCGTGCCCGCGCCCACCGCCAGCAGCAGCCCGAGCAGCGCCGCCAGTGCCCTCGGCGCGCGGCGGCGGTCGCGGCGCGCGGCGTGGCGACCGGCCGTCACTTGAGCTCGACCTTGATGTCGTCGGCCTGCACCGTGATCTCGCCGATCTCGTAGGTCTTGCGTCCGACGGTCAGGTCCTCGGGCTTGAAGGTCACCAGCGGATAGTCGCGCAGCAGTTCCTGCGCGACCAGGCCGCCGATGCGCTGCAGGCGCTGGGCATCGCCGCCGCCGAGGCCCTGCAGCTCGATGCGATCGGCCTTGGGCTGGTCGAGCCGCACCGCGCGCGCCGCGGCGTCGTAGCGCAGGGCGCTGCTCAGGCTCACCACGCCCTCGATGCTGGAGGGCTGCATCAGCGCGCTGCCGATGGTCATGCGCGCGGTGATGGCGGCGCGGTTGGCCGGGGCATCCAGGCCGAGGCGCGGATCGCGCAGCTCGACCGTGAACAGCTCGGCATAGCGCTGCCGCACCGGGAAGCGCTTGTCGATCTGCGCCTGCAGCTCGGCGCGCGTGGCCGTGTATTCGCTGAGGAAGAAGTTGAAGCCCGCGAACGCCGGCAGCGCCGGGATGGCGAGGCCGCCGGTGGCCAGGCGCAGGAACAGGCGGCGGGAGGGGAGGGAGCGTCGTTGCATGGCGGGTCGGAGCTTGCCATAGCGGCGGAGTTCCGAGCCGCGTCGCCTGCGCGACGCGCTCGGGGCTTCTCCCGGTGCCCGGCGCGGGCCCGGCGGCGTAGGCTCGCGGGCTCTAGGGAGACTTCATGGACCGTCCGTATCTCAAGTTCTGGCCGCGGCGCCTGCCGCGCGCGATCACGGTGCCGGCGACCTCGCTCTGGCACAACCTGGCGACCTCGGCCGCGCGCTATCCCGACAAGGACGCGCTGGTGTTCTTCGGCCGGGCCATCGGCTATCGGGACTTCATGGACCAGGCCGAGCGCCTGGCCGGCACCCTGCACGCGCTGGGCGTGCGGCGCGGCGACCGCGTGGTGCTCGACATGCAGAACTGCCCGCAGCTGGTGATCGCGCACTTCGCCATCCTGCGCGCCAACGCGGTGGTGGTGCCGGTCAATCCGATGAACCGCGCCGAGGAGCTCAAGCACTACATCGTCGACCCCGACGCCAGGGTCGCCATCACCACCGGCGACCTGGCCCCCGAGCTGGCCAAGGCCAGCAACGCGCTGCCGCCGGCCGAGCGCCTGTCGCACCTGATCGTCACCCAGTTCACCGATGCCTTCGACCGCGACGTCACCGGCGAGGAGGCTCCGGCGCCGGCCTGGCGCGACTGGCTCACGGCCGACTATCCGCTGCCGGCCCTGGAGGGCGGCACCTGCCTGCACTGGCGCGACGCGCTGGCCGCCGGCCACGCCCCGCCGCCGCACGTGGTGGGCGCCGGCGACATGGCCCTGCTGCCCTACACCAGCGGCACCACCGGGCTGCCCAAGGGCTGCGTGCATCCGCATTCGAGCCTGATGTACAACGCCGTGGCCAGCCAGCTGTGGGGCGTGGTGTCCTCCGAGGTGGTGGTGCTGGCGGTGGTGCCGATGTTCCACATCACCGGCATCGTCAGCATGATGCACACCGCGATCTACGCCGGTGGCACCCTGGTCATCATGCCGCGCTGGGACCGCGAGGTGGCCGGCCGCCTGATCTCGGTGCGCCGCATCACCAACTGGACCAACATCCCCACGATGGTGATCGACCTGATGGGAAGCCCCAACCTGGACACCTTCGATCTGAGCAGCCTGACCTACATCGGCGGCGGCGGCGCGGCGATGCCGCAGGCCGTGGCGCAGCGGCTGTTCGAGCGCTACGGCCTGCGCTACCAGGAGGGCTACGGCCTGACCGAGACCGCCGCGCCCTCGCACGCCAATCCGTTCGAGCATCCCAAGCAGCAATGCCTGGGCATCCCGTTCATGGGCGTCGACTCGCGCGTGGTCGATCCGGACACGCTGGCGGAGATGCCGGTGGGCGAGTCGGGCGAGGTGGTCACGCGCGGGCCGCAGGTCTTCCAGGCCTACTGGAAGCGCCCCGACGCCACCGCCGCCGCCTTCGTCGAGATCGATGGCCAGCGCTTCTTCCGCACCGGCGACATGGCGCGCGTCGACGAGGATGGCTATTTCTTCATGACCGACCGCCTGAAGCGGATGATCAACGCCAGCGGCTTCAAGGTCTGGCCGGCCGAGGTCGAGCTGCTGATGTTCAGGAACCCGGCGGTGCAGGAGGCCTGCGTGATCGCCATGAAGGACGCCTATCGCGGCGAATCGGTCAAGGCCGTGGTCGTGCTGCGACCGACCCATCGCGACACCACCGAGCAGGAGATCATCGACTGGTGCCGCGAGCACATGGCGGTCTACAAGATCCCGCGCCGGGTGCAGTTCGTCGACGCGCTGCCCAAGAGCGGCGCCGGCAAGGTGATGTGGCGCCTGCTGCAGGAGAGCGAGACGGCCGGGGGTACGTAACTTGCTTGGCCGACGGCTCCATAAGAAACCGGAGTCGATTCCATGAGCCGCAACGAAGTCACCGAGAAGATCATCACCGCCAAGGTATTGAAGGGCATCAGCTGGGCCAGCGTGGCCGAGCGGGTGGGCCAGTCCAAGGAATGGACGACGGCCGCCTGCCTGGGGCAGATGACCTTCACCTCCAGCCAGGCGGCGATCGTCGCCGAGCTGTTCGACCTCGATGCCGACGACCAGAAATGGCTGCAGGCGGTGCCCTACAAGGGCTCGCTGCCGAGCGCCGTGCCGACCGATCCGCTGATCTATCGCTGGTACGAGATGGTCAATGTCTATGGCACCACCATCAAGGCCCTGATCCACGAGGAGTTCGGCGACGGCATCATGAGCGCGATCGATTTCTCGATGGACATCCAGCGCCGCGAGGACCCCAAGGGCGACCGCGTCGAGGTGGTGCTGTCGGGCAAGTTCCTGCCCTACAAGACCTACTGAGCGGAGCCCGCCGCGCGGAAGCCCTGCGCGCGGCAGGGCTGCGGGCTTGTCCTACGGGGCCTCCACCGTGGCGTCGATGACACTCGACCGCACCCAAGGAGACCCCGGAGATCCCATGACGCTACCCCGGCCCCAGGCGCCGACCGCCCACGCGCTGCGCGACGCCTTCCGCGACGTGCGCGCCGAGAGCCTGGCCCGCGCCGCGCCCCTCTCGGCCGAAGACCAGTGCATCCAGTCGATGCCCGATGCCAGCCCGACCAAGTGGCATCTCGCGCACACCACGTGGTTCTTCGAGACCGTGCTGCTGCAGCCGCACCTGAGCGGCTATCGCGCCTTCGACGAACGCTTCAACTACCTCTTCAACTCCTACTACGAGGCGCTCGGCCCGCGTCATCCGCGGCCGCAGCGCGGCCTCCTCACGCGCCCGACGCGCGACGAGGTGCTGGCCTATCGCGCGCATGTCGACGAAGGGGTCGAGCGGCTGCTGGAGGCGGCGGCGCGACCCGACGACGCCCTGTGGCGGGCCATCGAGCCGATCGTCTCGCTCGGCCTGCAGCACGAGCAGCAGCACCAGGAGCTGCTCGTCACCGACATCCTGCACGCCTTCTCCTGCAACCCGCTGCTGCCGGCCTACCAGCCGGCCTCGGCGCCGACCCTGCGACTGGCCACGGCGGCGCCGTCGACGCGCTGGCTGTCCCATCCCGGCGGTCAGGTGTCGATCGGCCACGCGGGCCCCGGCTTCGCCTTCGACAACGAGACGCCGCGCCACGTGGCGCTGCTGCAGCCGCATGCCATCGCCGACCGGTTGGTCTCGTGCGGCGACTATGCCCGCTTCATCGCCGATGGCGGCTATCGCAACCCCGCCCTGTGGCTGTCCGACGGCTGGGCGCTGGTGCGTTCGCAGGGCTGGCAGGCGCCGGCCTACTGGCTCGACGCCACCGATCCCAGATGGGCCGGCCACGGGCAGGTCGGCCAGGCCGACTGGCACGTCTTCGGCCTGCAGGGCGTGCGGCCGCTCGACCCCGCCGAGCCGGTGGCGCAGCTGAGCCTGTACGAGGCCGCCGCCTATGCCGAATGGGCCGGCGCCCGGCTGCCGACCGAGTTCGAGTGGGAGGCGGCCAGCGCCGACCCGGCATTGCGCCAGGCCACCGGCCATGTCTGGCAATGGACGCGCTCGTCGTACGACCCGTATCCCGGCTTCCGGCCGGCGCCGGGCATCGCGGCCGAATACAACGGCAAGTTCATGGTCGGGCAGCTGGTGCTGCGCGGCGGCAGCGTCGCGACGCCCGCGGGCCACACGCGGCCGAGCTATCGAAACTTCTTTCCGCCCGCGGCACGCTGGCAATTCACGGGGCTGCGCCTCGCCAAGGATCTCTGAATGCGAGGAACCCCTCACCACGCCACCGCGACCGCGGCGGCCCAGACCCTCGCCGCGCCGGCGGCGCCCGGCGCCGACGCGCTGGCGTCCTCCGAGTTCGCGCGTGAACTGCGCGCCGGCCTGGCGCGCCCGGCGCGCGGCATCTCGCCCAAGTTCTTCTACGACGCGCGCGGCTCGGCGCTGTTCGACGACATCTGCGGCCTGCCGGAGTACTACCCGACGCGCACCGAATTGCGCATCCTGGCCGACTCCGCCGCCGAGATCGCCGCGCACATCGGGCCGCAGGCCGAGATCGTCGAATTCGGCGCCGGCTCGCTGACCAAGGTGCGCCTGCTGCTCGATGCCCTCGACGCGCCGCGCCGCTACATCCCGATCGACATCTCGGGCGACCATCTCGAGGGCGCCGTGGCGCGGCTGCGCGCGGACTATCCGGGCCTCGCGGTCCAGCCCGTGGCGGCCGACTACACGATGCCGCTGGTGCTGCCGGCGCCGGGCGAGGGCGCCGGCCGGCGCGTCGGCTTCTTCCCCGGCTCGACGCTGGGCAACTTCACGCCCGACGAGGCGCTGTCGTTCCTGCAGCTGGCCGCGCGGCTGCTGCGTGGCGGCGGCCTGCTGCTGGGCGTGGACCTGGTCAAGGACCCGGCCGTGCTGCATGCCGCCTACAACGATTCGCAGGGCGTGACGGCGGCCTTCAACCTCAACCTGCTGCGCCGCGCCAATGCCGAACTGGGCAGCGACTTCGACGTCGACGGCTTCACGCACGCGGCCTTCTACAACGCGCCGCACCGGCGCATCGAGATGCACCTGGTCAGCCGGCGGCGCCAGACGGTGACCTTCGAGGGCCGGACCTACGAGTTCGCCGAGGGCGAGACCCTGCACACCGAGAATTCGCACAAGTTCACCATCGACGACCTGCGCGCGCTGGCCGTCCGGGCCGGCTTCACGCCCAAGGCCGTCTGGACCGATGCGGACCGCCTGTTCAGCGTCCACTGGCTGCAGGCGCCCGGCGCGGCACAATGACACCATTCCCACGCATCCGACACCTCGTCGCCCGATGCATCCGCGCCGCCGCCGGCGGCTCCCTGGAGATCACATGAAAGCAACCTGGAACGGCGCCACCATCGCCGAGAGCGACGACATCGTCGTGCTCGAAGGCAACCACTACTTCCCGATCGATTCGCTCAACCGCGACTTCGTCACCTTCAGCAACCACCGCACCACCTGCCCCTGGAAGGGCGCGGCGAACTACTACTCGCTGCTGGTGAACGGCGAGCTCAACGCCGATGCGGCCTGGTACTACGCCGATCCCAAGCCCGAGGCCGACGAGATCCGCGATCGCGTCGCCTTCTGGAAGGGCGTGAAGGTCGAGGCATGAGCCAGCGCGCCGCCCGCGTGGCGGTGCGGTCCGGCTGGCCGGGCCACCCATGAGCACCCCCGCCTTCGCGCCGCCGGCCGCCGCGCCGGCCGAGGTCGCCGGACTGCTGCGCAGCCAGGGCTATGCCGTGCTGGCGCCGTCCGGTGTCGCCGAATGGCTGGGCCTGCCGCTCGAGGACCTCGACGCGCTGCGCGTCGACTGGGACGACCTGCCACCCGATGCCTACCTGAAGGATGGCGGGCGCTACCGGCAGCGGCGCCATGCCTGCTTCGCGGTCGATGGCGACGCGGTGACGCCGGTCGCCCAGCGCGCCCACTGGCAGCCGGTCGAATACAACGCCCTGCATGGCGGCATGCATCGCTGGTTCGCGCCCATGAAGGCCGACAGCGTGGCGCGGCCGGCCTGGCGGCGGCTGCTGAGCCGCATCGCCGATGTCGCCAGCGAACTGCATGGCGCGCGACCCTGGTTCGTCGAGGCGCACCAGTTCCGCATCGACACCGCCGGCGGCATCGGCCGGCCGACGCCCGAGGGCGCGCACCGCGATGGTGTCGATCTGGTGGCGGTGATGCTGGTGGCGCGCGAGGGCATCCGGGGCGGCGAGACGCGCGTCTTCGAGGCCGACGGCCCGCGCGGCGAACGCTTCACCCTGACCGCGCCCTGGAGCCTGCTGCTGCTCGACGACGCCCGGGTGATCCACGAGTCGACGCCGATCCAGCCGCTGTCCGATCGAGACGGCCATCATCTGGCCGGCGGACACCGCGACACGCTGGTCGTCACCTGCCGCCGGGGCGGCTTCCAGGGCGACACGCAGGCAGGGTAAATTGCGGCCTTTGGCTTTCGCCGCACAGGTCCGCCCATGTTCAATCACATCCTGGTTCCCATCGATGGCTCCGAGACGTCCATGCTGGCGGTCAGCAAGGCCAGCGGCCTGGCACTGGCCTTCGGCAGCCGCATCACGCTGATCCACGTCATCGACAACTACCCCTTCATCGGCGTCGGCGCCGACTACGCGCTCGGCCAGAACGAGTACCTCGCCGCCGCCACGGCCAGTGCCCGCGCGGCGCTGGCCCATGGCGTCGAGGCCCTGGCGGCCGAGGGCCTGCACAGCGACCAGCGGGTGGTCGACGGGCACGTCGTGCACGAGGGCATCGTCGACACCGCCGTCGGTCTCGGCGCCGATCTCATCGTGATGGGCTCGCACGGCCGCACCGGCATCGAGAAGCTGCTGCTGGGCAGCGTCACGCAGCGCGTGCTGCAGGACGCGCCGATGCCGGTGCTGGTGGTCAAGGGCGAGTGAGCCCGCCGCGCCGGGCCGCCCTAGAACGGCACCGGACTCTCGAAGCGCAGCAACGCGCCGGTGGCCGGATGCCGCAGCACCAGCACGCTCGCGTGCAGCAGCAGGCGAGGTGAGCGGGCCCGCACGGCGGCATCGCCATACAGCGCATCGCCCAGGATCGGATGGCCGATGGCGGCCAGATGCACCCGCAGCTGGTGCGTCCGGCCGGTCCGTGGCGCCAGCAGCAGCCGGCTCGCGCGCCGGTCCGTCGAAGTCGCGAGCAGGCGCCACCAGGTGAGGCTCGGCTTGCCGGCGGCGTCGATCCTCTGCAGCGGGCGACGCGGCCAGTCCGGCGCGATCGGCGCATCGATCACCGACCAGCCCGCCGCTCCGGGCGCGTCCTCCAGGTCCTCCACGTCCGCGGCGTCCGAGGGGGCCGAGGGGGTCGCCGCGGTCGATGGGTCCGCGACCGGCACGCCATCGACCATCGCCTCGTAGCGCTTGTCGATCTCGCGCCGGGCGAAGGCGTCGCCCAGCGCGCGCTGGGTCGCCGCGTCGCGCGCCATCAGCACCAGGCCGCTGGTGGCCATGTCGAGCCGGTGCACCACCCGCGCATCCGGCCAGCGCGCCAGGGCGCGCGCGCTCAGGCAGTCCTGCTTGTCGCTGCCGCGTCCCGGCACGCACAGCAGGCCGGCGGGCTTGTCCAGGACCAGCAGGTGCGCGTCCTCGTGGTGGGCGAAGGGCGCGGGGCCGGGGCAGGGCGAGGGCGGAACGGCCGAGTGCGGGCCTGGGTCGGGGAGCATGGGCTATTCTCGATCGGATGCCCGATGCCGTTCCCCCCTCCGCTTCCGCCCGCGATGGCGGCCCCCAGGTCGCCGCGGAGGCCCTGGCACCACCGAGCTTCTCCGACCTGACCCGCGAGCGTCCCTTCATGCGCATGTGGATGGCGCGACTGTTCGGCACGGCGGCCAGCCAGATGCTGCTGGTGGCGATCGGCTGGCACATGTACGACCTCACGGCCAGCGCCTGGGACCTCGGCCTGGTCGGGCTCTACCAGTTCGCGCCGGCGCTGGTGCTGGCGCTCTACGCCGGCCACATCGTCGACCGCCACCATCGCGGCCGCATCGTGGCGGTGTGCTTCGCGGTGCAGGGCCTGGTCGCCTTGACGCTGCTGCTGGCGCACATGGAGAACCACGATTCGCGCGCCCTGCTGCTCGGCCTGTCGGTGGTGCTGGGCGCGGTGCGGGCCTTCCAGATGCCGGCCCAGCAGGCGCTCACGCCGATGCTGGTGCCGCCACTGATGCTGCCGCGCGCGATGGCCTTCAGCTCGGCCGGCATGCAGGGCGCGATCATCGGCGGGCCGGCGCTCGGCGGCCTGCTGTTCGCCGCCGGCACCGGCGTGGTCTATGGCGCCAGCGTGCTGCTGTTCGCCATCGGCGGGGTGCTGGTGGCGGGCCTGCGCTATGTGCAGCCGGCGCGCGTGCGCGAGCCGGTGACCCTGGCGACGATCTTCGCCGGCGTCGACTTCATCTGGCGCCGCAAGCCCGTGCTGGGTGCCATCTCGCTCGACCTGTTCGCGGTGCTGCTGGGCGGCGCGGTGGCGCTGCTGCCGATCTATGCGCGCGACATCCTGCACACCGGTCCGTGGGGCATGGGCCTGCTGCGCAGCGCGCCGGCCGTGGGCGCGCTGGTGGCCTCGATCATCCTCACGCGCCGGCCGATCGAGCGCCGCGTCGGGCGCACGCTGCTGATCGCGGTGGCGGCCTTCGGCGTCTGCATGATCGTGTTCGGCATCTCGCGCAGCTTCATGGTGTCGCTGATCGCGCTGGCGATCTCGGGCGCGGCCGACATGGTCAATGTCGTCATCCGCCAGACGCTGGTGCAGCTGGAGACACCGGATGCGATGCGCGGGCGCGTCAGTGCGGTCAACTCGATCTTCATCGGCGCGAGCAACCAGCTCGGCGAGTTCGAGTCCGGCGCCACGGCGGCGCTGCTGGGGCCGGTCGGCTCGGTGGTGCTGGGCGGCGTCGGCACGGTCGCGGTGGCGCTGGCCTGGTTCAGGCTGTTCCCGTCGCTGGCCCGACGCGACCGCATCGTCAACTGAGTGTCCGGAGCCGGAGCGCGGGGGGTCGGGGACCGCGCGCCGCGCGCCGCGCTAGAGCAGCGGCGAGGCGATCTCGATGTCGTCGAGCGCCTCGGCCACGCAGGGCAGGAACCAGCCCTCGACCTTCTCCTCGGCGCTCAGGCCCGGCCACTCGATGATGTGGCGCACCCGGCCGGCCGTCAGCAGGCAGATGCAGGCGCGGCAGGTGCCGTTGCGGCACGAGCTGGGCAGGTCGATGCCGGCGGCCTCGGCGGCGCGCAGCACGGTCTGCGCCGGCGCGATGGCGAACTCGACCTCAAGCGACGCCAGGCGCGCCTTCATCGGGCGTCGTCCGCGCGCGCCGCGTCGCGCCGCTGCTCGCGCAGCATGAACAGGTACAGGCCCTCGACCTTCTCGCGCGCCCACGGCGTCTTGCGCAGCAGCTTCAGGCTCGACGCGATGCTGGGATCGCTGGTGAAGCAGCGCAGCGGGATGCGCTCGGCCAGGCCCGGCCAGCCGTAATGCGCCTGCAGCGCCGTGACGATGGCCTCCAGCGTCAGGCCGTGCAGCGGGTTGCGCGGCTGGGCGGCCGGGGCCACGGGAGTCGCGGCGGCCGGCGGGCGGGGCGGGGATGGCTGCGTCACCGGGGGCCCGCCGCTTCTCACTTGTCCTTGAGCTTGCCGCGCGGGATGACCGCGGTGGTCATGGTGCGCACGACCGGTTCGCCGTTGGAGGAGGGCAGCTTGGGCGGCGAAGTGTCCTTCTTCGGTTTCTTGGCTTCCTTGTTGCTGCGTTGCTGACTTTTGGCCATGGGAGGTCTCCGGGAATGCGATGGGGAAAACGTGGAAGGGCAGTTTAGCGGCGCGGCGACAATAGCCGGCCCGCGACGGTCTCTGATTCCCCCGCGGCCGCTGCGCTCGGCGCCGGTCGCGCCGGACGCCGGCGAGCCGTCGGATCCCGGCGCCGCCGGTGCCGTCGCGGGGCCGGTGCGCGCGACCTCCGCGCGCTGGTGCCACCGATCGCCTTCTTTCTCTTTTTTCCTGTCTGTCCTCCATGTCTGATTACGAAGTCCGCCCTGCCACGATGCGCGATGCCAGGGCCATCGCCGAAGTCCACGCCGCCGCCGCCAACGCCGCCTATGCCGGCATCCTCCCCGAGGACGAACTGCGCACCCTCGCGCCTTCCACGCGCGAATCCAAGTGGCGCGAGGCCATCGAGTTCAGCGAGCCGCAGGTGCAGGTCGCCGTGCGCGGCACCGAGATCGTCGGCTTCGTCGGCTTCGACCGCTCGCGCGATCCCAAGACGCCCTCGACCACCGGCGAGATCTGGGCGCTCCACATCAAGCCCGAGCACTGGGGCCGGGGCGTGGGCGTGGCGCTGTGGGATGCCGCGCGCGAAGGGCTGGAGGACGAGGGCTGCACCACCGTCACGCTGTGGGTGCCCCTGCGCAACGACCGCGCCATGCGCTTCTTCGAGCTCGCCGGCTTCAAGCGCGAGATGAAGACCGCCAAGACCACCGCGCTGGGTACCGTGAAGATCGAGGAGATCCGCCTCAAGCGCAGCGTCGTCTGAGGCCGCGCCCGCGCCGCCATGGCCGGCCGGCGCGGCGCGTCGGGCCGTAGGACGGTCGCGGGTCTTGGCCGGCGGGCCGCGTGGCCGCGCTAAGCTCCGCCGCTCTTTTTCCTCCCCGGTACCGCTTCTCCATGGCCTCCAGCCTCTTCCTCCTGATCGACGACATCGCGAGCGTCCTCGACGACGTCGCCGTGCTCACCAAGCTCGCGGCCAAGAAGACCGCCGGCGTGCTGGGCGACGACCTCGCGCTCAATGCCCAGCAGGTCACCGGCGTCAAGGCCGACCGCGAACTGCCGGTGGTCTGGGCGGTGTGCAAGGGCTCGTTCATCAACAAGGCGATCCTGGTGCCGGCGGCGTTGCTCATCGGCAGCTTCGCCCCCTGGGCCATCACGCCGCTGCTGATGGTGGGCGGCGCCTTCCTGTGCTTCGAGGGCGTCGAGAAGCTGGCCCACCGTTTCCTGCATCCGAAGGAACGCGAGAGCGACGAGGCCCGCCTGGCGCGCGCCGTCGCCGCCGACCGGGTCGATGTCGTGGCGCTGGAGAAGGACAAGGTCAAGGGCGCCATCCGCACCGACTTCATCCTGTCGGCCGAGATCATCGTCATCACGCTGGGCACCGTGGCCGGCCAGCCGTTCGGCACGCAGGTGACGGTGCTGACCGGCATCGCGCTGGTCATGACGGCCGGCGTCTATGGCCTGGTGGCGGGCATCGTCAAGCTCGACGATGCCGGGCTCTACCTCAGCCGGCGCCCCGGCAATGCCGCGCGCGCCCTCGGCCGCGCCATCCTGGCCGCGGCGCCATGGCTCATGAAGGCGCTGTCGGTGGTCGGCACGGCCGCCATGTTCCTGGTCGGCGGCGGCATCCTGGTGCATGGCGTGCCGGCCGTGGGCCATGCGGTCGAGGCCTGGGCGGCCGGCATCGGCGGCCTGGTGGGTTCGATCGGCTCGATGCTGGCCAACGCGGCCGTGGGCATCGCCGCCGGCGCCGTGGTGCTGGCGGTGGTCGAGGGCGCCAAGCGCCTGCTCGGCCGGCACTGAGGCGGGCCGGCTCGATGGTGGCGGCGTCCCGTCTGTCCCGCGGCCGGTGCGGCGACTTTCAGCGCGGGCGCCCGCGCAGCCGCTTGAGCAGTTCGCCCGCGATCAGCGCCAGGCCCAGCACCAGCGCGAACCAGCCGACCAGGTACGCGCCGCCGACCATGTCGCGCCACATCGGGGATTGCAGGAAGCGCGGACCGAGGAGCACGGCGATGCCGATCAGCACGCACAGGATGCCGCGCTCGAGCATGCGCGGCGGTCGGGAGGAAGGAGAAGCCATGGCCGGGAGTTTAGGGGAGTGCCCATGACGATTCGGATGTCCATGCGTGGCCGGCGCGGCGTGGCCGGCCTGCTGGCCGCGCTCGCGCTGCTGGCCGTGCAGCCGGCGCGCGCGCAGTTGCCGCCGCAGGATCCGGCGCTGTTCCCGGCCGCCGCCATGCGCTTCCTCGACGACGAGCTGCCGCGCATGGAAGCGGCCGTGCGCGCCGACGACCGCGACTTCTTCGAGGGCGCGACCGCGCGCATGGTGGCCTTCTCCGAGGACTGGGACTTCAAGACCCGCACCAATCCCGACCTGGCGCCCTACGCGGCCTGCACCACGGCGGTGTCGGACTACGTGGTGGTCGGCCTGTGCCGGCTGGTCCCCACCAGCCCGGTCTGCGAGCCCGGCCTGGCGACCCTGTTCGCGCGCAACGTCGAGCGCTGCCGGCAGGCCGCCATGGCGCGCTGAGCGCACCCGGGGCCGGGCCGGACGTTCACAGCCGGTAGCTCAGCTGCAGGCTGACGCGCGCCTTGCGCTGGGGGTTGTTGAGCGTCGCGTCGCCGGTGGGCCTGGCGAGCGCGACGTCGATGCTGTAGTGGCGCGCATCGGAGAAGCGCAGGCCGAGCGCCACCGAGCGCAGATCGCGCGGCGCCGGCTCGCCCAGGCGCGTCGAGACGCGGGCCGCTTCCAGCAGCACATAGGGTTCGACCTGCCGCAGCCACTTCGTCTCGAAGCCGAACTGCCGGTTCACCTCGACCCCCACGCCCCAGCCGGTGTCGCCCGCGCCATCGCCCGGGGCATAGCCGCGCGCGAAGCGCGGACCACCGAAGGCGATGCGTTCCGAGGCGGCGAGCGACTGCCCGCTGTACTGGCCGCCGAACGACACCCCGGTGCCCCAGCCGCCGCCGAAGCGGTCACGCTGGCTGGCGTCGAGCGCGAGGCGCGTGAACCGGGTCCGCGCCAGGCTGTCGCCATTGAGCGCGGCGATGTTGCTGCGCACCACCGCCTGCGCGCCGAGGGCGTCGAGGCCCTGGGCCAGCAGGGCGCCGGCGCTGCGGGTGCGGCCGGGCGTGGCGTCGACGTACGCCACCTGCGCGAACAGCGCGCGCACCCGCGTGTCCTCGCTCAGGGTGGCGCCGTTGGCCGGCACCCGGTAGTCGTCGGCGTTGTCGACGGCATAGAAGCCGCCGTTGAGCGTCAGGCTGCCGCGCGCATCGAGCCGCAGGGGATAGCTGGCCGAGAGTTCGGCGCGGCGGTTGGTGTTGTGGCGCTCGATCGGCGCGCCGGGGCCGAGCCGGCTGTCCGGGTAGCCGCTGTAGCGCGTCAGGCTGGCGCGCCAGGCCAGCCCGTCCGGGCCGACCAGCTGCGTGTAGCCGAGCGTGAAGAGCCGCTCGCGCGAGAAGTCGCCCACCAGGGTCGAGGCACTCAGCTGGCCGCCGGCGACGAAGGGGTCGTTCCAGATGCCGTTGAGGACGGCGCGGGAGCGCGGCTGGCGCAGGTCGGCGCCGAGCGAGACGTCGTAGGGCCGGCGCGTGACCTTGAGGACCAGCGCGGTGGCGCCGTCGGTGGTGCCGGGCATCGACGCGGTGGCCGCCACCGTCATGCCGGGCAGGCGCGCCAGCAATTGCGTCACGCGGTCGAAGGTGGCCTGGCGCAATGGGCGCTCGGCCAGCAGCGGCGCCGCGATCTCCCGCAGCTTGGCTTCGGCCGGTCCGGCCTCGCCCTCGATGCGCAGGCTCGCCAGATAGCCTTCCACCGCCACCACCCGCACCACGCCATCGGCGAAGGTCTGGTCGGGCACGAAGACGAAGGACAGCGGATGGCCGGCCTCGCGATACAGCGCGCTGGCCTCCGTGGCGCGCTGCACCAGCTGCGCCACCGTGGTCGGCTGCCCGGCCAGCGGCGCGAACAGCGCGGCGACGCGGGCGAAGGGCAGGGCGCGCACGCCCTCGATGTCGAAGCGCGATGGCGTCAGGCGCTGGTCGAGGCGACCGGCGCCCGGACCGGCCGGCGCGCGCAATTCGACCCGTGGCGCCGGATCGCGCGGCGCCGGCACCGCGGCGGGCGCGGGCAGCTGGTCCAGCGGGTTGCCCGGCCGCGTGCTCTGGGCCTGCACGGCCATGGCACCGCCGGCCAGCGCGAACGCCATGCCGACACGAAGCAATGGAATCGGCATGGCGCGTCCGCTCATTTCGCGATGCCGCGTCCGCCCAGGCCGAGGACGGCGCCGGCGCCGACCAGCAGGCCACCACCGGTCGCACCCGTGGCGCCGCCGGCCGAGCCGCCGGTCAGGGCGCCCACGGTGCCGCCGACCAGGCCGGCCGTCTGGCCGGCCACCGCGCCGACGCCGCCGGCGACCGTCGAGACCGTCGTCGCGACCGGGACCGCGGCCACCGTCGCCACCACCGGCGACACCACCGCCGGGACCGCGGCCCCGATGCCGGAGGCGAGGCCCGTCGCCAGCTGCGTCACCGGCGCCGCCAGGCCGCCGCCCGGGGTGCCCGCGCCGCCGGCGAGCGCACCACCGGCCAGGCCGCCGACCGCCGCCAGCGCGCCGCCGACCACGCCCGGCGTCGCGCCGGTGCCGACCCCGGCGCCCACGCCCGCCACGCCGCCCACGTTCACCGCGCCGACCAGGGCGCCGGCACCGATGCCCGCGACCACGCCGGTCCCCGGTGCCGTGGCGCCGCCGATGCCCGCGACGTTGCCGATGGTGTTCTGCAGGCCGGCCACCGCGCCGCCGACCAGGCCGCCCGGCGTCGTGCCGCCGACCGCTCCCGTCACGCCGGCCAGCGCGCCGGGCAGGCCGCCAGCGATGCCGCCCGCGCCACCAGCGCCACCGGTGGAGGTCGACGTGACCAGGCCGCCGACGCTGGCCACGGTCGCGCCCAGGGGCTGCGTCAGGGCCGTCAGCGAGCCGCCTGGCAATTGCTGGATGCGCGCGCCGACGCCGTCGACCAGGGCATCGACCGGCTGGCCGATGCCCGTGCCGTCGCCGATCCGCTGCGTCAATGTCGGCAGGCTGTCGATGCGGGCGACGACCTGGCTGACGCCGCTCGTGACCTGGCGCACCGTGGTCGCGCCGGCCAGGCCGTCGAGCTTGTCGGCCAGCGTGCCGACGCCGCCACCGATCCGGTTCACCGCGCCGCCGGCCGCATCCGTGACGACGCCGAGCGGCGTGCCATCGGCGATCGACGCGACCAGCGTGCCGGTGCTCGACACCGTCGCGCCGGCGCCGTCGACCACCGCCGGCAGGCCCGCGAGCGTGCGGCCGACCGTGTCCTGGCCGGTGCCGAGCTGTCCGAGGCCGCTGCTGACGGCACTGCCGGCGCTGCCGACGGTGGCGCCCGCGTTCGCCAGCACGCCGCCGACGACCGGCTGCCGTCCCGCGCCCGCGAGGACCTGGCCGGCGCCCGTGACGACCTGGCCGGCCTTGTCCAGCAACTGCCCGCCGGCCGAGGCCGCGACGGTGGGCGTGCCCGTGCCGTCGCCCGGGATGCCGCCGGGGACTCCACCAGGCACGCCGCCGGGGATCCCGCCGGGCGTGCCGCCCGTGCCACCGGCCACGTCGGTGCCGCCACTGCCGCCAGTGCCTCCGGTGCCGCCGCCGCCCGCCACGCCGCCGGAGTCGCCCGTGCCGCCCGTGCCGCCCGAGTTGCCCGCCGTGTCCTTGCTCTCGCCGACGCCATTCATGCCGCCCTGGTTGTCGGCGGCGCCGTCCTTGTTGCCGCCACCGAGTCCGCCGGGCGAGGCGCTGCTCTCGCCGCCCGCCGATGCGCCCAGCTGACCGCTGGACGAGCAGCCGGCCAACGCCGCCAGGGCGGCGGTCACGGCCGCGGCGCAAGCCAGGGACCTGAATCGAGAATGAGAAAAAGCCTTCATGTCCATCTCCTGAAAGTGACGTCGAAACGACCAGTGATCGGCCCTCGGGCCCGGTCACCGGCTCCGGCGCGGCTCGGCGTTCTTGACGACCACAGCCGCTGTCCTGTTTTTACGTTTCAAGTCACATTCGGTGACGATTCGAGAGCTGGAAGCTAGGGTATTCACGCGATTTTTGGCGTGAGAAAAGTCACGTCCCAAGCACTGTCGAACGGTGGTGAATACCGAAGAATTCCACCGTTCGGGTCGCGCGGCGACGCGAAGGCCACGCGCGGCGGCCCTGCGGCCCCCGGTGGTTTCAGGTGGTTTCGGAGCGCCCCGCCAGGCGCGCGGCGACGGCCTTCAACTCGCGCTCGTTGCGCACTTCCGCGAGCAGCGCGGGCGTGCCCTGGGCCGCCGCCGCGATCGCGATCGACTTCTTCGGGCACAGGCCCAGGCAGGACGACTGGACGATGCGCAGGCGCGAGCGCTGGGCGCCCAGGGCGCTCTTCAGGCTCTTGCGGGCGTCCTTGGCGGTGAGCTTGGACGGGCCGCTGCTGCGCTTCTCGCACTGGCCGCAGACCAGCACCAGGCCGTCGAACTTGGCCTTGACGAAGGGCGCGGCGGGCGCGTCGCGGGTGTCGGCCCGGACCGGCGCATCGGCTGGCGCGGTGGCGGCGTCGAGGGGCGTGGAAACGGACGGGGCCTCCGGGCGGGGATCGGAGGACATGGGATCGTGCAGGTCGTGTGAGGCGGTCATCGGGGGGGCTTCTCGGTCGTGGGTGAGGGGTGGCGTCCGCGTCGCGGCGCAGCCCCAGCCTAGTCCCCGCGGCGGCGTGGCATCGAGGCGGTAGGCTAAGGTTCGGGTCGTACTTTTTCCCTTCGAGGTCCGATCATGTCCACCGCCCCCCTGCCTCCCATCGAACTCCTGACCGCGCCGAATCCGGTCGCATCGATCATCGTCATCCATGGCCTGGGCGCCGATGGCAACGATTTCGTGCCGATCGCGCGCGAGCTCGACCTGTCGTCGGTCGGTCCGGTGCGCTTCGTGTTCCCGAACGCGCCGGTCATGAAGGTCACCATCAACGGCGGCTATCCGATGCCGGCCTGGTACGACATCGCCGGCCCCGGCCAGCCCGAGGACGCCGTCGGCCTGCACGCCTCGCGCGCGGCCATCGAGTCGCTGATCGCGGCCGAGGTGGCGCGCGGCATCCCGGCCGAGCGCATCGTCGTCGCCGGCTTCTCGCAGGGCTGCGCGATGGCGCTGCTGACCGGATTGCGCCATGGCCAGCGGCTCGCGGGCATCGTCGGCCTGTCGGGCTATCTGCCGCTGGCGCCGACGACCGCGGCCGAGCGCAGCCCGGCCAATCGCGAGACGCCGATCTTCCTCGCGCACGGCTCGCGCGACGGCGTGGTCGCGCCGGCGCGCGCGGCGGCCACGCGCCGGCTGCTGGAGGAACTCGGCCATGCGGTCGAGTGGCACGAATACCCGATCGAGCACTCGGTCTCGATGGAGGAGATCGCCGACCTGGAGGCCTTCCTGCGGCGCGTGCTGGCGCGCGCCTGAGGGCGGCCGGCTCGACCGGCGCGCCCGGGCCAGGAAGGGATGACCTCCGGCAGCAGCCCCTGCGCATAAATGCTAACTTCCAGCCCCATGACGTTCGACGGGCGACCCACACAATGAGCAAACTACAGGAGCGGCTGGCGGCGCTTGCGCCCGACCGGCTAAGAGGCATGCGCCGCGGCATCGAGAAGGAAAGCCTGCGCGCGCGGCCCGATGGCCTGCTGGCGCTCACGCCCCATCCGGCGGCGCTGGGCTCGGCCCTGACGCACGCCCACATCACGACCGACTTCAGCGAATCCCAGGTCGAGCTCATCACCGGCGTGCACGGCAGCGTCGAGGCCGCCCTCGAGGAGCTGACCGACGTGCATCGCTTCACCTATGCCGTGCTGGACGCCGCGGGCGATGAGCGGCTGTGGGTGTCGAGCATGCCCTGCGGACTGCCGACCGACGAGACCATCCCGATCGGGCGCTATGGCAATTCCAATGTCGGACGGGCCAAGAGCGTCTACCGCATGGGATTGGGGCACCGCTATGGCCGGCGCATGCAGACCATCTCGGGCATCCACTACAACTGGTCGCTGCCGGAGGTGTCGAGCGAGCAGTACTTCGGCCTGATCCGCAACTTCCGGCGCCACGCGTTCCTGCTGCTGTATCTCTTCGGCGCCTCGCCGGCGCTGTGCTCGAGCTTCGTCGATGGCCGGCCGCACGAGCTCCAGCCGATCGGCGAGAGCACCATGCACATGCCCCACGGCACCTCGCTGCGGATGGGGCGCCTGGGCTACCAGAGCGAGGCGCAGGCCTCGCTGGAGGTCAGCTACAACGGCCTGGAGGGCTATGCGGCCTCGCTGCAGGACGCGCTGACGCGGCCCTGGCCGGCCTACGAATCCATCGGCGTGCAGAACCCGGGCGGCGAGTACAACCAGCTCGCCACCAGCCTGCTGCAGATCGAGAACGAGTTCTACGGCACCATCCGGCCCAAGCGCGTGATCCACCCGGGCGAGCGCCCGCTGCACGCATTGCGCGAGCGCGGCGTGGAGTACGTGGAGGTGCGCCTGATGGACCTCGATCCGTTCGAGACCGTCGGCATCGCGGCGCCGACGATCCGCTTCCTCGATGTCTTCCTGCTGCACTGCCTGCTCGAGGACAGTCCGCGCGACACGCCCCAGGAGATCGCCGAACTGGCGCACAACCAGCACCTGACGGCCGCGCGTGGCCGCGAGCCGGGCCTGCGACTGCTGCGCGACGGCCAGGAGATCGGTCTGGTCGACTGGGGCCGCGAACTGGTCGCGCAGTGCCGGCCCATCGCCGCGGCGATGGACGCCGCGCACGGCGGCCGGCTGCATGCGGAAGCCCTCGAGGCGGCCGTCGCCGCGCTCGACGATCCCGACCGCCTGCCATCGGCACGGGTGCTCGCGGCCATGGCCGGGCAGCATGGCGATTCGTTCACCGAGTTCGTCGGCGCGCGCTCCGAGGCCACCCGCGCCACCCTGCTGGCCACGCCGCTGTCGAGCAGCAGGCAGGCGCAGTTCGAGCAGGAGAGCGCGGCCTCGGTGGAGGCGCAGAAGCAGGTCGAGGCCGGCGACACGATGCCGTTCGAGATCTATCGCCAGCAGTACGTGTCGCCGGCGCGGCTGGGCAAGGGATCGGGCACCGGGCGCCCCCGGCGCGCCGTGGTCACGGCATGAGGACGCGGACGCGCGCGACCGTGCGGCGGACGGACGCGGTAGGAGGTGGCCTACCCTGATTGGCTTGCCCGGCCCACCATCCCCGGAATGGTGCGCTGCCCATCATGGCGCCACGCCCCTCATCCAGCGCTCCAGCGCGATCACTTTGCCCCATTCACTCATGGCTTTCAGGACCTATCTGGTCGAAGACAACCCGGTCATCCGAGAAAACCTGGTCGGATTCCTCGAAGACGTCGCCGACACGACCGTGGTCGCCCACGCCAGCACCGAGGACGAGGCGGTGCACTGGCTGCACGACCATCACGACGAGTGGGATCTGGCCATCGTCGACCTGTTCCTGCAGCAGGGCAACGGCCTGGGCGTCGTCGGCGCCTGCCGTGACCGCGCCGCCCACCAGAAGGTGGTGGTGCTGAGCAACTACGCCACCAACGACATGCGCGAGCGCTCGCGCGCCCTGGGCGCCGATGCCTTCTTCGACAAGTCGGCCGAGATCGATCAGCTGCTGGCCTATTGCGAGGCCGCCCATCGCGCCACCTGAACCCGTGGCGGCGGGCGGCGGGCGGCGGTCGATGACGCTGGCGATGTCACCTGCGCAGCCGTCCGCGAGGCCGCTTTGCGCTACAACCCCGGGCTTGTTTGTTTCGATCGCGAGAAGGCGTTCCTTTCCATGAGCAACATCGATTTCTCCGGCCGCGTCGCCATCGTCACCGGCGCGGGTGGCGGCCTGGGCCGGGCCCATGCGCTGGCATTGGCGCGGCGTGGCGCCCGCGTGGTGGTCAACGACCTCGGCGGCGCGCGCGATGGATCGGGCGGGTCCGTGAGCGCGGCGCAGGCGGTGGTCGACGAGATCCGCGCCGCCGGCGGCGAGGCCATCGCCGATGGCGCCTCGGTGACGGACTTCGATGCCGTGCGGGCCATGGTCGCCACCACCATCGACACCTGGGGCCGCGTCGACATCCTGGTCAACAACGCCGGCATCCTGCGCGACAAGACCTTCGCCAAGATGGACCTGGACGATTTCCGGCGCGTCGTCGACGTGCACCTGATGGGCGCGGTGAACTGCACCAAGGCGGTCTGGGCGCACATGACCGAGCGCCGCTATGGCCGCATCGTCATGACGACCTCGTCCTCGGGCCTGTACGGCAACTTCGGCCAGAGCAACTACGGCGCCGCCAAGATGGCCCTGGTCGGACTGATGCAGACCCTGGGCATCGAGGGCGCCAAGCACGACATCCGCGTCAACTGCCTGGCCCCGACGGCGGCCACGCGCATGACCGAGGACCTGATGCCGCCCGAGGTGCTGGCCGCGCTCCAGCCCGAGGCGGTGGTGCCGGCGATGCTGGTGCTGGCGTCGCAGGACGCGCCCAACCGCACGGTGCTGTGCGCTGGCGCGGGTGGCTTCGAGGCGGCGCACGTGACGCTGACCCAGGGCGTGTTCGTCGGCCTGCACGACGACGCGGCCGAGCGCCTGGCGGCACGCCTGGACCAGGTCACCGACCGGGGCGGGGAGACCGTGCCGCAGAGCGGCGCCGCGCAGGGCACCGTCGAGGTCGGCAAGGCGATGGCGGCGGCGCGGCGCTGAGGCGCCGCCACGGCGCTCGACGGGCGCCGGGAGCCGGTCCTCAGGCCGGGCGCACCACCACCACCGGCTGACCGCGCTGCAGTCCGGCCGGCAGCAGCGAATCGAGCCAGCCGAAGCGCCACGCCACGGCGGCCAGCGCCAGCACCACGACCACCGCCGCGATGGTGCGGGCCACGCCATGGCGCTCGGCATAGGGGTCGCGCAGACTGCGCCGCGAGTTCGACGGCAGGTGCGCCGTCTGCGACAGCGAGCCGCCCAGGCGGACGTTCACGCGCATGCGGCCGTTGATGGCCCAGCCGCTCGCATCCAGGATCGGACCCAGGCTGCGCTGGCGCAGCTTGAGCCAGGCGATCAGCATGCTCGGGCCCGAGATGGCCAGCACGATGCCCAGCACCGCCACCGGGATCCACTGCCCGAGGTCGACGAACTTGGCGAAGATGCCCACCAGCACGGCGCTGATGCTGCCCAATGCCACGCCCAGGGCGGCCACGGTGCCGACGTCGATGCGCGCCGGCAGCTTGATGGCGCCGGCGGCGGCATTGGCCGTGGCGGTGGCGCCGGCCGGCGTGGCGGCGGCCTTGTCGGCGGTCGTCAACGTGGTGGCGAGCGTGTTGAGCGAGCCCTGGGCGATCGTATCGCTGGCGGCGGCGCGCTTGGCCACCTGCTCCTCGATCAGGCGCAGGAACTTCTTGTAGGGCGACAGGAAGGCCTGCCGCACGCTGGTCGGGTTCTCGATCACCTTGGTGATGGTCGCGTCCCAGTCGTTGCCCTGGCGGTCGTAGAAGACGCCATTGCGGCCGGCGAACAGGAAGTCGACATCGCCCGCCGTGAAGGCCGAGACGATGGTCATGGTCTTGCCCTGGCGCGTGCACTGGCAGTAGGCCAGGTAGGCCTTGGCCAGGCCGGCGAGCGCGGCGTGCTTGGCGGCATCGGCGACCTCCACGCTCAGCTCGCAGCTGCGGCCGTCGAGGTAGAGCGTGCCGGCCTGGAAGATCGCGCCCTCGCGCTGGTAGAAGGCCTTGAACGAGACGAAGTTGGTCAGCAGCAGGAGCAGGTCGCGCTTGAAGCGCAGCAGCTTCTCCAGGTCGGCCAGGCGCGCGTTGTGCGGCTCGATGCGCTCGTCCTCCTCGATCAGCGCCATCACGGCGTCGCGCTGCGCCAGCGCGTCCTCCACCTGCTGGGCCGACAGCGCGCCCAGCTTGGTCTCGGGCTTGGCCGCGAGCCAGCTGCGCGAGGACTTCACGCGCTCCTGCAGGATGGTCCATTCGGCCTCGTCGAGCGTCTCGGCATCGGCGCGCACGAAGGGGCGCACGGCATCGCGCTGCAGCTTCGACAGGGCATCGGCCCAGGCCGGATTCACGCCCTGGCGCAGCGGCAGCGCGCGGCCGGCCGCGATCGGGGCGAGCGGCAGCCGCGCGATGCCATCGGCGCGCACGGCCACGTCCTGCAGGGCCAGCGCCTCGTAGGTCTCGATCGAGGGATTGAGGGCGTCCACCGAGCGCGGGTCGTAGGCCGCGACGCGGCACAGCGCGAAGAAGTCGTCGACCTTCTCGCGCACCGCGCCCACCGCCTGCGCGGCGGCCAGCGCGGTCTCGCCGGGCGTGGGCGCATCGGGCGCGTC
>Ga0308164_10001437_pt1 | contig 27967 bp, 18 predicted proteins | sample PhyTR2_FD_201031 | JGI IMG/M metagenome (GOLD analysis project Ga0308164, IMG submission 201031) | Phyllosphere microbial communities from UC Gill Tract Community Farm, Albany, California, United States - DLSLT.R2 | ecosystem: Host-associated > Plants > Phyllosphere > Unclassified | place: USA... | reverse complement strand
GCATTTGACGGGTTAAACCATACACCGTCGGTCATCTGAACGTGTGTTGGCCATACGCTTACAGATCAACGACCGAATGCGGTAGGTGTGTTCGCCGGACGCTTACCCTCATTCTCCCAAAGTGGGGCTTTGCTTCCAGCGAAAAGCAATGACTAGCGCATAAATTGAGTACTCCGCCAACCAAGTCGCTGTTGCCCAGATCATTTACAACCCGATCAATGCCGGCAAAGCCAAGTCGTGGAGCGTAGGGTTATGTGGGCTTGTATTGGAAGCGGTATCAGTTCGGCCACTTCGAACTGCGTTCCTCAAGCGGCGCCACGCCGATCCCTACTGGACAGTTAGCCCAAGCACAGCAAGCAGTCAGCGTAGCGATCGCAAGTACAGCGCTAGATCCTGGGTGAATTTCATAAACCCCACCAGGTTCTAAGCGGGTCGCCCGCCTAGGTAATCGATGTCGACAAAAAGCAGCACAGAAGCACTCCTAGTACTCCTTAACGGATCGAGCTATTGTAAGACGCTAAACTGCGTGGCGCTGCCACGCATATGGCGTTCGTACGTTGGCTTCGGCAGTCTAGACAAAATTTAGAGTTGAGCACCGCTGTACCGCTGGGCATATGGCTGATACGACCCGCTATTTACCGATCACTAAGGAAAATCGCACTTTCAACGGCGTTAGTGCTCATCGCCATGATATCCTCCTCGACGCACCGTTCCGGCCGGTTACAGGCTTGCCAAGTAACTAATAGCTATACCCAAGATTAATATAAAGTTTGAATTAAACAAATCAAACGAGCTTCCGCTTCAGCAGAAATCGCTCCCATTCTAGAGCATGTCTTATTATCTCATCAATATCGTCAAATTTTGGGCGCCACGGGAGAGTCGCTAGTATTGCAGAGTTATCCGCCACTAGACAGCTTGGATCGCCGGGACGGCGACCTTCAATCTTTCGAATTACTTTCTGACCGGTTACACGATCTACTGAATCCAAAACTTCCAATACTGAAAATCCTTTTCCGTAGCCACAATTCAGAATATAGCTTTTATCTGAGGATTCTATTAATTTTTCAAGCGCTAGCACATGCGCGTCAGCTAGATCGCTCACATGCACATAGTCGCGGACCCCCGTCCCATCCGTTGTATCGTAATCAGTACCGTATACACAGACATGCTCTCTTAAACCTAAAAATGCTTCTACGGCAACTTTTATTAAATGTGTAGCTCCAGTAGTAGACTGGCCGCTACGTCCTAACGGATCAGCACCCGCGACATTGAAATATCTGAATACACAATAGTTAAGATCATGAACCTTGGATACGTCGTGAAGCATAACCTCCGTCATCAGCTTCGACATGCCATACGGATTAATCGGCTTTTTCTCGACATTTTCACCTATAGGACTAGCGTCTGGTACTCCGTAGGTAGCCGCTGTTGATGAAAATATGAAGTGTTTGACTCCGCATTGAATTGCAACATCGATTAACGCTCTGCTGTTAGCGCTGTTATTTCGATAATACTTTAACGGATCTAGAACAGATTCTGGAACGATAATAGAACCAGCAAAATGCATAATGGCAGTGATATTATTTACGCTAAGCAACTCCCGAATCAACTGCTCATCCCCGACATCTCCCTTCACGAAGCTTGCATTATCAGGCACAGCCCACTCAAAACCGGTACTAAGGTTATCAAGAACAGTCACGGAATAACCTGCCGACAATAGTGCCAATACGGCATGGCTGCCTATATATCCTGCTCCGCCTGTAACCAAAACTCTACCTTTGATCCCCATACTTTTATCTCCACTAGTGATTATCTGGATTCAGCTTATATAAATTCCCTGGCGTAGCCAGGATAGCTACAATCTTTATCCGCCGGCTGCAGATATAAGGATTGGCCGTAAATGATATTACTGAAAGTCGCCACGCACCGATAGTGCTCGCAGTCGAGCCAGTGCTGCTGGTCGGAGAGTGCTTCCAGGCTGCCGACAGTCGCAGCGCACTTAGATTGTCTGCACGTGTAAGGACGCTTCTAACAGGATGTCGCGGGTAACAGTACCGAGCCATGCCAGAGCGCTTCGCCTGCAGGTCGCTAAGCCTCGCCCCCAGCAATCCATCGGTACCGACGATACCGGTGTGGATGATGTACGACTGTCCATCGAGGGACTGGTCCCGAGGCGATTCAGACTTTAGGTGGATGGTGGCGCGCCGCTGGACACGCTTTAGCGAGGCGTTGGCGGCAGGCTGGTCGGCAATATCGGCGAGCACGAACTCATAGCGACTGTTGCGGGCAATCGAGGCCAAGGACTTGATATTTCTGGCGCTGCCTATAAACAACATGCACATACAACTCTCGCTTTGCTTTTTTATAAATAAACGCCACTGAGTTCACATAGCTCTCGAGGCGTATTATTTTAAAAGATGACTCAACAACGGAGCGCCTTTTTTACTACTGATTTTCTTAATAAAATCGGAATCAAACGCGCTACATTCGGACTTTAATATTGCACGATCACCGCTAGCCGCAAACCGACCGAGCGCAGCAATTACAAGCTCGAATTTTTTATTTCTATATGAAACTAGTAACCCAGCATGCTCTACTAGATAGGTAAAATTCTCGTCTTTCAAAGCTGATAGGAATACGTTAAATATATGCTCATCCGCTTCCGGCATATACTTCATCAGATCAAAGAAGGAGGATTCTGAGGTCGGAAAATCGGCATACTTGAAAGCCGCAGTGGATGTTGCCCCCAATATGGAAAGCCTAAAAAAATCGCTATAAAACTCGCGCCATTTCGTCTTAATAGTTAGCACATGCTGAGAATTTGATCTCGGCTTCGTGTAAAAAACCTCTTCATGGCCATTGTCACCAGAAAGACGGACCCCAACCGGCTCAGCAGCATTCAAGCCTGTAATGTGCGCGAAGATCCAATCGCCGTTCACAGCTATCAAATGAATCCTGGCGTCGTTTACCCTAGCTCTGCTTATCTCTAAAACTTGAGCGTTAGCTGCTATTTTTTCTTTAACTCTTAGGATTTTATCTGTATCAATAGCGGAACGCCCCGGCAAGGACTTGTATTTTTCGAATTCAAGTAAATCCTTGACCTCAATGTGGGCTCGATCCGCTTTAGGCTGTCTGCGCCGCCTAACCCACTCGTCACGTGATTTTGTGTAGTAGTGATGCATTACGGCACCAGCAGCTCGTGTTGCTTGAAGCTTGATTGGCATTCTCTGATCCCACTTTGCGACTTCCATCTGATTATCCAGATAGACCCCGCCTAGCAAGTCACATATATGAGTCCTCATATTATAAACGTTACTAGATCGATACATTGTCTTGACAGTTCGAACCGGCTTGTTCTCGCACTGAACAAATCGTTCTATAACAAGTCCCGCATTCTGCGTTTCGGACTCCCCCGCTCCGAATATCAACCAAGGAAACGCAATCGCTCCGACGTTCCCGTGTTTTGCCTCTGCCTCCCTAATGAAGCCTTTAACAGATTTGTCCGTTATGACCAGAAATTCATCTAGATCACAGATCAAAACGTAATCATGTTTGAATGCAAACCGGTTCAAAAAATCTCCGTAGGCATCCCTCTGCGGAGGGATGTCATCCCGGCGAGGCCAATGGACTCTTTTTACAATCCCAGCGTCATCTAGCGCGGCGAGTAACTCCGTACTTCCATCATCACTGACATTATCATAGACGTAAATGGAATCAAAGCCAGCATCCTGATAGAACGCAACCCACTCTTCAATATAGTCCACCTCATTCCTGCAAATGGCACAGACGGCAATATTCAAGCTTTTTTTTCGATGACTTGGCTGGAAGTCCATACTCATACTTGCTCCCATTTGGCCGTAAAGCTAAATCGCTTTTTATAAAACTCAATACTGGCGCTTTTGTAAAGTTTATCGCTTGAGCTTCCTGCGCCGTCATTGAAACACAAAAATTTATGCTTGTAGAAATCCCTACCAAAGAGGGTTTGGATATTACCTGGCCTAACTATCAGATAACTGGCATCGGCAGAGACAGCGTTCCCTGTGGCCATAGCGTAATGATGGTAAAGATAGGACGTAACATTGACGTCAGTCCGATCCCGACGCCGTGCGCGTCGAGTCTTATCGAATGCATCGGGTACCCAATTTTCTAACATTTCCAGTACCGATTTTTGCATCGCGTAAGGAATATGCCGATGGAGGTTCTTCGCGCGATACGCCGGAAAAGCATCCGATATAAGCTTGCTCGAATTTTTCGATGCGTGCAGATAATCGGGCGTCTGGTCAGTATCTGGTTCATCTTGATCCACCATCCCATAGGGCTCAAAATACGACAGAGAGCGCCCGGCCTGATCGAAAAAATCCGATGGCAAACAAGGTTGGTTCAATATGAAATCATCATTGAAATAGATGAACTGCTCTCCTAAATCAGGAATTCTATGTAAACAAGCTTCAATCGCATGCGAACTGAACGTAGGCAGGTTTGCAGGATCTGGGAAAATATCCTCATGGCTAACCCACTGGATACGGGAGACGTCAGCAAGCCACTCTGGCTGGGAACAGTTTGAAACAATATAAATTTTGTTAATCCACGGCGCGTATTTTTCAACTGACCGTAGCGAGTATCTAAGTTCATCATTCGAGGTGAACCGGTCGGGATCAAACACTTCATTCGGAAACGTGCTTTTCCAGAGCGCTTGCCACTGAGGGTCGGACTGGTTAACCCATGTGTAAACCGCATCGATAGCGACTACTGCGTTAGGTACTTCCGACGTGCGGAAATAACTATTGGCGACTGCGCTTACGATCTTCTTCTGCCAGACATTGTTTGAACGAAGCATGCCTACGCCATCAACGCTATCATATAGGTAGACATGGCTAACAAAGCTATCCTTACCGTCCATCAACTCACAAACCAGGTCTGAGCGCGAGCGGAATAGCATCAATACCGCATTCTGATCTACAATATCTTTCGCATTAAACCTAGCGCTTGCGCTACCTCCAGGCGTATATAAATCGACCACCGCTCGAAGCTGCTGTTGGGCTTGGAAAACTATTGCAAGCAACCAATAAAGTTTATCGCTCGAAATTAACAAACTGTTAGTATCTGCGCCATCTCGGGGACCATACACACCTCCCAAGTGCTTTTTGAGATAGGCGCTTAGGCCTAGCTCACGAAGCTCGCTCGCATCGACCTTGCACTCCAGCTCTATCGTACTGCCGACAGTTCCAGATACCTGTAACCGATCTGATATTTTCTTCCTAAACATGTCGTAGAAAAATAAATTTGGATCACGGACAAATTTTTGAAATTTTTTGACTGCTGAACCGCTAAACATTAAACAAAAACCTCAACCGTCGTCTAAATGTATCAAACCTGTCTACATGACCCGGTTTATTCTCGAAATAAATTCCGTAATCGGCAACATCTCCGCCGCTTTCTCCGACGGCCGTTACGAACGCGGTCAGCAATGTGCTATCCGCGGGCAAGCCACTATTTGGCTCGCTAGCGTTCTTGGTTTGGAAAAGCTTAAAATTCTGTTCTCGCTGCCGCGAATAATCGACTCTTTCGCCGCGCTGATGGAAGAGGTGGTAAACCAGATCTTTTTTCATAAGAGCGGGTAAAACTAAGCGCCCCAGTTCCCGGCGATATCCCTTTGCGAAAAGTGGCGAACGGGCTACAGCGTTTACCATAAAATCGGCGGTTTTGTTGATGACCTTGTAGTGCAAGGCAAGGCGGATCATAAAATCGAAATCTTCGTAGCCATGTCCTGCGTAGCGCTCGTCAAAACCGTTTAGTTCTTGGTAGGCCGCCAAAGTCATGAAGGTGACGGATGACGGGCTAGCCAAGTGCAGGAAGTACTTTCTAGAAAAGCGGTAGTACTGCTCCTTGAGCGACGCAATTGGTAGCTCGCCCCTTACGACCTTCTCGCTCCCTAGCTTGGTCAGGTACAAACACGGCAGCATATAGAAAGGCGCGTCAGCACGGTCGACAGCATTCGCATAGCGCTGAAACAACTCCATATCCGGCCAAATATCCACATCCAGTAGCAACATCACCTCAGTGGTTACTAGTGGAGCCGCAATATTTCGAAGGAGCGACGGGTTAACAACGCCGTCGTAGAACGGACCAGACTGGACGGTTATTCCGTCAAACTGACCACTGCCTAAGGCGCGGATGAACCTTTTATCCCCCTTCATCCCCCTGTCGTTGTGCGCAAACACGATCTTGGCTCCGTGACTGCTGAATGCCTCGGCGAGCAGCAACGACTTGCGCAAGATGTCTTCAGGCCGGGTAACCAGGTCGATGGGGACGATAGCTGTGAACTCAGCCATTGCTACGCTCGGCACTTAGGCTGATGTCATGCTGGATGGGCGCTAGCGCTCTATTCAGTTGCTCGTTCATTGGCAGACGGATCGTTCCTTGATTTCGGGCGCGTATGGTAGCGGCTACCGCAGCCTTTTGGGAACGCTACGACAAGCAATCTCCATTCCAATCATCTGCTTAGCCTGCGCTACGGGGTGCAATACCGACCTGGACGCCGTACTATCCCCCGCATTTGAAGCTGCAGTAAATGTGATAGGCATGGAATTCGATATCCCGCGCGGGGCCAAAAGAGCTTTTTGGCTGACGTGCAAAACCCAGGAGCAGAGGCTGGCATGGTTGCTGTCCGATGCTAGCGCACACGAACTGGACGTGCAGACCAGCGAGCTCTCGGGCAACGCGTCGTTCGTGAACTACGTTCGGTTGCACATCATCACGCACAAGCGAAGCGGTGCCGTGCTGGAGGTAGTGGAAAAATCTGTGCGCAAGATACTTGCGATTCCGAGTCTGGAAGCGCGCTTCTATCGTGAGCGCGACGAGATAGTGCAGGCTAACAAGCACTTCAGGCACCCGCGTTGCTACGGCTTGATAGAAACGCCTATGGAAAGCCTGATCTATACCCATTACATCCGTAGCGCCCCGCCCCACATGCATAGGGTGGGTAAAGATGTAGCCCTGGGTATTTCGGAGTTGGAGACCCTGACCCATACGCACTTAAAGGATTCGCTTGTGCGAGCGAGCATACGCTACTGGCAGATGGATTTTTTTCGGCCGTGGTACCTGTTACGCCCGCGGTTCAGCTTCGCGCGGTGCTTTCGGCATCTGCGTACACTTGCTATTCAAGAGCCGCAGTTCTCCGGCATGGAGCGAAACCTGCGCGGTTTCGTTGCCGCACTCCGCACCGAGGCCAAAGCCGCCCGCCGCTCCCCCCGCTGCATCTGCCACCTCGACTACCTCCGCAAAAACCTCTTCGCCTCCCGCAAAGGCCTCTACCTGATCGACTGGAGCGAAGTCAAAGTCGGCCGTATCGGCTTCGATGCCGGCGCCTACCTCAGCGCCTTGTTCCGCCGCAACGAGATGCCGCTTTACGAGAAAGCCCGCGACGAATTCCTCAAGGCCTACACCGAAGCCCTCGACCCGAAATTCGACAAGGACATGGCCCTGCGCAACGCCCGCTACCTGTTCCTGCTCAACTCTCTCTGGAACTGCATGCGCGCAGAAACCATCCAGGAGTACCGCGAAGCGGGCCGCTTACCCCTACTCAAGCAAAAACTCGAGTACCTCCTGTCGCTCAAATCGCAATAGCCAGCGTCCTAACGCCGCATCGACGAACTTCGATACAAATCAACAAAATAAAAGTTCATATTTTCTTCATCGTTAGGTCGCTTTGCATTAAACTCCCGCCCTCGGTGCCATCAGGGAGCCACTTCCCTGATTCTGCGTCCCCCATACCTGTTTCCCCGCATACGGATCGTTCGCTTTTCTGTCTATGGAAGATGACCTTCACCCGCCGCCCTGCCTGCTAGTCCTGTCCAAGGGCGCGCAGAAGCTCGCGACCTTGCCCGCGCTGCTGGGCGATTATCAGCTTATGCGAGGCACGCAAAGCGCTGCGCCCAAAGCCGACGCAGTCTTGGCCTGGGGCCGCAAACCCAGTGCCCAAATCGCCCAGTCAGTCGCCCAGCAGGCAAGCCTGCCCGTCATCACCGTGGAAGACGGCTTCCTGCGCTCCGTAGGCCTGGGCGGCGACGAACCGCCACTTTCCCTGGTCGTCGATCACCTCGGCATCTACTACGACGCCAGCACCCCTTCACGCCTCGAGCACCTGATCGCCCTGCCCCTCAGCCAGGCGCAAACCGAACGCGCGCGTGCCTTGCAGCAGCGCTGGCAGGCGAACAAAGTCTCGAAGTACAACGCAGCACGCATCGAAACCTTCACCTGCGAGGTGCCTTGCGTACTGGTCGCAGACCAGACGTTCGGCGACGCCAGCCTGCAAGGCGCCGGCCCGGCTGAATTCGAGCGCATGCTGCAAGCAGCCTTGGCCGAGCACCCGCAGTGCAAGGTGCTGCTCAAGGTGCACCCGGACGTGGTCGCCGGCCGCAAGAAAGGCCATTTCGATCTCGCCGCGCTGAAAAGCGATCCCCGTGTCGAGATTCTCGCCCGCGACGTGCACCCGGCCGATCTGCTGCCCGCCATGCAGGCGGTGTATGTGATGACATCGCAGATGGGCTTCGATGCGCTGCTGTGGAATGTTCCAGTTCACACCTTCGGCATGCCCTTCTACGCGGGCTGGGGGCTGACCAAAGACGCCCTGCCCGCGCCCGCGCGCCGCACCGCAGCCGCTCTGGAACAGGTCATCCACGCTGCGCTGGTGCAATATCCGCGGTATATCAATCCAGAAACGGGCACCCGTTGCACCCCCGAGGTGCTGATTGACTGGCTGGGGCTGCAGCGGCGTAAACGCAGCAGCCTGCCGCGGAACATGCAGGTGCTGGGTTTCACTCGTTGGAAACTGCCGCTAGCCGCGCAGTTTTTCGAAGGCAGTGCGCTGCGTTTCGCCAAGACCGCCAAACGCCTGGACAAGGCGACGCCTATCTTGTCGTGGGGCTGCAAGAGTGATGGGCTGCTGGCGCAGAAGTCGCTACCGGTGACTCGCGTCGAAGACGGCTTCCTCCGCTCCGTAGGCCTGGGCGCCGGCAAAACCCGCCCTCTCTCCTGGGTCGTCGACGACCTCGGCATCTACTACGACGCCACCCGCCCTTCCCGCCTGGAACACATCTTGCAGTCGCAAGATAGCTTCTCGCCATCACTGCTCACCCGTGCAGCGGCATTACGCGAAGGCATCTGCACCGCCGGGGTCACCAAGTACAACCTCACCGGCAGCCCGTGGAAACGCCCCGCCGGCGTGGAGAAAGTGATCCTGGTCACCGGCCAGGTGGAGTCGGACGCCTCGATTCACTTCGGTGCCAACACCCTGCGCAGCAACCTGGCGTTGCTCAAGGCGGTACGTGAGCGCAACCCGCGCGCCTGGGTGCTGTACAAGCCGCACCCCGAGGTGCTGGCCGGCACTCGTGCCGCTGGCGACGACGAGGCGCAGACGGTGCAGTGGTGCAACCAGGTGATAGGCGACACCCCCTTCAACCAGTTGCTGGAAGTGGTGGATGAAGTGCATGTGCTGACCTCGCAGTCAGGCTTCGAGGCGCTGATGCGCGGTATCCCGGTGACCACCTACGGGCAGCCGTTCTACGCGGGCTGGGGACTGACCACTGATGTGGACATGAACCCCGCAACGCAGGCGCGCCGGCAGCGGCGCTTGAGCCTGGATGAGTTGGTGGCTGGCACGCTGATTTTGTACCCGACCTATGTAAGCCGTATCACCCATCGTTTCACGACACCGGAGCAAACCCTTCTGGAGTTGCGCAGTTGGCATGAATTACCAGAGCAAGGAAAGCAAGCCACATGGCTGGAAATGATCAAACGATGGACTTCCGGGCTGAACCGGCGCCTGTCGCCAGTCCGCTGAACCCCGCGAGCAAGATCCGTGCGCTGAGTACCCGCCCACGCCGCTCCTTCCTGTTCCTGCAGGGGGTGAGTTCGCCGTTCTTCGCTCAGCTGGCGCGTGCGCTGCTGGCCGAGGGGCAGTGGGTAAAAACGGTCAATTTCAATATGGGCGATGTGCTCTACGGCCGCGGTGCGCGCAAATTCTGTTCGGCACGCCCGGAGCAGCTGGAGGATTTCTACTTCCAGTTTATCCGTGACCAGCACATCACCGACCTGGTGCTGTTCGGTGATCAGCGCCCGGTGCACAAGCCGGCCATCCGCATCGCCAAGGCCTGCGGTGTGCGCGTGCATGTGTTCGAGGAAGGCTATTTCCGGCCCTACTGGATTACCCTGGAACGGGACGGCGTGAACAACAATTCGCTGCTGCCCCGCGACCCCAAGTGGTTCCACGACGTGGGCGAGCATATTCCGCGCTACAAGAATGGCAATGCCTTCAAGCTGTCGTTTGCCTCGCGGGCGTTCCACGACGTGATGTACCACGTGGGCGGCGCGCTGAACCGTTTGGCGTTTCCCCATTACCGTACCCACGCGCCCTTCAATGCGGCGGTGGAGTATGCCGGCTTCGCGCGCCATGGTTTGCGGCTGATGCAGGCCAAGGGCCGGGATGCCGAGGTGGTGAGCCGAGTGGCGACCGAGCAGGAACCGACGTTCCTGCTGCCGTTGCAGCTGGACAGCGACTCGCAGATTCGCGACCACTCGCGCTTCAACAACATGTCGGATGTGCTGCACGAGGTGCTGGCGTCGTTCTCGCTGCATGCGCCGGGCAGCGCGCGCATGGTGGTGAAGAACCATCCGCTGACGCCGGGCATCGTCGATTACCACCGCATCACGCGGGAGATCGCCGCGCACTACGGCATCGCCGACCGCGTGGACTTTCTCGAGACGGGCTATATGCCGACGCTGCTGTCGCACGTGGCGGGGGTGGTGACCATCAACAGTACGGTGGGCGGCTCGTCGATGTACCACCAGCGGCCGACCTTCGCCCTGGCCGACCCGATCTACAACATTCCCGGGCTCACCCACCAGGGCAGCCTGGATGAGTTCTGGACCGAGCCGGCACCGCCGGACAAGACCCTGTTCCAGCGCTTCCGCAACACTGTGATCCATACCACTCAGGTCAACGGCGGCTTCTATACCCGCTGTGGCATCGACATGGCGGTCACCAACGCCATGGAAGTGCTGATGGCCCATAAATCGCGAATCGAATTGTTCCTATGACGTCTCCTGCTTCTCCCCGCTGCATCCTCATCACTGGCGCCACTGGCGGTATCGGCGGGGCCTTGGCGCCGGTGTACGCCGCGCCGGGCGTGACCCTGATTCTGCAGGGCCGGCGCCACGAGCGCCTGGCCGAGCTGGCCGCGCAGTGCCGGGCCGCTGGCGCCCGGGTGCGGGTCGAAGGCCTGGACGTGCGTGACCTCGACGGTTTGCGCGACTGGGTGCGGGAGATCAGCGCCGAGGAGCAGCCAGACCTGATTATCGTTGGCGCCGGGGTGAATACCGATGTCGGGCCGCACGGCCATGGCGAGGTGTGGGAAGACACCCGCGCGCTGGTGGAAATCAATGTGCTGGCGGCGATGGCTACGGTGGAAGCGGCGTTGCCGGCCATGCGTGCGCGCGGTCACGGGCAGATTGCGCTGTTCAGTTCGCTGGCGGGCTGGCGCGGTTTGCCCACTACGCCGAGCTATAGCGCCAGCAAGGCGGCGATCAAGGCGTATGGCGAATCGATCCGTGACTGGCTGGCGCCCGAAGGGGTGAAGGTCAATGTGATCATGCCCGGTTATGTGGAATCGAAGATGTGCAACGAGATGCCGGGGCCGAAGCCGTTCCTGTGGACGCCGGAGCGTGCGGCGCGCGCCATTCGCGCGGGCCTGGCGCGTAACCAGCCGCGTATCAGTTTTCCGTTTCCGTTGAACCTGGGTTGCTGGGCGCTGGGGATCATTCCGCAGCGGCTGTCTTCGGTGATCTTGCGCTGGATGGATTACGGGGTCGGTCATGCCTGATTTGTCGATTGTGGCGGTTGCGTTGGTGGGTTTTGCCGCGACCTTGGGGATGGAAGCCTTGCTGGTTCCGCGCCCGGCCTTGCGCCGGCCGCGTTCCAGTGTGCTGCTGCATGCCGGCGTGTGGCTGGTGCTGTTGGGGACGCTGTTTCTGCTGACGGGGCGGCCGCTGTTCAGTGGCATCAACGCGCTGGCGGGCTGGCTGTTGGTGGTGCTGGTGAGCAATGCCAAGTACCACTCGTTGCGCGAGCCTTTCGTGTGCGCCGACTTCGAGTATTTCAGCGACGCGGTGCGGTTTCCGCGGCTGTACTTGCCGTTCTTCGGCATCGGCAAGGCGATTGGCCTGGCCTTGGTGTTTCTCGCTTATGTGGCGGGCGGCTTGTACTTCGAGCCACGTGCCGCGGGCGCGCCAGGGTTGGCGCTGGGGCTGTTGGCAGTGGCCTTCGCGCTGTTGCACAGCGGGCACCGGCAGTGGCTGGAGCCGAGCTTCGAGCCGAGCGCGGACCTGCGTGCGTGGGGCCTGGTGGCCTGCCTGTGGCGCTATTTCGTCGCGGCCCGGCGGCCGGTGGATGTGGCCGCGCTGAACTCGCCGTTCCGCGCGCCATTGCCGCTGGACAGCCAGGCCGACATGGTTTCGGTGCAGAGCGAGTCGTTCTTCGATGTGCGCCAGCTGTTCCCCGGCGTGCGCCGCGAGGTGCTCGGCGAGTTCGACCGTTTGCGCCATGAGGCCCTGGCCCATGGGCCGCTGCAAGTGGCGGCCTGGGGCGCCAATACCGTGCGTACCGAGTTCGCTTACCTGACCGGCCTGGACGGGTCGCAGCTGGGTGTGCATCGCTTCAACCCGTACCGCTTGCTGGCCCGCCGCGGGCTGCCGAGCATCGCCGCGCAGTTCAAGCAGCAGGGCTATCGCACGGTGTGCATTCACCCGTATGCGGGCAGTTTCTATGGCCGCGACAAGGTGCTGCCGGCGCTGGGCTTCGATGAGTTCATCGATGTGCGCGCCTTCAACGACAGCCAGAAGGCCGGGCCCTTTATCGGTGACTGCGCAGTGGCGCAGAAGGTGATCGAGCTGCTCAAGGCCGAGCAACCGCGCAAGCCGTTGTTCATTCATGTGGTGACCATGGAAAACCATGGCCCGTTGCAGTTGGAGCAAGTGGGTGAGGCGGAGCTGGCGACCTGGTTCAACCAGCCGCTGACGCCGGCCTTGCGCGACCTGGGCCCCTATGTGCGGCATATCGCCAATGCCGACCGCATGCTCGGCTTGCTGCGCGCGGCGCTGGAAGGCCATCCACGGCCGGCGGGGCTGTGTTTCTACGGTGACCATGTGCCGATTCTGCCGGACGTTTACCAGGCCTTGGGCGCGCCGGTGGGTGATACCGAATACTTTATCTGGAGCAACCGCGCCCGCGCCACCACTGCGGCGGCGCCCCTCGCGGTGCAGGCGCTGGGCCCGTGCTTTATTGCGCAGTTGCAAGGGATACAACCGGTGGCGCAGGCCAAGCGTGCCTGAAGCGCCCGTGAAGGTCATCGCGGCCGCGAGCTTGCCGGCTATCAGCGATGAGCTGGTGCGCCTGGTCACCCGTGGTCGCGGCTCGCTGGCGTTCATCTTCGGTGGCGATGACAGTCGCCATCGGCTGCTGGCCGGTGCAATCAATTGGGACCGGGTTCTGCTGGCTTTCAGCGGCGGCCGGGCCACGGGCTACGCGGCGATCAAATTTGCCCGGCGCGGGCCATTTTCACCCAGCCGCGCGGCATTCGTACGCGAGTTCGGCATGCTCAAGGGCATGCTGCGCTTCGCCCTGTTTTGCTTGACGGAGTGTCGTGAGTGGCGGTATCGGTTTTTTCTCTATGGTTTGCGGGTCGACAAGCGCGCACGCCGCCAGGGCGTGGCCACCGCCTTGCTCGACGCCGTGAGCGCCTTGGCCATCGAACAGGGGGCTACGCGCTTGCAGTTGGAAGTGTTGCGCCGCAACCTGGCCGCGCAGCAGCTGTATCGGCACTACGGCTTCAACTTCAGCCAGCCGCAGCGCGCGCGCTGGTTACCGGTGGTGAAGATGCACCGCACCCTGGGGGCCGGCCATGAAGGTTGAACCGAGCAGCCTGGTGCCTGGCGATGGCTGGGTGGGCATCATGTCGCAATGGGTCGCCTGGAAGGTGATCCACCTGCCGCGCTTTCTGGCTGCCGAAGGCATGCCCCATTGGCTGTGGCAACGCGGCCGCCGAGCACCCAGCGGGCTCAAGGCGATCGCCGGTATCGGCTACAAACGCTCATCGGCGCCGGCGCGGGTACTGTGCCAGCGCTGGGGCCTGCCCTATATCGCCCTCGAAGACGGTTTCTTGCGCTCGACCTCGCTGGGCGTCCAGGGTGACACACCGATGTCCATGGTGGTCGACCCGGTCGGCATCCATTACCTGGCCGACCGCCCTTCCCTGCTCGAGCAGTTTCTGCAGGTGCCGGAACATACCCGGCCTGAAGAGCTGGCCAGCGCCCGGGCGCTGATCGAATTGATGCGTGCCACCGGCATCGGCAAGTACAACCATGCCCCCGACCTGCCCGCCGATGACCCGCTGGGCCGCGACCGGCCGCTGGTGCTGGTGGTGGACCAGACCTACGGTGATTTCTCGATTCCGGGCGGCGGGCTGTGCGAGGCGGATTTCATTCGCATGCTCGACTGCGCCCTGGCCGAGAACCCCGGCGCCGACCTGCGGGTGCGCATCCATCCGGATTGCGTGGCCGGCTACAAGAAAAGCTGCCTGCTGGAGGCCGCGCGGGAACGTGGGGTCACGGTGGAAAGCCGCGTGGTGTCGTGGTCGTCGTTGGCGCGCCGGGCGCAGCGGGTGTATGTGGGCACCAGCCAGGCGGGCCTGGAAGCGCTGATTCTCGGCGTGCCGGTCACCTGCTTCGGCCTGCCCTTCTACGCCGGCTGGGGCTTGACCGACGACCGCCAGGCCATTCCCCGTCGCCAGGCACGGCCAAGCCTGGAGCAGTTGGTGGCCGCGGCCTATATCCGCTATTGCCGGTACATCGACCCGCAGACAGGCCAGCTGACTGACGTAATGACGGTCGCCCGCGAGCTGGCGCGGGCCAAAGCCCAAGGCCAAAGCAACGCCGGCAAACCGCGGCACTGGCCGACGCTCACCAATTACCTGCGGCTCATGCTGGGCGTTGAACGCGCCAGCGCGGGCCCCTGCTGAAGGACGATTCGATGGCCACCGCGCTGCAACAACTGGGACGTTACGCCGCCCTCCCTTGGCATTGCCTGCAATTGGCGACGCACGCCAAATCCTTCCAGGCCAACCCGGTGCTGGGCAGCGAGCGGCTGAACCAGTGGGGGCTGCATATCAAGCGGCGCCGGTTGGCAATGAACATGGCGCAGTGGCGGCGCATGCAACTGGCGCGGCAACTGCCACCGGTCGAGCGCAGTTCGTTCGAGCGCGACGGCTTCTTCATCCGTGAACAAGCGCTGCCAGGGCCGGTGTTCGAACGCCTGCGGGCCGAGGCGCAGGCGCTGCGTGCGCAAGGTTGGGAGATGCGCCAGGGCAAGGCGATCACCCGGCGGGTGAGCCTCGATCAGGATGTGCTGGCGCGTAACCCGGGGCTGCGGGCCTTTGTGCATGACGCTGGGGTGCGTGAGCGAATTGCCTATGCCTCGTCGAATACTGGCGGCATCACTTACCAGCTGCAGTCGATCATCGTCGATGCCAGCGATGCACCGCTGGATCCGCAGACGCGCTTGCATGCCGACACCTTTCACCCGACCGCCAAGGCTTGGTTGTTCCTCGATGATGTAGAGGATGACCAAGGGCCGTTCTCTTACGTGCCAGGCTCCCATCGCCTGACGCCGCAGCGGCTGCAGTGGGAGTACCAGAAGAGCCTCGGCGCGGCGCACTCCAGCGAGCAGATGCACCGCGAGGGGTCGTTTCGGATCGGCCTCGACGAACTCGATGGCCTGGAACTGCCAGCGCCGCGGCGCTTCGCCGTGCCCGCCAATACCCTGGTGGTGGCCGATACGTCAGGCTTCCACGCGCGCTGCCAGAGCCAGCGGGCGAGCCACCGAGTGGAAATTTATGCCAGTTTGCGCCGCAACCCGTTTCTGCCGTGGCGCGGCGCGCATCTGTTTGCGTTGCCGATGATCGCCAACAACCACATGCGTTGGGATGTGCGCCTCAAGCAGATGAGCGGCTTGCAGCATCGGCCGGACTGGGCGTTCTTCGATGCCCTGAATGCGTACGAGCCAGGGCACCTGTAGCTGGCGCTAGAGCAGCGCCAGCTCCTCGGCGACGATCCGCACCGTATCGGCGATCTGCTCTTGCGTATGCTGGCAAGACATGAAGAATCGCACCCGCGCCGCCTTCTCCGGCACCGCCGGATAGAGGATCGGCTGGGCATTGATGCCGCGGCGAAACAACGCCGCCGACAGCAAGGTGGCCTTCAGTGAACTGCCGGTAATCACTGGAATCACCGCCAATCCAGTACTGGTCGCAGTGTCCAGCCCCGCGGCACGCGCCAGTTGCAGGAACTGCTGACCGCGGGCCTGCAACGCCGCAACCCGCTCGCCCCACTGGGGCAACAGGCGCAACGCCGCCAAGGATGCCGCCGCTGCCGCCGGTGGCATGCCCACGCTGTACAGAAACCCCGGCGCCAGAAAGCGCAGGTGCTCCACCAGCGCCGACTCGCCGGCGATGTAGCCGCCGCAGCTCGACAGCGTCTTGCTCAGGGTGCCCATCCACATGTCGACATCGTCGCCCGCCAGCCCGAAGTGCTCGCGAATACCCTTGCCCGTCGCGCCCATGACGCCCAGCGAGTGCGCCTCGTCGACCATCAGGAACACCTTGTGGCGGCGCTTGAGCTCGACGAATTTCGGCAGGTCCGGGTAGTCGCCGTCCATGCTGTAGATGCCTTCGAGCACCACCAGCACGCGCTCGAACTGGCCGCGTTGTTCGCTGAGCAGGCGGTCCAGCGCCTGGCTGTCGTTGTGCGGGAAACTCAGGCGCCGCGCGCCCGACAGCTGAATGCCTTGCAGCACGCTGTTGTGGATCAGTTCGTCGTGCACGATCAGGTCGCGCGGGCCGAACAGGTAGCCGATGCTGGTGACGTTGGTGGCGTGGCCGCTGACGAAGGTCACGGCGTCGTCCACTTCGTACAGCTGCGCCAGCGCCTGCTCCAGCTCGCGGTGCAGGGGCCGCTCGCCCGACACCGCGCGGCTGGCCGACACCGAGGTACCGTAGCGGTCGATGGCCGCCTTGGCCGCCGCCGCCACTTCAGGGTGGCCAGAGTAGCCGAGGTAGTTGTAGCTGGCGTAGTTGATATAACGCGCGCCGCCGATGCTGGTTTCAGCGTCGGCTAGCTGGTCGTGCAGCTTGAAGAACGGGCTGCTCAGGCCCATGCGCTCGGCACCCTGGCGCATCAACTGGAGTTGCTGGTAACCCGGGTGCAGGTCGAAGCGGTAATGCTGCGCGGGTACCGCCACGGCATCCTGCAAGGTATGCGTGGCGGGCGCCGCGGTACTACCGCTGGCCTCGCGCAGGCGCCGTTCCCGGGCCTGCTGGATGAGCTTGTCCTTCATGCTGGCGCCCAGCGCCGGCGGGGTGTTCTGCGTCATGCTTGGGTGCTCATGAAGGTTGTTGATCCCGTGCGGCGGCAGCCAGCATTTGCTGGCCCTGCTCGGAGTCGAGGTCGACGCCATGGCGGGCCAGGGTGTCGCGGGCCATGGCATCGGGGGCCGCCTCGGCCTGGCTGTTGCCACGCAGCAGTTCGAGAATGCGCACGCTGAGCTTGGCGATGCTGGACGATTCGCTCAGCTCCATCACCGGCAGGCGAATGCCGAAGCGGTCTTCGACGGCGACCACCAACTCCACGCTCATCAACGAGTCGAGCCCCAGCTCTTGCAGCGGGCGCTGGCTGTCCAGTTTGCTGGCTGGCAGGCGCAGGATTTCACTGATTTCCTGCTTGAGCAGTTCACCGAAGGCCGCTTGCAGGGCTTGATCGTCCAGCTCTTCGAGCATGCGCTGGATATCCTGGCCGCCCTCCTCGTCCTGTTCGCCGCCTTGCAGGCGTGCCAGTTCGCGGAAGCGTGGCGCCTGGGCCGAGGGCAGGAAGCGTGACAGGGCTTTCCAGTCCAGCTCCAGCACGCCAAGGCCCGAGCGACGCTCGAGCAACATCTGCTCGAGGCGTTCGAGCGCTGCCGCGGCCATTAACGCCGAGCCACCCATGCGGCCCTGGAGTGCTTGTTTGATGTCCTGGTTGCGGGCCAGGAAGCCGGCATCGTCGATGGCGCCCCACAGCACCGCCGTCGCCGGCAGGCCGAGGGCCAGGCGGCGGCGCGCCAAGGCTTCGAGCCAGTGGTTGGCGGCCACGTAGTTGGCCTGGCCGGGGTTGCCGAACAAGGTGGTGGCCGACGAGAACATGACGAAGAAGTCCAGGCTCAGGTTGCGGGTCAGGGCATCCAGGTGCTGCGCGCCCAAGGCTTTGGGCGCCAGCACGCGTTGCATCTGGGCGGCATCGAGGTTGCGGATCAGGCCGTCGTCGATCACCGTGGCGGCGTGCACCACGCCGCGCAACGGCTGCGCACCCGCGGCGAGGCCGGCGAATACCTGTGCCAGTTGCTGTGGGTCAGCCAGGTCACAGGCCAGGGCTTGCACGCCAATGCCTTGCTCGCGCCAGGCGGCCAGCGCCGGCTGCGCTTCTTCGCTGGCAGCGCCACGGCGGCTGAGCAGCACCAGGTGCCGCGCGCCTTTCGCCACTAACCAATGGGCGGTGCGCAGGCCGAAACCACCGAGGCCGCCGGTGACCATGTAGCACCCGTGCGGATCCAGCTGCAGCGTCGGGGCCGGGTCTTGGCGCGGGTCGACCGGCTGTTGGATCGGGTTGCGGTAGGTGACCACCACTTTGCCGATCTGTCGGGCTTGCTGCATGTAGCGGAACGCCTCGACCACTTCGTTGGCGTCGAACTCGTGGTACGGCAAGGGGCTGAGCACGCCTTGCTCGAACAGCGCCATCATTTGCGCGAACAGGCGACGCGTCAGGTCCGGGCGTTCGCTCATCAGCTGGTCGGCGTCGATGCCGAAGTAGCTGATGTTATTGCGGAACGGGCGCAGGCCGATGCGGGTGTTCTGGTAGAAATCGCGCTTGCCCAGCTCCAGGAAGCGGCCGAACGGCTTGAGCACCTGGAAGTTGCGGTTGATGGCCTCGCCGGCGAGGGAGTTGAGGACCACGTCGACGCCGCGGCCAGCGGTGTCCGCCAGGATCTGGTCGGCGTAGGCCAGGGAGCGCGAGTCATAGATGTGCTGCACGCCCATCAGCCGCAGGAAGTCGCGCTTCTCGTCGCTGCCGGCGGTGGCGTAGATCTCGGCGCCACACCATTTGGCGATCTGGATAGCGGCGATGCCCACGCCACCGGCGGCGCCGTGAATCAGGACTTTCTCGCCCGGCTCCAGGCGCGCCAGGTGGTGCAGTGCGTAGTACACGGTGAAGAAGGTGCTGGGGATGGTCGCGGCCGCTTCGAACGACATGCCCGCAGGTATGCGCGCGACGGCGTTGGCATTGGTGACCAGGCTGTTGGCGAAGCTGGACGGGCCGAAGCCGACCACGCGGTCGCCGGGCTGGAAGCCGCCCTGGGCTTCGGCGCCCATGGCCGTTACGACACCGGCGAACTCGAAGCCCAAGGTGGGGCCGGAGAAGCCGTTTTCGATGGCCTCGTCAGAAAGCAGGCCCAGCGCGTACATCACGTCGCGGAAGTTCAGGCCGGTGGCGCGTACGGCCACGGCCAGCTGGTCGGCGGCCGGTTGCGGCGCGGCGCGGCATTCCCAGCGCAGGTTGCGCAGCTGCCCTGGCATCTCGAAGCCCAGGCGCACGTTGCCGGTGGAAGCGGCCGGGGTTTGGCTGTCGAGCAGGCGCAAGCGCGGCACGAAACGTTGGCCTTGGGCATCCACGGCCATTTCGCTTTCGCGGTCGGCGCCTAGGAAGGTCGGCAGCAGCGCGGCGGCGCTGGTGCCCGGCGCGAGGTCGAGCAGGCGCACCTGGCATTGGGCGCTTTCGTTGGCCAAGGTGCGGCCGAAGCCCCATAGGGCGGCATCGGCGATGCTATCGACGTCAGCGTCGGCGACCGGTTGCAGGTGGCTGGCGGCGCCACGGGTCAGCAGCCATAGATGGGCATTGCGGCCCTGTGCCTCGCAGGCTTGTGCCCATTGCGCGGCCAGCAGGCAGCGTTGCGGCTGCATGGCCAGGCCACGAGCGTCGTCGAGACCTGCCAGCAACACCACATGCTGGGCGTCGTCCAACTCCGCCGATTGCTCGGCGGCCACGCGGCGTACGCTTTGGCCGGCGGCGGTGAGTTGGGCGTCGAGATCCGCAGCCAGGGCGCTGTCGCCCACCAGCAGCCAGTTGTGCGCAGGCATTGCCGCCACGAGTGGTGTGGCGGCCCTGGCGCTCTGTGCCAGCAGCCAGTAGGCGCCAGCGGCAGTGCCGGGGGTCAGTTCGACGGCGGCCTGGCAGTCAAGGCCTAGGCGCTGTAGTTCCTGCTGCCAGAAGGCCGGGCGCTGCTGCGCGGTGGCGGCTGCCGGGCCTTGGCCGGCCATCCACCAGCTGGGCTCGGCGGCGAAGATGAAATCAGCCCAACGGGCCGGGTGCTGTGCCAGCAATAGAACCTGGGCCTGGTCGCGCAGGCGGGCGCTGGCGAACTGCAGAGCTTCGGCAAGATTCGCCAGGGGCGCCAGGTCGGTGGCCAGCAACAGCAGGTCGAAGCCTTGCAAGACACCCTGCGGCGCCTGGCGCGCGTCGGCCAGGGTCAGGGCTTGCAAGTCGGGGTAGTCGCCGTGCAGCAGCTCGATGGCATCCAGCTGCGTGGCGCAGTAGAGGTAATCGACACGGTCGAAATCGAGCTGCGCCAGCAGGCTGGCGGCCAGCGGCCGGCCTTGCTGGCCCAGTTCGAGGATGCGCAGGCGCTGGCCTGGGGCCAAGGCCGCCAGGCGCTCGCCGATATGCTGTTGAAGCGCACCGATCATCGCGTGGTAGGCGGCAGCGCCCAGTGCGACGCGTGCCAGGGCGGCGGTACTGGTTTCCCGCGGCAACAGCTCCGCCAGCGGGCGTGCGCCGCTGCTCAGTTCAGCCAGGTGAGTGCCGATGCGGCCCACCGAATGGATGAGCTGGAAGTGCTCGGGATAGCTGCGCAACAGTTCCTGCCAGATGTCCTGGGCGCGGATGCCGTCGTCTTCGGCCACGACCTGCCAGCAGCCGGCGGCGTCGCGTTGCAGGCTGCCGTCTTCCTCGCCTTGCTCCAGCAGCCGCGCGACCCAGCGTTGGGCATCGCCGGGTTGTTCGGCCAGCCGTTCCGCGCTCAGGTGCCCGCCTTGGGCTGTTAGCCACTCGGTGACGAAACGGCTGCACAGGCTGTCGAGCAGCGGCTCGACCTCGTTCACATAGCGTTGCACCAGCGGGTCATCGTGCAGCTCGGCCAGCGCGCCCTGCAACAGCGGCTGCAAGGCCGGCGCCGGGGCGGCGGCGAGCGGCGCCTGGGTCGGCATGGGAATGGCGACGCTGGTGACCTGCTTGATATCGCCGGCGCGATCGCGCTGCAGGCGCACACCGCGGAACCGCGCGTCCTTGATGTGCACCACGGCCTGGCCCTGGGCATCGAACAAGGTGAAATCGGCCAGCAGCGAATGCTCCGAGGCCTTGACCAGTTGTACCTGCGCCAGCACCGGTACGCTGGCCCGGGTGGTGAAGGCCACGCGGCCAAACTTGACCGGAATAAACGCCAGGCCAGTGCGCCGGGCCGGGTCGTGCGCCAGCAGTTGGGTGATCAACTGGAAGGCACTGTCCAGCAACGCCGGATGCACGTGCAGGTCGTCGATTTCAGCGTCGATGGCCGCAGGTACCTGCAGGCGCGCGAGGATGCCTTGCTCCAGGCGCCAGCCTTCGCTCACGGCCTGGTAGGCCGGGCCATAGTTCAGGCCCACGGCTTCGGTCAACTGCAGGTGCTGGGCACCACTGAAGTCGGCCGCGCGGGCGGGCAGTGCCGGCGCTACGCGATCGAGCATCACGCCACAGGCGTCGCCCGGCAGCCGCGCCACCACGTGCTGCACCCACTCTTCACGCTCGCCGGTGGTACGCGAACGAATGCTCAAGGCGCCATCGGCCTCGGCGATGCGTACCTGCACCTTCTTGCTGTGCTCGGCGCTGAGGATCAGCGGCGCGTGGATTTCCAGCTCTTCGATATCGACGAACTCGCCTGGCTGATAGAGCAACGCAGCAGCCAAGGCCAGCTCGGTAAAACCGGCGCCGGGGAACAGCACCGCTTCGCCCACCTGGTGGTCACCCAGCGTCGGGAACAGCGCGGTATCGAGACGGTTTTCCCAGGCCAGGCCTTGTTGCGGCAAGGCGTAGCCCAGCAGCGGATGCACCCGCGAGCGTTGCAGGGTGCCACCGCTTTCGGGCGTCAGCGCGTGCCAGTGGCGCTCGCGCTGCCAGGCATAGTTGGGCAGGCGCAGCCATTGCCCCGGTACCGGGAACAGGCTTGGCAAGGTCGGGGGCACACCGGCGATCAGCAGCTTGGCCAGGGTACGGTCGATCAGGGCCGGGCTGTGATCGTTGCGCAGCAGGGTCGCGACCACGGCGCCGTTGCGGTCATGGGCGTTGAGCGCGTCCACTACGTAACTGCGCAGGATCGGGTGCGGGCCCACTTCGACGAAGGTATTGACGCCCAGATTGACCAGGCCATCGACGGCGCCCTGGAACAGTACCGGGTGACGGATGTTGTGCCACCAGTACTCGGCGCCGAGACGCTCGCCGCTCAGCTCGCCACCGGTGACGGTGGAATAGAAGGGAATGCGCGCGGCTTGCGGCCGAACCGCGGCCAGGGCATCGAGCACTGGCTGGTGAATGGGGTTCATGCACGGCGAGTGGAATGCATAATCCAGGGCCAGGCGGCGCACGAATATCTGCCGCTCATTGAGCACCGCTTCAAGGCGATCAAGCGCCGCGACGCTGCCAGCCAAGGTCGCGCCTTTACCGCTGTTTTCACCGGCAATCACCACTTCATCGGCGAGGTTCAGCTCGTCGAGCACGGCAGCGATGGCCTCGGCGCCCAGCCCCACGGCAGACATCTGCCCGGTGCCGCGGGTCAGGCCTTGCAGGCGGCTGCGTTGGTAGATCACCAGCGTCGCATCGGCCAGGCTCAGCGCGCCGCAGGCCCAGGCCGCGGCCACTTCACCGACGCTGTGGCCGACCACAGCCTGGGGCTCCAGGCCGCGCGCGCGCAGCATGTGCACCACGCCCACCTGCAAAGCGAACAACGCGGGTTGGGCAAATTCGGTACTCGCGTAGCGGTCTTCACCCTCGGCGCCTGCCAATGCTCCCGCCAGCTCGGCGTGCAGCGAATAGCCGGCGAGTGGCTGGAACAGCGCGTCCACTTTGGCCACGGCGGCGGCGAATACAGGATCAGCCAACAACGCACGGCCCATGCCCTGCCACTGGCTGCCATTGCCGGAAAATACCCAGGCGGGCGCGCTGGCAGCGTCCAGCGCCTGGCCGCTTTCGACCACCGAGGCCAGTTCGCTCAGGGACGGGTCGGCGGCGTAATCCGCCAACGCCTGGGCGGCCTCGCGCGCATCGGCGGCGATCACCACCAGCCGCTGGCCGAGCGCATCGCGGCGAACCAGGCTGTGCCAGGCAGCGTCGTAAAGGCTGCCATGGCCGGCAGCCAGGTAGTCGGCCATGGCTTGGGCATTGGCCGCCAGCCCCGCTGCGTTCCTGGCACTGAGCAGCAGCGGCACGGCGTGCTGCGGCGCGGCGGCGGCCGGGGCGGGCGTGGCCTCGGCGCTGCGCAGAATGACGTGGGCGTTGGCGCCGCCGAAGCCGAAGGAGTTGATGCCGACGATCAATTCGCCTTCGGCCTTCAACGGGCGGTTGGCCTGCACCACATCAAGGTTCAGGCCGGTAAAATCGATCGCCGGATTCAGGCGGTTGATGCCGACCGTGGCCGGCACTTGCCGGTGCATGATCGTCAGCAGCGCCTTGGTCAGCCCGGCGACGCCAGAGGCGGCCTCCAAGTGGCCAATGTTGCTTTTTACCGAGCCGATCGGTAGCGCGCGGCTGCGTTTCTGGCCCAGGGCCTGGCCGATGGCGCGGGTTTCGATCGGATCGCCTACCGGCGTGCCGGTACCGTGGGCTTCGAGGTAGTCAATCTGCTCGGGGCTGATACCCGCCTGCTGGTAGGCCCGGGTCATCAAGGCCATCTGCGCTTCGGCGCTCGGCAAGGTCAGGCTCGACTTGCGCCCATCGGTATTGACGGCGCTGCCGCCCACCACCGCGAGGATCGGGTTGCCATCGGCCAAGGCCTGGTCGTAATCCTTGAGCAGGAACAGGCCGCCGCCCTCGGACCGCACGTAGCCGTCGGCGCTTTCGTCGAATACATGGCACTGGCCAGTGCGCGACAGCATCGAGGCTTTGGAGAACACCAGGAAACCGAACGGGTGCAGGTGCAGGCTGATGCCGCCGGTGACGGCCTGGCTGATATCGCCACTGGCGATGGCCTGGCACGCTTGGTGGAAGGCCACCAGCGAAGACGAGCAGGCCGTGTCGACGGTCATGCTCGGGCCGCGCAGGTCGTAGAAATAGGACAGGCGGTTGGCGACGATGCTGGAGGTGTTGCCCGTGGCGGAGCCCGCGTCGACCGCGCCGAGGTCTTCGGTGATGCGGTAGGCGTGGTCGACGCTAGCGACTCCCAGGTAGACGCCACAGTCGCTGCCACGCAGGCTGGAGGCCTTGATGCCGGCGTTTTCGAACAGCTCCCAGGTCAGCTCGAGCAGAATGCGCTGCTGGGGGTCGATGCTGGCCGCTTCCCGCGGGGAAATACTGAAGAATTCGGCGTCGAAACCGGAGATATCACCCAGCGTGCCGGCCGCGAACGTGTAGGCGGTACCGGGGTGCGCCTTGTCGGGGTGGAGAAACTCGGCGTGGCTCCAGCGGCTGCTGTCCGCCTGGGTGATGAAGTTCTGGCCTTGCAACAACGCTGACCAAAAAGTGCGGTCATCGGCCCCCGGAAAACGACAGGACGCCGCTACCACTGCAACTTTTCTAGACATAATTCCCTTCGATTTCATCGGACGCAGCCTTGCGCACGTGCAAGCAAACCTGGCCTAAAACGGTTCCGGCATTTTTAAAAAATGAGCGTTCTCGGTTCAAGATGCGTTTTTGCTGTAAACACTTGAACGGGCACAACACGGCCGCAGGGGCCGTTCCCGAACGCGCCCTCTTTGGGGCTGACTGCGCACGCCATACGGCGCGAGGGATGTGCCTGAGTAACGGCGCGGCCCGCATGTGGGGCTGCTACTCGGCTAAGAGCGGGCGCGATGATGGCATATTGAGCCGGATTCGTGAAGGCGGCAGGCGTGGTTTACGTCGTAATAGGACCGCGACCTATAGACACGCCCGGGGATTTCGTGACATGCGGAAACAAAAGACCCGCCAAAAGGCGGGTCTGTTGATGCCGAGGCGGCGGGTATCAGATACCTACGGTCTGCCCCAGGAACCATGCACGCTCTTCAGCCTGGTCGATCCACTCTTCCAGCAAGCTGGTGGTGGACACATCATTGGCGTCGTCGGTCAGGGTGTGGGTGGTGCGCATGTAGGCCGCCAGCGACTGGTTGTCTTCATGCAACTCGGTGAGCATTTGCTCGGCGGTCAGGTCGGTGGCTTCGCTGCTGGCCAGGCGCTTGAGTTGCACCATCTGCTCCAGCGAACGTACCGAGGGCTGGCCGATCTTGCGCGCACGCTCGGCGATCAGGTCGGTGATGGCGTACAGCTGCGCGGCTTGTTCATCCAGCAGCAGGTGGTAGTCGCGAAAGTGCGAACCATGCATGTGCCAGTGGTAATTCTTGGTCTTGATGTACAGGGAAAACACATCGGACAACAGCACCGCCAGCGCCTTGCCGACTTCTGGCTGGTTTTCCAGGCGCGCGTCTTCGCCCTGTTCGGCCTTGGCCTTTACGGCGGATACGGTCTTGAGTTCACTTTTGACGTTCTTCACGTTGGCTACGGCCATGTTGAATCTCCAGTCGAGTGGTTCGTATCGGGGCAGACGATCAGCATAGACAATCGTCGCGGTCTGTAGAGTCGACCACGGCAGGGCAGGAAATGTTCATGAAGTTTTTGCTATCGGGAACATGCAGCAGGCCTATGGGGCCCGCTGCATCAAGGGTGAAGCCGGCTATCGGATGGCTCAGCCGCGTTGCATCCGCTCCAGCGCCACTGGCCGCAAGCGCGGCGTCAGCAGGTGGATCACCACGATGGCGATCAGGTACATGGACCCGGCCACGATGAAGATCGGCTGGTACGACTTGAACACTTCGAGGATATAGCCGTTATAGGTGGTCATCAGCATGCCGCCCATGGCTCCGGCCATACCGCCGATACCGATCACCGATGCGACCGCTTCCTTCGGGAACAGGTCCGACGGCAAGGTCATGAGGTTGGCCGACCAGGCCTGGTGCGCCGCAGCGGCCAAACCGATGATCGCCACCACCAGCCACAGGCTGGAGACGAACTGCGCGGTCACGATGGGGGTGACGGCCAGGGCGCAGATGAGCATGGTGGTCTTGCGCGAGGCGTTGGCCGAGCGGCCGCGTTTCATCTGCTTGGACGAGCCCCAGCCACCCAGCACCGAGCCGACGTCGGCCAGAATGTACACGGCAATCAGCGGCGGGCCGAAGGACTTGAGGTCCAGGCCGTAGGTTTTGCCAAGGAAGTCGGGCAGCCAGAACAGGTACAGCCACCAGATCGGGTCGGTCAGGAACTTGCCGGCGGCGTAGGCCCAGGTTTCCCGGAAGCCCAGCAGCTTGACCCAGGAGAACTTCACCGTTGGCGCGCCAGCCGATACCGGGGTACCCGCGTCGGATTGGATATAGGCCAGCTCGGCGCTGTTGACCGAAGGGTGTTCCTGGGGGCGGCGGTACATGATCACCCAGGCGATCAGCCACAGCGAAGTGACGATGCCGATGGAGATGAACGCCGCGCGCCAGCCCCAGGCCAGGGTAATGGCCGGAATCAGCAACGGGGTGATGATCGGCCCCATGGCGGTACCGGCGTTGAAGATGCCGGTGGCCTGGGCGCGTTCCTTTTGCGGGAACCACTCGGACACCGCCTTGAGGCTGGCCGGGAAACTGCCCGACTCGCCGAAACCCAGGGTGAAACGTGCAATGGCGAACTGGGTGACCGTGGTCACCAGGCCATGGCCAATACTGGCGATGGTCCAGATGGTGAACGCCATGGCGTAACCGACGCGCACGCCAACCTTGTCGATGATCCGCCCGAAGGTGAGGAAACCGATGGCGTAGGCGCACTGAAACCAGAAGACGATGTTGGCGTAGTCGGTTTCCGACCACTTGAGCTCGGCGGCGAGGGTGGGCTTGAGGATGCCGATCATCTGACGGTCGATGTAGTTGATGCCGATGGCGATGAACAACAGTGCGCAGATGATCCAGCGGTAACGGCTGGCGCGGGATTGCTGGAGGGCGGCGGCCCGGGGTTGCAGCTCGGGAGGGACCTGTATTGTCATTATTGCGGCTTCCAATTTTTATTGTTATCGACCGGTACTGCACGGTGGTTCATTTCACAGTGAAGCGACAGCAAGAAAGGACCTGTACGACATCCTATGACGGCTTTTTCAGGCTGTCAATCTGGCCTGGATAGCGACTAAAGTCGGCGTTCTTCAGGGCTTGTGGGCGGCTGGCGCTCGGGGTTGCGGGTCGCCGCCCGGGTAGGGAATTTCAGTCTTCTTCCTTGATGGTAGTGACTTCGTCGGCGCGCACCCGGACCTTCTTGCCGGCGATGTCGGTGAACTCGTAGAAGCCGTCGTCGGTTTTGGTTTTGGGCATGTCCTTGGTGATGTATTGGCTGCCGTTCTGGGTGGTGACCACGGTTTGGGTGGAGCAGCCGGCGAGGGCCAGGGTGATGGCGGCGGCGCCGAGCAGGTAGAGGGTTTTCATGGGTGAGTCCTGTGGTGGTGGGATGTCCTTCAACAGCTTCGAGCGTTTTTTTCGCGGAAAATTTCTGGGGGGTTGAAGATCAAGAGCTCGCAGGCTGGCGCCAGCTC
>Ga0308164_10001436_pt1 | contig 27969 bp, 23 predicted proteins | sample PhyTR2_FD_201031 | JGI IMG/M metagenome (GOLD analysis project Ga0308164, IMG submission 201031) | Phyllosphere microbial communities from UC Gill Tract Community Farm, Albany, California, United States - DLSLT.R2 | ecosystem: Host-associated > Plants > Phyllosphere > Unclassified | place: USA... | reverse complement strand
AGTTGTAATCGCCCGTTTTTTTTGCTCTCAAAATTTTACAAGGCGTGTATCATTGCGCCCGTCAGCCTCGCCGAGGCTTATGGACCCTTTCCATGGACTTACCCAGTAGCAATTCAATAAAGCGTTTTCACAATCAAGAATCGACTGATTGATCTTCCGGCGTGCTCCACTGCTGGGAGTGGAGTATGCCTATGACCGAATACGAAGCAAAAAAATCACAGGAAAGCCTGCAGGATCGTCTGGCTCAAGTCATCGAGCTGCTGCAGCGCCAACGTGTGGTCGAAGACCTGACGCACCGCCAGGAAGGCGCCCACCAGGACCTGGTGGAAAACCTCGTTCACCGCCAGAACGTCGTCGAGCTGCAACGCAAGCTCGATGACCTGCACTCTGCCGACGTCGCCTACATTCTCGAAGCCTTGCCCCTGATAGACCGCCTGGCGCTCTGGCAGCTGGTCAAGACCGAGCGCGATGGCGACATCCTGTTGGAAGTGTCCGACTCCGTCCGGGAGACCTTGATCGCCGACATGGACGATCACGAGATTCTCGCCGCGGCCAAGGAGATGGACCCCGACGAACTCGCCGATCTTGCCCCCGAGCTGCCCCGCGACGTCGTTCACGAATTGATGGAAACCCTCGACGCCCAGCAGCGCGAACGCGTGCGCTCGGCCTTGAGCTACGACGAGGAACAAGTCGGCGCGTTGATGGACTTCGAGATGGTCACCATCCGCGAAGATGTCAGCCTGGAAGTGGTGCTGCGCTACCTGCGCCGCCTCAAGGAACTGCCGGGGCATACCGACAAGCTCTTCGTGGTTGACAGCGATGGCGTGCTCAAGGGGGTGCTGCCGATCAAGCGCCTGCTGGTCAACGACCCTGACAAGCAGGTGGCTGACGTCATGGCCAGCGACCCGGTGAGCTTCCACCCCGACGACGAATCCTACAGTGCCGCCCAGGCGTTCGAACGCTATGACTTGATTTCCGCGCCGGTGGTGGACAAGGGCGGGCGCCTGATCGGCCGTTTGACCATCGACGAAATGGTCGACGTGATCCGCGAAGAGGGCGACAGCGAAGTCCTCAACATGGCCGGTTTGCGCGAAGAAGAAGACATCTTCGCGTCAGTCTGGCGTTCGCTGCGCAACCGCTGGTCATGGCTGGCGATCAACCTGATCACCGCCTTCATCGCTTCGCGAGTGATCGGCCTGTTTGAAGGCGCCATTGAAGAGCTGGTAGCCTTGGCGGCGTTGATGCCGATCGTGGCCGGTATCGGTGGCAACTCCGGCAACCAGACCATCACCATGATCGTGCGCTCCATGGCGCTGGACCAGGTGACTCCCGCCAGCACCAAGCGCCTGCTGCGCAAGGAGCTGGCGGTATCGCTGTGCAACGGCATCATCTGGGGTGGGGTGATCGGCGTGGTCGCTTACCTGCTGTACCACAGCTGGGCCTTGGGCGTGGTGATGACCGCAGCCATGACCCTTAACCTGCTGCTGGCCGCAAGCATGGGCGTGCTGATTCCCATGGGCCTGGCGAAGATGGGCCGCGACCCGGCCATGGGCTCCAGTGTGATGATCACTGCCGTGACCGACAGCGGCGGCTTTTTCATCTTTCTCGGCCTGGCGACGGTGTTCCTGATGCACTAGGGCGTTGTACCCAGCAACACTTTTCAATCGCCAACAAAAAAGCCAGCATTCAAGCTGGCTTTTTTATGGCTGTGGAATCAGTCGGCTTCAGCGGACATTTCAGCATCGTGGGCAATCAGCGCCACCAGGGCGTTTTGCTGGCGATGGGACAGTTGGCGGAAGCGTTGCAGCAGCTCGCGCTCGTGCAGGGACAGCTCCGGGCTGTCGAGGCGCATACTCAGTTCATCACCCAAGGCGCCTTCCTGAATAAGGCTTTGCTCCAGACGGGCGATGATTTCCGAGTTCATGCTGCGATGGTGATTACGAGCTACTTCTGCAATGCGCTCGCGCATTCCGTCGGGTAGGCGTACGACGAATTTGTCAGCGGTGCGGCTGGAGTAAATAGCCTGTTTCATTGGGCGCATATAGTTGACCGATTTAGTTCAGGGGAGCGGTTCTCGAAATTAGCCGCAAGCTGTGGTTACGACAGCCTTGATGGCTAAATGTTCAACCCGAATTGCTTAAGAGGCGGCTATCATGCCTCAACCGTGCCTCAAGGTCGCCAGTTCCTTGGCGCCAATTCTGTGACAAATATTGAACTGAATAACGGCGTTATGCCAGTACCCTACGTAAAAAAATGTGTCGTACTGGAAAAAATGCCGCTACCGCTTATCCAAACGCACCGCATAGCCGTTCCGAACGCGCCCCAAAGGCTCTGCGCGAGCGCGCTAGGAAACGCTTCCATGAGCATAGTGGCAATTAGACTATTTGCTAAGATTGGCCCCGAGAGGCAGACGAAATGCAAGGCAGACTGATTTTTCTTATGGGGCCCTCGGGGTCCGGCAAAGACAGCGTGATCGACGCGGCACGGGGCCGGCTGGCGGCCATCCCTGTCGAGGTCGTGCGCCGGGTGATTACCCGCAGCGCCGAATCCATAGGAGAACAGGCGCTAGGGGTGAGCGACGAACGCTTTGCAGCCATGCAATTCGCAGGTGATTTTGCCATGAATTGGCGGGCAAATGGCCATTATTATGGTATCCCTGCGGACATAGACCAGCACTTGGCGGACAACCGGCATGTGCTGGTGAACGGCTCCCGTGGCTACCTGCCCGAAGCCCGGCGCCTGTATCCCGGCTTGTTGCCGGTGCTGCTCGGTGTGGACACCGCGGTGTTGCGCCAGAGGCTGCTGGCGCGCGGGCGTGAGGGGCATGACGAGATCGAACTGCGCTTGCAGCGCAACGAGCGGCTCAGGGAGGAGGCGCGGCTATGGCAGGCCGGTGAAGACGATATCGAACTGCTGGACAACTCCGGCTCGCTGGAGCAGGCGGTCGAAGCCCTGATGGCGCTGCTGGCGCGCCACGGTATCAACGCAGCAACGGGTCGAATTTGATGCGCCGGCCTTTCACCAGGGCCAGCACGAACATCACTGCAAAGGCCGCGGCGGCGGTACCCAGTGCGGCGCTGGGGGCACTTTCACCCAGGGGCAGCAGCATGGCGCCGGTAAAGCTCGCCAGGCTCGCCAGCAGGAACAGCAGGGCAGTCTTGGACATCAGGCCTTTCCTCGATCAGAACGTATAGCGGTCGGGGTGGTGCACCGGGGTCGGCTGGTCGCCGTCGTTCACCGTCGCCCGGTCGGAAGCCAGATACGCTGCCTGGTTCCCCTGCGCGCTCATGCTCGCCCACTGCGCCGCAGGAGGTGCCACCCACTGCTCTGTCGGCACTTGCACCAGTGCCGGGTCCTTGCGGTGGAAATCCACTTGAAAAGACACCAAAGCAACCAGCGCCAGCGCGTTGAGAAGGTAGAGGGCGGTGTTCATAGGGCGTTCTCCGTCGGGAAGGGCTGCAGAACAATTTTTATTGAACTTGTACAGAGCATCCTTCGTGCCAAGCTGTTTCGGTATTTTTATCCTTTTAAATCAATGGCCTAGGACGGTGTCGAGTAGGTGTGAGCGTGCATTCTGCAAGGTGCGGCTTTGTGAGGGTTGCAAAATGCATGATGCTGCCCCGCAGGGTGCGGTGCAGAGCGTCTGCTCGAGGTTTGACGGGAATGTGTAACATTTGTGGTGTGCGATATGTCCTACAAGCTAAATCCGTTCTTACGACATGACAAAGCGGGCCTTGATGGGTACCATGCACGCCGTCCGTCGCGAGGTGCCCTGGCTGCACCTGCGTTCTTAGCGTCCTCTTAGTTCAACGGATAGAACGAGCCCCTCCTAAGGGCTAGATGCAGGTTCGATTCCTGCAGGGGACACATCCTTGCGTTACCCCCAATTCTTGTCCGGCAGCCCGTTTTCGGCGGGCGCTTCGCTATGCCTGTTTGCCCTGCGATGGCGCTGGATCACCCCTTGGCTGTTTTGTATCAGCATTCCACCAGGTTGACGGCCAAACCGCCCCGGGAAGTCTCCTTGTACTTGTCGTGCATGTCGGCGCCGGTGTCGCGCATGGTACGAATGGCGTGGTCGAGGGAGATGAAATGCTGACCATCGCCGCGCAGGGCCATTTGTGCGGCATTGATGGCCTTGACGGCGGCGATGGCGTTGCGCTCGATGCAAGGCACCTGGACCAAACCGCCAACCGGGTCGCAGGTCAGGCCAAGGTTGTGTTCCAGGCCAATTTCCGCAGCGTTTTCCACCTGCTCGGGGGTCGCCCCGAGAATTTCCGCCAGGCCAGCTGCCGCCATGGCGCAGGCCGAGCCGACTTCGCCCTGGCAGCCCACCTCGGCGCCGGAAATCGACGCGTTCTTCTTGCACAGGATGCCGACCGCCGCCGAGGCCAGGAAGTAGCGCACGATGTCGTCGTCGCAGGCTTGCGGGTTGAACTTCATGTAGTAGTACATCACCGCGGGCACGATGCCGGCCGCGCCGTTGGTGGGCGCGGTGACCATGCGCCCACCGGCGGCGTTTTCCTCGTTCACCGCCAGGGCGAACAGGTTCACCCATTCCATGGCGCTGAGCGTGGAGCCGATCACGTTGGGCTTTTCCAGGGTCTGCAGGCTTTGGTGCAGGCGGTAGGCACGGCGGCGTACGTTGAGGCCGCCGGGCAGGATGCCTTGCTCGGTCAGGCCCTTGTCGACGCAGGCCTTCATGGCTTCCCAGAGGGAAAGAATGCGCGCGCGAATCTCGGCTTCGGGGCGCCAGGTCTTTTCATTCTCCAGCATCAGCTGCGCCACGCCCATGCCGTGGGCCTTGCACAGGCGCAGTAGTTGCGCGGCGCTGTTGAAGTCGTAGGGCAGGACGGTGCTGTCGGCATCGAGCACGCCGCTGGCGGCCTGCTGCGCATCGATCACGAAGCCGCCGCCCACGGAGTAGTAGGTCTGTTCATGGGTCTGGCCGTCGGCTTCATAGGCGCAGAGGGTCATGCCGTTGGGGTGGTAGGGCAGGCTTTCGTCGAGCAGGCGCATGTCCCGCGGCCACACGAACTCCACTGCGTGGCTGCCGCCCAACAGCAAGCGCGCGGTGTGCAGCAGGGCGTCGATGCGTGGGCCGACCTGGGCCGGGTCGACCTGGTCGGGCCACTCGCCCATCAAGCCCATCACCGTGGCGCGGTCGCTGCCATGGCCGATACCGGTCGCGGACAGTGAGCCATACAGGCGCACTTCGATACGCACGATCCATTGCAGGCGGTTAAGCTGGCGCAGTTGCTCGATGAACAATGCGCCGGCGCGCATGGGACCCACGGTATGCGAGCTGGACGGCCCGATACCGATTTTGAACAGATCGAAGACGCTGATGGCCATGGGCAAACACCTGATGAGAAACGAAGCGCGGCGAGGGATAATCGCCGCTTGGTCTGTGCACTATCTTTGGCGCTTGGCGGCGCGACCACAAACGATGCTTACTACCCCACGCTTTAGCAGGACTCTTCAATGAGCCGAATCGTCAATGCCCAGATGCATGCCGCGCTGCAGGTGTTTGCCTGCGCCGCGCGGCATTTGTCGTTCACCCGTTGCGCCGATGAATTACACGTGACCCCTGGGGCGATCAGCCAGCAGATCCGCCAGCTCGAGGAGCGCCTCGGCTTCGCCCTGTTCCACCGCGTAGGCCGTGGTTTGCAGCTGACCGCCGAAGGCCAGCGCCTGGCCATGGTCGCCAACGAGGTGCAGGGGCGCATCAGCGACGAGTTGCGCCTGTTGCGCTCGGGGCGGATCGGTGGCGTGTTCAAGCTACGCTGCATTCCATCGTTCCTGAGCAAGTGGCTGATGCCGCGCCTGCCGGCATTGCAGGCCGAGTACCCGGACATTCAGCTGCGCATCATTGCCGAGGACAGCAGCGGTTCCCTGCGCGACGATGATTTCGACCTCGCCATCGATCTCAACGACGGCAGTTACCCCGGCCTGCACACCACGCCGCTGCTGGAAGAGCAGCTGTTCGCCGTCTGCTCGCCGAGCCTGCTGGAGGGTCGGCCGCCGCTGGATTCGCCCAGCCAGCTGGTGCATTACCCGCTGCTGCACGACATCACCGCCTGGCGCGACAGCTACGAATACGCGGAGTGGGAATTCTACCTGGCGGCCATTGGCGCCAGTGGCATCGATGTGCGCCGCGGGCACACCTTCAACCGCAACCACCTGACCATCGAGGCGGCGCGCCTGGGCATGGGCGTGGCGATCGCGCGCAAGGCGTTGATCACCGACGAGCTGGAGCGTGGCGCGCTGATCGTGCCCTTCGGCAACCCGATCGCGGCGCGCAAGAAATACGTGATCGCCTACCGCGACGGTGCCCTGAATACCCCGGCGCGGCGGGCGGTGCATGATTGGCTGGTGGGGCAGGCGGCCAAGGGCTGACGTGTTTGCTCACCATTATGGCCTCTCGCCGGCAAGCCGGACTCCCACTGAACAACGGCGCGTTCTGTGGGAGTCCGGCTTGCCGGCGAGCGGCCAGTGAGTGCAGCGCTATTATTTTGCTAGCAGATAGTGGCACAATGATTTTTTGCTCTCGCGCAGCCCTCTGGCCCGCAGCCCTCCGGTGACATTCGCCATGACCCAGAAACCCCGCAAGGGCCTGTCCTTCGCCAGGCGCATGTACCTGCCACGCGCCGTCGGCACCGGCTTGGGTTTCTTCTGCGTGGCCGTGGGCATCTGGCCGATGAACCCGCCCTGGTGGCAATGGGCGTTGCTGGTGGCCCACGCGTTCATCTGGCCGCACCTGGCCTACCAGCTGGCGCGCCTGGCCCGCGACCCCTATCGCACCGAGCAGCGCAGCCTGCTGGTCGACGGTTTTGCCGGTGGCTGCTGGGCTGGCGTGATGGGCCTGAACCCACTGCCCAGCGTGATCATCCTGTCGATGATCGCCATGGACAAGATCGCCGCCGGCGGCTGGCCGCTGTTGGTCCGGACCTTGTTCGCCCAGGTCGCGGGCATCGGTTTATGCTTGTGGCTGCTGGAGCCGCCGCTGCTGCCGGCCACTACCCAGGGCCAGATGCTCGGCTCCCTGCCAATTCTGCTGATCTACCCCATGGCCATTGGCTTGATCTGCTTTCGCGTGACCGAGCAGCTCGGCCAGCACAAGCGCACGCTGGCACGCCTCAGCCGTACCGACAGCCTCACCGGGCTGACCAACCACGGCGCCTGGAAAGACCTGCTGCAGCGCGAGTTCGTGCGCTGCCAGCGCAGCCCCCATAGCAATTGCATGGCGCTGATCGACATTGACTACTTCAAGCAGATCAACGACACCTACGGCCATCTGGTGGGCGACGAGATCCTGCGCACGGTCAGCGGCGCGCTGTCGAGCCTGCTGCGCAAGAGCGACAAGGTGGGGCGCTACGGGGGGGATGAGTTCTGCGTGATCCTGCCGGATACCACTTTGGCCCAAGCCAAGGACGTGCTCGAGCGCCTGCGCGATGGAGTCAACGGCTGGCGCGACCCGCAGCGTGAAGAGCTGAGCTTGAGCCTGAGCATCGGCATCGCCGCCCACGGCGACCATCTGCAGCATCCGGACGAGTGGCTGCACGCCGCCGACATGGCCTTGTATGAGGCCAAGAACGCCGGGCGCAACTGCCTGGCGGTCGCGCCGCTGCCGATCAGCGCCGCGTTGCCGGGCTGAATCGCGGGCTTCAGATATCCTTTGGCTCGTTGTCGCCTACGGCCGCGGCCTGGGTTTCGGCGTTTTTCATGGCCACCGACAAGCCGATGTTGAGCCAGGCGTCGCGCAGGGCGATGAGCAACAGTGAGATGACCATGGTGGCAATCCTTTGAACGGGGTTTCAGGGTGAAGCAAGGATGCCAAAACCGCGGCCAGGCGAGAAACGAACGCGGCTGATGAAGGTTATCGATTGCGATGATGATTGCCACCCGTTCGCGCGCCGTCGCAATGGGTTGCCAGGTGCTACAATGCCGCGCCCGTTTTCCTGCGAGACACCCCCCTGATGCAAATTGCCCTGGCGCCCATGGAAGGCCTGGTCGACCCTATCCTGCGCGACGTGCTGACCCGCGTGGGCGGCCTGGACTGGTGCGTGACCGAATTCATTCGGGTCAACGACCGCCTGCTGCCCCCCAGCCAGTTCCACCTGTTTGGCCCGGAACTGCGCCATGGCGCGAAAACCGCTGCCGGTGTACCGCTGCGCGTGCAACTGCTGGGCTCCGACCCGGTGCTGCTGGGGGAAAACGCCGCGCTGGCCTGTGAGCTGGGCGCGCCGGCCATCGACCTCAACTTCGGCTGCCCGGCCAAGACCGTGAACAAATCCCGTGGCGGTGCGGTGCTGCTCAAGGAGCCCGAGCTGCTGCACGCGATCCTGCGCGAGGTGCGCCGCGCCGTGCCTGCGCATATTCCGGTGACCGCCAAGATGCGCCTGGGCTTCGACAGCCCCGACGTCGCCCTGGTCTGCGCCACGGCCTTGGCCGAGGGCGGCGCCGAGCAGATCGTGGTGCACGCGCGCACCAAGGTCGAGGGCTACAAGCCACCGGCGCATTGGGAGTGGGTGGCCAAGGTGCAGGAAGTGGTCAAGGTGCCGGTGTTCGCCAATGGCGACATCTGGACCGTCGACGATTGGCGGCGCTGCCGCGAAGTCAGTGGCGCCAAGCACTTCATGCTCGGCCGCGGCCTGGTCTCGCGCCCGGACCTGGCCCGCCAGGTGGTCGCCGCCGCCCAAGGCATCGAGTTGCCGGCAATGACCTGGGCCGAATTTCTGCCGCTGCTGCAGGATTTCTGGCTGCAGGCCGCCGCCCAGTTGACCCCGCGCGCCGCGCCCGGGCGCCTTAAACAATGGCTGGCGATGCTCACGCGCACCTATCCGGAAGCCGTGGTGCTGTTCGACGCCCTGCGCCGGGAAACCGAACTGCCTGTCATCGACCGCCTGCTGGACGTGCAGCGCAGCGCCGCCGCCTGAATCAGGCGCCGGTCAGCAGCATTTCCCGGAACGCTCGATACGACAGCGGCTGGCTGTGCAAGTAGCCCTGGTAGAGGTGGCAGCCCAGGCCCTGAAGGAATTCCAGCTGGTCGGACGCCTCGACGCCCTCGGCGATCACCGTCAGGTCAAGGCTGCGGGCCATGGCGACGATGGCCCGGACGATCTCGGCATCGTTGGGATCATCGGCGGCGTCGCGCACGAACGACTGGTCGATCTTCAGCGCGTCCACCGGTAGCCGCTTGAGGTAGGTCAGGGACGAGTAGCCGGTGCCGAAGTCGTCCATGGCGAAGCTCACGCCCAGCTTCTTCAGCGCGTTCATCTTGCCGATGGTGTCGTCCAGGTCCTGGATCACGATGCCCTCGGTGATTTCCAACTTCAGCAGCCGGCAAGGCAGGGCGTGGGCCGCCAGGTCGCGCTGCACCCGCTCGACGAAGTCATTCTGGCGAAACTGCCGGGGGCTGATGTTCACGCACAGGCTGAAGGTCAGCGAGTCGATCAGCCCTTCGCGCAGCAATTCAGCGGCAGCGCGGCAGGCTTCCCCGAGAATCCAGCTGCCGACCTCGAGGATCATCCCGCTTTCTTCCAGTACCTGAATGAACAACGCCGGCGGTTGCATGCCTAGCTCCGGGTGCAGCCAGCGCAGCAGCACTTCGGCGCCGACGATGCGGTCGGTGCGGGCATCCACCTGGGGCTGAAAGTTGAGCTGCAGCTCGCTGCGTGCCAGGGCCAGGCGCAGGTCGTTCTCCATGCGCAGGCGCTCGACGGCGGCCTTCTGCATGGAGCTGTGAAACATCTGGATGGTATTGCGCCCGGCATCTTTGGCCCGGTAGAGGGCGATGTCGGCGCGCTTGAGCAGGTCGGCCGGGGTCGAACCATGGTCAGGAATCAGCGCCATGCCGATGCTGGGGGTGACCTGCAGGCGGTGGCTGTCCAGCGACATCGGCTGGGCCAGCAGTTCGCGCAGTTCGTTGGCGGTGTTGCGCACCAGCGCCGCCACTTCGCGGCGTGTGCCCGGCAGGCCGGTGATCAGCACCACGAATTCATCGCCACCCAGGCGCGCCACGGTGTCTTCCAGGCGTACCGAGGCCTCCAGCCGCGCCGTGACGATCTTGAGCACCGAGTCGCCCACCGGGTGGCCGAGGGAGTCGTTGATGTGCTTGAAGTTGTCGAGGTCGAGGAACAGCAGGGCGCCGCGCAGGTTCTGGTTGCGCATCTGGCCGATCTGGTGGCTCAGGCGCTCCATCAGCAGGGCGCGGTTGGGCAGGTTGGTCAGCGGGTCGTGGTAGGCCAGGTGGCGGATCTGCGCCTGGGCGTTGCGCAACTGGCTGACGTCGCGGGAAGTCATCAGCAGGCAGGGCTTTTCGTCGAGGATGATGGTTTCCACCGAGACTTCGACGGTGATCAGGTCGCCTTGGCGGGTGCGCCCGAGCATTTCATGGTGCACCGCGCGGCCGCGCTCCTCGACGGCCAGGGTCAGCATGTCGTATTGGCGCTCGTCGGCCCAGATCGGCAAATCCTCGACTTTGCGCCCCAGCACTTCCTCGGCGCGGTAGCCGGTCATGCGGCAGAAGCCGTCGTTGACCTCCAGGTAGCGGCCGTTGGCCTTGTTGATGATGGTGATAGCGTCGGGGCTGGAGTGGAAGGCCTTGGCGAACTTCTCTTCGCTGGCCTTGAGCGCGGCTTCGGCGCGGCGCTGCTTGGTCACATCGCGCAGGGTGGTCACCAGGCACGACTCGCCGCCCACGCGGATCATGCTGCTCGAGACCATGCAGGTGAGGGCACGGCCGAAGCGGCTGTGCACGGTGATGGTCAGCTGGTCGAGGGACTGGTCGCGCATGAACTGTTCCATGCGCTGCTCGCGGAAGTCGTCGTTGGCCCAGAAGCCGGCCTGGCGGGCGGTGAGGCCGATGATCTGCTCGGCGCTCCAGCCGAAGGTGCGGGTGAACTTGGAGTTGATCTCGATGAAGGTGCCATCGCGCAGGCGAGTGACGCAGATGGGGTCTGGGCAGGCCTGGAACAGGCTGGAGAATTTGTCTTCGGACTGGATCAGGCGTTGTTCGCGCTCGATCTGCAGGCTCATGGCGGCGAGGCTGCCGATCACCTGGCGATGCTCGCCGTCGGCGTCCTGGTAGCTGACGCTGCGGCTATGGATGCGTTTGTCGATGACCCGGCCGCTGTCCAGGTCCCAGTGCCAGCTGAAGGCCTGCCGGGGTGTTTGCGCGACCATGGCGTCCGCATGCCGCGCGGTCCCTGCCGCAGGCACTGCTGGATTGCCTGGAGGCCCCGAGGCAAAGGCGGGAAACGAATAGGTCGGCTTCGGCATCGTGGGTGGACCTTGGTGATACCTGTTTCCCTGCTAAACATCAGCGCAGCAGGTGTTGTCCCATCAAGCCACGGCGGCGTCAAGCGCCAGTTCGGCCTCCAATAGCGCCATGAAGGCCCGGGCCGCGTTGGAGAGCGTTCGCTCGGTGTGCACGATGTAGCCCAGTTGTCGGCGCAACTGGATATCGGCCAGGGCGATGCTCACCACCTGCTCGTCGAGCATGGTGCGCGGCAGCACGCTCCAGGCCAGGCCGATGGACACCATCATCTTGATGGTTTCCATGTAGTTGGTGCTCATGGAGATGTTCGGGGTCAGGCCCTGGGCTTCGAAATGGCGCCGCGCGATATGGTGGGTAAAGGTGTTGGTACCGGGGAATACCGCCGGGTGGCGGGCGATTTCCTCCAGGCTGACGGTGCCTTCGCGCGCCAGCGGGTGTTCGGCCGAGACCACGAAGTCCAGCGGGTCGTCCCAGATGGCCACGGCGCGCACCAGCGGGTGGGGTTCCGGGGCCAGGGTGATGACCGCCAGTTCGGCGCGGCCGTGGAGGATTTCCTCGTAGGCCACTTCCGAGTCGAGGAACTGGATGTCCAGCGCCACCTGCGGGTAGCGGCGGGTAAAGGCGCGCAGCACTGGCGGCAGGCGATGCAGGCCGATGTGGTGGCTGGTGGCCAACGTCAGGCGGCCGCTGACCTCGCCGCTGAGATTGGTCAGCGCCCGGCGGGTGTCGTCCAGCACGTTGAGAATCTGGTAGGCGCGGGGCAGCAGCGCGCGGCCGGCCTCGGTCAGGCTGACTTCACGGCCGAGGCGGTCGAACAGGCGTACATTGAGTTGTTGCTCTAGGCCGGCGATGCGCTTGCTGATGGCCGGCTGGGTGATGTGCAAATGCTCGCCGGCGCCGGAAAAGCTGCCGGTCTCGGCGATGGCGATAAAAGCATTGAGGTTGGCCAGATCCATGGTTCAGATTCCTGCTGGATATACAAAGCATAACTATTATGAATTTGAGTTATCGCATCTTACCCCATAACATCCTCCCTACAAGCCAAGTGGTTATTGGCATAGAAACAAGCTGATGAGGAACCGTCTGATGGCTGGGAAAACGCTCTACGACAAGCTCTGGGATTCGCACCTGGTCAAGCAACGCGATGATGGCTCGGCGCTGATCTACATCGATCGTCACATCATTCACGAAGTGACCTCGCCGCAAGCCTTCGAAGGCCTGCGCCTGGCCGGGCGCAAGCCTTGGCGGATCGACGCCAACATCGCCACGCCAGACCACAACGTGCCGACCACACCGGAGCGCAAGGGCGGAATCGAAGCCATCGCCGACCAGGTGTCGCGCCTGCAGGTGCAGACCCTCGACGACAACTGCAATGAATACGGCATCACCGAGTTCAAGATGAACGACGTGCGCCAGGGCATCGTCCACGTCATCAGCCCCGAGCAGGGCGCGACCTTGCCGGGCATGACGGTGGTCTGCGGCGACTCGCACACCTCCACCCACGGTGCCTTCGGCGCCCTGGCCCACGGCATCGGCACCTCGGAAGTGGAGCACGTGCTCGCGACCCAGTGCCTGGTGGCGAAGAAAATGAAGAACATGCTGGTGCGCGTCGAAGGCGAGCTGCCGGTGGGCGTGACCGCCAAGGACATCGTCCTGGCCATTATCGGCAAGATCGGCACCGCCGGCGGTAACGGCCATGCCATGGAATTCGCCGGCAGCGCCATTCGCGAGTTGTCCGTTGAAGGCCGCATGACCATCTGCAACATGTCCATCGAAGCCGGTGCCCGTGTGGGCCTGGTGGCCGCAGACGAGAAGACCATCGCCTACGTCGAAGGCCGCCCGTTCGCGCCCAAGGGCGAAGACTGGACCAAGGCTGTCGAGTCCTGGAAAGGCCTGGTGTCCGACAGCGACGCGGTGTTCGACACCGTGGTCGAGCTGGACGCCGCGCAGATCAAGCCGCAAGTCAGCTGGGGCACCTCGCCCGAGATGGTCCTGGCCGTCGATCAGAACGTCCCGGACCCGGCCAAGGAAACCGATCTGGTCAAGCGTGGCTCCATCGAGCGCGCCCTCAAGTACATGGGCCTGAAGGCCAACCAGGCGATCACCGATATCCAGCTTGACCGCGTGTTCATCGGCTCGTGCACCAACTCGCGCATCGAAGACCTGCGCGCCGCCGCCGTGATCGCCAAGGGCCGCAAGGTTGCGTCCACCATCAAGCAGGCGATCGTGGTTCCGGGCTCGGGCCTGGTCAAGGCTCAGGCCGAGCGGGAAGGCCTGGACAAGATCTTCCTCGAAGCCGGCTTCGAATGGCGTGAACCGGGCTGCTCCATGTGCCTGGCGATGAACCCTGACCGGCTCGAGAGCGGCGAGCATTGCGCGTCCACCTCCAACCGCAACTTCGAAGGCCGCCAGGGCGCCGGTGGCCGTACCCACTTGGTGAGCCCGGCGATGGCCGCCGCCGCCGCGGTGACTGGCCGTTTCATCGATGTCCGCGAGCTGACCCAAGGGAGCGCAGCATGAAAGCCTTTACCCAAGTAACCGGCCTGGTCGCGCCATTGGATCGCGCCAACGTCGATACCGACCAGATCATTCCCAAGCAGTTTCTCAAGTCGATCAAGCGCACCGGCTTCGGCCCGAACCTGTTCGACGAGTGGCGCTACCTGGACGTGGGCCAGCCCTACCAGGACAACTCCAAGCGCCCGCTGAACAAGGATTTCGTCCTCAACCACGAACGCTACCAGGGTGCCAGCGTGCTGCTGGCGCGGGAGAACTTCGGCTGCGGTTCCAGCCGCGAGCACGCCCCCTGGGCGCTGGACGAATACGGCTTCCGCTGCGTGATTGCACCCAGCTACGCTGATATCTTCTTCAACAACAGCTTCAAGAACGGCCTGCTGCCGATCATTCTCAGCGACGCCGAAGTCGACGAGCTGTTCAAGCAGGTCGAAGCCGCGCCGGGCTATGAACTGGTGGTCGACCTGGCCACCCAGACCGTGACCCGCCCCGACGGCCAGGTGCACAAGTTCGAGATCGACGAGTTCCGCAAGCATTGCCTGCTCAACGGCCTCGACGACATTGGCCTGACCTTGACGGACGGCGACGCCATTGCCGCGTTCGAGAGCAAGCACCGGGCCACCCAGCCTTGGCTGTTCCGCGACGCTTGAGGCTTTGAAAAGCTCGCGGGCATTGCCGCTTCACTTGAGGCGTTAGAAGCCCGCGGGCATTGCCGCTTCACTTGAGGCTTGAAAAGCTCGCGGGCATTGCCCGCTCCAACGGTCGCGTAGGTACTGTTGGAGGGGGCGATGCCCGCGAGCTTCAACCCCTGAACACAGAACATAGAGGAACCCATGAGCAAGCAGATTCTGATTCTCCCAGGCGACGGTATCGGTCCGGAAATCATGGCCGAAGCGGTCAAGGTGCTGGAACTGGCCAACGACAAGTACGCCCTGGACTTCGCCCTGCAGCATGACGTGATCGGCGGCGCCGCCATCGACAAGCACGGCGTGCCGCTGGCCGACGAGACCCTCGAGCGCGCTCGCGCCGCCGACGCCGTGCTGCTGGGCGCCGTGGGTGGGCCGAAATGGGACAAGATCGAACGCGACATCCGCCCGGAACGCGGTCTGCTGAAAATCCGCTCGCAACTGGGCCTGTTCGGCAACCTGCGTCCGGCCATCCTCTACCCGCAACTGGCCGCGGCTTCCAGCCTGAAGCCGGAAGTAGTCTCGGGCCTGGACATCCTTATCGTTCGCGAACTGACCGGCGGCATCTACTTTGGCGCGCCGCGCGGCACCCGCGTGCTGGATAACGGCGAGCGCCAGGGCTACGACACCCTGCCGTACAGCGAAGGTGAAATCCGCCGGATCGCCGTGGTCGGCTTCGAAAGCGCGCGCAAGCGCGGCAAGAAGCTGTGCTCGGTGGACAAGGCCAACGTGCTGGCCTCCAGCCAGCTGTGGCGCGAAATCGTCGAAGAAGTAGCCAAGGGCTACCCGGACGTCGAACTCAGCCACATGTACGTCGACAACGCCGCCATGCAGCTGGTCCGCGCGCCGAAGCAATTTGACGTGATCGTCACCGACAACATGTTCGGCGACATTCTGTCGGATCAGGCTTCCATGCTCACCGGTTCTATCGGCATGCTGCCGTCGGCTTCGCTGGACGTGAACAACAAGGGCATGTACGAGCCTTGCCACGGTTCGGCCCCGGACATCGCCGGCCAAGGCATCGCCAACCCGCTGGCGACCATTCTCTCGGTATCGATGATGCTGCGTTACAGCTTCGGCCAGCAGGCCGCCGCCGACGCCATCGAGAAGGCCGTGAGCCTGGTGCTGGACCAGGGCCTGCGCACCGGAGACATCTGGAGCGAAGGTTGTGCCAAGGTCGGTACGCAGGAAATGGGCGATGCAGTAGTCGCCGCGCTGCGGAATCTGTAATGTATTGGGCCCGCTGCAAAAATGCAGCGGTCCACTTTTTGTTGAAGGTGTAGTTGCGATGAAACGTGTAGGTCTGATCGGTTGGCGCGGTATGGTCGGTTCCGTGCTCATGCAGCGGATGCTGGAAGAGCGTGATTTCGACCTGGTCGAGCCGGTGTTTTTCACCACTTCCAATGTCGGCGGCCAAGGCCCTGCAGTGGGCAAGGACATTGCCCCGCTGAAGGACGCATACAGCATTGAAGAGCTGAAAACCCTGGACGTGATCCTGACCTGCCAGGGCGGCGACTACACCAGCGAAGTGTTCCCCAAGCTGCGTGAAGCCGGCTGGCAGGGCTACTGGATCGACGCCGCCTCGAGCCTGCGCATGCAGGACGACGCCGTGATCGTGCTGGACCCGGTGAACCGCCGGGTCATCGACCAGCAGCTGGATGCCGGTACCAAGAATTTCATCGGCGGCAACTGCACCGTCAGCCTGATGCTGATGGGCCTGGGTGGCCTGTTCGAAGCCGGCCTGGTGGAGTGGATGAGCGCCATGACCTACCAGGCGGCCTCGGGCGCCGGCGCGCAGAACATGCGCGAGCTGATCAAGCAGATGGGCGCCACCCACGCCGCCGTGGCAGATGAACTGGCCAACCCGGCCAGCGCCATCCTCGATATCGACCGCAAGGTCGCCGAGGCCATGCGCAGCGAAGCCTACCCGACCGAGAACTTCGGCGTGCCGCTGGCCGGCAGCCTGATTCCCTGGATCGACAAGGAGCTGCCGAACGGCCAAAGCCGTGAAGAGTGGAAGGCCCAGGCCGAGACCAACAAGATTCTGGGCCGCTTCAAGAGCCCGATTCCGGTCGACGGCATCTGCGTGCGCATCGGCGCCATGCGTTGCCACAGCCAGGCGCTGACCATCAAGCTGAACAAGGACGTGCCGATCGCCGATATCGAAGGCATGATCAGCCAGCACAACCCTTGGGTGAAACTGGTGCCTAACCAGCGTGAAATCAGCATGCAGGAACTGTCGCCGACCCAGGTCACCGGCACCCTGAACATCCCGGTGGGCCGCCTGCGCAAGCTGAACATGGGCTCCCAGTACCTAGGCGCGTTCACCGTCGGCGACCAACTGCTGTGGGGCGCCGCCGAGCCGCTGCGCCGCATGCTGCGGATCCTGCTGGAGCGTTGATCGCTGCCGCTGCGCTGTAATCGAACCCGCGCCTCGCAAGAGCCGCGGGTTTTTTGTTTTCCAATCCCGGCACAATCCCGATAGAGTGCCGCCCCCCAGTTTTCGCGCGAGGATCACCCCATGCCCCAGACATTCGACATCGCCATCGTCGGCGCCACCGGCACCTTGGGCGAAACCCTGGTGCAGGTCCTCGAAGAGCGCGATTTCCCGGTCGGCAACCTGCACCTGTTGGCCAGCATCGAATCAGCCGGCGCCTCGGTGGCCTTTCGCGGCAAGAACGTACGGGTACGCGAGGTCGAGCAGTTCGACTTCGCCCAAGTCCGCCTGGTGTTCTTCGCCGCCGGCCCGGCCGTGAGCCGCAGCTTCACCGAGCGCGCGCGCAAGGCCGGCTGCACGGTCATCGACCTGGCCGCGGCGCCCGAGGTGCCCTGCGTGGTGCCGGAAGCCAACGCCGAACGCCTGGCGGCCCTGGCCGCGCCGGTGCACATCGCCAGCCCGAGCTCCAGTGCCGTGGCCCTGGCCTTGCTGCTGGCGCCGTTGCGCGGGCAGCTGGAGTTGCAGCATGTCAATGTGACTGCCTGCCTGGCCATTTCCGCCCTCGGCCGCGAGGCGGTCAGCGAACTGGCCCGGCAAACCGCCGAGCTGCTCAATGTGCGCCCGCTGGAGCCACGCTTCTTCGACCGCCAGGTGGCGTTCAATCTGTTGCCGCAAGTGGGCAAGCCGGAGGCCGATGGCCATTTGGCGCTGGAGCGACGTTTTGTCGGCGAATTGCGCGAATTGCTGGCGTTGCCTTTACTGAAGGTTTCCATCAGTTGTATCCAGGTGCCAGTGTTCTTCGGTGACAGCTTCAGTATTTCCCTGCGCACCACAGCGCCAGTGGACCTGGCGCAGGTGACGGCTATTCTGGAGAGTGCCCCTGGGGTGGAGCGCGTGGAAGACGGCGACTACCCAACGCCCGTGGGCGACGCGGTGGGGCAGGATGTGGTCTACGTCGGGCGTTTGCGCGGCGGTATCGACGACCCTTGCGAAGTCAATCTTTGGGCCTGTGTGGACAACGTGCGCAAGGGTGGCGCATTGAATGCTGTGCAGTTGGCAGAATTGTTGATAAAAGACCTTGTGTAAAAGATACTTGGGAAACACTTTGAATAAAGTATCTCGCTTGCCGAGGAAAGTTCTGACAAGGATTGAGACCATGGTTCACGTTCGCAAACTGGTGTTAGCAATAGCCGCCGCTTCGGCGCTGTCCTCCGGTATGGCGCAGGCGCTGGTGCTGGGCGAACTGACCTTGAAGAGCACGGCCAACCAGCCGCTGCTCGCCGAGATCGAACTGCGGGATACTCGCGACCTGTCGGCCGCCGATGTGGTGCCGACCCTGGCGCCGCCGGATGCCTTCGCCAAGGCCGGGGTCAGCCGCGATGGCTACCTCAACGACCTGATCTTCACCCCGGTGATCAACGCCAATGGCCGCAGCGTCATCCGCGTGACCTCGAGCCGGCCGCTGTCGGCGCCGATGGTCAAATTCCTTGTCCAAGTGGTTTACCCCAGTGGCCGCCTGATGCGCGACTACAGCGTGCTGGTCGACCCGGCGCGCTTCTCGCCCGAGGCCGCGAAAGCCGCCCAGGCCGCGCAGGCCGCGCAGAATACCCCGGCACCGGCGGTCAGTGCGCCGAACGGCGCCAGCCAGCAATACACCACCAACGACCGCGACACCCTGTGGGAAATCGCTGCGCGTAACCGCAACGGCGCTTCCGTGCAGCAGACCATGCTGGCGATCCAGGCGCTGAACCCTGATGCCTTCATCGACGCCAACATCAACCTGCTCAAGTCCGGACAGGTGTTGCGCCTGCCCGACCGGCAGCAGGCGGGCGCCCTGGGGCAGCCAGAAGCCATCGCCGAAGTCGCCCGGCAGAACGCCGCCTGGCGTGACGGCCGGCGCTTGGGTCCGCGCGCCCAGCAGCTGGACGCCACGCGCCGTGGCCCTGGCAACGCCGCGCCGACCGACGCCGAGCGTGACCGCCTGAGCCTGGTCTCTGGCACCAACACCAATGGCAAGGGCAAGGGCGGCGACGCCCGGGTGCTGAGCGACAAGCTGGCCACCACCCAGGAAAATCTCGACACCACCAAGCGCGAGAACGACGAACTCAAGAGCCGCAACAGCGACCTGCAAAGCCAGCTCGACAAGCTGAACAAGCTGTTGCAACTCAAGAACGACCAATTGGCACGGCTGCAAGCCGGTGGCATCGACGTCAACGCCGGTGCGGCGGGCGCGGGTGCCGCTGCTGGCGCTGCCGCCGCCACCCCGGGCGCTGCGCCCGCTGCCACCCCGAATGCCGCGGCCCCGGGTACGCCGGCGGCCCCGGCATCCGCGGGCGAAACCCCGCCGGCCGCGCCGGGCGCCCAGCCGCCGATCAACGCCAACCTTACCCCAGCGCCGGGCACCCCCGCCGAGGGCGCAGCAACGGCTACGCCAGCGCCTGAAGCCACGCCACCGGCTGCCGAGACTCCGGCACCCGTGGCGCCGCAGCCAAGCCTGGGCGACAAGATGCGCAGCAATCCGCTGCTGTACGGCCTGCTGGCCGGCGGTGTGGTCTTGCTGCTGTTGCTCGGCGCCTTGCTGCTGGCCCGCCGCCGCAACGCTCTGGCCGAAGCCGAGAAGCACAAGCGCATGGCCGCTGAACTGTCCGAAGAGGCGCAGTTCAAGGACGAAGACTTCGACATGCCGCCCGGCAGCTTCGACGGCTTGGAGACCCCCCCAAACGTAAAGCTGACGCCCGCCGCGGTAGCCGCCTCAGCCGCCGCGGCGAGGGCGGCGGAGGAGGGCTCTCATGATCTCAACGCGGTCTATCGCCCGGCGCCCGCGCTGGCTGACGATACCCCGCCGTCGGTTGCTTCGCTGGTGGTCGCCCCTGCCGCCGATGATGTGCTGGTAGAAGCCGAGCGCGCCATCGACCACGGCCGTTTGAACCACGCCGCCGATATCCTTGAAGCCGCCTTGATCCGCGAGCCTGAGCGCAGCGACCTGCGCCTCAAGTTGATGGAAGTCTACGCCCAGCAAGGCGACCGTAGTGCCTTCGTCAACGAAGAGCGGCAGCTGGTGGCCAACGGCCGTAACCACGCTGAAGCGGAAGCCCTCAAGGCCAAGTACCCGGCCATGCTGGGTGCCGCGGCCCTGGGCCTGAGCGCCGCGGCCGTGGCCGCCGAGCTGGACGCCCAGTACGTCAAGGACCTGCTCAGCGACAAGGACGACGCCGACGCGCCAGAGCCGATCGGTGAAGTCTTCGATACCGATTTCGACCTCAACCTCAATGGCGTCGACCCGCTCGCCGCCGCCGAGGAAGAGGACGAGCTGAGCGCCGAGGAGGCCGACGCCGACTTCGAGGCCTTGTTGGCCCGCAGCGCCGCCGAACAGGAAGCCGCCGCCAGCGACGACCTGGCCGATTTCGACCTCGATATCGCCGCTGACGATCCAGCGCCTTCCGCCGTCGATGACCTCGACACCGCCGAGCCTCTGGCCAGCCTGGACGAGCCAGCCAAGCCGGTGGTGCCGCCGGTCAAGGAGGAGATGGACCTGTCGTCGGATTTCGACCTGTCGCTGCCGGATGAAGACGAAGCCGACTCGAAGAAATTCGCCGCCGACCTGGACGACGTCAACGCCGAGCTCGACCGCCTGTCGCAGACCATGCACAAGCCGGGCTTGCAGGCCGCCGATGCCGACCTCGACGAGTTCGACTTCCTCGCCGGCACCGACGAAGTGACCACCAAGCTCGACCTGGCCCGGGCCTATATCGAGATGCAGGACGCCGACGGCGCCCGCGACATCCTCGACGAAGTGGTCAAGGAAGGCACCAAGGCGCAGAAGGAAGAAGCGCGCAAGATGCTTTCCGGGTTGGTTTGATCCGAGGGGCGGTGGTGTTATCCCGGGCTCCCGGGGTGAATGCACCGCCGCCAAGCTCGCAGCCAAGGCCGCTCCTGCCCCGATTGTATTCACAACCCCAATGTCCATCTGCGAATACGACCAGGGTAGGAGCGGCCTTGGCTGCGAGCTTTCAGCGTCCCGCCCCTAATTGTATTCACAACCCCAATGTCCATCTGCGAATACGGCCAGGGTAGGAGCGGCCTTGGCTGCGAGCTTTAAGCGTCCCGCCCCTAATTGTATTCACAACCCCAATGTCCATCTGTAAATACGACCGTGGTAGGAGCGGCCTTGGCTGCGAGCTTTCAGCGTCCAACCCCGATCGTATTCACAATTCCAATGTCCATCTGCAAATACGACCGTGGTAGGAGCGGCCTTGGCTGCGAGCTTTCAGCGTCCAACCCCAATTGTATTCACAACCCCAATGTCCATCTGCGAATACGACCAGGGTAGGAGCTGGCGAAGCCTGCGAGCTTTTAGCGCCCGCCAACCCGTATAATCCCCGCCATCAAGCAAACGACAGGCTGTACCTCCGTGGAATTCATCGACAACTCAGCCGCCGAACGGGCGGCTGAAGGCTTTTCCCGCATTGCCCTCGGCGTGGAATACAAAGGCTCGCGCTACAGCGGCTGGCAGCGCCAGGCCTCCGGCGTGGTGACCGTGCAGGAAACCCTCGAAAACGCCCTGGCCAAGGTCGCCGACAGCCCCGTCTCGCTGATGTGCGCCGGGCGCACCGATGCCGGCGTGCACGCCTGTGGCCAGGTGGTGCACTTCGACACCCAGGCCCAGCGCAGCCTCAAGGCCTGGGTCATGGGCGCCAACATCAACCTGCCACACGACGTCAGCGTCACCTGGGCCAAGGTCATGCCGGCGGATTTCCACGCGCGCTTCAAGGCCATCGCCCGGCGCTACCGCTATGTGATCTACAACGACCAGATCCGCCCGGCGCACCTGGGCCAGGAAATTACCTGGAACCACCGCCCACTGGACGTCGCGCGCATGGCCGAGGCCGCCGAGGCGCTGGTTGGCACCCATGATTTCAGCGCCTTCCGCGCCGGCCAGTGCCAAGCCAAGTCGCCGATCAAGAAGCTTCATCACCTGCGCGTCACCCAACACGGCAAGATGATCGTCATCGACATCCGCGCCAACGCCTTCCTGCACCACATGGTGCGCAACATCGCCGGCGTGCTGATGACCATCGGCGCCGGCGAGCGCCCGGTGAGCTGGGCGCGCGACGTGCTGGAAAGCCGCGTGCGCCGCACCGGCGGGGTCACCGCCCACCCATTCGGGCTGTACCTGGTGCAAGTCGAGTACCACGACTGCTTCCCATTGCCGGAGCGTTACATCGGGCCGCATTTCCTGACAGGCTTCGAAACACTGCCGGGCTGACGTTGCCGTCGGCATTTGTTACCATCCGGGTCTTTACCCGCTGGCCGAGGTTCCAACACTATGTCTGCCGTTCGCAGCAAAATCTGCGGTATTACCCGCATAGAGGACGCGCTCGCGGCAGCCGAGGCGGGCGCCGATGCGATTGGCCTGGTGTTCTACGCCAAGAGCCCGCGGGCGGTGACGGCGGCACAGGCACGGGAAATCGTCGCGGCGCTGCCGCCGTTCGTCACCAGCGTCGGCCTGTTCGTGAACGCCAGCCGCTGCGAGCTCAACGAAATTCTCGAAGTGGTGCCGCTCGACCTGCTGCAGTTTCACGGTGACGAAACCCCGGCCGATTGCGAGGGTTTTCACCGGCCCTGGATCAAGGCCCTGCGGGTACGCCCCGGCGACGACCTGGAAGCGGCCTGCAAGCTTTACTCGGGCGCACGGGGCATACTGCTCGACACCTTCGTCGCCGGCGTGCCAGGCGGCACGGGCGAGGCCTTCGACTGGTCGCTGGTGCCGGCGCGGCTGAGCAAGCCGATCATCCTGGCGGGCGGGCTGCATGCTGGCAATGTCGGCGAGGCCATCGCTCGGGTCAAACCCTATGCCGTGGATGTCAGCGGCGGGGTCGAGGCGGCCAAGGGCATCAAGGACCCGGCCAAGGTCGACGCCTTCATGGCGGCGGTCAGGGCGGCGGGGCGATGAACCCGGTGATGGATCGGATGTGACGGCTGGCCAGCAGCCACCGTCCACCTGTTTCGCAGCGAAAAACAGGCTGCACTGAATTCGCACTACACATGATTACGCTCAAGGGCAAACGCGGGACCTGGTAACGCCACGCGTTCGGTCCCCCGGTACTGGAGAAAAGAAAGCATGAGCAACTGGTTGGTAGACAAACTGATCCCTTCGATCATGCGTTCCGAGGTGAAGAAAAGCTCGGTTCCCGAGGGCCTGTGGCACAAGTGCCCGTCCTGTGAAGCGGTGCTGTATCGTCCGGAGCTGGAAAAGACCCTGGACGTGTGCCCCAAGTGCAACCACCACATGCGCATCGGCGCCCGCGCGCGCCTCGACATCTTCCTCGACGCCGATGGCCGCGAAGAGCTGGGCGCCGACCTGGAACCGGTCGACCGCCTGAAATTCCGCGACGGCAAGAAGTACAAGGACCGCTTGGTCGCCGCCCAGAAGCAGACCGGCGAGAAAGACGCACTGATCTCCATGAGCGGCACCCTGCTGGGCATGCCGGTGGTGTGCAGCGCCTTCGAGTTCTCGTTCATGGGCGGTTCCATGGGTGCCATCGTCGGCGAGCGCTTCGTGCGCGCCGCCAACTACGCCCTGGAAAACCGTTGCCCGATGATCTGCTTCGCCGCTTCCGGCGGTGCTCGCATGCAGGAAGCGCTGATCTCGCTGATGCAGATGGCCAAGACCTCGGCCGTGCTGGCCCGTCTGCGCGAAGAAGGCATTCCGTTCATCTCGGTACTGACCGACCCGGTCTACGGCGGCGTTTCCGCCAGCCTGGCGATGCTCGGTGACGTGATCGTCGGCGAGCCCAAGGCGCTGATCGGCTTCGCCGGCCCGCGGGTGATCGAGCAGACCGTGCGGGAAAAACTGCCGGAAGGCTTCCAGCGCAGCGAGTTCCTGCTGGAACACGGCGCCATCGACCTGATCGTGCACCGCCAGGAACTGCGCCCACGCCTGGGCAGCCTGCTGGCACAGATGATGGGCCTGCCGACGCCGGTCTACGTCGCCGCGCCGATCGAGCCGATCGTGGTACCGCCGGTGCCTGCCAACGTATGACCGAACGCAGCCTCGGCGAATGGCTCGCCTACCTCGAGCAGCTGCACCCTTCGGCCATCGACATGGGGCTGGACCGCTCGCAGCAAGTGCTCGAGCGCCTGGCCCTGGGCACCCTGGCGCCCCGGGTGATTACCGTCACCGGCACCAATGGCAAAGGCTCCACCTGTGCGTTCCTGGCCTCGCTGTTGCGGGCCCAGGGGCTGCGGGTGGGGGTCTACAGTTCACCGCACCTCATTCGCTATAACGAACGGGTCCAGGTCGATGGCGTCGAAGCCAGCGACGCGGCCCTGTGCAAAGCCTTCGTGGCCGTGGAAGCGGCGCGGGGCGATGTTTCCCTGACCTACTTCGAAATGGGCACCCTGGCGGCGTTCTGGCTGTTTGCGCGCGAGCGGCTCGACGCCGTGGTGCTGGAAGTGGGCCTGGGCGGGCGGCTGGATGCGGTCAACCTGATCGACGCCGACCTGTCGCTGATCACCAGCATCGGCATCGACCACAGCGACTGGCTGGGCGACAGCCGCGAATCGGTGGCCTTCGAGAAGGCCGGTATTCTGCGCGCTGGCAAGCCGGCGCTGTGCGGCGATATCGACCCGCCGCAGCCGTTGCTGGACAAAGTGCAGGCGTTGCAGTGCCCCTGGTTCGTGCGCGGCGCCCAGTACGACCTGCAGGTCGAGGCGCAGGTCTGGCATTGGCGCGGGCTCGACGGCGCCGGCCAGGCGCGCGAGCTCAGGGCGCTGGCGTTGCTCGACCTGCCGATGGAAAATGCCGCCTTGGCGCTACAGGCCTACAGCCTGACCGGCTTGCCGTGGGAGCAGGCGACGCTCCAGCGCGCGCTCTCGAGCACTCGCGTGACTGGCCGCCTGGACCGCCGTGCCTTCGACTGGCAGGGCAAGCGCATCAACGTATTGCTGGACGTAGGCCACAACCCTCACGCTGCCGAGTACCTGGCCAAGCGCCTGGCGGCCCGGCCAGTCAAGGGCCAGCGCCTGGCGGTGTTCGGCCTGCTGGCCGACAAGGACCTCGATGGCGTGCTGGCGCCGTTGGCTGTTGTTGTACAGGACTGGGCGGTGACCGCACTGCCGACCCCGCGCAGCCGCAGCGCTGTGCAATTGCAGGAAGCATTGCAGAACCTTGGGGCGCCGGTGGCGTCCTATGGCAGTGTCGCTCAAGCCTTGCAGGCGCAATGCGAACGCGCGAGCGGCGACGATGAAATCCTCCTGTTCGGTTCATTTTTCTGTGTTGGCGACGCCTTGCAATGGCTGGAGCGCCACGCCCTGGAGGTAGGTGAGCATGGCTCTGCTGGATAACACGTTCAAGCAACGCATGGTCGGCGCATTGGTGCTGATCGCCCTCGCGGTGATTTTCCTGCCGATGCTGTTTTCGCGTCAGGACGAAATGCGCGAAGTGCGTGTCGAGGCCCCGGCTGCGCCGAAGATGCCGGTGCAGCCACAGGTTCAGGTGCAGCCGGTGCAGGTGCCGCAGCAGCAGCCAGTGGCCCAGGAGCCGATTCCGGAAGATGCCAGCCTGGCCCAGGAACAGACCGGCGCCGAAGTGCCGCCGGTGCCGAATACGCCGAAGCCGCAGGTTGCCACGCCAATTTCTACCAACAAGCCGGCGATGCCGATCGGTGCCGCGCCCAAGCCTGCCCATGAAGCGCCTGCGCAACAGCAACAGCCACAGCCCACCGCGCCCGTCGTCGCCAACCCGCCTAAGCCCGCCGCGGCCCAGGCGCCAAGCAAGATCGACCCCAACGGCCTGCCGGTCAGCTGGTCGGTGCAACTGGCCAGCCTGTCGACCCGCGATGGCGCCGAAGGCCTGCAGAAAACCTTGCGCACCCAGGGCTACAACGCCTACGTGCGCTCCGCCGACGGCAAGAACCGCGTCTACGTCGGCCCGCTGATCGACCGCGCCGAAGCCGAGCGGCTGCGCGACACCCTTAACCGCCAGCAGAACCTCAAGGGTTTCGTGGTGCGCTTCGAGCCCGAGCGCGGCTGAAATCTGTAGTGCGGCCACTGGCCTCATCGCGGGCATCGCCCGCTCCAACGGGTGTGTGCGGTTTCGGTCGGAGCTACCGGCCTCATCGCGGGCATCGCCCGCTCTAACGGGTGTGTGCGGTTTCGGTCGGAGCTACCGGCCTCATCGCGGGCATCGCCCGCTCCAACGGGTGTGTGCGGTTTCGGTCGGAGCTACCGGCCTCATCGCGGGCATCGCCCGCTCCAACGGGTGCGCGCGGTCACTGTTGGAGCGGGCGATGCCCGCGATGGGCCGGTAGCCGTTACAAATCTGTCCCGGCTCAACCACCGATAGATGCGGTAAATCGCCCCTCTTAACATTCCCCGCTTACCGCAACGCCAGCGCTCTGCTAAAATGCGCCGCCTCATACGTCTACGGGCTGCACCGTGCCATTTACCTGGGTCGATTGGGCGATTATTGCGATAATCGCCATCTCCGCTTTGATCAGTCTGAGCAGAGGCTTCGTCAAGGAAGCCCTGTCGCTGGTCACCTGGATTATCGCCGGTGCAGTGGCGTGGATGTTCGGTGGCGGCCTGGCAGTGTACCTGGAGCCCTATATTCAAACGCCCTCGGCTAGGGTCATTGCCGGCTGTGCCATTCTTTTCGTCGCCACGCTGATCGTCGGGGCGATGGTCAACTATCTCATCGGCGAGCTGGTTCGCGTCACCGGGCTGTCCGGGACCGATCGCTTTCTGGGCATGGTCTTCGGCGCCGCGCGTGGCGGCCTGCTGGTCGTGGTCGCGGCCGGGCTATTGAGCCTGGGCCCGGTACAACAGGATCCATGGTGGCAACAATCACAGTTGCTGCCCAAATTTTTATTGGTCGCCGACTGGTCGAAAAACCTCATTCTGGGGATGACCAGCCAGTGGCTAGCCAGCGGGATCAGCTCACCAGCCGATCTTCCGTTCAAGGATCACCTCTTGCCGTCCGCCATCAAGGGACAGTAACGGGTGTTCAGTTCAGATTCACTACGTAGGGGTTGGGTCGCATGTGTGGCATCGTCGGTATCGTCGGCAAGTCGAACGTCAATCAGGCACTGTATGACGCCTTAACCGTTCTCCAGCATCGGGGCCAGGACGCTGCCGGTATTGTAACCAGTCACGATGGCAAGCTGTTCCTGCGCAAGGACAACGGCCTCGTGCGTGACGTCTTCCAGCAGCGCCACATGCAGCGCCTGGTCGGCGCCATGGGCATTGGCCACGTGCGCTACCCTACCGCGGGCAGCTCGACTTCGGCCGAAGCCCAGCCGTTCTACGTCAACTCGCCGTACGGCATCACCCTGGCGCACAACGGCAACCTGACCAACGTCGAGCAGCTGGCCAAGGAGATCTACGAGTCCGACCTGCGCCACGTCAACACCAACTCCGACTCGGAAGTGTTGCTCAACGTGTTCGCCCATGAGCTGGCCGTGCGCGGCAAGCTGCAGCCGACCGAAGAAGACGTGTTCGCCGCCGTCACCGACGTGCACAAGCGCTGCAGCGGCGGCTACGCCGTAGTGGCGATGATCACTGGCTACGGCATCGTCGGCTTCCGCGACCCGCACGCCATCCGCCCGATCGTGTTCGGCCAGCGCCACACCGACGAAGGCGTGGAATACATGATCGCCTCCGAAAGCGTCTCCCTCGACGTGCTCGGCTTCACCCTGATCCGCGACCTCGCGCCGGGCGAAGCGGTGTACATCACCGAAGACGGCAAGCTGCACACTCGCCAGTGCGCGCCGAACCCGCAATACGCGCCGTGCATCTTCGAACACGTATACCTGGCCCGCCCGGATTCGATCATCGATGGCATCTCGGTGTACAAGGCGCGCCTGCGCATGGGCGAAAAGCTCGCCGAGAAGATCCTGCGCGAGCGCCCGGAACACGACATCGACGTGGTCATCCCGATCCCGGACACCAGCCGCACCGCGGCCCTGGAACTGGCCAACCACCTGGGCGTGAAATTCCGCGAAGGCTTCGTCAAGAACCGCTACATCGGCCGTACCTTCATCATGCCCGGCCAGGCC